>SDBU01005214.1_pt1 | contig 15666 bp, 12 predicted proteins | sample 2277071 | NCBI WGS metagenome assembly SDBU01 (sample SAMN10397929, study PRJNA504765) | marine sediment metagenome | isolation source: marine sediment core GS08_GC12, 126 cmbsf | place: Arctic Ocean: Gakkel Ridge, Loki's castle | collected 2008
GGTATTTCCATTTAACCTTCAAGAAGTTCTATCTCATATCCATCGGGGTCGTCGATGAACGCCATTTTGCGCCCCGACGCAAATTTCTCCCGCCAGCCATCGGGCCAAATCTCAATACCTTTGCTTTCCAGTTCATCACAGCATGCAATCAGATCTGGCACGGCAATCGCAAGGTGCATTAGGTCCTCAGGGACATTCAAATCATAGTCGTCAGAGTAAGTCAGTTCCAGTCCATGCACATTGCCTGGCAATTCCAAATGAGCCAATTGGTTACCCGCAGGCGATTTTTCCGAACGACTCCTCACGACAAATCCTAAATTCTCAGTGTAGAACTCAACTGATTTGTCTAAATCACTAACTCGAATCCTGGTATGTAGTAACTTTGCCATTGTTGATTCCTTTCTTGGTAAACGTTTATGCGTTATTATCGCACCGCCCCGATATTACCCTGGAATGATGCGTCTACTCAAATTTTACATATAAGTATACATTTTATCTTGATTGAAAGCAACATTTTTGTCGATTGTATATTTCCAATAGCGCGTCAAAAAAATTCTCAGAAACGATTGATTTCGATGTATGTTTGCATCTATACTAATAGAAGCACAAACTAACTCTGCGAGTTGAAATTCATATGAACCAATTCCGAATTCCGAACTCCGAATTCCTGTGAGGAGGCAAAGTAATGCACGACAAATTGATGGACACCCAATTAGTGGAGAAAACATTGGGAGGCGATGTAAGTGCATTCGGAATTTTAGTCAATAGATATCGCGGTTTGGTCTACGGGCTTGTTTACCACGTGGTCGGGAGTTTTCATGACGCGGAGGACATAGCGCAGGAAGCATTTATTAAAGCGTATGACAACCTTTCCACTCTTAAAGATAAAGCGAAATTTGGAGGTTGGCTACGAGTTATCACTCTTAATCTATGCAAGATGTGGCTGCGGAAATCAGTTAAGGAATCGCTTTTTGAAACATCATTGTTGCAGAGTGAAGAATATGATGAAGAAACTACCTCCTCATTTCGTGAAGATAATATAGATTCATCTCTTGCGACGAATGTAACCCCGGAGGACATCTGCATTAACAAAGAATTTCAGGAGACTATATTTACAGTGCTTTCGACATTGCCGCCAAAAAGCCAGGCTGTCATCACTCTGTTCTACCTAAATGACCTTTCATACAAAGAGATAGGTGATTTTCTGAATCTTCCAGTATCCACCGTTCAAAGTCGATTACAAAGAGCCAGAAAACAATTGAAGGAGGAATTTTTGAAAATGGCAGAAGAGATTTTTCAAGACAACAGACTGGGAGCAAAATTTACTCAGAAAGTATTAGATGAAATTATGGCAGAGGGACGGAAACATCTGGATGCAGAGAAATGGGATGAAGCAGAAGCTAAATTTCTGAAAGCTATCGAAATGAAACCTGACCATCTAAAAGCCTATTTCCATGTAGCCAGGCTCAAAGGAAATCAGGAATTGTATGAGGAAGCTGCCGAATGGTATCAAAAAGCGGCGGAACTGAAACCGGATTATGCTCAAGCGCATTACAATCTAGCAATTTCGCTTGGCTGTTTGGGCAAACGTGATGAAGCTCAAGCAGTTTATGACAAAGCGATAGTTGCATACAAAAGGTTGCTTGAGCTTAATCCTGATGACCCGGAATTGTACGAACAACTGGGTGAAGTTTATGCGACGAAAGGTGACTCAGAGAATGGAATTGCGACTTTGAAACACGCGATTGCCTTAAAGCCCGACTATGTAGGAGCTTACTCGTCTCTGGCGCATGTTTACCAACTTGAGGGCGATATAGAGGAGGCAAAAATACTTTACAAACAAGCGACGAAAATCAAAGCAGATTCGGGTCGAGTCTATGGTGGATTTGGAGCGAATGCTACTGTTATGGCATACAATAACCTGGGAAGCATATACGATGAGGAAGGAGATTACGACCAGGCGCTCTTCTACCTACAGAAGGCGTTGGAGGAAGCCAGGGAGTTAGGCGAAACAGGCGATTTGCATCAAACGAATATAGCAGTCACCTATGCTAACAAAGGCGCGGCTCTGGCGACCAAAGAGGAATATGCAGAGGCAGTGGCGACATACAAAGAAGCTATTCATAGGTTCGATGAACTGCACCGACCGCGCTACATCAAGTATCGACTCACCAGGGAAGAACATTTAGAAGTCATAGATGCTTTTGAGGATTTCGTGTCTCAGAATCCCGAAGATGCCGAAGCATACTACTGTTTGGCGTACTTGTATTCAGCCAAAGCCGATGATAGCAAAGCATCAGAAGCGCTTGACAAAGCCGCCAGATTAGACTCGAGTTACCGCGAAAGGGCAAAGACGAGTAAATTTTTTGTTTCTGCAAAGACAGAGTAACGCGCCAGTTAAGTTATTTGGTTCTTCCGACTTTAGTGGGGAAGGATATATTTTACAACGCGAGATTGCTTCGCTTCGCTCGCAATGACAGGGAGGTGGTGTCATTGCGAGGAACGAAGTGGTTGCGAGGAACGAAGCAAACTAATCTCATACTAGACGTGTTTCCACACTTAACCCTGAAGAACCAGTAATATTAACTCAATGCGTATTGAGACAGAGGCTCGTCTCTACATGTTATCGTCTGTCTGGGATTTTCGGATAGGCTCTAAGTGGAGTTTGGGAGACTAATCTTGTGGTCACAACATGCTCTGTAACTTCAGGAATCGAATTCAACGCTTTCCGCAGGAATGTTGGGTATAATGGAATCTCTTCAAGTTCGTCAAGTCGGTGCCATTTAAAAAGCAGCTTGATTCCTTCTTCGTCTCCTACGAATGGTTCGTTTTTTCCATATAGATGGGAATCTTGCGGAAACGTCATCAAGAAATAGAGCGCCAACTCATGATAGGATTTATCGTCATATTCAAAAAAATCTTCAACAACCCAAATTAATCTCTCGACATGAATCTCAATACCAAGCTCTTCTCGCATCTCCCTCTTTAGCGCATCTACGGAGGGTTCCAGTAACTCGACTCGACCTCCTGGCAGGGACCAGAAGTCATCATTTTCTGCTCTGTGAAGAAGAACCCGATTGCCATTTACGGCAATCCCGACTACTCGATAGTTAAACCCCACTTCACCCTTCTCAAATGTAATCATTTTCTCTCACGCTCTAAGACAATTATCAGGAAAAATCAGGCATCACAACTCACCGGTTTAAAAACGCAAACTAAAACGCTTGGTGTGAATTATAGTACGAAAAATACCTTCGAGCAGCAGCGCAAGCATCCATTATAAACAGAATCATAATCTTTCCCTCTTGTCGCGTTCTTCTCGAATGTAGTCTTCAATCGGCACGGAGATTTTCGACAGTTTCTCGCGAAGTTCAGAAAACGACATCGTTGCTTTCATCTCCTCTCTATCTATGCCGAAATCCGAGCAATCGGAGAGTTCCAACTTACCTTCCTCTATCAGTCTGGCAATAGCTTGCGGCAATTGCTGTCGGGGTTGTAATTTCTTTTGAGTGATTTCTGCTTGTTCCTCCTGATGTTTTAGCAACTTGACGAAGTCCAAAACTTGTCCTTTCCTCGCTTCTGGCAGTTGCCGCACTAAAACGGTGATTCTCTCCTCAATAGCAACGGATTCGCTCATTTCGCATCCCTCCTCAATTACTATAGGTATTGTCAGACGCAAAATCGTAAAAAGCAAGTAAAATTCAGGTGCGCCCCGACGAGGCTTGTCCTGAGAATCGGGGCTGCTCGCTCTACCTCATCTCACCAGTTTTGCTTGCCCGTGAGCAGTGCCATCCTCTCGAAGGCCATCCCTGCTTGGGATAACGTATTGCGCAAACCATTCATCCATCATAGACTTGAGTTCCTTGATGCGCTCTTGTTGGTCAGATTCATCTACTAGATTGTTCCGTTCGTCTGGGTCCTCGACTAGATTGTACAATTCATGAGGGCCGGTGGAATGCCGGTAGACGTATTTCCACTCCTTGGTCCGAACCATTCGCACTGGGCCATATTCATCATAAATAACAACGCTTTCATGTCCTTCTATCGGTTCGCCCTTTAAAGCAGGCAGGAAACTTTTGCCGGGCAGATTGCAGTCTTCAGGGACCGGCAGTTCCAGGTAATCCAGCAATGTGGGCATTAAGTCATACGCGGATACCATCGCTTCTTCAACGCGATTTTCGGGGATAGTCCCCGGATGACTAAATATTGCGGGCACTTTGATGGAATTTTCGTACATATTGCGAGGGTCTGTGCCATTGCCTTTGCCCCAAAAACCATGGTGTCCGCACGAAAAACCGTTGTCACTCAAGAACACAACCAATGTGTTCTCTCGGATGCCCAACTCTTCCAGTCTATCGAGAATGCGACCAACATTCTGGTCCATTGCGGTAACTGCCGCGAAATATCCCTTCAGCATTTCCCTGTTTCCGAGGCAGGAGGACAAACCACCTGCCCAAGGATGTTTTGGCTCCTGAGGACAGGATTCAAATGGACAGTCATCATACGAGTCCACGATGTCCTGCGGGTGCCCTGTCCACGGGCTATGTGGAGCAGTGTAGTGAACGCTGAGGTAGAATGGATATTCTCCTTCCGCGTAGCTATTCAACATATTCAGCGCTTCGTCAGTGATGACATCCGTTACGTAACCAGGCTCATCGACAAGTTGCCCGTTGCGCACCATCGGAGCGTCGTTGTATTGACCGCCGCCCCTCTGATGGACGAACCAATCCGTGAATCCATGCTGCGGAATCTGACTGTCACCGAGGTGCCATTTCCCGCTCAGTCCACAAGTCCAACCGTGTCGGGCCATAACGTCAGTGTAGCACATTTCTCCTTCCAGGTATCGAATGGCATCAGGACCGATATTGCCATCCCGAATCCAGTCGTGGACGCCGTGCTGGGATGAGATACGACCAGTTAACAAGGTCGCGCGGCTGGGTGAGCAGACGGGCGTCGCCACAAAGAAGTTTTCAAATCGAGTGCCTGTAGCTGCTAGTCTATCCATATTCGGGGTACGGATTTCTGGATTTCCATAACACCCAGCAGCCCAGACGCCTTGGTCATCGGTAAGTATGGATATGATATTGATTTTTTTCATTATTTTTCCTCCATTCAGTTTTTAGGTACTGTCATCGGAGTGCGAAAATTCAATTTTCCCCGATGCGCGAAGCCATCCCGAGCATCGGGGTGCGCCCCGTCTCCATCGGGATAAACTCCGCCATCCCGAGAATCGGGAAGGGCGAGTTAAGATGGCGACTGCGTCGCCAGCGAAAACAAAGTTTTCGCACTCCGGCGGAAGTTCTCCCTCCGTTTTCCACTCTCCGTTTTCCATTTTATCACGCCAGCCGAGACTCGAGAGAATCGAGTAAACCGTCTGGTGGCTCAAATGGGAGTGAGACGGGGACAGAGTTCAACGTACTGACGTAAATTCCTAAGATAATGTTGAACTGGACAAGCGAAAGTTCTAAGCGCGTTGGATGCAGGTTGTTTTCGTCCTTTACCCAATCAAACGCCGCGTCGGTTAACCTTCCCTGCGCCAATACGTCCTCCTCGCCATAACTGTGAGAGCCGCTTTCATAACCGCTTTCTGGCGTATTGCGCTCCCAACCATGCATTGTCCACTGAACAAATCCGCGCGTGCCATAGACAGAAATACGTTTATGAGCGTATGGAGAATCGCTGTCAATGACTTTGGGAGATACCACTCCATTGAGCATTTGAGCGCATACCCCATTTTCAAAAGTGATAGCCGCCGCCGCGACATCCGGAGAGGGTTGGCGCGTGGGGATATTGTTAGTGCCTGATACGTTTCCAAACACGCTGGTGGGGGCAACGCTGCCGTTGTATGAGTGCCCTAGCTCTAACACATGCACTCCCTGGTCAAGTATCGTCGAGCGCGCGCTGACATCTATAAACCTTATCTCACCGATGCGTCCCTCCGCTACATCGCGTTTCAATTCAAGATTGCTAGCATGAAAATGAAGTTGAGTGTTCACAACAAAATTGGTTTTGCACTTTTCATTCAATTCTCTAATCTGTCTCCAATCCTCTCCCTGAAGAGCAATCGGTTTTTCAACAATTACTATCGGCACCTCGTGCTCGGCGGCAATCGTCATCAAACCAACGCGCAGGGTCGGCGGAGTGACAATATGCAAAAGGTCTGGACGCTCTTTATCCAACATCTCATGAATATCGGTGTAACGCTTTTCAATACCAAAGTCATCGCCAAAAGACTTGAGACGTTCTTCGTCCATATCACAAAGAGCGACAAGTTCGCCGTTTTTGACGTATTGGTAGGCATGGGCATGTCCACGAGCACGTCCGCCACAGCCTAAAAACGCAGATTTGTACATTGTTATTTTACTCCTTTAGTTATATAGGATTCTGCACTGTGTTATACTAAGCGCAAATCAAACCCAGATTCTATCCCCTTCCAATTAAATCTTTCTTTCGTGACTTTAATTCGTAATTCGTAATTCGTAATTCGTAATTCTTTTTAATCTTCCCCATACGGCGGCTAAATTGCCCCGTGATTGTACCGACCGCGGTTTGCCCGGACCTCCGCTTAGGATTCCAGGACCTGAGATAGCAACATCATCAAAGTGTGCTATAGCATTTGCAACAACAAGCCCTATTTTTCCAGATTCGAGAGGTTCGTCCGCATCCGCCGCAGTAAAGAGTTGTTCATTAACGTAAAATTCCAGATTTCCCCCTGTTACCGACGCTTTCAAAGTATACCACGTATCCAGTTCTGAATCAAAATGGAATTGTATTGTAGTCCACTTACCTTTATGTTCTTTTTTAATAGACACAATATCCCACTTCAAATAGAGGCTAAATAAATATCGCTCGTTTTCATCACCACCATCGTGGAGGGATAAACCAAGCTCGGCAACATTGTCTTTAGATTCCTTCACAAATTTCGCCCGGCATTCTACGGTGTAATTATTCCATTTGGGTTCACCTGTGAGTAGTAAACTCATAAAGCCCGGTTGGAAAATTTCCCCCACTGCTTCACCTTTTTTAACAGTCCACTTTTCTGCAGTTCTATCCAGGTTATATATTTTCCAGTCCCTATAATTACCATCGTCAAAATCATCCCACCATGTGCCCGCGAAACATGGTATATTGGGGATGAATATTACGCCTAAAATCATCAGTATCCATAAACCCTTTTTACAGTTCATTACGCACCTCCTAAAAATAAGCAACTTGGATTATATTATTATATCACAATAGGGACGCTTTGTCAATGCTGCGTCAGAAATTCAAACGGGCGTATGCAATGTTTGGCACAGAAATAAATTTCAGGGTTTATAGTACTACAACGAGAATTTGAAAAGTGAAAACGTGAAACGTAGTTTGCTTCATGCCTCGCAACGTATCGAACAAGAGAAACACGAAACACGCAATACGCAACATAAACTTTCGTGAGCCACGAAACAAGATTTTTCCCTTGCTCTATTCGACTTTTCGCATCAACGGTATCTGTCATTCCTTTACCAATCAAAAGTATCCTTCCACGCTGATTTTAATTCGCTAATGTTCGCAGAAATAACCTGCCGTTCCCTTAATCCTGTCATTTGAAATTCCTTTGATTCCGTTATCTCGCCTAATAACCCCCATTCTGTCTCTGCCACTATCTGTTCGAATTCTGCCTGTGACGACTGAGGTACTTCAACGATGAATCGGCTGTTAGATTCTGAAAATAGCAATACATCGTTGTGGTTTATGTCATCAGATTTGGGCGCGGCGTTCAGATTTAATAACATACCGTACCCGCCGGCGAATGCCATTTCCGCCGCGGCGACGCCGATTCCACCTTCAGAACAGTCATGACAGGCACGGACCAAACCGCGTTCTATCGCCGCGCTTAAAGCTCTCATTGTCTGCCTGCCCTCGGTGGGACGGACTTCTGGCACGCTGTTGCCGATGAAGCCACGCACGGCATAGTAGTGCGAACCGCCCATTTCATTGTATGTTTTGCCGACGACATAGACCAAATCGCCGGGGGATTTCGCGTCCATCGAAACTGCTTTCGACACATCAGGCATAACGCAAATAGCGGAAATCAAGAGTGTGTGCGGAATTGCGAGTTGTTCACCGGTTTCGGTATCGCTATATTCGTTATACAAGCTATCTTTGCCAGAGATGAAAGGCGTACCGTAGGCAACGGCGATGTCGTAACAGGCTTTGCACGCTCGCACCAACGCGCCCAAGCGGTCAGGTCTGTCGGGATTGCCCCAACTGAAATTATCTAACAGCGCGGTATGTTCTAAATTACCGCCCACACAGATGATATTGCGCAACGCTTCGTCGATTGCCGAAGCCGCCATGTGATATGCGTCGATATCGCCATATTTTGGATTGATACCGTTGGCGACGATAATACCGCGCCGCGAACCTAACACAGGAGTCGCGATGCAGGCATCGCCCGGCCCGTCGTTTTCCACTCCCTGCAATGGTTTCAGAACGCTGCCTCCTTGAACTTCATGGTCGTATTGCCGGATGACCCATTCTTTGCTGGCGACGTTCGGACTGCCGAGGATTTCCAAAAGATACGGCGTTAAATCGTCCGGGTCGTCAAAATCTGGTTCGGGATGTGTTGGTTTTTGAAAAACTGCCTTCTTGGTTATTCGCGGCAAACTGCCATGCAGAAATTCCATATCTAAATTAGCAACGAGGTCGCCGTCATAAAAAAGCCGTAATTTTCGGTCACCGGTGAATTCGCCTATAACCGTCGCTTCTACATCTTCTGCGCTGAAAATTTCCAGCAATTTATCCACATTTTCCGGCGGCACCGCAAGCGCCATGCGTTCTTGAGCTTCCGATATCCAAATTTCCCAAGGCGCTAAACCGGCGTATTTTAACGGCACTTTTTCAAGGTCAACGCGCAACCCCACCTCTTCGCCCATTTCACCAAATGCAGACGAAAGACCACCGCCACCGCAGTCAGTAATCGCGCTATACAATTTTTCATCCCGCGCCTGCAACAAAGTATCGACTATTTTCTTCTCCATGATGGGATTGGCAATCTGCACAGCGCTGCCCAGTTCTTCCGAAGTTTCGTCCAACTCAAGCGATGCAAATGTCACCCCGTGAATTCCATCCCGTCCCGTTCGACCGCCGACAAGGACTGCCATATCGCCGGGATTGACCTGTTTTTCGCACCTGTCTTTCGGGATGAGCCCTACGTTGCCGCAGTAGACCAACGGATTGCACGTATACCGATGGTCGAAGAAAATCGCGCCGTTGGCTGTGGGAATGCCCATGCGATTGCCGTAATCCCGAACCCCCGCAACTACGCCCTTGAAAATTCGCTTGGGGTGCAACGTACCGCGGGGCAACTCTTCATACGGCAAATCAGGCAGTCCAAAACAAAAAACATCTGTGTTTAAAATAGGCTTCGCGCCTAAGCCTGTACCCAACGGGTCTCGGATAACGCCGCCGATGCCCGTCCCCGCGCCGCCATACGGTTCGACCGCAGATGGATGATTGTGCGTCTCGACCTTGAAGGCAACGTTGTATTTTTCGTCGAATTCGATAACACCCGCGTTATCATCAAATACTGAGACGCACCACGGCTTATTAATCTCCTGTGTCGAGCGCATAATATAGGTCTTTAAAATACTGTCGATGATTTCTGTTTTATCACCTTCTGAATATTCTATCAACCCTCTGAAAGTTTTATGCACGCAATGTTCCGACCATGTCTGGGCAATAGTCTCCAATTCGGCATCAGTTGGATTTCGCCCTAATCTTTCGTGGCCGTCTAATTTGGCAAAGTAATTTTGAATTGCCTTCATCTCCGCTAAATTCAATGATAATAGTCCCTGTTCACTGATTTGCAATAATTCATCATCGTTTGCACCTAAAATTTCGATTGATTTGACATTCATTTTTTTCACTCCAGTACCTTTTACGGAAAATGGAGAACGGAGGATGGAAAACGGTAATTTGGTAATTTTGGAAATTGGGTAATTATACCATTTGGACTTTTAAATGAGCATTTTCTAAATCCCCCTCAATCCCCCTTTACGAAAGGGGGAAGCAGGTTCCCCCCTTTGGCAAAGGGGGGCTAGGGGGGATTTCGCCGAAAATTTCAAAAGTATCATCTTAAACTACAAACGGTATTAGACAAGACGGTAATTGGAGTAAGCCTTACCCAAATTACCACTTTACCACTTCACCAAGTTACCAAATTACCTACTACCTTCCGACCCCCGACTTCCGTCTTCCATATTCCGCCCTCCGACTTCCGATTAGGAAACCGCCCATTCCAATTCCAGTTCTATCAACTTAGATTGAGTAGGCGCTCCAGTCTCTGTATCCCAACCTGCCATCTGATAATACAACTGCAATGCTTTCGCGAATTCTTCCCTATCAATATTTTCGCCTTCGAGCGCGCCATTGCCCAATCCCTCAAAGAGGCGGTCAGGTAGGGTGTCATCTGCTTTGGTAAATCCTTCACGGAGATTGAATATCCGATACATATTGTTTGCGCGTTCGCCGACTTTGAGCAGTTCCCACAGGCTGACATCCCAGCCTGTGACTGCATTGACATATTCCACCAACTGGTCTAACGATAACGAACCAATGGGCACGCCGACGAAGTCACACATGCCGATGGCATTGTAAAGACTCCACGATAACTGACAATAGTAGTATGCGCGGACTTTTTTATGTCCGAGGTCGAGCGCATCGACGGGTTCGATTAACCCCAAGGGACCAAGCGGGTTGCTCTGCGGATTGAAAGAATCGTAGAAAACATCATGCGGTGCTTCCATGTGGTCAGCACCCGTGGGCGAAGTGGCATAGGCAAGTGCTAAACCTTTCTTGCCGCGTGGGTCGTGCATTGGCAATTCTTGACCTTTCACATGCATCGCGTAGCGTTCAGCGCCTTTGCCAATTTTTTCCGCAGCTATTTTAACACCATCGGCAAGTAAGTCACCTATCCCCTCGCGCCGTCCTATCATTGGAATAATTTTGAGCAACGCCTCTTCATTTCCAAATTTGAGTTCTATACCTCCCGTGTCTGCTTTCGTCAGAATGCCGTTTTCGTAGCATTCCATCGCAAAGGCGATAGTCGCGCCGGCCGAAATGGTATCCAAAACATATTGATTGAGCAATTGATTCGCTTTGGCAACAACCTTGAGATTACCGATGTCGCACAGCGAACCAACAGCAGCGATGGTTTCATATTCTGGACCGCCATACTTAGGCGTTACACCTAATTCGGGCACTTCGACCTCGCGCTTGCATGCCACCGAACAGGCGAAGCAGGTGCCGCGCCGTTTTAAGATAGTCTCCGCCATCGTTTGGCCGCTAATCTCCTTTGCGTGCTCAAAGGAGCCATCCCGGAAATTGCGCGTGGGCAGAATGCCGCTGGCGTCTAACGCTTGAACGATGCGAGACGTGCCGAATTGGTGCATCATGTCATTGTCGCGGTCATAGTTTTCGCGGAACCAATCGAACACGGCGCGTGCGCCATCGGGGTCTGCGGGCATCATGCGTTCTTTCCCGCGTACAGCGATAGCCTTCAGTTTTTTCGAGCCCATCACAGCGCCAAGTCCCGCCCGACCATGATAGTGTCGCAATTGATTGACGAGCGCGGCGTATTTGACGAGATTTTCCCCCGCTACCCCCGTCTGTAACACGCGAATGCGATTATCATCAAGTTCCTCCTCCAAGCCATCTTGTACCTCACCGGAAAGTTGCCCCCAATATTTGGAAGCGTCCCGGAGTTCAGCTTCGCCATCATGCACCCAGAGATAGACAGGATGGTCAGCTTTGCCCTGAACGATGATGCCATCGAAACCCGATGCTTTTAGCTCCGGCCCCCACCAACCACCTGCTTCCGATTCGCCGTATCCTCCAGTGAGCGGCGACTTCGCAGCCGCGCTGTACCGATTTGCGCCGGAGATATTTGTCCCATTGATGACGCTGGTCATGACGACCAGAATGTTTTCCGGACCCAAAGGGTCGATGCCAGGTTTTAGTTCATTTAGCAAATAGTAACATGCCAGCGCGCCGCCCCCGAGATAGCGGCGATAGATAACCTCTTCGGGCTCTTCTGTCCAGATCTTTCCATCAGATAAATTCACGCGTAAAATTTTGCCATTGTATCCGTGTGGCATTTTGTATCCTCCTGTTTGTTATTATATTTGTCGAGTGTCGAGTGACGTGGGGCGAGTAGCCTATGGAAAATTACCACAATTTCACCTGACTGTCAAGCAAAAAAGCAGCGAAGCGAAAATCAATGTTTTTTCAAAAGAGATACGACTTTTGCACTTAGCAGCTAATCCCTGGTTGAGGAGTCAGGCATCCTCAGATGCCGACGAATGGCAGCCGTTCAGATTGCTTCGCTTCACTCGCAACCTTCGGTCTGAGGATGCTCATTCCTCTATGTATGGAAAACCTATTCGCATCAACTTAAGAGCATTTAAGCTACGCAACGCCAATCTTGGTCGGCCTTCTCTGTTTTAATCCCTCTCCACAAGACTGGGGAGAGGTTAGGTGAGGGGTTGATAATACTGCACTCATTGCCGTGCGGATGCAACTGCTTACGCCGCGATTAGATCAGAAAATGGTACGAAAACAGAAGTCGTTGTCCACATTGAGTTCCAAACCGATGCCGATAATACAATGCCGATTAGAATGGCGGGATATATTGGCAGATTGATAGATATGTATAGACGGCCAGTACACGCGACCGTGATTTACTTGCGTCCCCAAAAAATTAACGCCCCGGGAACTTATCAATACACTTTTCCAAACAAGTTTATGGCGATGTATAATGTGCTCAAAATCTGGGAATGTGATGGCGAAGAATTATTGGCAAAACGCATTTTGGGACTGTTGCCGTTCACACCACTGATGCAACCCCGAAGCGTTAGCGATGAGGAATGGTTGGGAAAATGCATTCGCGCCATTGAAGAATCTGCGCCAAATGAGCAGGATAGAAAAGACCTGCTCGCCAGCACAAGTGTTTTAGCTGGTTTGGTCCATGACGTGAACTTTGTGCAAACTTTTATACCGGAGGAAATCATGAGACAATCATCGCTCGTTAAAGAAATCCTAAGAAAAGAAGGCATTCAATACATAATTTCTAATATAGAAGTTCGATTTGGCGAAGTCGATGATACCATAAAAAATCGATTAGCATCCATCCAGGACGAAGAGACATTAAGGTATCTCCATCGTCAATCGGCTATCGCTGAGAAGGATGATATCGAAAGGAAAATCCTTGCTTTGAGCGCATAGAGGAGATTATGAGACAGTCATCGGTAGTTAAAGAAATTATAAGAAAAGAAAAAATCCAAGCCGTCATTTCCGTTTTAGAGGTTCGCTTTGGCGAAGTCAATGATACTATCAAAGATAGTTTAGGATTGATTCAGGACGAGGATACATTAAGATATCTACTTCGTCAATCTGTTGTTGCTGAGAAGGATGATATCGAAAAGGAGATTATGGCTTTGAGCGCATAGAGGAAATCATGAGACAATCATCTGTAGTTAAAGCATTGCTTGAGAAAGAACGAAATCAAACACTTGCCAAATCTATAATTTCTGGTATAGAGGTGCGGTTTGGCGAGGTAAGTGATACTATCAAAAATAGTTTATTATCAATCCAAGAAGAGGATACATTAAGCTATCTACTTCGTCAATCGTTTGTAGCGGAGAAGGATGATGTTGAAAGGAAAATCCACGTTTTGAGTGCGTAATCGAGAACACAAATCGATGACACTGTAGAGGATTCAGAAACCAGGTTTTTCGCAAAAACCTGGTTTCTATACTTTCCTGCCACCTCCAACCCTTCATTTCGTAGTAAGGTGATTTCTTGCCGTCAGAAATTCTGCAAGAAATTTTTTAGTCCAAGAATAATTTTGCCATTGATTTTTTGCGCAGATTGTGGTATAATAATATATGCAACTTTAACTTGCATTCCGCCGAAGAGCGGAATGAACCTAAAATTAGATGGTATGATGCTTTCTCAAAAAAAACTTTATCTCAGATTTTACCATCAAGTGTTATTCTAACATGAAAACATCAAAATGTTTTCAACAAACCATAAGGAGAACATCATGTTAAAACAAACGTTAACACGAACCTTAGTCTTCTGTGTAATAGCGACCATGGCAATTAGCCAATCCGCTAATGCTATTCTTAGTGAAGTTGATTTATATTCAGGGACAGGGGATGGATTACTTACAAGGAGTACCGCCACTGACCTTGATTGGTTAGAATTGACTTTATCGCAAGGATATACTTATAACGACATCGTTGGGGGAGGAGGCAATTTTTTTGTCTCTGGATTCCGATATGCGACCTACAACGAAACACAAGCATTATTTGCCGAATTCGGAATACCCTGGTATGATGCTACGTTTAAAGCATCAACATTCGGTCCCGCATCAAATTTCTTTGATTTACTTGGGGAAACAGGAAATACTGGAGAACAGTACCGATTTACCCAGGGAATGACCGATAGTTATTATTCAGGAGACAACACATATCGCTCCCCTTATGTTCAAATTGATACTTCCAATAATACAGCACGAGGGTTTATCAGCCGCCACGGGCCGGATGAAGTTGGAACCTTTGGCAGCTATTTGGTACGTAGTCAAAGTTATAGCGGACCAACAACAATAGAAGTTCCTCCGGAGGGAGAACCTGTTCTTTCAGTTTCACCGCCTTCAATTGATTTCGGTGATGTTATCGCTGGAGAGACTGCAACCGAACAGGTGATAATTTCCAATACCGGAACCGCCGATTTGAATGTTTCTTCTATCGCATTCAGCGGCGTTGATGCCGATAATTTCAGTGTTGACGATGCGCCATTCGCATTAGCACCTGATGACAGTCAAATTTTGGATGTGAGCTTTACGCCAGATGGAGTTGGTAGCTTCATCGCGTCGTTGGACATTGATAGCGATGGTGGAAGCGCAAGTGTTGATTTGAGTGGAAATGGTATTGGATTACCTATACTCTTGGTCGATCCACTTTCAATTGATTTCGGTAGTGTGTTGGTTGGAGAAATTGCAACCGAACAAGTAACTGTCACCAACACAGGAACAGCCGATTTGAATATTTCCTCAATCTCAATCAGCGGCGACGATGCTGATAATTTCAGCGTTGACTGGACGTTGCCTACAGTTGCCGAGACGTTATTCACACTGTCGCCTAATGACAGTCAAATTTTGGATGTCAGCTTTACGCCAGATGGAGTTGGTAGCTTCAGCGCGTCGTTGGATATAGAAAGCGATGGTGGAAGTGAGAGTGTTGCATTGGCTGGTAATGGAGAAGCATCAAAAGAGCCGGTGTTGTGGAATACATTGGGCAGCGATTCTGAATTGCAAAACAGTTTAATCGGTCCATCTGTCATACCACTTCAAACATTGGCATATTCTCCTGCCATGTATGGCAATGGAGTTTTATCCGATGATGATGACCCTGTTCTTCAAATTCCTAATAGTGTTCTAAATACTGATGAAGGTACAATATGCTTGTGGGTGAAATTGATATCTGTTCCACCTACCTATCCAAATGCCACCCTCCATCTGTTTGCGTATGCCGATGATGTTAACTTTAGCTTTTCGTCCAACGATGGAAGGGCGCATTCCGGTTGGATTGCTAGAGCTGGTGGAAGTAGACTGTATTCTATCAA
>SDBU01005215.1_pt1 | contig 15662 bp, 19 predicted proteins | sample 2277071 | NCBI WGS metagenome assembly SDBU01 (sample SAMN10397929, study PRJNA504765) | marine sediment metagenome | isolation source: marine sediment core GS08_GC12, 126 cmbsf | place: Arctic Ocean: Gakkel Ridge, Loki's castle | collected 2008
TACTCCTTGTTTACCCCCAATACCCGGACACCTTCTGGAGTTTTAAGCATGCCTTGAGTATGATTTCTAAAAAGGCAGCCTTCCCGCCTCTGGGTCTATTAACCGTAGCCGCCATGCTCCCCAAGCAGTGGGAGAAAAAGCTGGTAGACATGAATGCAACCAGCCTAACTGATAAGGACATACAATGGGCTGATTATGTATTTATCAGTGCTATGGTGGTACAGAAGGATTCGGTGCAGGAAGTCATTGCCAGATGTAACAGGTTGGGCACCAAGCTTGTTGCCGGCGGCCCGCTATTTACCACCGGATACCAAGAATTCGACGGAGTAGACCATTTTGTGCTTGGTGAAGCTGAAGTTACCCTCTCTCCCTTTTTAGACGATTTAGGGAAGGGCTGTGCCCAGCATATTTACTCATCTAATGAACGACCCGACATAGGAAAAACCCCTGTCCCTCTGTGGTCGCTTATTAATATGAAAAAGTATTCGTCAATGAACATCCAGTATTCGCGGGGCTGCCCGTTTAACTGTGAATTTTGCGATATTATCATTCTGAACGGGCACAAGCCACGAACCAAGAATAAAGACCAGGTAGTGGCAGAACTGGAGGCATTATATAGTCGGGGCTGGCGGAGTGGCGTGTTTATTGTTGATGATAATTTCATAGGCAATAAGAGAAAACTAAAAGCAGAAACTCTGCCGATAATAATCAAGTGGGCGAAGGAGAGGAAATACCCCTTTGTGTTTAATACCGAAGCATCTATAAATCTTGCTGATGATGAAGAGCTGATGCGATTGATGGTCGAGGCAGGGTTCAACACGGTATTTGTTGGCATTGAGACCACTAATGAAGAAAGCCTGGCTGAGTGCAACAAGCTGCCGAATATAAACCGTGATTTAGTGGCTTCGGTTAAGAAGATGCAAAGCCACGGGCTGGAGGTGCAGGGAGGATTTATTGTCGGCTTTGATAGTGACCCGATTTCTGTTTTCAAAAGCCAGGTTAACTTCATCCAGAAGAGCGGTATTGTTACCGCCATGGTCGGCCTGTTAAATGCCCCCCGTGGCACCAGGCTGTACCAGCGCTTGAAGCAGGAAAACCGCCTATTAAAGGGCTTCTCTGGCGACAATACCGACTGTTCCCTCAACTTCATACCCAAAATGCGCTACGAGACACTCCTTGATGGCTATAAACATATCTTAAATACAATATATTCCCCCAAGCAGTTTTACGAACGGGTCAGAATATTTCTAAAAGAATATAAACCTCAAGGAGCAAGAAAGGGCAAAGTCTACTTTTACCATATTGAGGCATTTATCAAATCTATATGGGTTTTGGGTATCAAGGAAAAGGGAAGAAGGTACTATTGGAAGCTCTTTGCTTCGACCCTGCTGAGACGTCCTCGGTCTTTTCCTATATCCATAAGCCTTGCCGTCTACGGGCACCATTTCCGCAAGGTTGCTGAGAAATATATTAATACCCCAATTGAAGGTATCCCAGAGCCTGAGCCACTGAGAAACCCGGCGGATAAATAGGGTTAACCACTAGAGATATTCAGCTACTTCGCTCAAGCTGTGAATCCGGGGGCAGTCACTGACCTCAGGATGCAGGTTATAGCGGTCAATTAGTATGGGGGCAATACCTACCCCCCTGGCGCCGACTACATCAAATCTATACTGGTCACCCACATGAATTGCCTCAGAAGCATTCACCCCGGCTCGCTCCAATGCTGCCAGAAAAATGGGGGGATTAGGCTTGTCAGCTCCCACTTCCTGCGAGGTAACTACAAAATCAATATATGGCTCCAGGCCCAGCCGATTACAAATATAATCCATATCCCTAGCCAAATTAGTTAGCAAGCCTAAAATAAGCTCACGCTTTTTTAATGTTGGCAAGACTATCAGAACATCATCAAAAAGGGCGAATTTCATCCCATCAAACAGCTCACGCACCCTCTTGGTGATTTTCAAAAGTAACTCCCTGGAAGCACCGACCCCCGCCTCAGCTAACACTATCTCTTGGTAGCGGATATTAACCTCTTTTTGCTCCTCGGGGCTTCTTTCCCTCACGGGGAGTTCGGCATTCTCCTCAAACCAATAGCTGTCAGCAGTGAAGACACCTGGCAATATTTTCTGGGGTGATGCTTCAATACCAAATTCTTTTAGAACCCGGCTATGCAGTTCCTCGCGGGGAGGGTCAAAATGAGCTAGAGTATTAAACCAATCGAAAAAAACGGCTCTAACCAATTCACCTTCTTATTCACCCTCAGGAACGCCCGCACCTTTAAGATAATCAACGGCATCCTGGACGGTTAATATCTTCGCCGCATCCTCATCCGGTATCTCGACCTTATGAGACGGGTTGCTAAACTCATCCTCCAAAGACATTATCAGTTCTACCAAATCCAAGGAATCAGCCCCTAAATCGTCAATAAAGTTAGCCGAGGCCACCACCTCGTCTTCCTCCACACCTAGCTGTTCCACTACTATCTTTTTCAGCTGCTCAAAAATAGTCGCCATTTTCCTCCCTCTGAAAATTTCTACCTAGTGGCAAGAGTACTAATTGAGCCTAGAACTCCGTTAACAAACTTTGGCGAATTATCGCTGCCAAAGGTCTTTGCCAGCTCAACTGCTTCATTTATCGCCACCTTAACTGGCACTTTATTATCAAGCAAAATTTCAAATATTGCAAGCCTCAGAATATTCCTATCGACTACCGGTATCTGCTCTATGGGCCAGGCCGGGGCAAAGTCTTGAATATTGTGGTCAATCCTCTCCTTATTCTGGATAACGCCACTTATTAGCTCACGGGCGAAGGCACTATTTTCCTCAGATAACCTCTCCTTACCCAGAAGATAATTTATGACCTCTTCCACTTTATGCCCCACAGAATCAACTTCAAAAAGTGCCTGGAGGGCGAGAGCTCTTGCTTTTCGTCGTGCCCCTGCCATACTCATCCCAAACTTAAACTAATATTATAGCACTGCCGTCAACAGTGGTATCCAAAAGGAAGATAGCGAACGCATTTAGCAAGTAAGATGAAGCGCAGCTACTACCCTCTGTGAACAACATAACTGGTTATATGCATGGCAAGCCTCCTCAGTAGTGTCCGCAATAAGCTTAATGCCCTGAGCCTCAGTAGCTCGCTCTACTTCAGGCAGCACTTTCATCAAACCTGAAGTCCCGGTGCCAACTACCAAGACCTCAGGATTTTCAGTCAAAACCTCCGTTATATCCTCAAGGAAAAGCTCGTGACCCTTCTTTCTCCACCAGTTATCCCTAACGCTGTCAGGGGAAATAATTACATCCGATGTATAATTCTTACCATTAATTACTATCTGTCCAAAGTGATAAGAATCAATAGTATTCATAGTCCAGCCCCTGCCATACCTCCGTCTACACTCAGGACCTGCCCAGTAATATACCCTGCCTCCTCTGAAGCCAAAAAGGCAACCGCCTCAGCCACATCGCGTGGAGAGCCAAAGCAACCAAGAGGAATACGACTCTTAATCTGCTGCCTCCGCTCTTCCGGCAGCCGCTGTGTCATCTCAGTATCAATAAAGCCAGGGGCAATAGCGTTAGCCGTAATGCCCCGAGAAGCCACTTCCTTGGCAATAGTCCGGGTAAAGCCGATAATACCGGCTTTAGCTGAAGCATAGTTAGCCTGCCCCGGGTTGCCCACTAAGCCAACAATACTGGCAAGACTAATAATTCTGCCCCAGCGCTGTTTAACCATATGCCTCAACACCGCTCTGGTGCAAAGGAAGACACTCCTCAGGTCAACCTCCAGCACCCGGTCCCAATCCTCGTCTGACATCCGCATCACCAGCTGGTCTCGGGCAATTCCAGCATTATTTACCAGGATATCCACCTTTCCACAGGTTGCCGTTGTTGTCTCCACCAGTCTAGCTACATCTGGTGATGAACTGACATCAGCCATCACCGCCAGACCCTGTCGCTTCATCGCCTTGATTTCCTCAACCACACCGTTAACCGACTCACCGATATCATTAACCACAACCGTAGCCCCAACCTCGGCCAGCTTCAAGGCAATGGCCTTGCCTATACCCTGACCGCTGCCAGTAACTATAGCCACTCTATTTGAAAGTTCCATCACTTATCTACCTCACCCCCTGAAGTTATTTTTCTAATAGCTTCAGCATCACCGATATTGATGGTCTTAACATCCCGGTTTATTCGTTTAATGAGACCGGTAAGCACCTTTCCCGGTCCTATTTCAATAAAAGTAGACACACCGTTATCCGCCATATACTCAATAGAGCGCTGCCACTGAACACCATTGCACAACTGTCTCAGGAGTTCTGCCTTTATCTCCTCCACAGTAGTCAGCGGCTGAGCCGTAGTATTAGCTATTATCGGAACCAGCGGCTCGTGAAAGGGAAGAGTGGCTATAATCTCAGCCATACCATCAGCCGCCAACTGCATCAGTGGGGTATGAAAGGCACCACTTACCGGTAAGGGAATGGTGCGAGAAGCCCCTTTAGCTTTAGCCAACTCCATAGCCTCAGGCAAGCTCTCCCTCGCCCCGCTGATTACCAGCTGCCCAGGGCAATTAACATTGGCAATCCAGGTACCAGTCTCACCACATACTTCAGCCAGTGATTTTTCATCAAGCCCAATTATTGCCGCCATACCGCCGGATTTCCTCAAGCCGGCTTCATACATCAACCGTCCCCTCTGTCGAGCCAGATAAATAGTAGTGGCAAAATCAAGCATCCCGGTGGCTAACAGTGCCGTATACTCGCCCAGGCTATGCCCGGCAACAAAGGTAGGCGGTGGTAACCCATCATCCCCACCTACCTCCTGAACTACCTTCAAACAAGCAAAGCTCACCGCTACCAGTGCTGGTTGAGCATTGATGGTCTGGCGAAGCTCGTCCTCAGGCCCCTCGAAGCACAGCCTGGACAGAGGAACCCCCAAAGTCTCGTCAGCCTCCTCAAAGACGGTTTTAGCCGAATCAAAATTATCATAAAGGCCACGCCCCATGCCCGCCCACTGGGAACCCTGCCCAGGGAAGACATAGGCTACCCCCATCATCTCAGTCATAGCTAGCCCTCTTAACCAGCTTTCTTTCTCGGGCTCTTAATCTCAACAGCCTCTCTGCCAGCATAAAATCCACAGTTAGGACAAACATGGTGAGACAGTCTAGGGCTATAACACTGAGGGCACTGGTCTAGGGAAGGCGAGGTCAACCCAAGATGATTGCGCCTTTTACCCCTACGTGCCTTAGCATATTTCCGTTTTGGTAGAGCTCCCATAATTTACCTTATCCCTTTCTACGTATCTACTAATCATCACCAGCCAAAGCCAATTTTTTTAGTTTAGACCAGCGAGGGCCCGTCCCCTGAGGCGGACAACCACAGAGCCCTTGATTAAGGTTATGGCCACAATTAGGGCATAACCCAGCACAACCCCCACCACAAAGTGGCTTCATCGGGATAGCCAGTAGTGCATACTGACGTATTGCCTCGGTTAAATCGAGAATATGACGCTCACCAATAATGAAACTGCCCCGCTCCTCAGACAAAGGTAACCAAGCACCACTAACCACATCTACCGTAGGAAAGTATTCCTCCTCAATATTTAGCTCCAGAGGGCAACGGAACAAGCTCAAGCAGCGGCTACAGGTAACTTCGACTTCAGTATGCACTATGCCCTTAATCAGGATGCTTCGGTTAGTACGTATCAGCTTAACCTCACCCTGAACCCTGCTATCATTGCCAGCGATACCAACAACCCCATTCACCTCGTAATCCCGTACTACCCCTATCGATTCCTTAAGCAACTTCGAGACATTTATCTGCATTATCGCTCCACCTCCGCTCCGGCTAAAGTTTACCCAGGGGAAATTGTGGTTCGGCTAGGTGTAACAGTTAGCCTATTATAAGCTGAGCCCCATACTCAGGTCAAGCTTATACAGGAGATGGTTTATCAACCTCACCCCTTAATAAATGGCTATGGTGGCTCTACGTAAAAGCTTCATGGAAGTAAATAGATGCGGCAGGAAAGCCGGTAGTCTCCTCTTAATATCGCACCAAAGGTGTCTTTATTGCTATCAATTATCTGAGTTCGGGCTGTTTGGTATCGATTCAGGCTGGGAAAAAGTAAATTCGCTCCTCGAGCGGGACTCGAACTGGATTATTCACTCTTTAGCCTCTCGGTAAGCATCGGCACCACTTTAAACAGATCACCGACAATGCCATAGGTAGCTACTTCGAAGATGGGGGCGTTGGGGTTATCATTGATAGCCACAATAATATCCGAGGTCTGCATGCCCGCCAGATGCTGAACTGCCCCCGAGATGCCACAGGCAATATAAAGCCTGGGGCAAACCGTCTTACCGGTCTGACCAACCTGATGGGGATATGAAATCCACCCTTCATCTACCGGGGGTCGGGATGAGCCCAGAGCCGCTCCCATTGCTTTAGCCAGTTCTTCTATCAATCCGAAATTCTCCGGCTTTCCCAGCCCCCTACCCCCAGAAACAATAATATCAGCATCCTCCAGTTTGACCATTTCGGCGAGGTCCTCCACAAAATTAAGCAGCTTGGTTCTTGAGGTGATGCCTTCCTTATTGAAGTCCACCTTTATTATCTGTCCCTTTCTCCCCTTATCCGGCGTGTTTTTCTTGAAGACCCGAGGGCGAACCGTTGACATCTGCGGCCTCTTGGTCTGGCAGATAATGGTAGCCATGACGTTACCACCAAAGGTAGGACGAGTCTGCAAGAGAAGCCGCTTCTCAGTATCGATTTCAAGCTCGGTGCAGTCAGCGGTGAGTCCTGTCTTTAAAATAGCCGCCACCCGAGGGATAAAGGAACGCCCCAACGGAGTGGCACCAGCAATAATTATCTCCGGCTTATGCCGCTGAATCAGCTCAACGAACTTCCCTATGTATAAGTCTTCCTGGGAATCGGCTAAAGCCGGGTCATCTATCAGGTAGACCTTATCCGCACCATGAGCGATCAGTTGCTCACCCTCATTAATAGCATGACCAAAACATATGGCGCATAATTCAGTCCCCAGAGTATCGGCTAGCTGTCTGCCTTTGGATAGCAGCTCATAGGCTACACTTTTTAACTTACCACCACGGTGCTCAGCAAATACCCAGATTCCCTGGTGGCCATCGCTTACCGCCGCAGTTTCGGTCACTTCCTCGATGAGGATAGCATCATAGTCACAAGCCTCCTGACAGGCACCACAAAGAGTGCAACCCTCTTTTATCTGAACTTTTTCATCAACAAGCTCCAGCAGGCCGAAAGGACATGACGGCACGCAAATACCGCAGCCAACACACTTATCAAGGTCAAACTGGATTCCCATACGCTTCCCTGCCTTAGATTATCTTTACCTCTCTCAGTTTTTCGACCAGGGTATCCACCTGGCTGGCTAAATCCCCCTGAAATATCTCGCTGCTGCTGACTCTCTGGGGAAAGAATATCTTGATTACTCTGGTAGCCGAGCCGGATAAACCCACCATGTTTTTATCGGCGCCTAATTCCTCGGCGGTCCATACCGGTATTACGGCACTCTTTGCCTTGGTCAGTCCACGAAGGGAGGGAAGACGAGGCACATTAATCTCCTTTACCACCGTAATCGCTGCCGGTAAGGGCGCCTCAATAACCTCATACCCCTCTTCCACCATTCGTCGGACTCGAATATGCCCGCTGTTTATCTCTTCAACCTCGCTGACATAGGCGACAAAGGGTAAGCCCAGTATCTCAGCGAGTTCCGGTCCCACCTGCCCCGTATCCCCGTCTATGGTCTGCCGACCGCAAATGATGAGGTCATACTGCCCAAGCTTGTCCATTGCCCTAGCCAGGGTATAGGCAGTAACCCAGGTATCGGAGCCGGCAAAAGCCCTATCACTTAGCAGGATGGCTTCATCAGCACCCAGACTAACTGCTTCTCTCAATACTTCTTCAGCCTGGGGAGGCCCCATACTTACCGCAGTAACCTTGCCGCCACACCGTTCCTTTAAACGAACCCCTTCCTCCAAGGCATAGGCATCAAAAGGATTGACAATGCTCTCAATCCCCTGTCTTATCAGGGTATTGGTCTGGGGGTCAATCTTAACTTTAGTGGTGCCAGGAACCTGCTTCAGGCAAACCACGATGTTCATTCCCATGCTGCCTTTCTCTTCCTAAGCTCAATGGCAATAGCCATTTTCAGAACCTCATTAGTGCCCTCATATATCTGCATGATTTTAGCGTCTCGCATCATTTTCTCAACAGGATAATCCCTCATATAACCAGCGCCACCACAAATCTGCACAGCATCGGTAGCAACCCTCATCACCATATCCGAGGCAAATACCTTAGCCATAGCCGATTCCTCGGTAAAGCGCTTGGCTCCGCTATCGATTGTCCTGGCTACGGCATAGACCAGCGCCCTAGCCGCTTCCACCTCGGTAGCCATGTTGGCTAGCGTATTCTGGACTACAGGGAGAGCGATAATAGGATGTCCAAATTGGATACGCTGCTGAGCATAGTCTACCGCTACTTCCAAAGCTCCCTGACCCAGCCCCACAGCTTGAGCCCCTATTCCCGGGCGGGAACGGTCCAGGATTCTCATCGTCATAATAAACCCCATCCCCTCTTTACCAATCATATTCTCTTCAGGGACGAGGCAATTTCGGAAAACTAGCTCCCTGGTAGCCGAGGCGCGAATACCCATCTTCTTCTCCTTCTTGCCAAAAGAGAAACCTGGTGTATCCTTCTCCACCAGAAAAGCGCTGGCACCACGGGCTCCCTTCTCTTTGTTGGTCAGGGCAATAACGGTATATATCTCCGCTTCACCGCCGTTAGTGATATACTGTTTGGTTCCATTGAGCACATAGCCCCCATTTCCTCGGTCAGCAGTGGTCTTTATAGCACCGGCATCACTGCCGGCAGTGGCTTCGGTCAAAGCGAAGGCGGCTAATTTCTTCCCGCTGGCAATATCAGGAAGGTATTTCTGCTTCTGGTCTTCACTTCCATATTCCAGCAAGGGTAAACTTCCCAGGGCACTGGTGGCATAGGTAACGGCTACAGCGCTGCATATCCGGCTCAACTCCTCTATGACCAGACAGAGGTCGAGGCAGCCTCCGCCCAGACCTTCATATTCTTCAGGAAGAAAGACACGGAACATATCAGCATCGGCAAGGTCTCTTACTATGTCCCAGGGAAACTCCTCCGTTTCATCCAGCGTTGCCCGCATCGGCAGTATTTTTTCCTCGGCAATCCTTCTGGCTAGACTCTTGATTGTCTTCTGTTGCTCGGTTAGGAAATACTCCAAGATAGCTCCTCCCTCCTATTGGTCACTGGTTTACCGGCGGCTAAGAGAATTATATTACTCTAGCCGGAGCGCCAAATTTGGCAATTGTCTTATTATACGCAAAGTCACACACCCACTTCAAGCTGATAACCGATGTTGACAATAGGGTCAAGGCTAAACTATATTTAACTTACTTCCATAATTATTTTCAATATATTAAGTGGCCATACCAGGGGCAAATATAAGCCAGTAGCAGGAGGTGAATGCCATGGCAGCAAAGGCTTTCGTGCTAATAGAAACAGTAGTGGGCAAAAGCAAGGAGGTAGTTGGTGCTCTCAGGCAGGTAAAAGGGGTAAGGTCAGCTGATACTGTAACCGGTCCTTACGATGTTATCGCTATAATTGAGGGGGAAACCATGAGCGATATTAGTGATTTAGTAACCAGTAAAATCCACCCCCTGGCTGGCATTTCCCGAACAGTGACTTGCCTGGCAGTATGACCGTTTAGATTTCATATTTTGAATCTAGAGACGACTATACTATGAAAATTGTTATCGCCTCTGACAGCTTCAAAGGGAATCTCACCGCCCTTCAAGTATCTCAGGCTATTGATAAGGGGATTAAGCGGGTAATCCCCGACGCGATAACCGCTATAGTGCCGATGGCTGATGGTGGGGATGGAACGATGCAAGCCCTCGTTGATGCCACCGGAGGGGAAATAATACCAGCAGAGGTTACTGCTCCATTAGGCGGGCGCATCATCGCCCACTGGGGGCTTCTGGGTGATAAAGTCACCGGCGTTATTGAGATGGCGACTGCCTCCGGTTTTAACCTAGTCCCGCCGCAGAAGCGTAACCCATTATTGACTACCACCTATGGCACCGGGGAGTTAATCCTAACTGCCCTTGAAAGAGGCTGCCGAAAATTAATTATTGGTATTGGCGGTAGCGCCACCAATGATGGTGGCGCCGGGATGGCTCAAGCCTTAGGCGCCAAGCTACTTGACACCAAGGGAGCGCCCCTCGCTTTTGGTGGCGCAGCACTGGCTGACCTGGAACGCATTGATATTACCACCATAGACCGCCGCCTGGCTGGCTGTGATATCGTCGTAGCCAGTGATGTCACTAATCCTCTCTGCGGTCCTCAGGGAGCTTCCGCTGTTTATGGACCCCAGAAGGGAGCCACCGAGGAAATGGTGGTACAGCTTAATGCGGCGCTGGCTCACTACGCCGATGTTATCAACCGAGACCTCAATATCGACATCAGAGATGTGCCTGGAGCGGGAGCAGCCGGAGGCTTGGGGGCGGGGCTTATTGCCTTCCTTAAGGCTAGGCTGCTACCGGGGATAGATATTGTCATCCAAGCGACCGGTCTTGTTAAGCACCTGAAGGATGCTGCTCTCGTATTCACCGGCGAGGGCAGGATTGATAGCCAAACGGCTCACGGCAAGGTACCGGTAGGAGTTGCCAGAAAGGCCAAGACCTTCGGACTGCCGGTTATCGCCATCGCCGGCGGAATAGGCGATGGTTACCAAGCAGTCTACGAACAGGGAATAGACGCTGTTTGCAGTATTGCTCCCGGCCCCATCGACCTCAGCCAGGCAATGGCAGAAGCGGAGAAATTAATCGCCGATGTCGCCGAGCGTGCCATTCGGTTCTTCTTGTGCGGAGCGGAACAGAAGCAGACTCGCCAAAAACTTTGAAGGAGGAAAGAAATGCCTGTCATTAAATTACCCCAACTAGCCTGGTATGGCACCAGAGAACTTGAACTTACCTTGCCCGATAGCTGGCCGGTGAAGTTCTATAATATGGCCGGCTTTGACCGTCCCGTTATGAAGCCAGAGGCAATAAAGGCCGCCATAGCTAATCCAATCGGCTCACCACCTATCAGGGAGCTTGCCCGGGGCAAGAAAGAAGTAGTCATCATATTTGATGACATGACCCGCGTCACCAGGACTTACCAGATAGCGCCCTTTGTCCTGGAGGAACTGGCCGAGGCTGGCATTCCGGATGATAGGATTCAATTCGTCTGCGCCTTAGGCGCCCATATGGCCTGGGACAGGACATTACTGGCCCAGAAACTTGGCGAGGATATCCTCGCCAGATTCCCCGTTTACAACCACAGCCCCTTTGCCGATTGCACCTATGTTGGGACAACCAGCTATGGAACCCCTATTCACGTCAATGCTGAGGTAATGAGATGCGACCTCAAGATTGGCATCGGTGGCATAGTCCCCCACCCCAATGCCGGGTTTGGCGGCGGCGGCAAGATTATTCTGCCTGGCGTATCCTCCATGGAAACTATCAGGCATTTTCATAGTATAGAGAAAGAATACAAACGAAAGTACCCGGACAGGCAAGATATAGGCTTCGGACTCTTTGACCATAACCCGATGCGACTGAATATCGCTGAAGCCGCCGCTCTAGCTGGTCTGGATATAAAGATAGACTGCATGCTTAATGCCCAGGGGGAGACGGTAGCCCTCTTTGCCGGAGCCTTAAAACCAGCCTACGAAGCTGCTGTCCGTGAAGCCAAGGCTCATTATCTCACCCCTAAGACCAACGGGGAGGAAATTCTTATTGCCAACACCTTCTCTAAAGCTAATGAGGGACTCATGATTGGTCTGAACGTTCCCTTTACTGCTGCCACTGGTAAAGGTGTGGATATTGTCCTCATCGCCAATGCCCCTGATGGTCAGGTTACCCACTATTTACTGGGTAATTTTGGTAAAACAATTACTAGTGAGCAAAAATTGGTGGTAAAACCTCCCCAACATATCGATCATGTGATTATTTACTCAGAATACCCCGACCTCGCTGGCCGAGGGTATGTTGAAAAATCAGACAAGGTCTTATATGCAAATCGTTGGGAAGATGTGCTACGGATTCTTCAACAATATCACGGGGCTGAGGCTAAAGTAGCAGTGTATCCCAGTGCTGAGATTCAATACTGTGCTCAATAGAAAACTACGCAAGTTTAGTGAATTTTCAAGAAGCAAGGATACGCTCCGGGTATACCGCGGAGATAGACTAATCTTTACCTCCGGTAGAGAGAGGCTATCGCCCCTGCTGGAATATATTGATAAGCTTTCCCCCTACGAGGAAAATGTCGCCGTCTTTGACCGGGTTGTGGGTAATGCCGCTGCCCTACTCTTAAAGAAAATATCCTGCCGTGAAGTTTATAGCTCTCTTGGTAGTGAACTTGCCGTCAAGACATTAAACAGCTTTGGTATCAGCTACCACTTTGCTGAAATTACGCCTTATATTCAAAACCAGAGCCAAGAAGATATGTGCCCGATGGAGAAATTATCGCTGAATAAAAGCCCCGAAGAATTCTACCAGGCCTGTCTATCCTTGCGCTCTAAGCCATAGCTTCTAGCCTGGTCACTACCTCATCTACCGCTTCTTCAGCAGTAGATGCCCCGGCAGTTATGCCGATAAGGCACCGACCTTGAAGCCAGGTGGGTTGAATCTCCTCGGCCGTTTCAATTAAATAGGTTTTGGTAACTGCCGAACATAATTCAGCAAGATGATTGGTATTGGCACTGGTATGACCACCGACAACAAGCATCAAATCCGCCCTATTAGCTAGCTCAATGGCCGCTGCTTGCCGTTCTCTGATATCATGACATATGGTATCAATAATGTGTAGTTCAGAATCCTTAGTCAGGACGAAATCAATAAGCTTCTTGGCAAACTCGTTAAAGTGAGCTGGTATCTGGGTCGTCTGAGAGAGAACGCCTAAGTGACGAGGTAGATGGTCAAGCCCAGCGATAGCCGTCTCATCCAGGGTAGCCACCCCCTTATTATTAGCCCAACCCAGAACACCTTTAACCTCAGGGTGATTAGCGTCACCATACACAATAACCAAGAAGTCGGCTTCAGCTAATCTCCGAGCGGCAACCTGAGCACGGTGAACAAAAGGACAGGTAGTATCAATTATGTCAATATGCCGAGCTCGAATTTCTTCTTCCAGCCCGGGACTTACCCCGTGAGCACTAATAGCCACGAGGTTACCCTGTATCTCATCAATACTCTCGGCGACCCTGATTCCCATCCCAGCCAGCTTTTGTAACACCGATTGGTTATGCACCAGCGCCCCCAAGGTTTCCACTCCACCACACTCACGGGCAACCTTCTCCAGAATATCAATGGCTCGCCTAACCCCAAAACAGAAACCTATTTTGCCTGCTTTTTCAACCCTTAATGCCATCCAACTCTCTCACTTGGCATAATTCCCTCTATACTTTGCCGGGAGAAGTTCAGCTATATGCCCCATTATCGAATCGGTGAGCTCTGTCACCTCTGTCTTGACTAACCTACCATTTACCGGTGGCAAATAAAAAGGGTGACCGATATTAACTTTTATCTGAGGGCGACGCCACAGCCAGGAAATACCCTTAATCTTTTCCGTGCCACTAATGCCTATCGGAAGAATGGGAGCGCCACTACGCACAGCTATTACCGCTGAGCCAGCAAAAGCGGGCAGCAATTGGGCATGTCGGCTTCTCTTTCCCTCAGGGAAGATAATCAGGGCTAGACCCTGCGCCAATACCTGGTCTGCCTGGCGCAGCGCCTTCCTGTCCATTCTCTCCCTATGCACCGGAAAGGTACCGAAGCCGCGTAGAAAGTAACTTGACAATCTGGAGCGAAATAGCTCCTGCTTAGCCATAAATATTACTTCTCGACCAAAACTAACCCCAAGTAGCGGCGGGTCAATGTTACTAAGATGATTAGACACGATTATCAGAGAGCCCTGATTAGGGACATTCCTCCCACCCCTGACTTGCCACCGGGTCAGGAGAAGTAACAATACCCTCAACAATGCTTTGACAACAGGATAGAACCAAAATAAACGCAATGCCTGTTCCCCACATAAGTAAAATTTGATTTATTATAGCCTATAGCTAATAGCGAAGACAAACCTTGATTAAACTGCTTTTTATTGTGTGTATCTGAGGGAGTATATGGCTTAAAAGCAGGAAAAAGGCTAGCTTTTGAGAAGTCGAAGAGCTTTTTGGAACATGTTCCGGTGGTGCTTCTCCCGTTCAAAGGCTATCCTGAAAGATTTAACGGATTCTTCTCTTCCCTCACTTTCGGCTTCCTCAATAAACTTGGGGTACATTGACAGGATTTCCAGGTTTTCCCCCTCAGCCGACTCCTACCTTCCCCTTGACCGCCATAAGCCGAAGCCTCGTGCTAGTCCACCCTTTCCCCATCTGTGCCTATATGGTGGCTCCTCCCTGGCTCTGGTCTCCTCCACCAAGCGTATATAGATGGCGTCGGCTATCTCCTTGTCTACGGCAAACTGCGTTTGGCCAGCCTGAAAGAGGTAAGAGGGGAAGCTCTGAATAAGGCTTATAGGTGCTCCGGGGAGGATGCCCATAGCCATCAGTTTCTGAAGTTTGCTCGATTCTGGTGCATAGATATAGGCTACCCTGCCTTTTTGTCCCTGAGCTAGCTGTGAAAGGGGAGCAACAACTTTTTGCGCCTGCGTTCGTTCCTCCCGACAGCACCTTCCCGGTGGTATCGGCTTGCCGTGGGGACATATCTTAGGATGCCCCAACAAACTACAGATACTTCCATCCAGCCCTCGGTCAAGCAAATGCTCAAATTTGCACGCCTTCTCATGGATGAGCCTATCTCCAGTGCCCAGAACGTCAGCCAGCAGGCGCTCGGCTAGTCGGTGCCTCCTAACTACACTTCTAGCGATGGGTTGTCCCTTACTGGTTAACACAACCCGGCCATCAGAGAGGGAAATATAGCCAGCCTTGAGTAATTGTTTTATGGGCTCCTTCCCAATCACCCCAACATCATCTAAAGAAAGGGAATCCTTCTTCTCCTCAGTACGAACCCACAGGGTCTCTAGGAGCTCTTCAGCCTTTTCCTTTAGTTCCATTGCCTCGCCTCCTCCAGGCTCTTATCGTCTTTATTAGTTTTGGTTCTGTAGGTACATCATAACCGCAGTTAGGACACTTTATCATATGGCAAGCCCCAGCCAATGGGCACCCCCCACAGGCGGTTCTACCCTCCTCTTCCAGGAATTGGCAGCCACAAAGAGGGCACTTCATAGTGACACCCCCAGGGCGGTGAGGATTAGATTAAGAATAAATCCCACGAAAAAGGCGAAAGGGAAAACAAACAGGGCGATGGCCAGCGCTGTCTTTATTCCCCTTTCCTTCAGCATCACCATGAATTGAGCAATGCAGGGGATGAACAGAGTAAGGGTGACCGCAGCCACCACCAGCGGTATTCCTAATATTATCCCCGAGCTATGAAGGTCATATAACCCGGCAGCGCCAAAATCCCGTCTGAAGAAGCCATAGAGAAAGACAACGGCGGTCTCTGGAGGCAGCCCGATGAACTCAACCAGAGGCTCAAGTCCGCGGCTGACA
>SDBU01005217.1_pt1 | contig 15659 bp, 13 predicted proteins | sample 2277071 | NCBI WGS metagenome assembly SDBU01 (sample SAMN10397929, study PRJNA504765) | marine sediment metagenome | isolation source: marine sediment core GS08_GC12, 126 cmbsf | place: Arctic Ocean: Gakkel Ridge, Loki's castle | collected 2008
TTACTATATAGCTCGGGGGATTAACTTCGCCATAGCCGGAGAGGGCGCCTTAAAACTTAAAGAGATTTCCTATATCCACGCCGAGGGTTTGCCCGCCGGAGAACTTAAACACGGTACACTGGCACTGATTGAAACAGGAACACCAGTTGTGGCCATCTGCCCCAAGGATTATACCTACCACGAGACCTTATCTAACATCGCTGAAGCCAAGGCACGGGGGGCATTTGTTATAGGTGTCTCCGACCAGCCAGAAGACGTCTTCGACGAGTGGATCAAGATTCCGTCAACGGAGGAAATCCTCTATCCTTTGGTAAGCATTGTACCCCTCCAACTTCTGGCATACGCCCTAGCCGTGGCCAGGGGACTAGACCCGGATAAGCCACGCAACCTGGCTAAATCAGTCACAGTGAAGTGAATAATGAACATTTATGACAGGCAAGCGGGTTTCACATATATAACGCTATGACAGATGTAAAACCAAGGGTAGTCGCCGTAATCCCCTGCTATAACACTGCACCTCATATAGCAGAGGTAGTCACTAAGGCTCGGAAGCATGTCGATGAGGTTATTGTGGTGGATGATGGATCGACAGATGATACAGCAAAGGCAGCAACAATAGCCGGGGCCTTGGTGATAAAGCATAACGCAAACAGAGGTTATGGGGAAGCTATAAGATCCTGCTTTGAGGCAGCGAAGGCAAACAGGGCCGACATCTTGGTTATTTTGGATGGCGATGGTCAGCATAACCCTGACGAAATTCCTCGTCTTCTTGCCCTGATTCTCCGGGAAGAGGCAGACGTGGTAATTGGGTCCAGATTTCTCAACAGTGCGAACAACATACCCGGTTATCGCAAATTTGGTATCAGTGTTATCACCTGGCTATTCAACCTTGGCTCCAAAACAAGGGTATCTGATGCTCAGGGTGGCTTCAGAGCATACGGCAAAAAGATAATTGCAACCTCCTCCTTTTTTGAGAAGGGGATGAGTATCAGTATTGAGACCCTGGAGAAAGCCAGAAGAATGGGGGCCATCATCAAAGAAGCCCCCGTATCCTGCCTCTACGTTTCTTCAACTCTTAGTCTAAAGGCAATCAGACATGGGCTTAGCGTAGCCCTCTCGGTGGTGAGGATTCGCCTTATGAACAGCTTGCACGGCTTGGTTGGAGGGGATAGTGTTAGAAATCAAGGTTCGTGAAGTCAGGGGCAGTTGCCCGATGTATAAAGTTGGGGTAGTGTCCCGGAAGTGGTGGATGACCACCCCAAAATCACTTCAATGGAGGAGAGTTGAAGATAGTTTTGGTGAATCCTCCCCAGTTTACTAAGTATCCTCAGCCTCCAATGGGATTAGCTGTAATAGCTGCCGTGCTGGAGAAGGAAGGATACCAAGTAACTATAGTGGATGCCAATGCTTTAAGGATTGAGCCAGAGAGTCTGATCCCCTATGTAGGTGATGCTGATGTGGTTGGACTTACCGCCATGACCCCCACTATAAATACTGCTATAAATATTGCCCGCCAAGTAAAGCGTACCAGTCCGAACCTATTTGTAATTCTCGGGGGTGCCCACGCTACATTACTGCCTGAGGAGACACTAGCCAGTACTCTCGAAATAGATGTAATAGTTAGAGGAGAAGGTGAGAAGAGCGTCATCGAGTTGCTCCAAGCGTTGGAACACGAACAGCCGTTGGATGATATCCTGGGCATCACCTACAGAAAAGATGGCCAGGTGGTTAGTAACCCTACAAGGCCTACGAATGTTGAGCTAGATTCCCTGCCTTTCCTTGCCTATCATCTGCTTCCATGGCAGAGATACAAGCCTCATCCTCCCCATGGCCGAACCCTCCCATTTGCTGCAATTATAACAAGTCGGGGTTGCCCCTATAGCTGTGCCTATTGCTCAAAGCCTATCTTTGGAAACAAATTCAGGGCGCAGAGTCCCGAAAGAGTTATCGAGGAAGTTGCTCACTATAAGGAAAGGTTTGGAGTTAAGGAGATCGCCTTTTATGATGATGTCTTCACCTTGAATAAGAAGAGAGCCTATGCTATAGCTGAGGGCATAATAAAAAGGGGGCTGAAAATACACTGGACATGTGAAACGAGGGTAGATCTGGTAGATAAAGAACTGCTGCATCACATGAAGCAAGCGGGTTGCTATGCTATTGCTTATGGCATTGAATCGGCATCACAAGAGATACTTAACATCCTTAACAAAGATATTACCCTGGAGCAGGTTGAGGAAGCAGTTGGCATAACCAAAGAAGTCGGCTTGCAAACCGTGGGTTATTTCATGATTGGTTCACCAGGGGAGAGCCCTGAAACTATCACCAAGACCATTCAGCTTGCCAAGGATTTAAAACTCGATTTTGCCCAATTTGCCATTACTACACCTTTCCCGGGCACTGAGTTATATAAGTCATATCTCGAGAGCAAAAAGAACAGTGTTTCCTGGGAGAACTTTATCTACGCAGGGACTGGTAGTGAGGTAACCCCGGTGTTTGAAAGCGATGGACTTAGCCGAACTGCCCTTCAGGATTGGGTGAGGAGAGCCTATAAGGAATTCTACCTGCGTCCTTCTTATCTCTGGCAGCGAATTCGCCATATCACCTGCCTAGGAGACTTAAAAGTTAATATTAAGGGACTATCTATGCTCTTAAGGAGCATTAATCCATTGAAAAAAGGAAAGGCATGAACCTCCTTTTTATCCACGAGATTGACTGGCTGAAGAAAGTCGTGTTTGAAATACATGATTTTCCAGAGATACTATCAAAAAAGCATAATGTCTTTGTGATAGATTACGAGGACCAGTGGAAAAGAGACCATTTTCTTGATATAGGAACGTTTAAGACGAAGGAATTCAAACATGTAAGCAGAGTACGTAAGGATAGTAATGTTATGCTAAGACGACCCGGTATGATAAAGTTGCCCCTTCTAAGCAAAACATCCTCTCTTTTCACGCATTACTTGGAGATTAGAAGAACAATCAAACAGGCACAGATAGACGCCGTCATCCTTTATTCGATTCCAACAGATGGTCTACAAACCATACCGCTTGCAAGAAAATACGACATTCCTGTGATATTCAGATCAATAGACGTAGTACATCAGCTTGTAAGCTCTCGATTTCTCAGAGCCATAACGTATATGTGGGAAAAAAAAGTGTACAAAAATGTAGATAAGATACTTACTTTAACTCCAAAGCTCTCAGATTATGTAGTAAGGATGGGTGCGGATAGAAACAAAGTGCAACTACTTCCTTTGGGCGTGGATACAAAGAGGTTCAACCCAAATGGCAACACCACGGCGATTAGAAAGGATTTAGGGCTATCTGAAAAGGATAAGTTAATAGTGTTTGTGGGGACTCTATTCAACTTCTCGGGATTGGATCAATATGTAGAGCAAATGCCAAGCATTCTGGAAGAGATTCCCGAAGCAAAGCTACTAATCGTAGGTGGTGGAGAGTTATCAGAAAAATTAGAAAAGATTGTTGTTAATAGGGACCTTAAGGATAAAGTAATCCTAACAGGTTTCCAACCATATGAGAAGGTGCCAGCGTATATAAATATTGCTGATGTGTGCATCAATCCATTTCAGCTTAACAGGATAACCAAGGACGTTTTGCCTACAAAGGTGCTACAATACTTAGCGTGTGGAAAGCCTGTTATCGCTAGCTTGCTGCCAGGACTAGCATCAATAATCCCAGATGAAAGTTGTGGCGTCAAATACTCAAAGGATACGCGTGAGATGGTAAGAGATACAATAAATCTATTGAGAAATGAAGATGAATTGCGTAAACTAGGTCAGAATGGGCGTGAGTATATTAAGAAACATCACGATTTAGATGAGATAGCGAAACATTTGGAGGAAACAATAACTACGCTCATACAAAGTAAAGCAGGAGATTCAGCATACGAAAATGAAGGATGTCATATTAGTTAGCCCGCCGATATCTACTTTTGAGAGGTATGGAAAACTAGCAGATGTGGGAAGTGTCACACCCCCGTTGGGCATATGCTATATCGCGCTCGTGCTGGAGAAAGAGGGTTATACTGTCGGCATAGTGGATGCAGAGGTTCTCAAACTTTCAATGGGTGAAACCATTGATAAGATATTGTCTTATACTCCAAGGGTTGTTGGTATAACATCGACCATGAATACGTTTCACAGTGCTATTGTATTAGGACGAAAGCTAAAACAGGCAGAGCCAGAAATCTATTTGGTATTAGGGGGTCCGTATGTGTCTGCTCTAACAACCGGTGCATTGGATAAAGCATTTGATTTTGGAGTGTATGGAGAGGGAGAGCATACGTCTCTCGAGTTGATGAAGTTTCTGGATCATGGAGGGAAGATATCTGAAATAGATGGACTGATTTATAAATACAACGGTGAATTTAAACTAAACAAGCCAAGGAAGTATATTGAGCCTTTGGATAGTATCCCTCCCCCGGCGAGGCATCTTTTGCCAGACCTAAAGTTATATAGACCAAATGCTCAGAGTTACCGAAAGTTGCCGGCAACGACTATAATTACGAGCAGGGGGTGCCCTTATAATTGCATTTTTTGTGATAGCTCAACATTTGGTAAAAAATATAGAGCCCATAGTGCTGAATATGTAGTTGATGAAATCCAGATGATTATTGAACAATTCGGCATTAAAGAGCTTTGGTTTGTTGACGATACTTTCACTATTGATAAGAACAGGGTTATGCAGATCTGTAACATGATAATTGAAAGAAACTTAGATATTTCATGGTCATGTCTTGGCAGAGTAGGTACAGTAACCATTGAGATGTTAAAAATGATGAAAAAAGCAGGATGCTGGATGATTGCTTATGGAATCGAAACAGGAAATCAGGAGGTTATGAATTATATAAAAAAGGGCATAACATTAGAACAAGCCGAACAAGCAGTTAAGTGGACAAAAGAAGCAGGATTGCTACCGAAAGGTTATTTTATGCTTGGTCATCCTATAGACACCTTGGAAACCATCGACGAGACTATTGCATTTGCAAGATCTCTATCTTTAGATTATGCATTGTTTACGATAACTACTCCACTACCAAATACAGAGCTATTTGAAATATGTAAATCAGTTGGGAAGCTGGTTTATACAGACTTGTCCAAATTTTCGGCGTGGGAAGCAGTCTATGAACCGCCCACGGTATCTGCAAAGCAGCTCACAGCTAAGTATAGAGAGGCTTATAGGAGTTTTTACTTTAGGCCGAGTTATATATTTAGACAATTGAAAAATATACGTGGCATAGACGATTTACGGCGTCATATTAATGCTTTTATCACGCTAACACGTTTTTGAGAGAGTAAATTCTTACCTCAGCTATAAACCTTGAACCTTAAACATAGCTTCAGAAAATATATAATAGGCTGTCCAAGAAGTCTGTTAGGGAGGTAGTTGGTACCACGGCCCGTGAGGTATTATATGTCAAAACAGTGCTCCTCCTGGCGGCAAATGCGAATGAAGATATTCAGAGAATACAGCCAGAGAACTGGGCATGAGCTGGAACATGCTGCCCTGAACTATGCGAAGCAAGTGCATAGCCATGAAGCAATCGCCCGTCAACTCGAAACAAAGCTGGAAGAGCTCACAACGAGAAAACGAATCAAGAATAAGGAAAGGTGATCATGAATCTCATGATACAGGGCAAGAGGATACTTATAACCGGCGGAGCCGGTTTCATCGGCTCCAATCTCGTGGACAGGCTGTCTCCCAATAATGAAGTAATCGTACTGGACAGCTTGGTTTCAGGGTCGCTGACGAATTTGGAACAAAGCAAAGATAGTATCACTTTCATAGAAGGGGACATACGGGATAAGGCCCTAGTAGAAAAAACAGTGTCTGGCGTGGAATTTGTCTTTCACCTGGCAGCAAATGTGGGAAATATCAAGTCAATCGAAGACCCCTGCTTCGATATGGAAGTGAATATAAAAGGAACGTTGAATATTCTGGAGGCATGCTTAAACTCAAATATCAAAAAGCTTGTATACTCCTCTTCGGCGGCTATATATGGAAATGCCAATTATTTACCTATTGATGAAGGGCACCATCTGAACCCAGAGTCCCCATATGCAGTAAGCAAACTAGCGGCGGAGAAATACTGCTTTGCCTTCCATAAGATTCACGGCGTCCCGGTAATCGTATTGAGGTACTTTAACGTGTATGGGCCGAAACAGGGAAGTAGCGAATACGCTAATGTTATCCCCGGTTTCTTTCGCCAAGTCAAAGAATCCCAACCGCTTACCATATTTGGGGATGGAACTCAAACCAGGGATTTTGTCAATGTGAAGGATGTTGTAGCTGCCAACATTTTGGCAGCAGAGAGCGAAGAGGTATGGGGAGTATTCAATATCGGGGGCGGCAAGTCTACTACAGTGAACGAATTGGCCGACCATGTGATTGATATTACATCTTATCAAACTAAGCCGATCTATGCCCCAGCTCGGAAGGGAGAAGTATTGCACAGCTTGGCAGATATCAGTGCAGCAAAAAGGTCTCTGGGATTCAATCCCTCGATGAATATTAGAGATGGTCTACGAGAGTATTTTGAATGTTTGAAAGCACAACAGTCCTTGCGTAAATCGAAGAGAGGTTATTGGTGAAGGTACTAATTTTAGGCGTCACCGGGATGTTGGGGCACAAATTATATCAAGTGCTGATGCCAATATGTGAGGTAACTGGCACAACCCGTGGGCATTTCAACGATATTAGCAGATATGGCTTCTTTCATAAGTCTGAAATAGTTCCCGGTGTTAATGCCTTGGAAATCTCTCGTTTGGAAAAGGTAGTTGAAGAAACGAATCCCGAGGCAGTGGTTAACTGCATAGGGATAATAAAATCTCGGGAAGAAGCGAAGGACAGGCTGCTCAGCATTTGGGTAAATTCGCTGCTTCCACACCAGCTATACCAAATCTGCAGAAGAAGAGGGGCGCGGCTGATTCATATTAGCACGGATTGTGTTTTCTCTGGCAGAAAAGGAAACTACCATGAAAAAGACCCCTCGGATGCCGAAGATATTTACGGCAAGACCAAATACCTCGGTGAAGTGGATGGGGAAGGAGCACTAACCATAAGGACTTCGCTTATCGGCCGGGAACTCTCAACATCAAATAGTCTGGTGGAATGGTTCATATCCCACCGAGGCGGCAAAGTCAAAGGTTTTACCAACGCAATATTCAGTGGTTTCCCCACTATTCACTTCGCCAGGATTATTGGTGATATAATAGTGAACCATCCTGACTTAAATGGTATTTACCACATATCAACGGAACCAATTAGTAAGTTCAGACTCCTCACCCTGATAAAAGAAAAAATGTGGCTTGATATTGAGATTAAAGAATACCCCGATTTTTACTGTGACAGAAGCTTAGATTCCACGTTATTCCGAGATAAAACTGGATTTAAGCCACTCTCCTGGGAGAAGATGATTTCTGAATTTGCCAAAGATGCCATATAATATCAGCAATGGAGGGCGTAAGATGATTTTTCAAGGCAAGGCCATACTGATTACCGGCGGCACGGGCTCTCTGGGGAAGAATTTGGTTCGCAGGATTATGGCTGGCAAATTAGGCGAGCCTAAGAAAATCATCATCTTCTCAAGAGACGAGGACAAACAGAATTCAATGAAGCTTGAGTGGAAAAATATGAAAGTAGCTACCGATGAGGTATTTTACCACAATTTTGAGGAGATACTCGATTTTCGAATCGGTGATGTCAAGGATTATGGATCGCTGGTCGGAGTTGTGAAGGACGCTGACATAGTAATACATACAGCAGCACTTAAGCAAGTCCCCGTTTGTGAATACTTCCCGTTTGAATCCGTAAAGACAAACATTGTCGGAGCGCAAAATATGATTCGAGCTGTTAAGGAAAACGGGGAAAGGGTAGAAGTATTATTGGCTGTTTCCACCGATAAAGCTTGTAAACCAATTAATACTTACGGGATGTGCAAAGCGATACAGGAAAGGCTGATAATACAAGCAAATCTCAACTCCGGAAACACTAAATTCATCTGTGTAAGATATGGCAATGTAGTAGCATCGAGGGGGTCAGTTATCCCCCTCTTTAGAGAGCAGATAGGGAATGGGGGTCCGGTTACCATTACTGCAAAGGAGATGACAAGGTTCTGGCTGACTCTGGATACTGCTGTTGACATTATCTTCGACGCCATTCGTTTGGCTCATGCTGGTGATATCTACATTCCAGATGTTCCTTCTGCTAATATCACGGATCTGGCAGAAATAATGATTGGAGACAGGAAGATAGACATTGAATTTATCGGGATACGACCAGGTGAGAAAGTCCATGAGATATTGATTTCCGAGGAGGAGATAGCGAGAACGATTAAAAGAGGCAATTACTATGTGATTTATCCGATTTTACCAGAATTACAAAAGGAGAAAATCGAGAAACCTGCATTGACCAAGGAGTTTTCATCAGCCGACCATGTTATGAGCAAAAGCGAGTTGAAAGCCTTTTTAGAGAAACATTTAGGCTTTTGAAGGATAAATAATGAAAGTTATGACTATTCTGGGCACCAGGCCCGAGATAATAAGGTTGAGCCTTATTATAAAGAAGCTGGACAAATATTGTGACCATGTTCTGGTTCATACGGGCCAGAATTTTGATGACAGCCTTAGTTCAGTTTTTTTTAGCGAGTTAGACTTGAGAGAGCCAGATTATTACCTGGGAGTGAGAGGTGATACCTTCGGCGAACAGATAGGGAAAATAATTATTGAGACTGAAAAGGTTATCCTGAAGGAAAAACCCGACCGGATACTCATCCTGGGTGATACCAACAGCGGTCTGGTAAGCATTGTAGCTAAAAGAATGGGAATACCCGTTTTTCATATGGAAGCGGGAAACCGCTGTTTTGATGACAGGGTTCCCGAAGAGGTTAACCGCAGGATTATCGACCACTGCAGCACCATGCTTCTCCCCTACACTCACAGGAGCAAGGAGAACCTGCTCAATGAGGGAATTGCCAACGAGGCGATTTATGTTATTGGGAATCCTATATTTGAGGTTATTGAGCACTATTCAAAGGAGATAGAGAGCAGCGAAATACTGGATAAATTGAATGTGCAGCCTCAGGAATACTTTCTGGTAACAATGCACCGAGCGGAGAGTGTTGACGACGAAAACAGACTTAAGAGCCTTCTTGCTGGTCTGGATGAGATAAACAGGAAGTATATGCTCCCTGTTATTTGTAGTCTGCACCCACGGACGAAGAGTAAAATGGAACAGTTCAATTTAAAGGCGAGCAATAAGAACATTCACTTTGTGGTACCGTTTGGCTTTTTTGATTTCGTTGCTCTGGAAAAGAACGCTCTGTGTGTCATCACCGACAGTGGAACAGTTCAGGAGGAATGCTGCATCTTTAAGGTGCCCAACATTACTATCAGGGATGTAACCGAAAGGCCGGAAACGATTGAAAGTGGCAGTAACATGCTGGCCAGCGTCTCTCCAGATTTGATGTTAAAATCGGTAGAGATTGTGCTGAATGAGAAGCATGAATGGCAACCTCCGGCAGACTATTTGGAGAGAAACGTTTCATCGAAAGTAGTTAAAATCATCTTGGGCTATATTAACGTGGGTACTCTGCCAAGAGTAGTGGGATACGCATGAGAATTAGCATAACCCTAGCAAAATCTCTTATAATAACTATCAAGCTGGTATGTAGAAACAAATTACAGTGAAAATAATCCTAATCAACCCAAGGCTCAGTGCATGGAGCCCGACCGTATTAGTTCCCCTCGGAATAGCCTACATTGCAGCTGTTCTAGAGAACGAGGGTCACAGTGTCTCAATTATCGACATGAATGCCGAGAAGGTGTCGGACAAACACCTCCGGAAACGAGTGGCCACCGCCTGTATAGTGGGTATAACCGGTATGATTACCGAATACCAACAGGTCTTAAACATAACAAAGCTCATCAAAGAATCCAGCCCGGCGACAAAAGTGGTTCTGGGAGGCCCATTGGCAACCACATTTCCTCAAAAATTGTTTCAGGCATCCCAGGCTGACTTCATAGTCATAGGAGAAGGAGAGCGCTCGATAGTCGACCTTATTTCTGCTATCGAACGTGCACAGGATTTGCACAACATCCGGGGCATTGGATATAAAGATGGGGACAACGTCGTCATCACCGACCCACAAGATCCCATCGCCAATCTAGACACCGTTCCATTCCCCGCCTGGCATCTCCTGGATATGCCTCGATACCTTCATAACCAGTTCCATGCGCCACGTTCAAAATCGGAAAGATCTGACAAAATCAAGAGTGTCAATGTAACAACGAGTAGAGGTTGTCCTTATGGATGTACTTTCTGCTATAAGGGCATGTGGGGACGCAAATGGAGAGGGCGCAGCCCCGACAACATCATCACAGAAATGACCCTGTTGAACGATAGATACGGCGTCAACGGAGTTTTCTTCAACGATGATATATTTGTAATGGATCGAGACAGAATTTTCACTCTCTGCAAATTACTGAACGAAAATAGATTGGATATGATCTGGGGCTGCAATGGGCGGGTTGATCTAATGACAAAGGACCTCCTTCAATCTATGACCAGCGCCGGTTGCAAAGAAGTTGCCTATGGCATCGAATCTGGAAACCAGCAGATGCTCGATTCACTGAAGAAAAACATAACTCTTGAGCAGGTAAGAGATGTTGTCAAATGGACAAAGGAAGCCGGCATCAGAGCCAATGGGTATTTCATGATAGGCCTGCCAGGTGAAACCAAAGCAAACATTCGTCAGACCATTGCTTTTGCCGAAGAACTGGACCTAGATTTTTATGGCTTCTCTCTGGTAACACCACTACTCGGTACCGATCTCTATAATGATACTGTGAAAAGAGGCCTGATAAGGTCCGCTGTAACATCGTTAAAGGACTGGACATTTGATGTCAATGTCAACCTGACTGCAGATTGCAGTGACGAAGACCTAGCTGCCTTTAAGCACGAACTCTTCCGAAAATTCACACTCAGACATTTTGGTAAGTATTACATATTAAATCCCCAGTTTATGAAAAAAATGGGTAGAGTGATTCTATCCCTGAGAAACTGGGGCGAAGTCGTATTGCTGCTCCGCGCCAGTTGGGGCATCGTTCGATCATACTGGCATAAGGCTTGAGAATGAAGATATTACAGGTGAACAATTTCCTTTCCCCCCTACATGGTGGCGGCTCTATTGAAGTTGTATATCAGCTCTCTAAAGTGCTAGTACAGAGAGGACACGACGTGACTATATACACCAGTGATTTTGAATTAGATCAAAACTACATCAATGCTTTATCAGGAGTTAAGACTTCCCCATTTCATAGCCTATTAAATCTAGCTGGGCTACAATTAACACCGGGATTAATAAACACGTCAAGGAAAGACCTCAACAACTTCGACGTAATTCACATGCACAACCATAGAACCTTTCAGAACATAGTGATTCATCACTACGCCCAAAAATATGGTATTCCCTATGTGTTGCAGGCTCATGGGTCGGCAACAACTTACTTCCAGAGGGGAGTGCTTAAAAGGGTTTTTGACAGAATGTGGGGCTACAGGATTTTACAGGATGCTGCGAAGCTTATCGCTTTAACTTCGACTGAGGTTGAACAATATGAAAGCCTAGGGGTGAAGAAAGACAAAATCGAGATTGTCCCCAATGGGATTGACCTCGCCGAATTCGAGAACCTGCCGCCCAGGGGTGAATTCAGAAAGCAATATGGCTTGAGTGACAATGAGAAGATAGTCCTCTATCTGGGCAGGATTCACCAGGTCAAAGGTATTGATCTCCTGGTAAAAGCATTTTGCGGTCTACCGGAGAGCCTTGGTAAGGTCAGGCTTGTAATTGTTGGTCCCGATGACGGGTATTTACCGGCGCTGAAGAAATTGATAGTAGATTTGGAAGTCAACGATAAAGTTTTATTCACCGGTCCACTTTATAGGCAGGAGAAACTAAAAGCCTATGTTGATGCTGAGGTATATGTTTTGCCGTCAGTCTATGAGATATTCGGTATAACCGTTCTTGAAGCGCTTGGCTGTGGCACACCAGTAATAGTAACCGACCGATGCGGCATTGCGGAGTGGATTAGCAACAAGGCTGTACATGTAGTCCCATGTGACGAAGACCAGATGCAAGTGGCAATTTTTGAGGTCCTAACCGCATCTAAAGGGCAACTCCCTAAGGATGCCAAAAAGCTAATCAGTGAGCGCCTCGCCTGGTCGAAGGTGGCTGAGCGAATAGAGGATATCTACGAAAGCGTGCGAAAGTGAGAGTTTTGCAAAAGTGAAAGTTTTGCAGGTGATTGAGTTCTTTTCCCCCCTGCATGGTGGGGGCTCTATAGAGGCTGCTTATCAGCTATCAAGGGCACTGGCACGAGCAGGACATGAGGTTGTGATCTACACCAGCGATTTTGAACTTGACCCGGGATATATCGATTCGCTAAAACCAGTGAAAGTTTGTCCCTTTCGTAGTATTCACTTAGGTCGCCTCGGGTTCGGATTCTACTTCGCACCGGGGATGATTACTAAATTGAAAAGAGAAATTAAAGGCTTCGACATAGTCCATATGCACAACTATGTAACCTTCCAAAATACTGTAGCCAGCCATTATGCCAGGAAGTATGGTGTCCCTTGTGTTTTACAAGCCCACGGTGGGATCGCCAGAGTTATGGGAAAACGGATGGTCAACAAGATGCTTGACACGCTTTTTGGCTATAGAATGTTAAAGGGTGCCTCTAAAGTGATAGCGGTTTCAGACAGGGAAGTGCAGGAATATGAACAGGTGGGCGTTGACCATTGTAAGATAGCTACGATTCCAGATGGGCTTGACATTGCGTCATTCAATAATCTTCCAGCACCAGGGCAATTTAGGGAGAGAAACAACATAAAAGAGAAATGGATGGTTTTGTTTTTGGGTCGAATTCATAAGATAAAAGGGCTCGCGTTTTTGGTCGAATCCTTCTCTGAGCTGGTAAAAGAAATTAAGGATGTGGTCTTAGTAATAGCTGGACCAGATGCCGGATATGAGAACGAACTGAGAGAGTTAATAAAGGCTCGTGATGTCAGCGATAAGGTAAGGTTCACGGGATATCTAGGGGGAGAGGACAAATTATCAGCATATGTTGATGCTGATGTGCTGGTATATCCCTCAGTCTACGAAGTCTTTGGCTTGGTCCCGTTTGAAGCAATTATGTGTGGCACACCGGTCATAGTAACGGATGATTGTGGATGCAGTGAGTGGATTAAGAAAAGTCGTGCCGGATATGTGGTGAAGTATGGCGATGTTTCCGGGTTGAAGGAAACCATCGTGAAGTGTCTGACTGACAATGCTGAGGCGAAAAAGATGGTACTGCAAGGGAAAGAATATATTCGCAGCAATTTACAGTGGGCACAAGTGGCGCATGAAATAGAGGACATCTATGTAGCATGTATTCGCCAGGAGAATTAGAAAGGATGCACTACTTCAATGGTAAAAGATAAGCCACCCTTACGACAAAAGCGGGATAAATTGAATATTCTCTTTATCGGCTCGCTAATCTATCCTCCCCGCTCGCCCCTTTCACTGGACGGCGGCGTAAGAAGGATGTTGCCTCTACTGAAACACGTTCAGAGCAGGGGGCATACGGTTATTATGGTGATACCCACATTGAAGTCCTCCGAACACTATGAAATGTTCGACGGCTTCCCTGTCTATCAACTGGGACCGAATGACTGGGGTCCGTTGAAATTGCTCCCCTATTTCCCCGGTAGCTCGCTGGCTTTAAAAACCTTCAACAAGTTAAGAAAATTGGTCAGTGCCTATGACATTGATATTATTCATGTTTTCAATCCAACCTTAATCTGTGGCATACCCGGATGGTTAGCAGCTAGGTTGTGTCACAAACCTTTGGTATTAGAATTTAGCGACCTTGTAATAAACTTTGGGATTGATGCGGGGACAATGAACCCCAAATCGCTACTTACTAAGCTGGGCCTACTTGTTCAAAACAACCTGCCATTCCGAGCTGATATGGTTATAGCTACTAATTTCATAGGAAAGATGCTAAAATCCAAAGGCATACCACCAAGGAAGATAACGGTGATTCCCTGCGGAGCGAGCACCAGCATATTCAATCCTGAAATAGATCCAAGAAAAATCAGGGACAAATACAATCTCGGTGATTCACTGGTCATTTTATACCAAGGTCTGGTGTGTAAGGCATTTGGTATAGAGACTTTACTGGAAGCTATGTCCAACGTTGCGCACAGAAATAAAAAGGCTAAGCTGTTGATTGTCGGGTTTCATCGAAACAGGGAAAAGGTGGAATTTGAACAGGATGAGGAAATAATTTCCTTCAAAAGAAACGCTGAACAACTGGGGATAAGAGATAGGGTTATCTTCGCCGGCCCACAACCCCATGAGGCAATACCAGACTTCATTGCTGCTTCGGATATATGTGTAAATCCAGCCCCCTATACTCTTACCCATAGAGCCGGCAGCCCAATTAAGGTTTTTGAGTATATGGCTGTAGGGAAACCTGTAGTGGCTACTCAATTGGAGAGCGTTGAGGGGGTAGTAATAGATGGGGAAACAGGTCTAGTAGCGAAGCCAGATGCTGAGGATATAGCTGAAAGGATCCTGTGGTTGATGGAGAATCCCGGCATTAGAGACAAGATAGGCAGAAACGCCAGGGAGAAGGTCGTTGCTGAATACGAGTGGGAGAAATTAGGCGACAAATTGATAGACGCTTATCGGCAGGCGATAGAAAATCGCGCAAAATAGCGCGTTAAAAAGGATTGCACTAAAGTTCAAGGAATTTTGGAGTTGAGTTCTAATCTATCTAAAAAATTAATTATTGTCCTTGGCGAGTATGGGGCAGGGAAAACGACCTTTGCCAAATGGTATGCTAAGAATAATAGGGGAATGTTTTTAGATTTTGAATTGCTGTATTTCGAAAAAACTGAAAATGAAGTTAATAGATTTGATATTTTCGTGAACAGACTAGCATCAATAATCCAGAAAAGTTCTAATCATTTGTTCATAATGGATGGATATCAAGCAGTCACAGACGGGTATGAAAAATTTGCTGACCCATCCTTTGCATATTTACGAAATAGGATTAGTTGTGATATCCAGTTGTGTCTTTGCTTTGCTGCCCCCCATGTAATTCGCAAAAGGCAAATAGCCAAGGTGGATAAAGGGGATATAGCATCGCCCCACGATGAAAGTGAGATTAAAAAGATTACCTACTCTCTTTTCGGGCTAGCTGTTACCACTGACAGCGAACCTCTTTTTGTAGATACAACGGATGGCTTTCATTTTATTTCAAAACAAGATTGGCTTCAGCGTTGGCGGGAGCTAACCTTTTTTTCAGATCTTGATAAAATGCCTCACGATAAATATTACCAGGACATCGAGTTGCCCTCTGGCTTACATATACCGGGATATTCGCAACCTCACGAGAGTTGGAATCGACTTCGAAACGTCATTGATTTTAAGGACAAGGATGTCCTGGACCTCGGCTGCTTCCATGGATTCTTTTGTTTCAAAGCCGAAGAGGCTGGCGCTCAAAATATTGTTGGCGTTGACATTGACGAAAATGCCGTCGAAGTCTCTCGTCGAGTTGCCTGGCTCAAAAGCTCTAAGGTGCGTTTCTACCAGGC
>SDBU01005218.1_pt1 | contig 15656 bp, 9 predicted proteins | sample 2277071 | NCBI WGS metagenome assembly SDBU01 (sample SAMN10397929, study PRJNA504765) | marine sediment metagenome | isolation source: marine sediment core GS08_GC12, 126 cmbsf | place: Arctic Ocean: Gakkel Ridge, Loki's castle | collected 2008
GCCTCTACGTCACCAACAACCCGGACAGGTTTGCCGATTCGAAGGTGATCAGGTCGAACGGAAGGCAGGCGATCTGGGGCGATCCCAATGGCAACCAGGTTAGTCTGGCCCGCCAGAAAGAAGGCTGGCAACAGTGGGTCTTCTACCCCACCCCGGGCAACAGCTTCCACAACGCCCTGATGAAGAGCGTGGACGTGATGATGGACGACATGGGCTATGATGGGGCGTACATGGACGGCTTCCTTTATGGCATGATGGGCCAGTGGACTTACGACGGCCGCTGGGACGGGCACTCCGCAGAGATTGACAGTCAGACCAAGACCATCAAGCGCAAGCTGGGATCGGTTCTCCTGCTCTCACAGCCATCCATGATCGCGTTTGCCCGCAAGATTCATAACAAAGGCGGGGTCGTGATTGCCAACAACACGGTGATTACGCGGAGCATCGCAAACGAGAAGTACATCATCTTCGAGAACGAATGCGCCTCCGGGCCGGAGGTGCACCTGGCCCCTAACATCGCGGCACTCCGCGGTACATCAGGGCCCGCGTCAACGGAGAAAGAGATCTACCTCGACGTGCTGGACAAGCTGAGCTGGGGCGAGTTGTTCATGTATTACAACGAGCGAATCCCTCTCACCTATCCCTCGCTGGCCGCGAAGGAGTATCCGATGACGTTTGAGGAGATACGGTCAGGGCTTGTGAGAGGCAAGGAGCGCATCGTTACCATGAACTCCGGCGTGTACGGCTGGCATGGAAACCGCAGCCTGCATGCGATCTACAAGTTCGATGATCGGGGCGCGCCGGTTTCGCATGATTTCATCACGACCGTTGACAGGGCGGGCGTGCGTACCGAGCTGGAATTCCGCAAGCACGAATCCGCGGTCATCGAGCCGATACCGGTGAGCCTGGAGACGAGCACGCCTGTGAATGTACGGGTCTTGCACCACGACGACGCAGCTTTGAAGGTCCTTCTTAATGGGCAGGGCGAAGCCACCCTGGACATGTTTGTGGGCACTTTCTATCCTGACGTCAGAGACGGGGTGTTCACGAATGGCGGGGTTAATCCGGCCGATGTCGGTGTCGGCACCGCTTATCGTGTTACTGTCGGCCGCGCAATGAAGATCATCACGGACAAGGACGGCACCCTCTCTGTCCCGCTAGCGCTGGACGGTCAAGTTGAGGTCGTAATCGAGCCGGCTGACAACAACTAATACTCGGTGCGTTATGGACTGTCGCTGCTTCACCCGGTCGAGGCTGCGGAAACAGGATGAGGAGTCAAGATGGCCCTTGACGCGACTTGCCCAGCGCCCATAATAGCCGTCGAATGGTACGCCGTTGCGTTGGCGGCGGCCAAATGGGAAATACCGGGGGAAAGGAAAAAGAGGACACGCGATGCTGATCGATATCCACGTCCACATGAGTGACCGCGGCGCGCCGCGGCCTAAAGGGAATTTGCAGCCTACCGCCGAGGAGATGGTGGCGCGGCTAGATCACTTCGGCATTGACAAGGCTGTGTGCATGGCGCGCATGAGCCCGGAGTGCGGGTTTCGCTACGTAACCCCCGAGCACGTTCTGGAAGGCTGCGCGCGTTTCCCTGACCGCCTCATCCCCTTCATGAATTTCGATCCGCGCATGCTGAGTCATGGCCCTGACTCGGACTTCCGGTACTTGATGCGGCACTACAAAGATGCGGGATGCAAGGGCATTGGGGAGTATCAGGCAACGCTGCCCTTTGACGATCCGATGAACATCAACCTGTTTCGGCAGGCGGGCGAGATGGGGCTGCCTGTCATCTTCCATGTCGCGCCTGAGCCGCGTGGCTACTATGGCTGCTACGACAGGCTGGGACTTCCGTTTCTGGAGAACGCACTCAAGGCATGTCCGGAGACGGTCTTCCTGGGCCACTCAGAGCCGTTCTGGTCGGAGATCAGCGCCGATGTCACCGATAGGACACGCCGCTGCTATCCGGAAGGCAAGGTGACGCCCGGCCGCGCCGTGGAGCTGATGCGCGAGTATCCGAACTTGCACGGGGACCTCTCGGCGGGCAGCGGGCACAATGCGATCTCGCGCGATCCCGAGTTCGGTGATGCATTCCTGGAGGAGTTCCAGGACCGCCTGTACTTCGGCACGGACATTACGTCCGTCGAATACGAGCCGCAGCAGGTGGCCTACTTCGCGCGGCTGAAGGAAGGAAAGCGGATCTCCGACGAGGCGTTTGAAAAGATCACCTGGCGGAACGCCGACCAGTTGCTTGGCCTCGGCCTGTCCTGAGAACGGGGAACACGCCTTGCCCGGGGTCACTTCCTAATGCGGCACCAGAGAGAGCATGGTGAGCGGCTCCTTGCCCGTATTCCGGATTCTCAGACGAATAGCGCCTCTTCGAGGCGAGAAAGGAGATCTCAAGATGTCAAGGGTTGAGCTGTTGTTCGCAATCATGTGCGTCTGTGTGATGTCCACGACGGCGTGGGCGGCGGGGACTGAAGGCCTGCTCGCCGAGTGGAGCTTCGACGAGGGCAAGGGGGATATCGCTCATGATTCCAGCGGCAATGGACACAACGCAAAGATCCATGGCGCGACCTGGGTCAAGCACGGCGACGGCTTCGCCATAAGCCTGGATGGCCCGGACGCCTACGTTGACTGCGGCGAGAACCGATCCATCGGTGTCACCGGCCCGGTCACAGTGGAAGCCTGGATCAAACCGGTTGGCAAACCGAAGGGAGACGCGCATCTCCTTGGGATGGGGATGAGGAGCTATGGGATGACGCACTACGGCGACATGCTCTGCTGGTACGTCGGCCATGGAGAAGGTGTATCAAGTTGGCTGGGTGTAAAACTGACCCCGGGCGAATGGAGTCACGTAGCCGCCACGTTTGACAACCAGCGGATGAGCGTGTGGATCAACGGGCAGGAGGCGGCAAGCCGGAAGTCTGAGGTGAAAAGCTATCCGCTTGACGGGGCCTTCCACATGAGCTCAAAGGTCCGCCCCGGCGTCGCCAAGTTCAAGGGCATGCTGGACAACGTGCGCGTGTACAACCGTGTCCTGACGGAGGAGGACGTGGTTGACCACCTCAAGAAAGAAGGGGCCGCTTACGGGATTGAAGTGTACGCCACAGAGGACTCGGCATTAGAGGAGACAACGCGCTTTTTCGAGAATCACCCGAACGAGATTGACCTGAAGGAACGGGATGACAGCATCCTCTTTGCAAACCGGCAAATCGGTCTCGAGTTTCAGACGTCCGATCGCGGCTTCCAGCTCAACCGACTCTATGGCATTGCTGAGAACCAGGACTTCCTGACCGGGGGCGTGGTCATCGGCTATCGTGATATCTTCAAGGTAATAATGACCCTCGATCCCAGACGGATCGGCAAAGACGAAAGGTGGCAGACCAAGCCGTCGCTTATGGGGATAATAGATGAGATGGCGGGGGAATCATTCCCGGTCGGCTCAAAAGACTGCAAATCCGTGTCATGGCGGAAGGAAGAAACCGCAACAGAATCCGTGCTGCATCTGGAGTGGAAGGGGATTGATGTTCGCGAGGACAAGGGGGTCATGGACGTGGAGGTCACAGTGACCCTGCGCCCCGGGGACCCGCTCTCCTACTGGCGGATCAACGTACGGAACCGCGGCTCGACCTACGGGATCGAGCGCGTGCGCTTTCCGAACCTGAAACTGGCGCCAATCGGGAAAGCGGAAGACAACATGTTTCTCTATCCCAGAGGGCGCGGCTGCCTGGTGCAGAATCCTTTCGAGCATCCTACGGGTTTCGGTCGCTACTACCACACTACCGGAGCTTACTATCCGCACAATTTCAATATGCAGTTCCAAGCGCTCTACAACAGGCAGAGCGGCAAAGGAATCTATCTGGGAACCCGCGACTCGACCCCGAACTTTATGAGCATTCAGATCGTAAATACTCCTTCTGAAATATCGTGGCGTCCGGGCCACTTTCCGCCTAACATCACGTTTTCCGAAGAAGATTACTCGCTTCCGTACGACTGCGTGGCAGGGCCTTTCCAAGGGGATTGGTTCGATGCCTGCCAGATCTACCGCGAATGGGCCTTGAAGCAGACCTGGTGTCGGAAAGGGCCGCTTCTGACCCGCGATGAGGTGCCCAAATGGTACAAGGAAGCGCCGCTGTTTCTCTATACAGCGATTAGTGACTCCTTCGAGGGCACGCATTCGCTGGAAAAGAACATGCCCATAGCCGCCGCCCACTTCCGGGAGTTTCTGGACTGGACCGGCATGCCGTTGCCTTCCGACTGGCGCGGCTGGAAGGATTACCAGCCCGATCGGAGCACGTACAATGTGCCGTTCAATCGCTACCGATCGCGCAGCACGGGGAGGTGGGCCGGGTTCGCGCCCACTAATGCTCACGACGGGAACTACCCGGGAATAGGCGCCCTGAGCAACTTCTCGGCAGAGTGCAAACGCTTACGCGAAGACGGAGGCATGGTGATCCCGTACATGGCACTCGAAATATTCGACCAGGGAGCGACCGAGAACTCGCCGTACGCTGCCGAGGCCAAACCCAACATAACGCGCGACCTTTTCGGAAGGATGCGCACATGGGGAGGAGAGACATCCTGGCAGCCCTGCGGCTGGACTCAGTGGTGGCGAGACAGAATGAGGGAGTCCTGTGTTCTCATGCTGGAGCGCGAAAACGTGGGCGGTTTCTACCTGGACGTGATGCAGGGCACCAGCCTGCCCTGCTACTGGACGCCGCACGGGCACAGTGCTGCGGGTGGAAGCTCGATGACGGAGGCCATGCACGGGCTGGTGGAGTATGTTTTCGATGCCGTCAAGGCCAAAGATCCTGAGGCGATCATCACTGGGGAGAACAGCACTGAGAACATGATCGATGTGATTGACGGCATCCTTAATCTCACCCTGGCGCGCGAGAATATAGCGCCCATATTCGCCGCGGTCTATCAGGACTACATTTCAAGGTATGGTCTCGAAATGTCCGTGGGCAGTGGGGACGCCTTCTTTATAGAGTGCGCGTCGCTGTTCACTGAGGGCATGCAAATCGGGCGGCTTCGGTTGAGACCGAGAAGTGGAACCCTCTCATTCCAGAAGCCTGAGCACAAAGAGATGGTTGCCTACCTGGGTCGCCTGGTAGGCTACTACAAGAATGAAACAACCAGGAGATTCCTGGCGTACGGCCGGCTCATGCGGCCCCTCGAGTTCAGCGAGCCCGCATCCATGCCCATGCTGAAATACAAATCCGGCGGCAAGTTTCCTTCGCTGATGAGCGGCGTGTTCCGTACTGATGACGGCAACCTGGGCGTCTTCGTGGTCAACGCCGGCACCCAGGACTCAGAGTTCAAGTCCAGGATGGATCTTACTCGTTACGGAATGCCGGCGGACACAGTCGTGGACATGGAGGCATTCGCTTCGGACGGGGCCTCCCGACGCGTGCTCAGCAAAGCGAAGGGCGTCGTTACGTTGAAGGGCTCGCTGCCCGCTCACGGTGTGACCATGTTCCGGCTCAAGCCGGTGTCCGTTCCGTAAGTTCTTGTATTCCCGCAGTCTGTCTGGAAGAATCGACTATGGGTCGCATTAATGCCTAATCCAAGTCTGGGAGTAGTCCATGGGCGTCAGAGTGGGTGTTTGTGGCTTGGGAGGCTTTGGAGGCCGTTTCATTGATCTGTTCAAATATCATCCCGAGCTGAGTGAAGTCGTCCTGTGCGATTTGAAGGCCGATCTGCTCAAGGAGAAGGCGCGAAAGCACAACCTGACTGAGACGTGTCCGTCTCTCGACGGGCTGTGCCAGACGGACGTGGACGCAATTGCCCTCTTCACACAGCACCACATCCACGGCGCTCAGGCGGTCCAGGCGCTGCGCGCGGGCAAGCATGTGTACTCCGCCGTTCCTCCCGCCATCACCATCCGGGATGTAGCCGATCTCGTCAGAGCAGTCGAAGAAACCGGTCGGATCTACATGCTCGGCGAAACGAGTTACTACTACCCCTGCGCCATCTACTGCCGCGAACGGTTCCGGAAAGGCGATTTCGGCCATGTTGTCTACTCGGAAGCTGAGTACTACCATGATTACAGCCATGGAGGAGATGACATAGCGCGTGCGCGATACGGGCGGGACTGGAGGCACTACGCCGGCATGCCCCCGATGTACTATCCGACGCACTCCATGAGCCTGGTGGTCTCGGTCACCGGAGCGTATGCGACCCACGTTAGTGGCATGGGATTCGTGGATCGCGAGGAGGGCACACGGTTTGTCGAAGACAACTACTGGGCCAATCGCTTCAGCAATGAGACCATGCTGTGCCGCATGTCGGACGGCAGCATTGCGCGATTGAACGAGTTCCGGCGCGTGGGCCACCCCGGAAGGGTCTCGTTGAGCATGTACGGAACCGAGGGCAGTTATGAGGAGCACACCGGCAGCAGGGTGTGGGTGACCAAGGAGAAAGGAAAGTGGACCGATCTCACGCTGGAGCTGGAATCGCCGGGAGCGAAGATTGAGCAGAATGAAGACGGCCGGATGAAAGTGACAGAACCCGAGCCTCCCGGTTCATACGGCGGGGCGAGGAGGATCCATCCGGTGCACTTGCTGCCGAAGGAGTACGAGCAATTGCCCAACGGCCACCTCGGCTCGCATCAGTTCCTGGTCAACGAGTTCGTGAACGCCTGCAGTCGCGGCGAGAATCCGCTCAACAATGTCTGGCAGGCTGCGCGATACGTTGTCCCCGGCTTGATAGCGCACGAGTCCGCCAAGAGAGGCGGTGAGTTGATGGAGGTCCCTGACTTCGGAGAGGGACCAGTGAAGAAATGAGCCGCGACCGATTGGGGCTCTGTGCTCCGCCGGAGGAGAAGAACGAAGGATGACTGACCTCGAGTGCTTTCGTGCCGTCTGCACGGGAGAAAGGCCGGATTATGTCCCCATATTCGGGCTGCCCGGCTCGCCCGGCGTCTCGCATGGATGCATGGCAAAGACCCACAGGCGCCTTGTGGCCACCGGCATGCCGGGTTGGGTGGATGGCTGCCTGTCCCTGGGCGAGCCGTGGCATGCTGAGACATGGGCGCGCTGCTGGGGGACCACCATCCCGGACGTAGTTGATTTCTTCCCTGCCGAACACGCGCCCGGCATCAAGTCGAAGAGCCGAATGGAGGGCGAGTACGAAGTCATCGAGTACGAAACGGGCGCCGTCACACGTCAGGTGATCGAGAACGCCATCACCTATTCGATGCCGCACTTTGCCCGGCGCCACGTCCGCGACCGGCAGTCCTCAATGAAGGGAACGATCATCTGATTAGACCCGAGATCATGTCAAAGGTACCTCCCCTTCTGGACAAAGGATACTATTTCCCAAATGCCGATCACGGGATTCAGCCCTTTGTGACCTTTGAGAACATGCGCAAGTTCATGACGCTTCTCCACGAGGTGACCGGCAACCCCAGGGGGGAGTTCCCGCGCATGTCGTGCTGAACTTGTTGGCGCGGGGCCTCGCCCGCCGAACTGGATGTTGCCGCAATAGACATTTGAAGGGACGTGCCAATGTTGCGACTGGGAGTGATTGGATACGGTTCCCGCGCAAGGCATGTGATCCACGGCATGCTGCGCTTCCGGGAAGGCCTGCGCGTAACTGCGATTTGTGATCCGCGCGCAGAGGAAATCCGAGGCGGAGCTGCCGATGATGACGCGCTGAGCGATAATACGAGGTTCTACGACGGCCCGGATAAAATGCTGGATGAGGAAGAGTTGGACGGCGTATTCGTCGGGACGCGCTGTTCACTCCACGCCAGGATGGCGTGCAGAGTGCTCCACAGGAATCTTCCCCTCTTTCTTGAAAAGCCGGTCGCCACCAATATGCAGGACCTGGTTATACTTCGGGAGGCGTACCAAGAAAGCTCGAGCGAGGTGGTGGTCTCATTTCCGATGCGTCTTGCCCCTATCTGTCAACTTGCCAAAGAGATCATCGACTCCGGGAAAATCGGCCGTGTTGAACACGTGCAGGCCTTCAACAACGCAGCCTCCGGCGACGTGTACTTTCAGGACTGGTATCGTGACGAGAATGAGACGCAAGGGCTTTTTCTTCAGAAGGCCACGCACGATTTCGACTACCTCAACTATTTGGTGGGGCTGGCGCCGCGCTCTATCTGTGCGATGAAATCAAAGCGCGTGTTCACTGGAGAGCATCCGGCCGGGCTCAGATGCAACGAGTGCCTCGAACGCGAGGAATGTCCTCAGAGCGCCTTCAGTCGTTTCTACAAGAACTTGGCTTTCAACCGAGATCGGCCGGACCAGCCGGATCTGTTGTGCGCCTTTGGGGTGGATACCGGTAATGAAGACTCGGGCAGCGCAATCATCCAATATGACACGGGCATGCACGGCGTATACAGTCAGAACTTTATCGCTCGGCGCACCGCAGGCGGCCGGGGCGCCCGCCTATTCGGGTACAGGGGTACGGTCGAATTCGACTTCACCCGAAACGAGTTGAAGGTCCACCTGCACCACAAGCCGTCCACGGAGACCCACCGCATTGAAGTGCGGAAATCGGCCAACCACCACGGCGGAGATCTGCCGCTTCAGAAGAACTTCCTCCGCGTCATGCAGGGACGTGAAAAATCAGTAACTCCGATGAAGGCAGGCCTCCTGAGCGTGTTGATGTGTCTTAAAGCCAAACGTTCAGCAGAAACGCGGACGTTTCAGAAAATTGCCTGGCCCGAAGCAGATGCCTCCTGTGACGAGGCGTGAATTCGCATCTCTCATGACGAAAGGAGCCTTGTCTGTCAGCAGGCCGTTGAAGAAGTGTGGCTCCGCCGCCCCGTTCGATTCGCCCAGGCGAACTCACGGCCTCTTCGAGCCTGAGTCTCAGAGCCGAAGGCCTGAGCCTGTCGAAGGGCTCGGCGGAGGAACCGCGCCACAGTTGGACTACAGGAGATTCCCATGAGCCAATCGCTGATGAAACTGAAAGATGTGCTCGTCTATCGCGATGAAAACATGTACAGTCACAACGCCGTGGTTGAACTATTGCAGGACGGAGATCTGATGGTGGTTGTGCAGGAGCAGCAACGAAGGAAGTACAGAACACACGTCGACCCCACCTCAAAGGCGATCCTGCTCCGTTCGAAAGACGGCGGAAACACGTGGGACCCGGCGACCCGCACGGTCGCTGCCATCGGCCGGAACGAAGCCATCAACGACCCGTCAATCAGACAACTGAGCGACGGCACGCTCATACTGGCCTATTTCAAGTGGCGCTGCGGAACCGACGACGAGGTGCCTGCAGGGCGTCCTTCTGGGGAGGACAGTCTGCGGGGTCTGGACGGAGAACACTACGCCTGGCGTACGGGAGTGTACACCAGAAGGTCATCGGACGGCGGCCGGACCTGGTCAGAGGAAGTCAAAGTCCCGGCGCCCACCGGCGACATCGCGGGGGTCTCTGATCCCGTCATTGAGTTGCCGAACGGTGACGTCCTCATCCCCCTGTACGGGAAACACCCTGGAGAGACCGAGCGGGTCATGGTCGTGAGGTCCGACGACGGAGGACGGACCTGGAAGGACGGCGTGACCGTGGCCAATGACCCATCCGGCTATTTCCGGTACTATGAACCCTCGCTTCTCTATCTGCCCTCCGGTAAGTTGATCTGCATGATACGTATCCACCGTCGCCACCAGCAGGAATATGGATACTTCCTTTACCAATCCGTGTCCGAGGACCTCGGCAGAACATGGAGTCCGCCGAAACAGACGTCTATGTGGGGCCATCCGCCGCACCTTCTGCGTCTGGCCGGCGGACGTATCCTGTGCGTCTACGGTTACCGCAGGATTCCTTACGGCATTCGGGCCTGCCTGAGCCATGATGAGGGAGAGACGTGGGACATCCGAAATGAACTCATCCTTCGGTCCGACGGCATAGATCGGGACGTCGGCTACCCGACCTCTGTTCAGTTGCCCGACGGCACCATCTTCACAGTATGGTATCAATGTGAACCGGAAGCCACTGCGAAGGAGACCGATTCGGCCTTTTTTGGCTACGATTCCCCTCTGGGCTATATCGGCGGCACTTTTTACCGGGAAGCCTGAATGCGTACTTCAAATAGGCGCTTCCCCGATCAGATGTGTATTGTTGACATGTGGGGAAGTAATGCAATGCTCGAAGCGTCGGCCGGGGGCGGCCGACCTACACGTTGGGCTTGGGATTCAAGGGATTCCTGTAGGTCGGGCGCCCTCGCCCGACAGACTTGGCCTTCCGTTGCTTATACAAATCTCAGTAGCGGGCTTGCAATGCGAGCGATCAGCTTGGGAGATTACGAATGACCGTTGGGGAGTTGCACGAGTACTTCGTTGGCAAAGCCGAGTGGGTTGACCGAGAACACACGCCGGACATTATCGAGGCCGGCGACCCGAATCAGGAAGTGTCAAAGATCGGCGTCGGCTGGAGTGCCTGCACCCAAAACCTACTGGCCGCGGCGGAGGACGGCTGCGATCTGTTCATCACGCACGAACCGAGTTTCTGTGACGTGTGGTCCCCGGAGGCGGCCAAGCGTGAAACAGATTGGGGCAAGAAACGCCTCGCGATATTGGAAGAGAATTCCCTGGCGCTCTTTGCCCTGCACGACACGTGGGACGTGTGGCCAGAGGTCGGCATCCACGACTCCTGGGCGTCCCTGCTCGGCCTGCATAACCTGCTCGAACGAGAGGCGCCGTTGCCGAGATTGCGCGTCAGCCTTTATGAAATACCCGAGACGACCCTGGACCGATTTGCCGGACATGTCGCGTCGAAGGTGCTGGAATTCGGCCAGCATGGTGTCATTGTTCACGGACAGCCGTCGAAGCGGGTCTCAAAGGTCGCCATTGGGACCGGGTGTTGTCTGCCTGAATCCAACATGCTCTCTCGGGGGGCGGACGTCCTGGTGCACGCATTGGACTGCTCAACACAGACCATGACGCGGCTTCCTCTGCTGGACCTCGGAGCGAGCATTATCGAAGTGGAGCACAGCGTTGCCGAAATGCCCGGCATGCAGCAACTCGCGTCCTACATCAACAGCACTTTCCAAGATCTGGAAGCCGTTTTCTACAAGCACGAGCCGCAGTCGCGCATTGTCCAGCCGTAAGGGGGCAGGTCGAGCCGAGAATCGCCGGAAGAGCAATCGTCGTCTTCATCGCGTTGTCGCTTCCGTGAGCCCAAAGCTTGGCTCAGCTGCCGCTGAGCAGCGCCGGCGGATCGCCGGTCACGTGGACCCTTCTGTTATGCAGCCCAGCCGACAAAGCACCATCTGAATGGCTATCAGCTTTACTGTGCCACTCTACCGCCGTCGACGACCATGGCGTGGCCAGTGACGAATGAGGCTGATTCAGAGCACAGCCATACCACGACCTCGGCGACCTCGTCCGGAGTCCCCATCCGTCCGACCGGACATGCGGCGATCAATCGTGCTTCGACCTCGGGGTTACTGCGAATGTGGCTTTCAATCATTGGCGTCCGGATGACTCCGGGGCAGACTGAGTTGATCCGTATGCCCGTTTTGGCGTACTCAAGAGCGGCTGTTTTCGTCAAGCCCACTATTCCATGGCTGCTCGCAGCGTAGGCCGGAGCGTACGGACTGCCGACCAGCCCGGCTGTCGAGGCCGTGTTCACAATGACACCTGCGCCATGTTTGAGCATCTCCGGAATCTCGTGTTTCATGCACAGCCAGATGCTCTTGAGGTTGGTGTTAATGATCATATCCCAGTTCTCTTCGGTGCATTTGTCTGTAGGGCCCATAATCCCTGCGATGCCCGCATTGTTGTGTGCGCAGTGCACGGTGTCGTATGTCTCGACGGCTTTTCTGATCAGGGTCTCAACCTGCGTAGCCTTCGACACATCGGCTTGGACAAAAACGGCTTCCCCGCCGGCTTGGCGGATCATAGTCACCGTCTCTTCGCCTCCTTCGACCACCACGTCCGCGACGACGACCTTGGCCCCTTCCCTGGCAAAGACCAGCGCAGAAGCACGACCGATTCCGGAGCCTCCTCCGGTCACAAGAGCAACCTTGCCCCCCAACGTCATATTCATTGTTCTCCTCCTTGCAAACGTTAAAGCTCAGCGGCCGAGCGGAGTGCGGTCCGCTGGAGTGCCTGGTTGGCTGCCCTCCCTGGCAATGAATCGCTTTACATTCTGCGAAAAGTACTGGTGGTTTTCACGGCCGAACGTACTGAGCTTTGCAAAACAGAGTGACAATTGGTCATTCTGAATCCGCCGCGGCGGATGAAGAATCTTTTTCGTCACAAGAGCTTGCAGCGGAGAAAGATGCTTGGCTACCACTCAGCATGACGGGCAGGGCGGATTTGTCACCCGATTTTGCCAGTCTCCATAGATTTCTGATAATGAGCGCCGCCACTCACCCAATGTGGAGCATGAATAGCAAACTGTATCAGCGTCAAACCCGATGTGAGCAGGATTTCCTTCGACCATAATGCTGCAGCCAAGAGTACCTTTTAAGCAATATTGAGTTGCGTTAGCAGTCTAGACCTCCAGGGTGGGCCTGTCAATCTGCTTCTGTCGGCTCGATGCCGGCGGAGAGACCCCGCGAGAATGGGATGTTCTTCCGGCCCATGACACCAGCTATTTAGCCGCGGCTTCTGCGATCAGATGCCTGATCGGGTGCGGCTACTGCACGTAGGCTGGCATCGAAAGGGTAAGGGGCCTTAGCGGCGTTGGCAGTCCGTTGAAGAAGTGCACAGTGGGCGCCCGCCGCGGCGGGCGAAGTTCCCGCCGATCGTAGGGGCGCACGGCCGTGCGCCCCTACCGGCTGTGGCGCCCGCTGCGGTCCGCCGCGGCGGATTGCGGTTCGCACCGTCGCCATAGCGCCTCTGGCGCGTCCAGCCTTCGGAGCCGAAGCTCCTTCGGCGGAGTAGGCTCGGCGACCTCCGCCGAGGGCGGCGGAGCCACACTTCTTCAACGGACTGTTCGGGCTCCTGACCCCTTTCCGCAGTCGCCATGATGGGTGCTTGCCAGATGGAGCCGTGGGGCATATCATGATTTCCCATTGGCCGTAAGGTGGCGACAGTCTGCGACCGAAGTATTGGACCACAAGGAGAGAGTGGTCTCTTCCTCCGTCGAAATTTGGAGAAGTACGAAATGTTCGAAAGATTCGCCGAACCGCTGACGCACGGAGTGCCCTTTAGCTTTGTCTACGACGGCGTACCATGGGCGAAGCAAAGTGACCGCTGGGAAGTGGAAGAGTCCTCAGTCAGTCCGGACAGCGCCCGGACTCTGACGACGCGCACGTTCACCCACCCGGCCTCCGGTCTGCGCGTGACCTGTGAAGCCACGTCATTCCATGATTTTCCCGCGTTGGACTGGGTTCTCTACTTCGAGAATAGGGGGTCGGCAGATACGCCGATCATCGAGAACGTGAACTCACTCGACGTGGCGATAACTGATCCCATGGAGGATGAAGTGCCTTACGTGGTGTACCACACTCTGGGCGGCCTGACGAACCAGCGCGATTTCGCGACTGAGGTCGACCCCATGGCCGGCATCGAGGAGGGGCAAGTCTTGGAGCTCAGCGCGCGCGGCGGGCTGTCGAGCAACAAGGACTTCCCCTTCTTCCGCATCGATTTCGCCGGCGGCACAGTCATCATAGGCGTGGGCTGGTCCGGCCAATGGCACGCCACCATTGGCGGAGATGAGCCGCGGAGAAAGCGCGACTATATGCAAAGGGAGCTGCACGTCTGCGCAGGCATGGAGTTCACGCATTTCCGCTTGCATCCCGGAGAGAGGGTGCGCCAGCCGCGCATACTGGTGCTCTTCCGCGAAGGCACGGAAGAGCGCCTTGAGGCGAACAACCTGTTCCGCCGTCTGTTGCTCGAACACTACGTGCCGAAATATCGCGGCAAGCCGCACGTACCGTTCCTGTACTGCAACACGGCCTTCACGAGACGAACGTCAGCGGTAAGACTCGGGGGATACAAACACAACGAGCAGAGTGAGATCTCTCTCATCCGCGCGCTGTCCCCGCTCGGGATAGAGGCGGTCATTACAGATGCCGGCTGGTTCATCGGCGACCTTCCGCCGGGCGCGATCGACTGGGTTCCGGACCCGGAGCAATATCCGCGCGGGATGGGGCCTGTGGCCGCCGCGGCGCACGAGTGCGGGACGCGCTACGGCCTGTGGTTTGAGCCTGAGCGCGTGATAGAGGACTCCGTTGTGCTCCGCCGGCATCCCGATTGGGTGCTGAGGCATCGGGGTGATGATGCAGAGCGCAAGCGACACGCCAAGTCAGTCGGCGTACTGGACTTCGCCCTGCCGGAGGTCCGAGAGTACTTCCTCGACATCATTGACGGCTTGATGAAGCTGCCTGGATTCGGCTGCTACAGGCAGGACTTCAACCCGGACATCCGCACGCACCCGCTCCAATGGTGGCGCGACAACGACGCGCCGGATCGCCAGGGAATCACGGAAATGCGCTATATCGAAGGTCTGTATACGTTCTGGGACGAACTGATCCGCAGGCACCCGGACACCTTCCGCGTGAACTGCGCGGGCGGCGGTCGCCGCATTGACTTGGAGACCATCCTGCGATTTCACGTTCACCAGAAAACCGACCTTCACCTTCACTACCACACGCACCAAAACGCGCTCCATGGACTCAGCCAATACGTCCCAAACGGAATCATCATGTCGGCCCTCGATTGGATGGACAGCTATAGCTTCCATTCGGCCATGGCGGGGAGCATCTGTCTGGGATGGAGGGCGGACGCGCCGGAATTCGACATGGCCCGCGCCAGACAGTTGGCCGACCTGTACCGCGAGGTTCGGCACTTCCTCAACGGGGATTGGTACCCGTTGACACCGTACAACCGCGGCCTCGATGCATGGCTGGGCTCGCAGTATCACCGGCCGGATCTCGATGCCGGAATGCTGTTGGTGTTCCGTCGCGCCATGTGCCGGACGAATACGCTCACCGTCGCTCTGGGAGGTCTGGACGCGAAGGCGGCCTATGTCCTGACCGACAGGGAGACCGAAGTGGTCACGGAGAAGCCTGGCGAGGAGCTTCTCAGCGCCTATGCCATCAGTCTGGCCAACGCTCCCAGCTCGACCCTGATCACGTACCGCAAGGCGTGACTTGACGCCCTCTCTGAGGCCAGGGAGGCTGAACAACGGGTGCAAAGCGACCCCGAGTCAGGGCTGTGTACCATGTTCTGTTGATCGAAAAGCCAGGGGCGCACCGCCGTGCGCCCCCACAATGGCACCTAACAGGAATGGCCGACAAAGCCCCGAGTCAGCTGCGCCTTGTGTGCCTGAACAAGCTCGTGACACTGCCTGATCATCTCGAGAAGTCCGTGGTCCCTGCTTCACGGGGAGTTGTGGGATGCGAAACGATGCGACGTGATACACGGCATCCGAGGTCTCGCATTACCAATAGCTGCTTGCCGGATAGGGCCGTGGATCATATGATGATTTCGGATTGGCAGTAAGCTGGCGGGACTTCGCGAGTGAAGCACCGACTCCGGATGAGGTGTGCGTTTTGGAGGGCGCAGAATGACTATGTGGAAACGTCTATTGTTGGACGCCTGGCAATCCGTCTCAACGGAGAAGTCTGCGTCCTCGGGCGTGCGCGCGTGTCTGTGCGCGTTGCTTGTCCTTCTGACGTTGGCTCCGGGCGCGGCACGGGTGGCTACGTTCGAAGACGTCACCGAAGCCATGGC
>SDBU01005219.1_pt1 | contig 15653 bp, 40 predicted proteins | sample 2277071 | NCBI WGS metagenome assembly SDBU01 (sample SAMN10397929, study PRJNA504765) | marine sediment metagenome | isolation source: marine sediment core GS08_GC12, 126 cmbsf | place: Arctic Ocean: Gakkel Ridge, Loki's castle | collected 2008
GCTTCATAATATAAATCAATTCTTCTCTCATATTTTCAACTATTTCAAAACAATGACTGTTAAATATACCTCTATTGAAATTAAGTTTTTCTTTATTATCCCATTTAAAAACATCTTTAGGATATGGATTCTTCCACTCACTAATCTCTTCCTTCAGCTTATTCCACTTCTTATCATATTCAGTATTTTCCTTTGCAAGAATAGCTATATCATCAGTCCAGTCAGCCCCCAAATTCTCAATTTCCTTGTTGTGTTGTTCCTGAATTTTCTGAAGTTCCTTTTCACAAGTTTGGCGGGTTTTCTTTTGTGCTTCCTCCAGATACCATTCAAACTCAAACTGATTTATTCTCTTTTTAACAAATTCTCTGTCATCAGTATCTAATGGAAGATTGGGTATTATTCTTGCTATCAAAGTTCGTTTTATGTCAAGCACCGCTTCCCTGATTTGTTTATTGCCCATTTATCTCATGCTCCTTTTTATCATTCTTCTGTTTCCTTAATATCTCTAAACCAATATCTAAAGCCCTTTCTGAACATTCACAACAAACTCCTTCTGATAATATAAATTGTCCACAGATTTCACAATTTAACATATTTATTCCCCATCATCCTCAAGCTTTTCTTTTAAGAGCTTACTCATTCTTTCGGATAAGCCTTCTTGTTTTAGAAACTTCAGCCTCTTTATTGTGGAATACGAATCAAGGCATCTTATTATATCACAAACTTCATGTCTTGTTATTTTTATAATATCTTTCATTCTTCCTCCAACTGTTTCACAATCTTTTATGAATTTTCCTTGCTAAATTTAACATAACAGATTTATTTTCTTTGGGCAAATCTTCAAACTCTACTTTGCAGGATTTCTGTGTATTCCAGTTTCTTTTTTTAGCAATTTCTTCATAGCTGTCATGAAGCCATTTAGCCAATTCCTCTGTTCTCATATTTTGAATTTTCGTTTCCCTGATTTGGTTTTTCATTTCATCTCACCTATTTTTTGCTGTCCAGAACTTTGAGAATATCCAGTTGCTTCAATTCAAATTTATTCATAATGTCTATTGACTTTGCATCAAGAGCCGAACTACCGAAGTTTATCTTACCACAGAAGTATTGCCAAGCTTCAATTATTTCTTTAATTAACTTCGTTTGTTCCGCTATGGTCTTGTCCAGTTCTTGAAAAACTCTCACTTTCATAATATAATCAGGGATACCTGTTTTTGTTTTTTCAATCCTCTGCCTTAATCCTTCTTCCATTTCATCTCACCTCTTTTTCCAAATTAACTTCAATTTCCTTCATTCTAAAATCATCTATTTTTCTGTCTTTATTATCACACTTTTGTTTCAAATCGTATTTTGTAAATAATAGATAAAATGATATTATCCCCTTATTCCAATCTATTTTCTTAGGTGTCATTTTTACTGAGGTCTCAATAGCATCTTTTGTTTTTCTGGCTATCAGAATCTCTTCATATTCAGATTTGGGTTTTGGTAGATATTTCATACTTTCATCTCACCTCTTTTATTTGCTTCAATAGCTTATGTTTCGCATAAAAACAAAACAATAAAGATGCTATGAATGGTATTGTAAATATATAAATTCCATAACCAACCACCATACCAATACCTAAACCTGAAACAATTATCCCCAAATTACTTATTACAACGAAAATTCTTTTCATATCATCTCACCTCTTCTTTTCTGACTCTTTATGAGCATCCCAGCCAAGCTGAAAAACACAATAAAAATTTGATAAATGACTATGAATTATTTGCCTATCATATTCATCAAACATTTTATTTTTCAACACTTTCTCTTCAAATGCTTTGTTATGTTTTAATCACATCCAACAAAACCTGAATAATGGACATTTCATACCATTTTCTCTTATACAACAATCTTTGTCCATATCTTTCTTTTTTATTTCACAATGTATTTTTTTCTTATTCATAAAAAAGTCCCCTTTAACTTTATTTTTTTTCCACATCTTAAGCAGACATCCTTTCTACTTATGAAACCATTTCCACCATACTTCCATTTATGACCTAATATTTTACATATCCACATATTAATTCCATGTTAATATATTGTTATTACTGGTATATAAATGCATCTCGTTTATGATAAAAATGCTAAAAGACTTTGCTTCTTTTCCTTTTCTATTTGCTCTTTATAATAAATTATATGATTTTTTACAAGAGGAATATTAACATCTTTACCAGCATACATTTTCTTACATTCTGTCCAATCTGCTTCGTCTTGTGATTCAAGTTCCTTTAATCTATCTTCTGATTTTCTTATCTGGTTTTCCAATTCTTGTATCAGTTCTGTCATTTTCTCCCTCAAAAATTAATCTGACTGACTTATAACTTTTTTTACAGTTCTTGGAGACATTTTCATCTCCTTTGCAATTTCCTTAATATCAGTTCCTTCATTCCAGAGTTTCAGAACTCTTGGAGTTTTTTGTTCCACTTCATAACACGCACTATGGAGAATTTTATCAGGAATGGTTTTCATATATTTTTTATATATTTTAATTGCAGGTATTTTATCTATCTTATAAACCACTAATCCGTTGCTTTGTTCATAAGATGGATAGCAGTTAAATTTTGATAATAGAAATCTTTTAAATAAAAGACCGAATGCAATGCTGGATATTTTGTATTTCTTGTTTAATTTATGGACAATATCAAGCCAAAGTGCAGGAAGAAGCTTTTCCATTTCATCTGCTATTTCAAATCGTTTTTCAAGCAACTTGTCGTTTTTCTTTTTAATTGCTCTTTTACAAACTCCTGAACAAGTTCCTTTAAAACTTATCATTTTTCCACAATTATAACATCTATATTTTTTCAATTTACTTTCCTTTTCTATTATATTCATACTTTATACCTCAATTTTAGTGAGATTTTGAGACAATTTTGATGTTTCTCTATAATATGTTGCTCTGCTTTTTCCTGTTTGTTCTTTAAACATTTTTAATGCTGTTTTGTTGTCATGGTTTTCAGTAAGTTCTTTTACTATACTAAGTAAATAGTTTTTTCTGTTAAGTAGTGGTGAAACTAACCTTTTCCAATTATCATAATCTTCTAAAAAGAGTGCTTCCACTTTCCTTTGTAGTCTTAAATCAAAGTATTTTGTTGTTTCATCTGAATTTTCTTTAATATAATCAACAACTTCAATTCTGTTCTCTGGTTTCAATAGTTTATGGTCTTTCTTTGCTATCTCATACATAAGTTCTAAAATCTGACTATAATTAAATTTTAATTCATAACTGAAACATCTGGATATTAACACCTTTAACATCTCATTATCAGGAATTTTATTCAAACAAAAGATTATCTTTCCTGTAAATTCAAAACTATTTGGCAATTTATCTAATTTTCTTGTTGAGTTCCAATTAACAATTCGGAGTTTAGTTGGCGACCATAAAGCTTCTAAAATCAAACTTAAACTATCATTATCATGGATTAAACCTAAAGTATCATCAAAAAAGAACATCTTTCCATTATTTTCATAAAGAAGCTGATAAAGTGCTTTTGGAGTAATTTTTCCACTTCTATGAATAAAATCTGTGTTATTTCTTGCAAGTTCATTTACTATTGTATAACTTTTTCCAACACCAGCCGAACCTAAAATGAAGCATGAATGTATATCTTTTGATTTAGCTACTATCTTTACAAACTTTCTTAAATGCCAAAAATATGCTTCAAGTTTATCTGTTGTGCTATCGTTTTTAATCAGATTTATTGCTTCATCAAGACGCTTTTGAGTAATTTCTTTTTCGTGTTGTTTTTGTTTAGTTTGCTCACTTTCAATATCAAAATCAATAGTTCCTGTTTTTTCTTTAATATCATCTTCTATTATCTTCCAATTTTCTGCATTTTTTAAACTACTATCCCATTTAGAATTAACATCATAAGTATCTGGTTCAATTCCATGATTCTTGCATATTTTTAGATAAGTTTTAGTTTTACTTTTCATTTTAATCATCTTTAATCAATTTAGTGATTTCTTTACCACAAAAAGGACATTCAATTCTTAATGTTTCAAATATTTCCTCTACACTTCCATAACTTATTATAGAATTGTCATTAAGCTCTGCTATTTGTAGTGCTTCTGAATATACATTTACATTCTCAAGTCCTTTTTTACATTTAGGACATTTCATTTTGACATATCTCCTTCATTTTCTTTCAAAAATTTAGATGCTTGAACAAATTTTGGATAGCGTTTATTCATAACTTCATAAAGTTCAAAACACTCATCAATAAGATAAACTGAATTAACATATTTCTTTATTACTTTCATTACTACTCCTGTTGGTATTTTGTCCAATTTTTGTAGCAAATTTTCTGCTTTAAAATCTTCAAGTTTTTTCATAATATCTTCCCCCATGTTTATTGACTTCTGCTTGGAAACAACTATAACAGACAGCTAAATCATCAAGAAACCATTTCTGTCCAATTATTTCTTTTTTACATATATGACATTTCATTTTTCCACCTTCAAATTCCAAACAATTTTTGAATGAAACTTAATCTGAAATTCTACTGCTTTAATTATCTGTTCTGCTTCATAATAGTTTATTCCCTGTAATAAACTGATTACCTGTTTAGTTATCTTTTCTCTTTCTATTATGTCCATGTTAATCCTATATTATTATTGTATTAACTCCTATATAAGTGTGATATTAAAGGAGAAATTAGAATAGTGGAAGTGATAAAATGGTATAAATAGGTTTGTATATCTCTATTCTAATCTCTCTTTCATTATGCAAATATATCAGCTTTTTCTTTCAGTTTTGGCTTTTGTTTCTTCTTTTCTCCTTCAAATATTGGTTTTGAGTTCTCTTGTATTAACTTATAAATTTCTTCATTTTGAGTGTCTTTTAAGTCTGCTTCTGTTGTTTTTACATTAAGTTTTGTCATTTTGTCTATCATTTTGCTGATATATTCTTTCGGATAATTATAGTTCTCAAATTCAGGTTTATTTAGTCTTTCAGGATATATTATCTGTGCCAAACACAGCATATCCTTCCAATTATGAATAATTCCAAGATGTTCTGTTCCTCTAAGACTAAACTTAACCATAATTGCTTTCTTATCTTGCTTGAGCGTGTCTTTTAACAAGCTGAATTTAGTTCCTGAATCGTTAAATAGCTTGTTTTTAATGTCAGGGGCGAGATAATAGCTTTTTTCTACAAGCAAGGGATTAATCTCATTACTTACTAATGAAATAAACTTAATTGCTTTTGTTCCCTGCTTAATTTTTTCAAGTTGTTCTTTGTCTAATATTATGGTTTCTGTATCAGAAACAGAGAATCCTTTTTTCAAGTCCTCATAAGCCACTTCTTTATTACAAACAGGACAGAATTTCTTATATGTTATGCGGTGGCTTTTCGGACAAACATAATGTAAAGGATAAGCTGTTCTTTGAGCTACTGAATAGACTTTTAAAGGAATACCTGAATTGAAAATCTGTGGTATTTCTAAGACTATTGTTGAGATGCTTCGCATTTTATTACCTCCTTACATTTTTCAATAAACTGACTATAATCATATTCGCTTACACCAAAAGTCAGTAAATATTCATTACCATTAATTACACTAATTGTATAGCATTTCTTTTTCTTTATTTCTATTGGTTTGTGTAAAATAAAATTAATTTCTTTAATATAATTACAATATTCGTCTATTAATTTTTGTTTTGTTGTTTCATCTAATTCCACTTCAGCATTATAATCATTAGTTAATATTTCTGCTTCTGCCAATACTTCAGAAATTAAATCATCTAAAATGTCTTTCATTTTTCCTCCACTTTAAGCAGAACTGGGCTTCTAAGAGCGTTTTTGTTATGTTCAAAAAACTTTACTTTTGCTGTTAATCCTTCCACTTTAAACCTATATTCATCAGGTTTCAATTTAGGCAGTTCAGTATCAGAGTGATTTTTAATCAGTTCAATATATTTATCTATATGCATATTGACTTTTCCAAAGTCCTTTCCGTCTTTTTTTAACATGAGTGCTGATATATCTCTTGTTTTGGAAGTATATCCAGCTACTTCAAACTCATCTATTTGACTTCTTTTCCATTTTAAAACATTATTTGTCTTTCCAAAAACATATTTGCTGTCTTTTCTCTTAATCATAATTCCTTCCCCGTCAAGTGCTTTAATGGAATTTTCTAAAATATCAAGATTTCTCTTTTCATAGGTGTTAATAAGTTCAATTCTTGCAAAGATTTTTCCTTTCAAGTTTTCTTTTAGCATTTTTAATCTTGTAATATAGTCTAAATGTGTCAAATCTACTCCGTTAAGACCTATTGCGTCAAATATGACATAGTATAGCGGTATTCTGTGCATTAACACTCTGTTCTTGCTCATTCCTGCGTTTTCCCGCTTCAATAAGAGAAAGAAATTACCCATAGGTTTATCGTTTGTTCTTGCAATTAACTCCCCATCATAAATTCCGTCAGGAAGATTTTTAAAATCAGTATGCAAATCAGGATATTGGGAATATCTGTTAATCTGTTGGTGTCTATTCAAAAAACTAATTCTGTTCCCTTCTTTCAATAGACAATAGCGACTTCCGTCTAATTTTTCTTGAAATATCCACTCATCAGAATATTCAGAAGGTTGATATTTACTTTCTTTAGCTAATTGTAGTTTCATTTTAACTCCTTTATTTTCTTTAACAACCTTTCAACTTTTTTATCAGATAAATATCCAATAACATCATCTGCTATTTTTGTGTCATAAGTTAATCTAAAACCTGTTTTATCAAACTTCAAAACACCTAATTCCCACTCATTATCGTTTGTATGGCTTCCGAAAACACCACCAACTTTAAATCTGACTACGCTTGCCCCGTATCCGTTTTTAAATCTCCATATTTTATGTATTCCGTTGCCAATAGGGTGAGTTCTTTCCAAGCTTGGTTTATCTATTGTTATGTTCTCTGTTATATCAATTTCTGGTATTTGTGGTTTCATGTTCTTCTCCCCGAATATGACCAATTTGATTTAGGTATTTCCCATACTTTTCCTTTCAAACATTCAAGTTCCCCCTGTGAGAAACTACCCCACTCTGTTTCTGTTCCCTGCACAAGTCCAAACCAAATAGTATCATTTTTCTTAAATTCTGTTGTTCCTGTATCTTCTTTCTCTGTTGCAAACCAATACCAACCACTAAAACTTTCCCATGCTTTCAGAACCTTCTTTCCGTCTATGTATAGGTCTTTTCCTTTCATTTCAAAATTGTTTTTTGTCATGTTAATACACATTAAACCCCTCACTTTCTTTACAAAACTTAACAAATTCTGTTAAGTGTTCTCTGTCTGTCCAATAATTCTTATCAAAATCATCATCTTCAGTATAAAATTTATCGGTTGTTAATTCCTTATCTGTCATATTTCCAAAATGGTTTAAGTATTTCTCTTTATGTATTTTCAAAAATTTGTCAATAGCAACAGATATTTCAAGTGCTTTCCTTTTGCTAATCTTATGTCCGTCATTACTGCTAATTCTAATTAAATCATTTTCTTTTAATGCGTTCAATTTGTGGATAAGATTAACAATAGGTCGCCAACTCCAAATATTCGCCCTAAAATAATTTCCACTCTTTCCGTCTAAATCAAATCCCATTTTAATCACTCTCTATTAATTTCCTATTAATATACTGTTATCACTACTATATAAAGCTTATTGGTATATCAGCATCAAATTTAGGAATAACTCCAATAAGCGTTAAAATTATACAAATTAACCATATTATCAGAATTAAGAAAGTCCAATTATTCTTTAATAGTCCAATTATTTCATTTTTCATTTAAATTTCTCTCCAAAACGATAAAAAAAAGAGGTTATTCCTCTTTAAATGAATCAGTTATTTCCTGCCAATTAACACGCCATAAAGAACCTACATCATGAAACATATTTTTAAGCTCCTCTGTGGCACTTTCGTTTTCCGCTTGTTCCCGCAAATCTTCCACAAATTCCTTTAATGCTTTGTCTTTGAGTTCAGCTTCCTTTAAAATCTTTTTGGTTTCGTTATAAGTTCCTTCGTCATTAGTCAGCCATAGGTTTAAAGCCCATGTTTCGTGGTTTGTCCAGCCATTATATTTTTCATCTTTCATATTATCACCACCTTAATTTTAAATTATCAATAACATTTTCTATAAGTTCATCTCTTCCAGATTTTGCTACAATTCCAAGAGCTATTTCCTTGTTTATTTCAGATTTCTTTTCTTTATAGCTTTCAATTATGATATTTTTAATTTCCTTTAATGTTGGAATTTCCTTAAAAAACTCTGTAATTATATCCCCACCAATTTCTCCAAGACTTTCCTGTAAGCCAATTTCTATAATCCAGCTTTTATCTTTTTGTTGTTTAATTGTTCTAATCTGTGCGTCAAGTTCTTTAATATCTTGCCATTCTGTTATTTTCATATTGCCCCTAATATTGCACTAATTGAGATTAAAGACAAACCCCATCTATTGAGTGTGCAATTTTTAGTTTAGACATCTTCCTTTATTATTTTTAAAGTTTCCAAGCCAATTCAGACATATTAATTTTTAATAATCTTGGAGCTTCTTTTCTATTATCAACTGCATAAGCTAATAATTCAGTTTCAGTATTGCTTAAATGAACTGATTTTAAAAAACCTGTTCTTAATTCATTTAACCGATAATCAAATATGTATTTTATTCCATTAAACCAAATTATAGGCAATTCTGTCATATTTTCTTCACTTTCCTAAATTTATCCTTTTTAGTTAATTCAAAATCCAAACCGAATGGCTCTTTTATAAAACATGGTTTTTCTTTATTCATATTATCCCTCAATAAGTCCTTTCATATATGCTCCTATTCTGAAATTGCAATTTACGCATAATTTTATCCATTTTGTGTCTATCATATTATAGATATTCTGATATTCTTTGCATATTTCGCATTTTTCCATATTATCACTCCACTCCTAATTTTTCTTTAAGATATTGAATTATTTCATGCCCCATATTTTCTTTATATGTTTGCTGAATCTCTATTATATGGTTTGTAAGTGCATAAGCTTCATCTCTAATTGATTGTATTTCCTTTTCTTTCATTTAATCACCTTTAGTTAATTCCTTATTAATTATATGATTAACTGCCTTATAAAGTTATCGGTTAATGACTTATTAACAACACCATAAGCCCTTAAAGAGAGTTTCATTATTGAACCAATTTTAACAGAATTATACATATACGACATAAACATATAATCATATATAGGAACACTATTAAGTAATGGATACTTACAAGATAAGCATGGGGAGTTAAAAGCCTTTTTAGTCGTTATAACGCTCTTATTCCACCCTTTAAACACTCTTGGATACTGCTTAAATGTTCTTATTAGTCCCTTTAAACACTTATGTCTAATTCTGTTCCTTTGGTTCAATAATAAGCCTTTATTACTCTGACAGCATGAAATTCTATATAAGCCCCATAAAACCACGCTCTCGGAAAGCGGATATATGTGTTCCTTATTAATCATCTTTAACAATCAGTTAATCACCTGCAACAGAACATAATATTATTATGCCATACAATTTCGCCTTTAAAGCAATTCTCCATAGGAAATAAAGAATAGAATATAACACTGTTATACTCTTTCATGTTATTGGTTTATACCTTCATTTCCTATGGAACTATTCTCCTTTCCAAAACAACCCGAATGGATATTTTTCCTTTCCTTCTATTTTGATTATGGCTTTCCTTCTCACTCTATCATAGTAAGCCCATTTTTCTATAAGCTCAAACAATTTTTTATATTTCTTTTTATTAAGCTCATTTTTGTTCAATACAAACACTTTAGACATGAAGTTAAACATTTCTATCCATGCCTCATGTTCGTCTTTCATTTCCTTTTCAATTTTAAACAAACTTTCTATTTTATCCATTTTATCACTCCTTACAAGGACAGCATATTTACAATACTGCCTATCTTGCAAGAGGATTAGATAACTCTAATCCCTGCTTCTTTCATTCTCTCAAACTCTGCGATTCTCTCGCATACTTCTGTATAATCTGCATAACATTCTTTCATGCCAAGCAGTTGTTTTATTGCTTTTCTTATATCCATGTTATCACCTTATTAACTACTTAGTAATGCTACTAATATATCGGATATAGTGGTTATGGGAACAGAACCACAATATACACCACTTAGAATATGAGTTGTTTATATCTGGATTATAGCTGGATTTCTGGACTTTCTTTAGACCTAAGATAGCATGAGATTATGAGATAAACCCCCACGATTTCACGCTCTCGGAAAGCAATAGCATGAGCTTCACGAAAACCATACTTATAAAGCTATTAGTCATAAATTAGTATGGAGCTAACAATAACACAGCAAGAGCTAACAACAACAACAAACACTCTACATAAACTAACAGAGCTTGGAGTAATTACAACAGAACAAACGCTCATGGTGTTAAGGAATATAGAGGACTTAGATGTTTGATAAAGTGGTAAGCTGGAAAGGAAAGGATTATAATTTCATTAGTTTTATGAAGATGAGTATATCATTCGTCATTAGACATGAGGGGAACGCATACTATAAAAGAAGGTAGTTTCTACTTAGTGATAGTGGTTATTATATAGGTATGGAGAGTGATACCCCTTTACAGTTACAACCATTTATAATGCTTTTCGTATATCCTCTTCTAAGAGTCTCAGCACTGGTATATAAATAAAAACATAACCAAATCAAAGGCGGAAGCATTACTATTAAACCAATATCTTTATATAGGAGTTATAACAGAGTATAAGTAAGAAGATAATTGGCGGTTAATATGAAACAAGAAAAAAATACAGAAAAATGGATTCAAGAACAACTTGATAAAATGAAGTTTGATGGTGATAAGAATGAAATAATGTTTCCAGATAAAAGTGTGTTAAACATATCAAAAGGTTATTTCAAAGCAATAAAAAAGAAGGCAAAGAAAGAGAAAATTACACCAAATGATACAGTGCTTCTTATGCTTGTGGATATTTTTAAACTGTGGAAAAAAGGTAATACCAGAGATAAGTTCGGTGAAACCAAGCTTGATGAAAGTATGACAATGGCTGAATCTGCTGATTCTGTGTTTTATAGTTATTTGAGATTTGTTATAATGCAAGAATTTGGAAAGAAAGTTGGAGTGAAAGTTGTAGACATAAATGATTTATGAGAAATATGACATTATCTGATTTCATTTACTGGGTGGTTGTCTTTCAAACTCTTTTATGTTCTTTACTACTAAAGGTGGTGTTGGATGGGTTATTGGATATAACATTACTAATTACTAATTCTGTTCCTTATAAGTCAATAATTAAAAAAATACTACTCTATATTTGCACTCTATTATTAACTCATAATTAATAAAGGAAAGAAGGTGTTTCCACCTTCTCAACTCTACTTGATACTCTCAATCAGTGTTTTAATCTTATTCATTTTCTTGATTACTGTTGATATTACCTGTTCAAAGTCTTCCATATCCAGTATATATTCTATACTGAAATAACCAAGTTCATTACTAAATGCTATATTAAGTTTTCCGTTCTCATCTATTGAAAATTCTTCTATATTGTCTTTTGTTTCTGGATAAAGTAGATTTTCTTTACCATCTTCACCGAGTTCGGCAGTTGCTTCTTCATTTGCTTTGACTTTTGTCTTTTCAAGAAATGGTTTGTTTAAATTTATATACATATTTTCCTCCTCATCTACAGCTAACGCCTCCACAGTGCAGAGTTAAGCAGATGGTTATTATTGGATAACTTACTTATAAAGATAAGTATTTATATATTACTAATAGGGAAATAATATGGAATTTATTAAGAAGGAGGAACTATGAAAAAAGAATGGCTATTCCAAGTGTGTGTAAGAGGAGATGGAGTAGTGATGTGGTATAAAGACACTTCAGACATAGAAATATCAAAAGGAAACCCCAAAGACGGAAACTGGATACAAATTGACAGCCCAGACTTTTTGAAAGCACTTGATATAGCAAGAGAAAACCCAGACAGGTTTGTCAAGGTATATGACAAAAAGAAACAGCCCGACATTCCAAGCAATATGGAAATTGAGTGAACTATGAAAAACCATAACTGTCCCCATAAGGACAAACCCCATGGAACAAAGGGAATGTGCAATAGTTGTTATATAATGGTCAGGTATTATTTCGAGCCTGAATTCAAAAAACGCTTGGCAAACAGTATGCAAAAATATCAAAAAACCCATAGAGAAGAATTAACTAAAAAAGTCATAGAATGGCAAAGAGCAAATCCAGAAAAAGTAAAAGAATATCGCAAAAAATACAGGAAAACAGATAAATACCATTACACTGTAGCTAAAAACCATTTCAAAAAGCTCTCCAAGAAGGACAAATTGAGGTTAATAAGCGAGGTGGGATAACCAATGTGCGAAAAAAGAAAGAACGGAAATGCACCAAGTGGGACAATAGACCCTTGTATGAGAGAAGAAATAAAAGCACTTAATGTTGTTTTTAATACTTTCGGTTTTATGAAAATAGTAGCTTGTTGTTGTGGACATGGAAAATATCCAAGAACAATAATATTAGAAACACAATTTGCTTGTTTTGATATGGAAAGCTGGACAACAATCCCAAGAAAGAAAAGATTCTATAAAAAGGATTCAGAGTGTTATTATTATATTCCAGAAATTTCCAAAACCCCCGTAAAAACACGCACTCGTAAAGCGCAACTAAGCAGTTCACGAAAAAGGAGTAAAAAATGAAGGATATAATAGAAATGTTATTTTGTCATACGTGTGGGTTATTTAATCAATTTGAAGTGGGAATAATAGATAACAGAACTGTTAAATGTATCTGTAAATGTGGTTCATATCATATAATAAATGTGTATGCTGAACATGCATGTTTTACTGGTAAATGGAATATTGGTTCTAAACCAAAAGGAAAAAAACCATATGCTTTGAATGCTCCCAAGAAGCTCGGAGGGATAATCAGATGAAAGATATATTAACCAAAGAATGTTTTGAATGTCGTTGGATACGAATGGGCGTAACATCATAGCTCTTCAAAACTGAAGCCATTTTCATAATATGCTATCTTTCTTCTAATGATACCATATCCAAGCACATTTTTAACAAAATAGCTACTGTTATAAAGCTGGTCAATTGCTTGTTGGCGATGACGAGTATCTTTTGGTTTAAGTTCAATACAGCTTACACTTCTATCTTGATAAACACAGATTAAATCGCATAACTTGTTTTGTTGTTTGCTGTTTGGATTATACCAGATTCCTTCTCTCATTATCCAGTCCATTTCATATGGGTCTTCATCTATTTCATCAAGTGAGTTCATTAATCTGTTGAGATAGATGGTATGTTTTCTTTTTCGCACCATATAAATTATTAACATTTATATATAAGTAAACTAATAATATATTAATAATCTATTAGAGGAGGAGATTATGCATATACGCAAAGAAGAAAAGATTACTCACAATATAGTAATAAATAACCGTTCAATTACAGAACCAGCAGGTTATATACCACTTGTGACAAAAAAATCAAATAAGGAAATAGTCAACATGCTCAAAGCTTTCATAATATTTACAGACAACAAATCAATTGAAGAAGTTGAAAGCAAACTTGGGTTTAAAATAGAAAGGTGAAATTATGCCAATGACTACAGGAAAAATAATAACTATAAGAAATAGAGAACTTCCATTCACCACAGCAGACGGAACATCTGGAAAAAAAAATAAATATTGGATTACTCTTGATAACAAAGAAACAGTTGGTGGATGGAGCGAATGTCCATTCAAAGAAGGAGATAATGTAGAACTTGTATGGACAGAAGATACACGAACTGATAAAAAAACTGGAGAGATGGTAACTTATAAGAATATTGTAAAAGAAGGTAGCAGAATAATTAATCCAGTTCCAGAACAGCAATCAATAATTGATATTGGTGAACGAGATGTTGATATTGTTTTTGCAGATAAAATAGAAACTTCAGATATTCTCAAGAAACTTGTAATGCCAAAAATCCATGTTGGTTTGGAAGACAAATTATGCAAAGATTACAACACCAAATGCTATACAATCAGTTTATCTTCAAATGAAGAGATTTCTGACACAAAAATTAAAGAAATGTTTGCAATTTGCAGAAAAGCACTAACAGAACAAAAGGAGTTGGATAATGGAGAATGAAAATATCATAAATTCAATTAAAATAAACAGCAAACAAATAATAAATAAATGTGTTCCAAGATTTAGAGAAATAATTGAAATAACAAACCAATGCCAAGATGATAATGAAAGAGCAGTAGTTTATGGAACACTTATGGGAATATTATCAGATATGTTAGTTGCAACAAAAGCTGGTAAAATAGCTGTTCTTGAAAACATAAAATTTGATTTATTGACAGAGATGAAAAATGAAACCCGAAAATTTGAAAGATATTAATTCTTTTTTTGAATATCTTACGGGAAATGAACCATATGAATATCAAAAAGATTTTCTTAATTCAGATTCAAAGAAAATAGCTATGCGGTGGTCACGTCAAGTGGGAAAGTCAACTGCATTAGCAGTAAAAGTTCTCTGGGATGCTTTCACAAAAGAAGACCAGCTTGTAATGCTGGTGGCAGCTTATCAACGACAGGCAATACATCTGTTTAGAATGATTCAGGAATTTATACAATCATCAGAATATCTTAATAGTAAAATAAGAAAATTTACAATGACCGAAATCCGTTTTGACAACAACAGCAAGATTATGTGTGTTCCAGCAGGACAGGCAAAACTCAGGGGAGCAAGTATTCGTGGATTCAGTCCAAACATACTGGCAATTGATGAAGCTGCATTTATTGATGATGATGTGTTTGATGCTCTTGAACCAAGTCTTGCAGTTACTAAAGGAACTCTTATAATGGCTTCTAACACAGTGCCGGGAAAACATGGCTTTTTTTACAATGCTTGTGTTAACGATAGTTATGAAAGAAGCCATATTAAAGCAATACAATGTCCAAGTTATACAAAAAAATGGCTTAATCAAAAAAAGAGAGAAAAAGACCCAATGAGTTATTCTCTTGAATATGAAGCAGAGTTTGTAGATGAATCAGAAAATCTATGGAAAGTAAGAGATATAAGAGCATGTATGGAAGATAGAAAACAGCTTGAACTTCCAGAACATGATACTGCCTATATTCTTGGAGTTGATGTTGCAAGATATGGCACAGATTATATTGTATTTGCAATAGCAGAAGCAAGAATTGATAAAATGATAATAGTTAAACTTATTTTAAGACAGAAACAACCCATAACAGCTACATTCGGACAAATTAAAGACCTTGACAAAGATTGGCATTTCAATAAAATATACATTGATGAAAGCCATGTAGGTGGTGGATTAATAGATTTTCTTATTGAGAACAAAGAAATCAAAGGAAAAATAGTGCCAGTTAATTTTCATCTCAAAAGTAAGGCAGCACTTTACAAGAAACTCACAGCTATAATAGTGAGATACAAACTCAAACTTCCAGAAATCAACGATGAAGCTTTTTCACAACTTACTAATCTTAAATATAAATATATCCGCACCAATTTTATGAGCAGTGAGCGTATTTATACGGTCTGGTATGACGATGC
>SDBU01005220.1_pt1 | contig 15651 bp, 23 predicted proteins | sample 2277071 | NCBI WGS metagenome assembly SDBU01 (sample SAMN10397929, study PRJNA504765) | marine sediment metagenome | isolation source: marine sediment core GS08_GC12, 126 cmbsf | place: Arctic Ocean: Gakkel Ridge, Loki's castle | collected 2008
TCAACAGATACAGATAGCGGAGTGAGTTATATTTTAGATGTGGGTTCAGGAAATAATATGAGCTTGGATTTGCATAGCTCTCTTGACCTAAACAATCCTTTGACTGTAGTAAGCCATTATAATAATGATGTATTAGGTCATGTATGGAGATTAGAGCCAAGTAATGATAATGCTTTTTTCAGATGGGAAGTTGGAAAAAATAATGGAACTATGACTTTAAACAAAACAGGGCAATTAACAATAGGAAATAAAGATGTTCCTTTAAACATAACAGGATTCACTCCGAGTGGAACTAAAGTTCATTGCGGGGTTAGTGATGATTTGAGTTGGAGCTGTAGTTAATGAAAAAGATATTAATAATTGACGATGAAAGATGAAATGGAAATTAATAATATTATTAATAATGTTTTTGCCGATAGTAATGGCAGACAGCGGAGAGATAGAAGTATACAAACCAAACGAAGTATTTGACTTAAGCATACATTTAAGCAACAAGACAGGTGTTGTAACCGGAGCAACCTGTCAGGCAGAGATAAGAAATGAGAGTTACGGTGTCATTCATAATGTAACATTGAATGAGATTAGTGGAGGATGGTATAATGCAACATACAATACGAGCAAAATCGGGAAGTATTTTTGCAGGCAGAACTGCACAATGGGAAATTTATTTGTTGCAGAAACCTGTGACTTTGTCATTGCAGGGGAGGAAGATATGCCAATAGCAGTAATCTTAGTTGTATTATTTGTGATAATTGTTTATTTTGTTTTATTAATCAACCTATTCACAGCAAGAGTATTTACAGAGCATGGACTGATTAAACTATTGTTTTTAATGATAGCATTCTGGGTTTTATTATTGCCTGTGAGCATGGCCATACAATATAATGATGCGAATGGCGGGCCAGTAGCAGTGACAACTTATTTGGAGTTGTTATATCAGATAATGATTTGGCTCAATTCATTTATCATAGTTTATTTTATGCTGTGGTTTCTCGTGCAGATGCTAAAGAAGATTGGAGAGGGTAGAAGATTGAAAGAGATGGGAGAATGAAAACTAAACCAATCAGAGCACCAGAAGAATTTGTAGCATGGATTGATGTGTTATCGGAAGAGTTCAGCAGACAGACTGGGTTGCCTAAAAACAATACCGCAACAATGAGAAGGATGGGGTTAAGGCTGAAAGATAAGATTATTGTTAAGGGCGTTGAATTTGACTGGGCTATTTGGAAGAAGAAACAATGAACAAGAAAGCAGGAGTGCCAGACGGAATATTTTATATGGTGGCAATATTTGCAGTGGCCATAATATCAGTAGTTGCGTATATGGTATTTACTGAAATCAATGACCACTTCCAGGCTTCCAATTCAATAACTGGGCAGGGCAAGACATTGATGGATGATTTGCATGGCAAGTATGTTGGCATAATTGACAATGCCTTCCTGTTGATATTCATCGGAATTCTTTTGGGTACTGTGGTTGGTGTGTGGTTCATAAGAACACACCCTGCATTGTTCTGGATAATGATACCAATCTTCGCATTCATTATATTCCTCTCTGCGATATACGCCAATGTGTTCTTTGCCTTTACGCAGAACGCTAAGATTACTGCGGCCGCAAGTGAGTTTACAATCATTCCATTCATAATGAATAACTATGCTTATGTAATTACCGGTGCCATAATATTGATTGCGATAGCATTGTTTGCTAAAGGGAAGAGTGAAGTGATATGAAACAAAAACTATTATTATCAATCTCTGTATTGTTTTTGTTAGCTTTGCCTTTTGTATATTCTGCAAATCCCGTTGAAACCCATTGGTATAAATTTGAGGATGATTTAACTGATGATGGCGTTGATAATGACGCATTAACAGATGAGGGAAGCATTGTTTATGTTGCTGGAAAAGTAGGCTCTAAAGCAGTTCAATTAGATGGTTCAACAGATTATCTGACATCAACTGCTTTTAGCACTTCTCAAATTACTAATCTTTCATTTTCTGTGTGGATGAAAACTAGCGATATATCTACATCAACTAGATTTTTTACAATAATGCGTTCTGGTGGATGGCTTATTGAACCTGGATTTAATACTGATAATTTTATATTTAGCACTTGGGACGGCGCTAATAAAGATGCTTCTAAATCTATTTCTGGATTATCAGATAGCTGGATTCATGTAGTTGGAACAGTAGAAAATGGACAAGCAGTAAAAGTATATATTAATACTTCTGTTTCCGTAGACGGGGATGTAGTAGGCACTTTATATACACCACCAATTAGTAATTTCTTTTTAGGTTCTGGTGATGGTGGGACTGATCTATTTGGTGGTGAAATTGATGATTTAAGATTATTTTATGGTGTAGTATTAAATCAGACTTCTGTTGATTGTTTGAATAAAGGAGGGCAAGGACAAGCTGAAAGTTTAAGTTATGCTTTAGATAATGATCTTTGTACAGCAGAAGCACCAATCCCAACATTCTCAAACAATAAAAGGAATATTACTACACCACTACAAAACGACCACGTAGGATTTAATATCACCATTACAGCGCCACTAACCACAACTCTTTCTGGATATATTTTTGCCTATGACAACGGAACAAGCGGTCAATTTTATAACAGTTCTTTCCAAGAGATTGATGGTACAGAGACAATAGTTAATGTCACATTCAACAAAACAATATATAATGCAAGTGGGGTTACCTGGCAATGGAAATGGTTTGCAAATGATTCAGAAGGAGCTTGGGGAGAGTCAAGTGTGTATTTATTAATAGTGGGGGGAACAACTCCCCCCAATGTGACAATACATAGCAACAATTTCTTTAATGCCGAAAATACAAGCTATTTCAATTTGGTGGAAAGTAAGACAGTTTTATTGAATGTAACTTTTACAGATGATTTTGATTTGTATGGTTTTGAGATTAACATAACCAATGCAGATAATACAGAATGTTTTTATTATTTTAATACAACATTAAATGGAACGATTGACAATGTTTCCATAACATTAAATATTACAAACAGCTCCAATGCAAATTGTGTTTTGGAAGGGTACTACACAGTAAATATTACAGGTTGGGATAGCCACACAGCAATGGCAATTTCAGATTATAAGGTTGATACTGGAAAAGATTATCTGATTTTTGATGATACAATAACAATTAGTGCGGACAATGCCTTAACATCAAAAGCAATAAAACTAAAAGACAGATACAATTTTGAATTTACATACCGCACTTGGTTAACACCGAAGACAAAGGTTTTCTATATTGAAAGTGATAATGTATTGACTTACAAGACGACAGGATATAAAGCACATTTTGTTGATTGGGTAAGTAAAAAATGGATTGACTTTGAAGGTCTTGAAGGCCAACCCATAATAACAAAAATCAATGACTACAAATACCGGATTGAATATGCAAACGAAGATGAAAAGGTTGTGTTCAATTCCATTGGTGGACTAAATTCCCAATCGGATTATTATAAATATTATTTGGTGAATACCGTTGTTGATTGGATACTTCCAACTACCTCCCCATCATTTTTCACCAACAACTCAATAGTAATAATATTAAATGTTTCCAGTAAATACAGGAATGAAACCAGGTTTAAAATATATAATCTTTCACACGATTTAATTGACAGCTTTAATATTTCAAATAATGGCACAGGTGATTATTTTTATAACCACACCTTCAGTGGAACATTAACAGAAACCCCCTACTATGTCAATGCAACGCACTATGACCTCACGGGTTTTGCAACAAATTCAACGACATTGGTTTTTGTTACAGCATTTTTTAATGTATTGTTCTATGATGAAATATCTGCAGCATTATTGACAGATACAATTAATTTGGAAGTTGTTGGCAACTTCTTTGCTGCAAACTTTTCAACAACAAACGGCAAAATACAAGTACCTGGTTGGATTTTGGAAGAATACAAATTAGTTTATACATCAGACAATCACGCAATTAGGGAGTATTATATAACATTTACAAACATTACAAATCAAACTTTGAATTTGTATATGTTATCAACCGGCAATGCGACAGAAGTAACATTTATTGTGCAGGATAATTCCGGCAATGAACTGCAAAATGCAACTATAAGGTTGAAACGGTATTATGTTTCAACCAATTCATACATAATAATAGCTATGGCCAGGACTAATGAGGAGGGAGAAACAATAATTGATGTTGACTTTAATGATGCATATTACCAAATATCAGTAACTTATGGTGATTTTTCTTTGGAGACAATAGGTTCTAGGATAATATCCCTAACAAGAATTCTGACTTTGAACTTGATACCATCTCCATTCGACATACCGGACGCAATAGCTGGTGTTACAACATCTTTGACTTTCAATAATGTTACACAAACCTTCTCTTATGTATTTACTGATCTAAATGGAGTAAGCAGAAAAGGAACTTTGGAGGTATATATATCAACGGCAACAACCAGTGCACTTGTTTGCACTGCAACAGACACCACATCAAGCGGCACTTTGCTTTGCGTGGTAAATACCACAGGCATTCCTGGAACTTACACAGCAAAGGGATTTATCAATATCAATCCAAAATTACTAACAAATACATTGCAAATATTTACCGGAGTAGTTCATCAATTCAAGGCAATATGGGGTAGTCAGGGCATCTTCTTTACAATACTTATCGCTGGGACGTTGGGTGGTTTAGGAGCTGTAATAAGCCCTGCTGTTGGGATAATAATGTTTTTGGTCGGCATTGCAATAGCCAGTTTTCTGGGTATGTCTATTATCTCAATGGTGTTTTTGGCATTCCTGATATTGGCGGCTGCAGTTATAATATTCAAAATGAAAAGGTAAAGGATGAAACTTACAAACATGGTTATAGGATTGGTTGCATTTTCAGTAATGGTATCTATGTTCTTTTTAGCAACTGCAGACATACTAAAACAAAACGAAATTGAGGGTTTTGAAACTTTTGAGGCATTGGGCGGGGAATATTATGGGCTTTCAAAGGAAATGGCTAACAAGGACAGCAATATCCGATCTATACAAGAAGCATCACAGGCAGGGGCAGGTGTTGAAACTGATGAACCGGATGTGAGTGCATTAAAGGGAGCATTAAGTGGCGGCAAGCTGGCCATAAATTTCTACACTAACTTTCAGAATATAATAAACAATGCAACTGGTGATATTAATACCGGAGAACAAGCTTTCATACACCCAAATATAAAGAATGGAATATTGGCTGCTGTGTCAATAATATTGATATTCATAGTATTGCACTTTTTATGGAGGTTCAAGACAGAAACTTAAAATGCCGGTAGCAAATATGACTGGAGGATTGGATATGCCCTATAATCTAGTTAATATAACATCTGGTGGGAATATTCTCGAATTCATACAGAATGTCAACAACCTTACTAACCAGACTTTTATGCTGGGAATGCTGCTGGCTGGTTTTGTTATATTGTTTGTGGCTATGATGAGTGCCGGAACAAAAGAAGCTCTGGTGGCATCCGGCTTTATTACAACTGTTATGGCTATACTATTCTTTGCCCTTGAATTTATAAAAGGAAGTATGCTTATTGCCATTATAATCATTTATGTGCTTGTTTATGTTATAAGTATGAATATAAAGGATTGACAAGTAAGACTGACAATAACGCTAGGAAGCATTTAAAAGCCCAAGAAGGGCATAAATATGGAGGTTGGTAATATGGCTAAGAAAAGGAAGGAAATGGGATTAAAACAAGCCACAACAGGTCTTGTAGGTGGGGCAGTCGTACTTGGCGCGGGTGGTGTTGTAGTGGGAGCAATACCCGGAACTACAGCTGCAACTGCTGCTGGTGGGATAACTGCTGCTGCGAGCTTTATGCCGGTTATGGGAACTGCTATGGGAGTAGGACTTACTGTCCAACAGTTGAGAAAGCTAGAGAAAGTATCTAAAAAACGCAGGAGGTGAATGAAAATGGGAGGTGGATGTCATTAATCAATAGAAAAGTTTAATAAGACAAAGTATTAAAAACTATTAAAACTCATACTTACCTATTCGACAGGGTAAGGCAACAATATAATAGCCCCAACATCGCTAATTCTTATTCTGTTGGGGTTATTATTAACTGAACCCTATCGTTACAAGTTTTGCAAGCCAGGCCCCTAACAACAATATCCAAGAGATAATGAGGATGAAGAATGTTATCCTCAATATTCTCTTTGTTTTTGTTTTGCTTGGGTTTGGTTCTGGCTTGAATTCTTCTGTTTGTTCATCCATTTTAATCGTTAGGTTAAATAACATATAAATCTGGTTTCATATATCCCTTATGTCTTCTCTTGCTTTCTCTGCTACATCTGATGCAACTGTATGATCATACAAAGCAAGGGTTCCGGCAGAGCTATGGCCTGTGAGCTTTGCTATCTTGTCATAAGTCCAGCCTTTTTTGAACAGCTCTGTGACAAAGTAATGCCTGAAGTTATGGAAGGATACCTTATGGCCTACTCCTGCTTTCTTTGCATAGTAAACTATCTTGTTCTGTATCTGCCTGTAACCAACCTTCCTGAACAGGTAATCATCCAGCTTTAACTTGCTTCGCTGGATATATGTTTTGATTAGGTATATCAGTTCGTCATCCAGTATGGCTTCTTTCATTACCCTCTGCTTTCTTTTCAATACCTTTGTCATCATTATCCTTCTGTCATAATCAATGTCCTTTACCTGGACATCAAAGTATTCTCCAAGCCTTCTGCCTGTCTTTCTCGCTACCTTGAACAGCATATAGAAGAAATCATTGTCTGTTGCTGCCTGGATTATCTTATCCATTTCCTCTTTAGTGCATGGTATTGGTGGGGTTTTGGGCATTTTTTAGTTTACTTTAACGTTATTATTTTAATATCGTGAAAAGTTAAACCATCTTCCAACAGTATTAGGAAATCTAATAGTAACTATAATTAATGTTACTAAAGAGAATATTCCTATTAATTGAAAATTTGGTTCAAGATTCTGTACAGCTTTCAAAGCTAATACAACAGTCCAAATATAAAATATACCTACAAAATAAGTAACTAAGGCGGGTATATTCATAGTTAAACCTTCTGTAAAAACTTCAAACTTAGTTTTGGTTGTTACTTTACTATCAATACCATCAACTAACTTTATATCCTTCATGTCTTCAACTATACCTTGAGCTTCTTCATGTGTAAAAGCCTTAACTCTTTTCCTTGCCCAAAAAGTTACTTCAAATAATTCTTTTGTTTTTGAATTCATTTTGATTCCTCCTATTTCATTCATATAAAAATATTAAATACTTAACTACTATTTAAACTTTGTGTTTATATGAAATCTGTTAGTGAATATACTCTAAAATCACTATGTTATTTCATTTAATGGAGATTTTATGAAATCGCAATTGGTGCTATAACTATAAGTATTGTAAGTAATATCCAATAGAGTACTACCAATCCTGATTCAGTTGTTTTGTTCATTTGTATTTACCTCCGGTTGAAATATAAAATCTGGCTGGGAAAAGAGGGCGGTAGTTGGGGTGCTTCCCAAGAACCGTTGAAACCCAGCCAGACTCTCCTTTGGGGGAGTGTGAAATAATGTGGCGGGTGTGCCGCCACAAAAACTAATAAGCTTTGGCTATCAAATAACCATTCTCATCCTGTGTAGTCTGGATTGTCTTTTGGACAAGTTCCGTTATCTTGGTGCAGCCATAGAACCTCAATAGTGTTGCTATTGCACTATTATGCGGCAGGCTTCCATCCTTGTCTTTGCTGAGCCACAAGCCTGTTTCTCTCAGTTTCTTGTTCTTCTCGAACTTCACCTTTGATATTTCCATCTCTGGAACATCTGGGTGTGAAACCCTAAGAACAAGTTTTTTGCTTGTTTCTTTGTTCTTCTCAAACACCACCTCCTCTTCATTGTAGCCAATAATTACTACTGGCTTAGCAACAACTGGTGGTTGCTCTTTTCCTATTCCCATATTTTCGTATTCCATTTTTGTTTTTCTCCGTCCTTTAGGACTATGATTGATTAACTCCAATACTTTTCAAAATCTCTTCCTGACCATTAGAAAGTTTATCCCAGTTTTTTTTATATATTCAATATTGTTTTTCATTTCACTTTCTCTAAATTCTTTCATAAAATTGTTAGCTCGGATACCCATGACTTTAGTCGTGGGAGGAGAGCGTTCCTCCTTTTTGCTTCTTCAAATATTTCTTGTTCTGAATGATAAGACAAATATCCATCCCTATTTCTTAATCTTGCTAATGCTTCTGCCATATCTCCAAAAGTAACCATTATTTCTTCACCACATATCTTTTAGCAAACCATTTAGCAAATTCTAAATTTGGTTTTCCATTCTCTTTTTCTCCTTCTCTCCCATCCACTATATCTTCATAAGTTCTATCTAAATCCCATTCTTCTGGTCGTGATAGAGATATTAAATCCTCTAACATCTTTATCTTCTTTCTTAATCTCTTACAATTCTTACATGACATTTTTTGAAAACCCCCACCTTTAGGTGGATTTATTTTGGGATTATGTTATTTTATTAGGATATTTTTGGTTTCTCTAGACATTTCATAATCACAAAGTCTTGACCAATGTTTCCAGCATAGTTCCTGGTCTAAATATATTATTTCACTCTTGTTTTTGCAGTGGTTGGTGATGCATTTCATTGTGGTAACCTTTTATACATTTTTATATATGATTGGTAACGTTGGTAACATTGTTCCTATTGTGGAAGTTAATGGTTTTAATAAATATATATATATAGTCAAACGTTGCCTACGTTACCTATGTTGCCAATTTTATTTAACATCTTCCTCATCTACTTTATTTTCAATAGCTGTAAATATAATCTTTTGTCTTGCTTTACGTTTCACAGTGGTGTCTCTTTTCATAATAATTCCATCAAATTCCCTGCCAGAGTATTTGTCAATTAAGAAACCAAATTTGGTTTGACCTGGTCTTTCATCTAATTTTAACCAACTGAAAATAGTACTTCCAAAATCTTCATCATTCATTATTATTTCTCTAATTTCTTTTTTGCTCAAATAATCATCAGCATGGTTTTCATGCATATATTCAAAGAGTGCTTTCATATCTGCTGTTTCTTCATCTAATCCAATTTCCTCAATTTCAATATTTTTTAATGGATTTTTATAACCAGCAGCTTCAATAATACCACCACCAACACTTGCCCATTCTGGAAAACTTGTAAATAATTCAGTTCCACTCACCATATGGTTATCATACCAATTCATAACTAAACAATATAAGGCACTTAATATTGATCCTCTATCTTTTATTATTTCATAATGTAAGTTAGGTTTTTCAAATTTCCTTTTGTTTACATCTTCCATCCCCAAAAATAAATTTATTATAATACTTCTATGACCTAAATCAGCAGTCATTGTTGTTCCAGTATTTGCAGATAAAGACAATTCAAGATTATTTTCAAATGCTGCAATTTCATTCTTTCCTAAAATTCTGTCTTCATAGACTTTTGCAGTAATAAACTGTTCAAATACTGAATTGTTTATATATCCTTTATTATTTGAAAAGTGCATAAATTTTTTACCTGCCATCATACATGATAAAAACTTTTTCCTTAATTCATCATTACTTCCACCATCTTTCTTGCCCGTGCTAATTGGTGGTTCTTCTGTTGCCACACCTTCAAACACTAAAGTTCTAATAGCAGCAAGATAATCTTTCCCAGCTCTTTCTCTATTTGCAAAATAAACAAACACCGGGGTTCTTGTATTCCAGGTATCATAAAGACCTCTAATGTAAGGGGTTAATAATGCCCATAAAGATTTTATTTTATCTTCTTCTGAATTATCTTTAAAACAAAATTCCTTAAACAATTCATCCAATATTTTTTTTGCTTCATCAAGTTTCATATTAGGTTTATTTAAATCAGGTGCATTTATATTTAAGTATAATTTTAAGTCAGGATTGTATTTTTTATTTGGAAATAATATTTTACCATCTTTTAAAATAGGAATTGGTACAGATAATATTTTCTCTATTCTTTTCAATTTGTTATAGAATGAAGGTGAAGACAAAACTATTTTACATACTTGTTCACTTGCAGTTTTCTTTTGAAAAACCCAATATCCCTCTCCTTCTTCTCCTTCTTTCCATTTCTCAATTCCAGGAACACAAATATTTTCAATTAAACTAATCATCCTTGATGCTGTTACAATTCTCATATTTCCATCTATAATCTCAATAATAGAATTATCGGCAACTCTATAAAATAAATCTTCGTCTTTTAATAGTTCACTTAAATTCTTTATGAAATCTGTAACTAAGGTTTTATTTACTTGCGGCAATGGTATATGCAGCAATTCACTATCTACACTCTTTTCTTTTCTTCCAGTTTTCATTAATATTCACTCTCAACAATTTTAATAACTTTATTGTAAACATCTTCTGGTAACATATCTAAACCATCAATATTTTCCATAAGATTATGTTGTTTTGCAATATACTTCATTGCTTTTGTTGGTATCTTGTCATTACTTGGTATCAATCCAATTTTCTTTGCTTCAACCCACGCATAGAATATTGCACCATCATCTATCTTTGATGCACCTCCTTTGTGTGGTGTTCCTGCATCTTGGCAACTCATGTAGCCAGATTTAACAACCAAGAATTGCAAAGCATTAAGAGAAACCAAATGCCTCCAACAATGTGACAAATCACCAGATACACTAAAATTTTGTCCAGTATCAGAATCGTGCAATGGGTGTGCTTCTCTTATTCCAGGAGAGGTAGTTACTATATCTGATATTCTCAAATCAAATAATGCAGATTTGTTTCCATTATAGTTTATTTTCTTTGGTTTTATTTCAGCTTTCTTTTTATTAGCTTCTTGATTTTTTTTATATTGGTCTTTAAAGAAAAAAGGTAGATCATCAAATTTAATAAAACTGGGTGGTTGTTCTTTGTCTATTGTATAATAACCAGAAAGTTCATCCTTACATTCTTGGCAAGGAACATAAGAACCAGGGGCAAGAACATATTGCCAGTCTGCCCTAACTTCACCATAATCAGTTGGTATATTTAATGGTAATATTTTTTCTTCTGGATGTTTCCAATAAAATCCGTGTCTTCCAGTTCTACTTCTGCTTATTGCAGTAAGGGTTGGTGGTAATAAATTAATATATTTTTCATCATCAATATCAATATTAATCAAACCATCTGTTCCAGCAATACCAATATTACCACCTTTCCTAATCCAACGTAAACATTCCATAATATCAAGTCTTGCGTGTTCTTCTTTCCAAGAAGCATTTTTTTTAGACCTTCTAAATATTTCCCTACCATCTGGAACTTTTCCATTATTCTGTATCAAAAAATAATGTGGTTTATATCCCTTAGGAGCATTACTTGTTAGTGCATTATTGAATCCCATAAATTCACGTATTCTAAAATTTATATCTGTTGCCATCTAACACTCCATCTTTGTTTATTTGTTTTGTAAGAAATTTCCTTGTTCTGAAAAAATATTTTAGGTATAGAAGTTTTGTTATCTAAATAACTTGAAAGTAATATACCAATTCCTTTATCATCATAAGTTCTAGTTCTTCTCCATTGACCCCATAATTGTCTAATATATTGATGTGATTTAGAATATTCATAAGGTGGTTCGTTTTGCACTTTTTGTAATATTTTGTGCCATCTTTCATCTTCTGGAAAGTTTTTTTCTTTTTCTTTAAACAATCTACCAATTTGAGAAAATTGTGTTGCAACACAAAAAACATTAATTTCTATTGGTTGTTCTTCTATAAGATATGTTATTTTTTTATCAATACAATCTTTCATATATTCAACTATTTTTGAACCATCAAATATGTTTTTAGCTATTTCTCCATTTTTTATTTCTAGTCCAATATAACCAAAATGTTTAGATTGCAGTATCATATCTATTTTTTTCTGACTTTGTTTAGTTCTAAAGAAAGGGTATTCATTTATTTTTTTATTGAACCAAGATTTAATATTATTAGCTTTAAACCAATTATATAAAAGAAGTTCAATATCACACTCTTTAATTTAAATCACCTCCAAGTTTTTTATTCTTTAAATATGGCTACATATTTGCCATGCTTACTTTTGTCTGGGATTAATGTTAATTCATCCCCAACCTTAGCTCCTATAAATTCAAGAAGTTCTTTTGGTAGGTTTATACCATCACTATCTCCACGAGAAGAAAGTTGTCGTTTAAACCTTATTTTGTCATTCATATTGATTACCTCCATATCATTTATATATCAATATGATAAACATAGCAAGTATATAAACATTTCGACACTCTAGAATATATCCCAGCAATTCAAAACCATTTAGTATTCCAACCAAGTGATATGCTTACTGCCCTTGACATTAAATAAACAAGACCAGTTACTATAATGTAAGTTCCAAATCTTGTAATTCCTGTCTGGTTGAACCACCATTCTTTGAATTTCATAATCCGTTAGAGTGTGTCATAATTCGTGCCAAAGGATACCCAATACTTTAGTGTTGGGAGGAATTTGGCTTCACCTCTTTCTTTGTTGGAACATCTGCAATCTTTTCAATTTCCGTAATAAATTTCTTGGATTTGGATGAGCCGTAGCGAATCGGAAAACGTGAATTATGTTCTCCGCATAGGGAAAAACTTTAGGGGGTCTTACCATTTTTTATATTTTGAACATCCCTCCCAACAATTATCTATTTGTTTTAGACTACCAGTAATTTCGTCCTCTAATTTTTGATTTTCGTTAATTCTATCCCAAACACTTTCGTTATAAGCTACACATAATCTTCTTGGATTTCTATTACATAATATTTGAGTCTTATCATAACCTTTATCATACATATATTCCCAACAAGCATTAGTATCTTTTACACAAGTTCTTTCATCATAATCAATAGTGGCTATAATTATCTCTTGAAATCCACTCCATAGTATCAAAAACAACATAAACAATCCAAATTTTGTTATTTTCTTCATTTTTTTCGTACCCCCTAAAGTTTTTAGTTTTCCTCAGAGGAAAATTGAACATAAGTATGTGATTTCACGATAGCCGACAACTAAAGTTTCGTAATGGATATTGTCGGTTTGGGCGAACCGCAGTGAGCCGTGAAATCGCTATTAAGCTCTCCGCAGGAAAACCCAAAGGGTTTTAGTTTTTAAGTTGGGCGTCGTATTTCATCATATTCCCATATATTATTTTTATTTAACCATGAACCTTTATATTGAATATAAACAATCTCATAGATTTCATTAACATTAAAATCATCATCTATAATATAATCTTTGATTACCCTATCACCAAATCTATATAAAATATTTCCATCATCCATATATTGAACATCATCTAATAATAAAAATTCACTTTTATATTTTTCTTCTTGGAATATTGCATCATGTATTGTTGCAATCCCTAAATAACCAAACATTAGAAACATTCCAATAATCGCTAAACCAAATACATATATTGTTATTAGCATAATAACATCATCAAAATCTTTATTTTTCTTTCCAAATATTTTCATTTTATTTTCTCCAAACCCAACTTAAAAATTGAGTTTAATGTTTAGCTAAACGAAGTTCAAAACTAAACTTCGTCTATGGATGTTTTGAATTTGGGTGAATGAGGATTTTTTCTGGAAAAAATCCGAAATGAACCGTTTAGCGATAATTATGTTCTCCAACCCTACGAAGTGGGGTTGGATTTCGTCCGAAAAGTAAATTTTAACCCCCGTCTGTAGTAGGTATTTTCATAAATGTAAACCATTTAGTTACTGATGTGGCTTTGTAATTAGTCGTATTATAAAACAAAGGTTTATCAGGAGCAAGTTTAATCACCTTTTCAAATGGAATCTCCGAATTACTCCATTTAAATATCAACACACCATAATCTTGTAAAACACGCCAACACTCATTAAATGCTTGTTTTAAATCACTTTGCCAAGTTTCAGCTTCAAGACAACCATATATCTTCCTAAACTTGCTCGTCTTTCCTAATATGCTTAAATGTGGTGGTTCAAATACAATAAGTTTAAAACTATTATTAGGAAAATCCATTTGTCTAAAATCCATTACATAATCTGGTTTAACACTTAATTTCTGTGTATTCTTAAATGGTATAAATCCCTTATCTTCCTTACGAATATCTATATAAATTGTATTTGGATGATTTTTATTAGTCCACATATATTTGACACCACAACAAGCATCCAATATGAATTTATTTTTTAGTTCCATTTTATCCAAACGCATCCTTTCTTGCTTTTTCTGCATCTTTTTTAGCTAATTCTCTATAAACTTCAATATGATTCTCTCTTAACCATAAATATACTTCACTTAATTTATGTTCTGCTTCACACATTTTCTTTCGTGGGGTTTCTGATATTTTGCTTAATATTTAGTATAAAAGACAGGGCGAACCTATCTTTAAACTATGTTAGTGTGAGTCTTTCTTTTTACGATAATTATGTTACTTCTCTTTTGGAAAAGTTGAAAATGCCTTTGGAACTAATATCATATCATATATTCCTGCATCAATAAAATTAGGTATTTCTACAACACTTCTAAAATATTTCTTTCCCTTAAATCTATAAGGTTGTATCTGTACTCTAACATTTTCTATACAAATCAAATCTTTTCTAATCTTCTTTACTTCTTGCTTAGGCATTTTCAAAGTTTTAATTCAACATAATGTCTAGTTAATGAAAGTTCAAAAGTAACTTTCGGATATGGATATTTTGAATTTGGGTGAGCGGAGCGAATATTATAATTGGTATTAAGCGTCCCTCCGCAGAGGGCGAAAGTTCCCCCCGTAATTTCTTTTATTCCAAGTTATTGAAGGTGATTTCTCTTTAGTCCATATCAAAAAGTAATATCTTCCAAACCATTTCTTGCACCCAATAATATGTATATGGTTCAAATAAAACCCTTTATTCTCTAAATCAGTTAATCTTTTAGGAGTTAATTGATTTATTCTACTATGATTTGTTAAAAACGCAAAACCTTTTTTACATATATCAGCAGATTTAAATATAAATTTTATGAAATCTGTAAATGGTGGATTTCCAATAACCCAATCAATAGGGGCATTACGACTATAATCATAATTATAAAAATTATTACCATCACTTAATTCTATTTCAATCTTATGTACATTTTCTGGAAAATTATTATACCATACCTTATTCTTTCCACTACCAGCATCAATAATAAAATCGTCTTCTTTAAATGGAATAAGTTTTAATAAATCAATAACTAAATCTTCTGGAGTTGTAAAATCGCCTTTATAGTAATTTTTATCCTTTCCAACTTTTTTATGGTCTTCAAATATCTTTCTTGTCATTTTCATATATACCTATTATAATGTTTAACACAATGTTCGCAATTAACTTTTTTAATATCCATAGTCATAACCAAAAATCTACTTATTAACCTACCACATTCAGTTGTAATCACTTCTTGTTTTTGTATCAAATGAATCTTCATTTTCTTTTCGTTAGGGGGGACTTTCGAGTTTTTTCCCGCAGGAAAAAATTACGTTTAATGTTTAGCTAAACGAATGCCCCCAACTAATTTAATAGATAATTGTGGACAGTTCAACTATTATTCTTGTTGTCATTCTACGCCTCATGTGGATGA
>SDBU01005221.1_pt1 | contig 15651 bp, 14 predicted proteins | sample 2277071 | NCBI WGS metagenome assembly SDBU01 (sample SAMN10397929, study PRJNA504765) | marine sediment metagenome | isolation source: marine sediment core GS08_GC12, 126 cmbsf | place: Arctic Ocean: Gakkel Ridge, Loki's castle | collected 2008
TGTGATGCTCAACGCGATTTCGCTCCTCCGACGGGAGGCTCTCATAGGCCTCACCCTGCGCAAAGAGCATTTCCCAAGGAGCGAGCTCGGGATGAATGGTGAGAATAATATCCTGTGCAGGCATACGTTCGGAGAGGATCTCCTTGAGGAGAGCTTCGAAGTTCTCGTGTGGCAGGTTGTAGGCGAAATAGAAATCTGTGAGGTTGTCGCCGATGATGGTCAGGCGGCGCTGCCAGGTTTCTGGTTGCTCCGTAGTAAGCGGATCTGTTACCCCTTCACGTTTTTGTGAGTGAATGGCTTTTTCACGAACCTCAGACTCGAACGCTTCTGGCGTGATCACGCCGCGCTGAAACAATTCCTGGCGCACCCGCCTCCTAATTTGAGGAGCGAGGGTAGGGAATTGACCGAGCGCCAGGTACAGCGAGAGGACCTTCGGGAATTCAGAGAAATCAAAGGCCATTATCAGTCTCTGGGTTAAATATCCTGATGGCTATGTTTGATTTTAACGGGAGATGTTGTATTTACAAAGACCCTCGATAGCTGCCGAGAACCTTGTAAACAATTAGCAGTTTGAAAGCGAGAGTCTGGTTACCGCCCAAGATGCATGGGCATGATGACATGCAGGAAATCGTCACGACCGACGGGACGCACTATTCCGGGAGAGGATGCTGAGGTTGTCTCAATGGCGACGTTGGGCGTATCGATCACACTCAGGACGTCCACTAGGAAACGCACATTGAAGGCGATTTCTATTGCCTCGCCCTCGATCGTGGCATCGACGACCGTCTCGTTTGATCCAGTTTCGGCGGCTGTTGCCGAGACTTCAATTGTTCCTGGCTCGAGGTCGCTTCCAGGAGTGATGCGTAGACGAGCAGAATGAGCCGCTTCTCGGGCGAAGATATCGGCAGCTTTACACGCTTTTAGAAGTGCGTTAGTTGAGAGCACGCTTCGAGTAGCGTAGGTTGTGGGGATGATGCTGTGGTAATCTGGAAAGGTTCCGTCGATAAGCTGTGAGACGAGTTCAAAATCAGTCCCGCGAAAGATCACCTGCCCACGATTGGGCGGCAGTATCATGCTGATTGTTTCATCACCTGTGCCAATAATGCGAGCTAGTTCACTCAAGGCACGCGCAGGGATGATGGCGCTGACTGGGTTGGAAGATCCTGAAGAGAGTTGGGCGGTGCGAACCGAGAGGCGGAAACCGTCAGCTGCCGCCATCGTCGTCTGATCATCTTCGACTTCGAGTAAAACGCCGGTTAGGACCGGACGGGCGTCATCCATCGATGCGGCGAAAGTCGCCTGTTGGATCATCGAGCGCAGGTTTTCGACGTCTAATGTCATTCCATCATCGAGTTCGGAAGGGGGTAGAGGTGGAAAATCTTGGGCGTCGATACACTTGACGTCGTTGTTGAAAGAGCCGCAGCGCACGTTCAAGGTTTGATTACGGATGGTAAGTTCCATGGATACGGTGTCGCTCGGAAGTGTGTTTACCAAGTCGACAAAAGTGCGCGCTGGCACCGTTGTAGAGCCATCTTCTTCGATTTTCGCGCCAATCCAATAACTGATTCCCAATTCCAGGTTGGTTGCCGAGAGGCGCAGCCGACCGTTGTCGGTTGCCACCAAAATATTACTCAGTACTGGAAGAGTGCTCCGGGGCGCCACCGCACGTGACACGATACTTAATCCATGGGCCAGATTCTCTTGAAGACAGGACACCTTCATGGGGAGTATTCCTTATTGTGTGAACGCGAGATTAAAGAGCTTATGAAGTATACAACGATCGCTTATGAGCGCCAATGGTCTTGTAGACAAGTATGGTTTGCTGACATAAACTTACATAGCGATGAATACTCCGACTCAGGATGAATTGAACCGTCTCCGCCAAATGGTTGTTCGGCTATCTAGATTGGTCGAGATCAGCGTCACGCTTAACTCGACGCTAGAGCTCGACCGCTTGCTTCAATTCATCATCCGATCTGCTGCCGATCTAGTCGAGAGTGAGGCTGTCTCAATTCTACTCGTCAGTGATAAAACCCGTGATCTATACATCGCCGCAGCGACGGATGCAGATCCAGAGAAACTTCAGAAAATTCCAGTACCGAGGGAAGGGTCAATCGCGGGAACGATCTTTCGTGAGGATCGCCCACTCATTCTTAACGAGTTGGGTGCCACAACGCAACTATACACCGAAGTTGAAGAGGGGGGACGTTTCTCGGTGCGTTCCTTGATCGGTGTGCCGCTACGGATCCGCGAAGAGGTGACGGGTGTATTGGAAGCGGTAAACAAGCGCCAGGGGATTTTTGATGAAGCAGACTTGCAAACCCTGACGAACATTGCCTCGTTGGCGGCGGTGGCGATTAGCAATGCGCGCCAGATCGAGGAGCTCAACCGGGCTTATGATGCGCTGGGGAAGCTGGATCAATTAAAAACCGATTTCATTGCCATCGCCTCTCATGAGTTGCGCACGCCTTTAGGCTTGATCTTGGGCAACGCATCGTTACTCAAGGAATTGACAGGGGAAGATGTCTCTGAACACGCGGATGCGGTCCTCGATTCCGCCATGCGAATGCGAGTTTTGATCGAAGATATGACCAATTTGGATATGCTACAGGAAGGGTCAGCAGACCTGGTCTTATCGAAGCAGTCGCTTCAGCACATCGTTCAGATGGCGTATGAGGAAGTTCTTGGATTGGCGGAGGCCAGAGGGCAGACGATCAAACTCAATCTTCCCACCGAAACGCTCGAGGCGATGGTCGATGGACCGAAAATAACGATGGCCCTAACCAATTTACTGAATAACGCAATCCGCTTCACGCCGAAAGAAAGGGAACTATGGTTGACCCTGGAACATCATGGCCATGAGGCCTGGCTCCGCGTGCGCGACGACGGGATCGGACTGGCGGACGATGAACTGGAAACTGTCTTTGACCTCTTCTACCAGGTGGAAGATCACCTGACTCGGCAGCATGATGGTTTGGGATTGGGGTTGCCCACCGTAAAGGCGATTGCCGATTCCCATGGAGGGCGTGTCTGGGTCGAGAGTGAGGGTCCAGACCAGGGCGCAACGTTCACTCTTGCACTGCCGCTGGAGTCGTAATTCGCATTATCAATGTGGCGATGGGCGATGCCGCTATCTGAATCCCCAAATAATTAAGCTTCAATCAAACCAGCATCTTGGGGGGGTGTGCGCCCTTCATTCCGCTAGGTGGAAGGCGGTATCCCTGCGCCGAACTCGCTGATCGACTTTCACGGCGACCTCATCGCCAGCCTTCGCCTCTTCGACAACCTCATGCTCGATCTGCATTGAGTGGATCTCCTGCAAGAAATCGGTGTGTGCACCGAGGAAATGCACCTTATCTCCAACATGCAGGGGCCTATTTAGTTTGATGACGGCTACCGAAATTTTGTGGTAGTAGTGGGTAATCTCGCCGATACGCTCGTCATTGGACATCATATGTCTCCTCCAAGCGCTAATAGGGCGTCTTGATTGATTGTACAACGAGTGATGCCGATTCCCCAAGCGACTTCAAAGAGGAGCAGGGGTGAGAATTCTTTCTGTAAAGAAAGTTATTGACCTGGCAACTTATTGGAATCGGGGATCCCGCGCAAGACGACCACAGAGAGCATAAAGAGACCTGCGTAGATGGCGAAAATCACCAGATATCCAAGACCGGGTTGTATCCGGTTGAAGAAATCTGCCATGGGTCCACCGATTCCTGCACCGACGATCCCCGCACCAGCACCGGCGAGATTGGAGATACCCAAGTAACGCCCAGCCTCTTTGGGAGGAACCAGATCTGTGCCGAGGGCCCAGTTGGAAGCCAGGAATGTGCCCGCTCCCACGCCGAGGATGCAGCCGCTGACGATCACCATTGGGATTGTTCGTGAGAAAAGCAAAAGCAGAGTCCCGGCTGCTGAAATCGAACCGGCAAAAGCGATCAACCGCTTCCGTCCGATCCGGTCCGCAAGATATCCGCCGCCTAGAGATGAAGGGATCAAGAAAAGCGCCACAATGGCAAGGAGGATGGTGGTCATTGTTGCCGGGTTCTCGACGTGAATGACATCGCTGATGAAGAACTGGAAGAAACCAAGAATCGATCCCACTGCGGCCAGGAAGAGCAGACGGTTAATGACCCACCAGATGAAGGGAGTGTTTGAGCGAGCCTCCTCACCAATTCCCACCCGCGCACCAAAATAAACCCCCACGAGTATCGATCCGGCCATGGCAATTAAACCGGATAATCCCATCAAGACAATCTGTAATTCGGCAGAAACATCCCGACTGCTGAGGAATAGGCCTCCGGTGCGGACCAGCCAAACAGCACCCTGCGTAACGCCGACAAAGAGCGCTGTGAGTGCGAGGATCCGCAAATAGCGGGAGCCTTTGAGCCGCTTGGGTTTCTCGTGTAAGGGCTCTTCGCGCACGAAGGTCATTGTGAGGAGCATTGTCAGTGAAAGCGCGCCGCCGATTATGCCGACTGCAAGCCAAATCCGGCCAGAGTCTATTATGGGGCCGATGAAGACTGCCAGGAAGCTCGGCAAGATCTCGAACAACGATTTCACTCCTGACGATGTACCGCGCTGATTTTCAGGGACAAGGTCGGGAATCAAGCCTTGCTGAGCCCCCTGTGCGGTGTTGGAGGAAGCTTGTAGGAGAACGAGCCCGAGCAGCAAAACGGCAAATGCGGCGGAGAAACCCAGGAGCGGTCGTATCGTTTGATCCAGCGGCGATCCGATGAACAGTACAGAAGCGGCGATGATCGAGAGGAATGCTAGATCGAGAATAGTGCCCCAAAAGATGAACGGTCGTCTGCGGCCCAAGCGGTGCGTGCTCCGGTCGCTAAACATCCCCGCCAGAGGCTGCACGAGCATGGCGACCGCAAGGCCAGCGACGCGCAGTAATGCAAGGTAAGTGTTTTTCTGATCGTGGACGACGAATAAGGTGACGAGATAAGGGAGTAAAACAGGGGTGATTACGCCAGCGGAGATACTTAAACCGAGCCAGTAGATATTAATGAAAATATGATCGCGCCAGTGGAGGGTCTTCTGCATATGAGAATCGCCCAAATCAGGGAGGTTACCGCTGATCGCGGTAGAGCCTCACGAGTCTTAAAGGTGGAAGCTCTCGCCGGGTTGAAGGACGTGTGGAGTCGCCGATGTCCCGTTCTTTACCTGTTCTGCCCATGCGTTAGGATCTTGCTCGATAAGCTCCCAGGTGTTGTAATGCACCGGGATGACGTGTTTTGGCTCAAGCAACTTGACAGCGCGCAAGGCGTCGTCAGGGCCCATGGTAAAGTTGTCCCCGATAGGCAGAGCCGCCAGGTCGATTCCCTCCTCCCCGATTAAGCGCATGTCGCCGAAAAGTCCCGTATCGCAGGCGAGGTAGAGCTTCTCATCCCCCGGTGTTGTGAGCAGGAAGCCAGCCGGGTTTCCGCCATAAGAACCGTCCGGGAGCATCGATCCGTGCAAAGCCTGGGTCAGCTTGAGGTAACCGAAGGGGTGGTGGAAACCTCCTCCTATGTGCTGAGCATGCGCCTCGATGCCCTTGTTCTTGAACCAGGAAGCAATTTCATAAGTGCTAATTACGAGGGCACTGGTGCGTTTGGCGATTGCCACAGCATCCCCGATATGATCGCCATGCCCGTGGGAGATGAGAATGAAATCCGCATCAACCTCATCAGCTTTGATAACCGCAGCGGGGTTCTCGTTCAGGAAAGGATCCACGAGCAGCTTTATGCCATCTACGTCGAGCCCAAAGGCGGCATGTCCATACCAAGTTAATATGAGCGGCATGTCTCTCTCCTTAATCGGTTCAGTGAATCACACGCGAGTATAGACCTCAGCGCGGTGACGTGTCAAAGTGAGTGATCGGAACCAATGATCGGGGGTGGTCAATCGGACAGTAGGTCGGAGACACCGATGCCCGGGCTTGGCGGTCGCTGTTGATGCGAAGCGCGCCATTCACCCATCAGGCTCGTTAGTTGAGTGCTGAAGCGCATCCAATCCTCGATAAGCAGGACGAAACCGATTTGGTCGTTTGCCAGCATGTAACGGCTCAGAAAGAGCCGGAGCAGCCAGGGAGGCAGTGGCAAGCCGCGCAGATCAATACCAAGAGCGGTGGCACCGAGGAAGGGTTTCATGGGGCGCCGGTCACGATGAGGCATGCTTTCGGGAGGAAACAACTTGCCGAAAACGATCGGGCGAGTGTTGATGATACGGCGGTAGGAAATGTTCAGGCGAAAAATAGGGGTCTGAAGGCGAAGGTGGGCGTGATGGGCCTGTGCATAGGCCAGGATGGGGCCAAAACGGGCAAACAACCAATAAGCGAGGGCGACAAGTCCGCCAGCGAAGAGCCAACGCTGTGTCGAGCGATCAAGCCAGTAAGCGACGTCTCTGTCTACGAGAATCCACAAACCGAGGAAAAGAAATGAGAGGAGGAGAGCTTTTCGTGCATGACGGCCTACAATCTCTTGGTAGAGAAGCAGGCGATAGCGGTCACTCTTTTGTTTTTTGCTCATCATGTCGGGTTTCAAATGTTTTGTTTTCTCGCCGGAAGCGTGAACCAGAAAGTGCTGCCCTCACCGGGTTTGCTCTGAACGCCAATTTCGCCGCCCATAAGTTTGACGAGTCGGTGGGTTACGTGCAGACCGAGGCCCCAACCAATCTCATTCCGTACGGCCGGCTCCTCGGAACGGAAAAACTGTGTAAAGAGCCTCGCCTGATCCTCGTCGTTTAATCCGATGCCAGTGTCGCGTATTTCGGTTCGAACGAAATCATTGGAGAGCGAAGCAGTGATGGCGATGGAGCCGCCTTCGGGTGTGTATTTGTTGGCGTTGCTAAGCAGGTTGGTCAGGATTTGAGCCAAACGGTTTCGATCAGCCTGTACCATCGGAAGGCCATCTTCGATGGAAAACGCCAAAGATTGTTTCTTGGCGTCGAATTGTGGTCGAAAACCCGCCGCAATTTCATGGATGTAGTCCGCGATCGGGATGGCCGCAAGGTCGATCGCGAGGCGCCCGGTTTCAATTCGTGATATATCGGATATGTCCGATACCAGAGTGGCCATGCGGTCCACATTGGAGCGAATTGTGTCGAGGAATTCCATTTGCTGATCTGTAATTGGACCGGCTGTACCTTGTTTGATCAGGTCTGCATATCCTCGGATCGAGGTCATTGGGATTTTTAGTTCATGAGTTACGATCGAGATAAACTGCGATTTGGCATCGTCTGCTGCACGGGCAGCATCAAAAAGGCGCGTATTTTCGATTGCGAGGGCAGCGCGTTCGGCGATGCTGAAGAGAAAACTCTCCGCCTCCTTGGAGTAGGATCTTTCCCTCCGCCTGACTCCGATGAGTGCAATTGTTCGTTCCTCGCGCCGGGCGGGCACGATCAAGGCATTGAAATTACCATCCTGTTGAAATGTAACAGCCTGACCTTGATGCACGGCTGGAGCGAGGCGCGGATCGCTCGCGTCCATTAAACCATCTGCACACTCGCCGGCGAGGATGGACAGTGAACCGACGTTGTCAACAAGACCGATGCAGCCATCCTCTGATTCCGTGCTGCGCAACGCCCATTCCAGCGTGAGTTCTAAAACGCGCGTGAAATCAAGGCCGGTGTTGAGTTCCTTATCGAAATGGCGAAGCGTTTCCAGCTCAGATATCCGTTTGGCCAATTCAGTATCTACCTGGGAGTAGAGGCGCGCATTTTCGATCGCAATTGCTGCTTGAGATGCGATAACAGCCAGAAGTTCCTGATCATCTTCATTGAAGGCGCCGGATTTGATCTTGTTGTCAATATAGATGACACCCATAACCTCGCCGTGTGTTTGGAGAGGTAGGCAGAGAATGGAGCGGAGTGCGAAGAGGGTTATCGAATCGTGTTTGGAAAAGCGGTTGTCGATCTGCGCGTTTGTGGTTAAAACCCCCTCGCCGGAACGGATGACGTCCTGGATAATCGAACGGCTGATTTCCATTTTGTTCTTATTGAGGTTCTCCTGTTGGAAGTTACGTGCTGCCTGGAATGTGAGCTCGCCAGTTTTCTGGTTGGCGAGCATCAGAAAACCACGCTCTGCGCCCGTTAGTTGGATAACCGAATCCATTGTCTCGCGCAGCACTTCGCTAAGCTGGAGAGATGATCCCAGCGCACGGCAGACTTTAAAGAGTGCAGCCAGACGTGCTTGTTCACCTGCGCCCTGGTGTTGCTCAACCTGCTCAAGATCGTTCAGTGCATCGCGGGCGATTGTAGCTTGTGACCCTTCGCAATTTGCAGAAAGAGTCTCCAGTGCGCGGCGGACCTTACGCAAGTTCTCGGTGGGCTCCGTTTGTTTTGGTGAATTACTCATTCGTGCTTTCCCGGGAACGCGATTGATAAAAAGGGCAGATATCGCTCAATGAGCAGCGCTCGCATTGTGGGGAACGGGCATGGCAAATCTCGCGCCCATGACGGATAAGGTTGAGATGAACATCATAATACATCGCCGGATCGAAAAGTGCTGCGAGGTGGTTGTGTGCTTTCTCGGCGGTAATATTCTCGGGACGTAAACCTAGACGCCCTGTCAGGCGGTAGATATGTGTGTCTACAGGGAAAGCCGGTTTGCCGAGCGAGAAAAGCAGCACGATAGCCGCGGTCTTTGGACCGACTCCCTTGAAGCGAAGCAGCCATTCCTTCGCCTGTTCAAGCGGCAGATTTTCCAGGAAGTCCAGACTGAGATCGCCGTTTTCTTCGGTAATCTGCTGCAAGGCGAGCTGGATACGAGGTCCTTTTTGATTGGCAAGACCCGCGGACCGAATGGCTGCAATAACACTGGACGGCTCCGCGTCACGCACTTCCTCCCAGGTAGGGAAGCTTGTACGTAAGGCTTTGAAAGCGCGGTCGCGATTTGAGTCGTTTGTGTTTTGAGAGAGGATTGTGGAGACCAACTCATCGAGTGGTGGCAATCGATTGCGCCAGACCGGCTGGCCATATGTCTTCAGAAGACGAGAGCGCACTTCAACCGCACGTTCCTTCGGGGAATTCACCTCGCGATTATACACCCGTGATCTATTGCCCGGCTCGTGTCTTGTAGCCCTGTGGGTGGGACCTGTGCCATTCCCAGGAGCTGGCAATGATCTGCTCGAGTTCCGGGTACTTAGGCGACCAACCGAGTTCTCGCTGAATTTTCTCGGAGCTTGCAACGAGCCGGGGGGCATCGCCAGCCCGGCGGGGGGCATCAAGGGCCGAGATTTCTTTTTCTGTTACGTGCCGGGATTCTTCGATGACTTCGCGGACGGAGTAACCAGCCTCATTTCCAAGGTTGTAGATCAGACGGTCTTGATCGTCGAGCGCCTCTAAGCAGAGCAAGTGAGCATCGATGAGATCAGCGATGTGGATGTAATCTCGGATGCAAGTGCCATCCGGTGTGGGGTAGTCATCGCCGAAGATATTAATATCGGGACGCTGGCCCAGGGCGACCTGCAGGACAAGTGGAATGAGGTGGCTTTCGGGCTGATGTGCTTCGCCACGACCGGGCAGAGCGCCTGCGGCGTTGAAGTAGCGCAGCGCGGCAAAACGCAAGCCGTGTATCTGGCGATACCACTCAAGAGTCTGTTCGATCATCAGCTTGGTTTGACCATATACGTTTGATGGACCAAGAGGCGACTTTTCCGATAGGGGTTGATCGCTCGAGGCATATACCGCGGCGGTGGAAGAAAGTACGAAACGCTTCACCTTGGCGCGAACACAGGCCTCGATCAAGCCCACCGAGAGCACCAAATTGTTGTGGAAATATTTTCCGGGGTTAATCATGCTCTCACCGGCTTCAATAAAGGCGGCGAAATGCATCACGGCATCGTATTGCTCTGCGTTTAATGCAGTATCAAGAGCGGCACGGTTGCCGAGGTCGGCATGGATAAATCGGGCCTCGTGCGGGATGGCTTCGCTATGCCCGGTGACCAGGGAGTCGAAAATAGTCACTGAATGTCCAGCCTGTAAAAGAGTTGTGGCGGCGGCGGACCCAATATATCCCGCTCCACCTGTTAAGAAGATATTCATATCTTTATCTCCACTGAGGTTACAAATAGATATGGATAGTAGAAAGATGACCTGAATAGATTGTTCCCTACATCTTCAAAAAACTCAACCATCAAGAATTTCCAGATGCGCTATCGAGGCGTCGAGGTGTTTCGTTCCAATTTCCTCAAACTCGACACTAACTTCCTCATCAGTGTTGTCAATCTTGGTGGACAGGACGATGCCCTCGCCGAAGACTTTGTGCTGAACACGCATTCCCGGTCGATATCGAGGCTCGAGCGGGATGGTTGGGGACAGATCCCAGGTGGTCTTCTTTTTATAGGATATCTGTTCCCAGTTCTGGGCGCTAAGAAGATCGCCATCCAGGAGTCTTGGTGGAATATTGTGCAAAAAGCGGGAGGGTTCGCTCAAAGTGGATGGACCAGCGAAACGGCGGCGAAATGAGCGCAGGAGATACAGGCGGTCTTTTGTGCGCGTTATACCAACATAAAGTAGGCGCCTTTCCTCTGCCATAGCTTCCGGGTCATCGAAGGAGCGCTGGTGAGGCAGGACTCTATCGTCCAACCCGATGATGATCACAATCGGGAATTCCAGCCCTTTCGCTGCGTGCAGGGTCAGCAAAGTGGGTGCGTTCTGTTCATCAGACAAGGTGTCCTGGTCGGAGATGAGGGCGATGCTTTCGAGGAACGATGCCAGGTCTACGTTTTCATATTCATACGCCACCCGCCGCAGTTCCTGGATGTTCTCCCAACGCGCTTCACCTTCTTCTGTTCCATCATCGATGTGTGCCCGGTAGTTGGTCTCTTCTAGGATGAGGTCGATGAGCGCGACCAGACCGCTTTTCTCTTTCATCTCGATCCAACGAATCCAAGGATCGGCGAAGCTTACCAGCGCGCGTCGGGCGCGCGGGTTGAAGATATCCGTCAAGGGCGAATCTTTTTCGCGGGCAAGATCGAAAAGGATCTCCGCTGGATCGACACCGCGCTGCCGGGAGCTCTCGAGCAAGATCTCGACGGTTTTTGCGCCGATGCCGCGCGGCGGCGTGTTTAGCGCCCGCAACAGGCTGACACGATCGACGGGGTTGTGAATCAGGCGCAGGTATGCGACCAGATCCTTGATCTCTCGGCGGCCGTAGAACCGCTGCGCACCGACGATTCGGTAGGATAGGCCGGCGCGCAGGAAAGCTTCCTCTAAGGCTCGGGACTGAGCGTTGGTGCGGTACATCACGGCGCAGTCTCTGGGGTCAGCCTCGCCGGCCAGCGTCAAGGTCGAGATGATCTCCACAGCGAAATCAGCCTCATCGTTTTCGTTGTAGGATTCGTGAAGGACGACGGGTGTCCCGGGACCCCGATTTGTGAATAGCCGCTTCCGTTGACGTCCAGGGTTGTGGTCGATAACGGCGGTAGCGACATCGAGAATGGTCTGCGTTGACCGATAGTTTTGCTCAAGAAGGATCGTACGAGCTTGAGGGTAGTCTTCTTGGAAGCGGTGCACATTGCGGTAATCGGCACCTCGCCAGCGGTAGATTGACTGGTCTGGGTCGCCGACGACGAATAGATCTGGATGTTCCCCCGCCAATAGACGCAGCAACGAATATTGTGCGGTATTGGTATCCTGAAACTCATCAACGAGCAGATGTTGGAAACGGCGCCGGTAGGCGCTCCGTAGATCATCGTGATCCCGAAGCAGGCGAAAAACCCAGAATAGCAGATCATCGAAATCTAAAGCGTTATTCGCCAGCAAAGCCTGTTGGTAGCGCTCATACACCTGGCGCACGATCTCGTGGGCGTACGTGTCGGTGACGTAGTCTTCCAGTTCGACCAGTTCATTTTTAGCTTTGGAGATTGCATTGAGAATGCGCCCCGGCCGGGTCTGTTTGGGATCGAGTCGTAAATCCTTAATTGCCTCTCGAACCAAGGACAGTTGATCGGAGTCATCATAGATCACATAGTCGCGCGTTAGCGGCAGATGATCGGCTTCCTGGCGGATGATGCGTGCACAAAGAGCATGGAAGGTGCCCAGATTTGGTTGTCCATCCCCGGCTTTCGTGTCATCTACTAGCAGCTCCTGCACCCTCTTGCTCATCTCTCGAGCAGCCTTGTTTGTGAATGTAACCGCGATGATCGATCCTGGCGCTACCCCCATTGCGGTGATGAGATGGGCTACACGGTGGGTGAGGACGCGTGTCTTCCCGGAACCTGGTCCAGCAAGTACCAGAACCGGCCCCAAGGAGGCTGTGACCGCTTCGTTCTGGGATGAATTTAAATTCTCAGACAGGTCCATGGCGATATGTGACCATTATAGTTTCAAGGTAGGCCGAATACAGTCAGAGCGGTTCAACTTAAGTGGGGCACTTGAGTTTAACATATGCCCTTTTCGTATACTCGCCCGATGGTATTGTGTTGCTCATCACGAACATGTCGCGAGCGCCCCATCAATGCGATCGTGATGGAAAGCGAATGCAAGCTGTGCTCCCAGGGGCGGTCCGTCAACTCTGGCAGGCAGGATATTCGCAACATGGCGATTCTAATCGCCCTAGGTATAGCCAGCAAGGATATTGTTCTTTTCCGCGCGGTTGCGGTCGTATCGCCTATAAGGTGGATAGAAAGTCATTCGGATATATGGGGACCGATGTCGAGTGTGTCCGAGCAATCGAGAAGGCCAGTGAGAGGCGCTTCAGGGAGTGGAAGAACACGACTGTCCGCAAAGTAGGGAAAATCAAAATGGACCGCGTCACCGGCGGATTTTCCGGGAATGGGCATAAGCCGTGCTGTAAGTGGCTTTGAGTGGCGCAGGCCGATTGCGCCGATGTCAAGTAGAAGCCCGGTTAATGCTTCAATGCTCGCATCTCCAGGAAGCGGGATTGTATCCAGGCCGGTTCCGCAAAGAGAGGAGTAGAGCAGCAAATCGGAGATCGTCAGGATCCCTTCGCTGGCGCGCGAGGCCAAGACGGTATCCTCTAGAACGGGCAGGAAGAGTCCACAGAAGCCCACGCGCTGGAATCGGGCGCTGTCAAGGCAGTCGGTCAGGAAGGCTACCGCTGCTGCGCTGCCCGATTGGCCGAACGCGGAGGCTCCGATTGTCTCGAGCGCCGTACCGATCGAACGCCGTGTTTCAGGATATGGGGCGAAGGAGAAATCGACTCCAAGGAAGCGAAAGTCATGGTCGCGTGCGCTGGCATCGGTGATTCGGACTAGATTCGCCGCATGCGTCTCGATCGCCGTGACCAATTGTTTCTTCGCCGATTGGATCGAGGGAGCGTCTTTAACAACGCTAACCGCAAGGTCGGCAGATTCGGTCGCGACCGCAAGTGAGGGTGGTCCGCCGCGGTGATATGCTGCGGGGAAGAAGGGGACACCCGCGGGCACATTGACCAGTGCGGCGAAGCGTAAGTTCCCAAAGCCGTCATCGCGTATTATTGATATCTCACGGATGGCTCGGGCACATGCCCGCGCCGCGGTGAGCGATAAGCCGATTGTTGGATCCGCATAGAGTCCAGAGGAAAAAACGGTGTCCGTTGCATCCAACACTTTTGGCAGGATACGAAAACCATCCGGCTCATCGGGTAGCGCGGGTCCTATCGCCGCATAGTCGATTCCCTGAATGAAAATTTCAGCTTCAAGCCGGCGTGCCAGGTCTGGTCGATCTGCAGGAGCAACAGGGGTTGACATTTCCGAAGGCGGCGGCGTGGCGATGCGCAGAGTCTGGACCTCAAAGCCGGCGTCCTGAAGCGCCGATCGACAGCTCTTCAGGCAATGGGCTGTTTTGGCGACGAACTCGGTATCGATTGGCCAGCCAGGATCGATGAAGCCAGTGATCGCACGAATTCTCATTCTTCTCCTCGCATTCGGGCAATTTCGAATAGGATGACCGCAGCGGCGACAGAGGCGTTCAGCGACTCGGCCACATCTTGTATGGGAATGTGCGTACAGCCTTTGGCGATGGAACGAAGCTCATCGCTGGGGCCGTGGGCTTCGCTTCCGATCACGATTACAGATGGCTTGTTCCAATCCACATCGTAGTATGGAGGCCCCAAGCCAACTTCAGCGACCCACACATCGATTCCGCGAAGACGTTTCTCGATCTCAGAGATTTGCTCTTGGATAATGGGAAGATGGAAATGTGCTCCCATGGCGCCGCGCACAACTTTCGGGTTAAAGGGGTCGACTGTGCCAGGGCTGAGGAACACGGCTTCGACGCCGGCGGCAAGCGCAGTACGCAAGATCGTTCCGAGATTTCCTGGATCGGAAATACGATCTGCGATGAGTGCCAGGCTCAGATTGTCAGGGGGCGTAGAAACGGGAATGGGGAGAACTGCAAGAAGCCCTTGAGGGGCTTCAGTGTCGGAACAGGCTTTCATAACCCGCTCAGAGACTTCTTCGGCCTCTGCTCCCAGATTGATCAGCTCCTCTATTAGACGCTGGTCACCCTGCTCGACTGCGTCCGTGTATAAAACGAGTTTAGCGGGTGAGCGGGAGGAAGTAGCCTCGTTTGCAAGTCGAGTGCCCTCAATGATAAAGAGGCTTTCGCTCTTGCGCGCCCGGCGTTTATTTTGCAGCGTTCGCACCCATTGCACACGTGGATTGGATGTTGATGTAATCATTTCGAGTCACCGTTCGTCTGCCAGCGCCGCTTACATTCGGCGACGACGGTTTCAACGCTGGGTTCGTCATATAAAGTGAGATCTACCGTCTTCAGTGAACAATTGGGGTTTCTCTGATAGAAGTCCATGATGGCGTCGACGATTAGTCGGGCGGCACGCTCCTTGGGGAAACGGAAGATCCCAGTGGAGATAGCCGGAAGAGCAAGGCTGGCGAGGTTATGGTCGGACGCGAGCATCAGGACACCGTTTACAGTATTCAGAAGTTTCTGGTCGTCCTCCCCATGTCCCCAGATGGGACCGACGGCGTGGATGATGTAACGGCAGGGCAGGCTCCCAGCAGATGTGATTGCGGGTTGCTCATGAGTTATCGGTCCGTACTGGCGGACCCATTCATCGCTCTCAATCTGAATTTGTGGTCCGCCGCGCCTGGATATTGCCCCGGCAACGCCGCCGCCGTGCTTGAGTTGAGCGTTGGCGGCATTCACAATAGCATCCACGTGCGATTCGGTGATGTCGCCGTGGATTATGCGGAGTTTTTGCCCTTGGGGTAGCGTCTGTTCCAAAATCAGTGTCGTGATACAACACCCCCGACAGAACTTTGCCATTCTACTTCCGGTTGATTGTATCACCGCGGTCAGCCACCGCCACTGGGTATGCAGGACACAAGGAAAGCCAGCAAAGATAGGAGCTATTCAGGGTCATTCTAGGCAATCGTAGGGAGCGAAGAACCTCGGGATTGCCGGTAATATCACCGTGGATGGGCGAGAATCTTCGTTGCATCACTCATCAGGGTGACAATGCCACGCGGGGCCGGAGTAGTTACCAAAGAGGGTTCTTCTCCATCTTGCTGTGGAAAGGTGACATAACCCTGCATACCTCCGTTGTAAGATCTAGTGTTTGTTGGAACCATTTTGTACGGGTCATACATCGATTGAGACCTCAATATCCTATTGTTGATCTAACCAGGGTCTGCCTACATCCCTTCTGCACTATGTGGAGTGAGGAAGCTCTGCTTCCGGACGCAGGCGCAGCCTGCG
>SDBU01005222.1_pt1 | contig 15646 bp, 17 predicted proteins | sample 2277071 | NCBI WGS metagenome assembly SDBU01 (sample SAMN10397929, study PRJNA504765) | marine sediment metagenome | isolation source: marine sediment core GS08_GC12, 126 cmbsf | place: Arctic Ocean: Gakkel Ridge, Loki's castle | collected 2008
CATCCTCTTAGGCGTGGGTGTTTTGTTGGGTCTGCTCTGCGGTCCCCACGACTACGACCGGGCGAGAGAGCTCAAGCGGATGAGCCTCATGGAGATCCTAAGCATCTACGCCCCAATCCCCTTGATGGTGTCCTGGGGACAAGCGTTACCCCTCATGGTTTTAGGGGCCGCGTATTTCTACTCCGTCAACCGTCTCCTGTGGGATGTCTCGTATCCGAAGGTATAACCTTGTAACCTATTATAGCCTTTTTATACTTAGGTTACATTGGGTTACGTGGTGAACTGAGTGAGCTCTGGAATAACCGCCTTGAGGCTTAGGTACCTAAAGACCATCGATGAGATCTGTAGAGGGGATCCCATGGGCATGTCCATTCCCATCGACGTCGAGGATAAGATGGGACTGAATCCCAAGTTGGCCAAAGTGATGATGAAGAGGCTTCTGGACATGGGCTGGCTGGAGCGCCCCTACCGGGGGTGCTATCGTCTGGCGGACAAGGGAAGGAGGATAATGAAGGAGGCTGAGGGCTGAATGGAGTTGGAGAAGGAACGCGTGAGCGTGACCCTTATGAAGTCCTACCTAGACGCCTTGGACCAACTTGTAGAGATGGGGATCTACCTAGAGCACCAGGTGGCGATCAGAGACGCTCTCCGTCTCCTCATGAGTAACCATGGGATACCTCCCTTCTATCTGGAGGCTGAGTGATGTCGGTGTATAAGGAACGCGTGAGCGTGACCCTCGGGAAGCACTACCTAGATTTCTTGGCCCGTCTTGTGGAGGAAGGCATCTATATGGACCGGGGATCGGCTATCAGGGCCGCGCTCAGGCTCTTATTCAGGTTCCATGGCATACCTCCCTTCGCGCGCGCATTCCCGGTGCGATCAGGTAAAGTTCTAGAGAGAAAGGAAAGGAAGAAGGAGGATGATCGAGAGGCTCCAACCAGCGGGAAGGAGGGACCGATATGCGGAGGCTGAGGCATCCAGGCATCGTGATGGCTGTTGCCGATGGGAAGTGGCTTAAGGATGTGGTCGAGGAGGCTAGGCATATGCTACCTAGGAGTCAAACTTTGGGAGTTGAAGGATACCGGCTCAACGAACAAGCACGCGTTTTCTGCTCAGTTCTTATGCCTCAGCTTTGGTTTTGATAGAAACGCTTCGACAACGGCATCCTCGAGGGTGCGCGTCGTCGGTTGAGGTGATCTGGGCTGCCTCCTGGCTCTGACTCCATAACTCCGATGTCCCCCTGGGGGAGGCGTCCCGCTGGGTCTCCACTCGAATTGTTCAACATAGGGATGAACTACGGTCTTTGGGATCTCTTTGACAACCTCCTTCTTGACTCGCTTCCGACGCTCTTCCTTGGGCTTAGGGCCCCTGCCCTTCTTCTTATTAAAATCGGAATCCTTTGGTTTCTTACCGCAGCTTGGACAAGTGAAACCAACAACTCTCTTCTTTAGACGTGATTTGACTTTGGGTGAGAAAACATAAACATAGGAACAAAATGGGCAAATGAACTTCCGCATTCCGTTATCCCCTTAGACCACGTACTCCTCTAGGATCCTCTTCTTCCTCTTCTTCTTTGAATATGTTATAGGCTATCTGAAATGCATGGCTGGCTTGGAACATAGAGGGCGCAATGCGATTAGAGGCTTCTCGATATTCTTCATCGGCAACTTCACGCTCGAAGAGCTGCATAGCATCGAGAAGGATATCCTGTCCCTTACTTGGTTTGCACCAATTCTCGCCGCGGTTCTCTGGGCGCTTGGATTCATCAATTTTCTCCGAAACCTTGTTCCACTTCTCCTGATTTCTTTCCGCGCATTCTAGTATGGCTCTTGTGAACGCTCTAGCCGCAATTTCATACTGGCTCTCTCCTTCGATCTCACCGCGAGCCATCTTTCCGCCTTCCTCGAAGGCTTCCTCTATTGTCATTTTCTTTGGCCAGAGAGGCTCTTGGTAGAGTCGATCTCTGAGATTTTCTTCCTTCACGTTACTTTTCCTCCTTCTGTGCCTTACATTTTACTTCGGCAAAATCCTCAGCGATTTTAACGGTGGCCTCTAACAACTCAGGACACCCGGCCCTTTGCTGCATGAAACTCCCTAGACACCACCAGATGGGTACCTTTCTATCCTCTTTCGGACAATAGACTTTGGGAGCTTCAACCATCCCCCTTCTCCTCAAGAATGTAAAGACAATTTAATGGATCACTCATATTCACGTTTAGGCGTTCAAATAGTTCGTCAAGCGCTTTTCTGAATACCTCAATCTTCTTTTTCTTTAATTCACGTGAAACTCCTTTGGTTTGCTGTTCCCACCATTCAAAAACTGCTGCTTTATCCGAGGCTTCGATTCTCTCCTCTTCAGTCATCTCCTCATAACGTCTAGGTTCACTGGGATCCTTCATCTCATCCACACAATCCAAGATATCTGAAAAGATTCCTTAGAAGTTAGAAACTCGGTACCGTCCGGTTTACATCGATACCAACTGACATCGCCGTATAGAATATTCTTCCACAATCTCAAGAAATTAAAGAAGCAGTAAATCCTCCAGATTATAGGATTCATCTCTCAGCTTCGTCCTTCCGAATGTTAATCCTCACACGGTCGCCCACTTCTAGGCCGAGGCTATCCCTGACCTGTTCATGGATGGTGACGCGCCACCCCTTGTACACTTTGGCGAGGAACGTCTCCCCGCCCCTTTTATTCCCGCTCATAGCCGTTTAAAGGTATTCTGAGGTTGTGAATAAAAATCATTCTATAAATTGCTTGAAAGTAGCTCTAGGATCATCCTAGTGCACGCGAGCGAATGTTGAAGGTGGAGATCAGGACAGGGTGTGCTAAAAGACGGCTTAAACCGTCCCCCTAATCCTGACTCCGAGTCAATATCAGAGAGACACGATACTTAAATTTTAAGGATTTCCGATACATCATGGTGCTAAAAGATGGCGAAAATTGAAACGCAGACAAGCGAAGAAACCCATGTAATCAATGGGGAGCTGGCAACACTACTCCGGATTCTGTCCAAGCCTGATGCCCTCAAAATCCTCTACCGCGCAGAAACAGGCATAGAGAACTCGACGTATGCAATGGAGGAGCTGGACATAACACAGAAGAAGTACTACTCCAGGCTGAGGGAGCTCGTCGACACAGGCCTCATAAGGAAGAGGGATGGCGTCTACAGGCAGACGGCCCTGGGGGGAATGGTCTACGACCGTTTTCTCCCTGCGCTGGGGAAGGCCTCCGATGCTAGGGAGGAGATGGAGTTAATCGTGTACCTCGAGGGAACAGAGATAGAGAGCGGGGTCAAAAAGCGTATCCTGGACAAGCTCGATATCCCGGGCTTCTCGGACTCCACTAAGGTGAAGTTCTTAGGGGACTACGAGTCCCTTGCCGTCGAGGTGATCGATCTGTATGACTCCGCGGAGGAGAGCGTGCTTCTCGCTTCAAACTATTTCGATGTTAGAGTAATGGAGTCTGTCTTAAGGGCCGTGGATCGTGGTGTAACAGGCAGGTGCATAGTGGGTAAAAGGAGCCTATCTTCAAAGTTAAAGGATTTGAGGATGATGCTCTCATTATCATTCACGAAGGCAATAATCAATTTCACCTCAAGTAAAATAGACCTGAAGGACTTTGTGAGGTTCGTAGATCTTCCCTACGCCTTCGGTGTAATGGACGGGCACCGTAACATAATAGATATCTCCAACCCCCTCAACGATAGCTTCATAGTAGCTCTGTCGCTCGACGACAGGGGCGTCTCCGAGAAACTAACCAATCTCTTTGAGATGCTCTGGAAAGCAGGCGAGTCTCACTCCGCTCCCAAGGTTCTCGATTCGATAAGTTCTAGCTAAAGGGGAAGGCTCCCCAACAGCACAGCGATTTGCAGTATGAAGAAAAGCGGCAGACCCCGAATGTAGATTTTCTTAACGCTGTATTCATAGTATTCGGCATCGCTCAAATTACCGAGGAGAGGATACATCACATAAGCGAAGGCTACAAATGCAATAGTTCCGATTATCGGCAGGGCTACGTTGAACCCGAGCCTATAAAACCCGATCCAGGTCGTGGCGGCGGCAGCCGTGAATGTGGCGAGAGCCAGCCTTACGGTAAACTCTGGTCCCCACACGATGGGTACAGTCTTTATTCCTCCAGCACGATCAGATTCAATATCCCTTAGATCGACTAGGGGATTGACCCCCACTGTGAAAAGAACGAAAAGACCAGTCAGGTAGAGCAGTTGAACGGTTATGATGCCCGCGGCCAAACCAGCGGAAAGGCAGGCTATGGCCCCACCCATCGCCACTGTGACTTGCTTCGAGAGGAAAATACTCTTCAACCTTATGGGTTCCGTCGAGTAGATTAAACCAAGGACGAGGAAAGCGAATTGTGCTAGGAGCACCTCGATGTTTATCAGAGCAGAAGCCGTTAACCCAAAGGCCACCAGGAGAGCCGAGAAGATGCCCATCCTCCTCTTGGATACGAGGCCCCTGCCCAGTGGGCGACCAGACGGGGCGAAGTCTTCAACACCTTCGGCTGAAGTGTCCTGTTTGAAATCGCAGACATCGTTCCAGAGGTACATCCCCAGGGCCATCCCGGTCATCGCGAAGAAGAGCTTGATGGTAAGCATTAGGGGTGGAAATCCCCGGTAAACTATGCAGAGTCCGATGATGGATAGCCACGTGTATATTATTATGACTATCCTCCTGGACTTAACGCAGAGGGCGAATTGTCTTATGACGTTAGGCAACTGATTAGTCAAATTCACCGTTTTTATGTTACCATAACACCTATTAAAGGTTCTTGAAACCTTTAAGCGGTTATGAGCCCCATCCTAAGCTTAGTAAACCGTGCGAGGAGAGATAGGTATGACTGAAAAAACCTACGTGCGGAGACACTGCAGTTGCCCCTATTGTAAGGAGCGTATCGAAATTGTCATCCGCCCTGATACAGACTGGGGTGTGCAGGTCTGGACTAGAAAGCACTCGCGAGCTCAAGACCAGCGGAGGAAATGAAGTGGAGAAGGGAATTGAACGGATCAGTAAACTGCTGGATTTAGCACATACTGACGCCACCGTATTTCCACCTACGATCCTTTATAACGAGGGTTGGATGCTCAGGATCGTACTATCACTCCAGTCAGAAGGGATAGAGTGTTTACCCTTCAATTTTCTACCCGGAGCGAAATGGTTTTCCGAGGCACTAATCGATTCCCCGTTTCTCCCTCGTTTCAGGGGAGACCCACGAGCTGAAGGCCGGACGCATCTTGATGGAGCAATCGGGCATTTCGATATACGACCTGAAACGAAGACAGGACTTGTGCTCAGAGCCGATTCAACTCAGTTCGTGGCCATTGAAGCGAAGATGTTCAGCCCCTTATCCAAGGGCACTAAAAATGCCCCAACCTATGACCAAGCCGCTCGAATCGTGGCATGCATAGCTTGGGAAATTAGTAATTTATCCAGGTCTCCGCGAAGACTGGCCTCCGCAGAGGATTTCGAGTCTTTAGGGTTTTACGTTATCGCCCCACTTGAGCAAATCAGGGAAGATGTCTTCTCGTCACAGGTCAGTAAGTCCAGTATCAAGAGAAAAGTTGAGTCTCGCATCGACGCTTATGAGGACGATTCTTTAATGAGGCCTTTATTGAAGGTATGGCATGATGATTCTTTCATCCCCACTCTTGAACGTATAGACATCCGCTGTGTTCCATGGGAAACGGTAATAGACAAGATTGATGAAACTACTATTCAGAATTTCTATACCCGATGCCTAAAATTTAACATACCCCGTGAGCGCGCAGGTGATTATCAATGAGTAGATTGAGATGGAAAGAATGTCCGCTCGTAATGGCTAGGCCAATCAGTCACCTCATACTCAATAAAGATCTATATAATGTAGACAAAACATATCAAAGAGCCCCAGGCATTTGGACAAAGGATATGGAACAATATTTGATAGATAGTATCCTTCGCGGTTATAGTATTCCACCCATAATTGTACATAAAAAAGGTAACAAACGATTCATTGTAGACGGTCAGCAACGATGGAACGCTATTATTAAGTTTGAACGTGAAAAAGAACCACTAGAGCTAAGTAAGAAATATTCAGCTGATATCATAAATGAAAACAACGGAAAAGCAAAATATAGTGAACTACTGGAAGAGTGGCGTGATAGATTCAACAGCTATACTATGACTCTCTATATTTTAGAAGATTACCGTGATGAGGAGATTAGAAGTACATTCTTAAGGCTCCAAGAGTCCAAGCCACTTACTCCCGGAGAGAGGTTAAATGCCTACCCAGGAGATATCGTCCTAGCTATGAGAGAACTTGGTACACATAAATTCCTCCACGATTCAATCTACCTTAAAGTTGATCGTTACAAGGATTACAAACTGGCAGCAACTTTTCTATTTCTAGAGAAAGAGGGCATTAAGAGTAGTAGCCCTATATACCTTTATGAGTTTTTTACGAACAATCGCAACCTTTCAGAGAACTCTCAATACTATAAAAAAGTGAATGAGACGCTGAACTACTTGAGGAAAACATTCCCCTCCTCAACACCAGAGTTGAGGACTCAGGCATGGGTCGTGAGTACCTACCTTCTTGCCTCAAGTCTGATAAAAGACTACGTGGTTGGAGATAAACATGAAGATCTAAAAGAATTCATAATTGAATTCTATTTGATGGTAGAAGAAGCAAAAGAAGGACATGACAGAGAATTGCTCGACTTCAGGGAAAATGTTACAAAGGGTACGAATAACGAAAAGACCATACGTCTCAGACATAAGACAATGTTGAAGCGATTTCTTGAGAAAAATAATCCCCCAAGACTTGACGAGAATCGGCTCTTCTCCCATGAACAAAGGCTCAAGATATTCAGGAGAGATAATGGTCACTGTCAAATAGGCGGAGAAAAACTAGATTTCAATGACGAAAATACGCATTATCACCATAAGATTATGCACTCCGTCGGCGGATCTACGACTGTAGAAAATGGTCAATTAGTTTGCATGGACTGTCACTATAATAAACTCCACGGAAAGAAGGAATGAGTGAAAGTCTGATGAGCCCCCTTCCAAGGTTATCGAAACCGCAGAATACCTTTAAATACCTCTAATATCCTTCAAATGCCTGATAGATTTGGAAGAGAGAGAGGAGAGCTTCGTCAGGAAAATTGTCTGCGGCGGACGTGTGACCGTCCCCCACGAGATAAGGGAGAAACTCAGCCTCGAGAAGGGAGACCTCGTGAATCTGACGATCCGAAAGGTCGAGACGTAATGATTTCAGTAAAAAATAATTTCGATTCTACTTTTTGGATAAACCAACTGAAAAATCTAAATTATCCCCTGGACCCCATTGAAATGGATATACCCACGTTAAAAGATTCAAAGGTCATTCCCTCAGATTTATTTCCCTCAAAAATATTGAAATTAACCTCCAACGACTTCGTCGAGATAGCAATCTTAGAGTTCGACCAAGACTCCAGTTTAACTAGAAGTAAATGCACGAAAACAACTCGATCCTGGAAGTCCAACCGACTGATAAAACCATTGCTTATTTTCACAAACGGGACCGAAAGCTTCCTAGTAATGGTACCTGGAAAGGGCGTCAGCGGGGAAGCCAAGATTTTAAGTATTTCAGAAAAGCTTTATCATACGGACCAAGAGGTTCTCGAATCCATAAGATACCCTGGGACCGCAGAAACATTAAATGAAAACTACGATGCAACATTTTTCCCTTATATGAAAGTCAGGACCGAATTTTTTGAAGGATATAGCAAGCTTTATCAGAAAATTGTGGCGGCTGTTGAGAAATTTTTGGGAGATTCGAGTCCTGCGTATGCCCAGAGGTTTCTAGGGCGGATAATGTTCCTATATTTCTTACAAAGGAAGGGCTGGCTTCAAAATGATAGGCACTTTATTGACGGAATTGAAGATTACCGTGAGTTAAACATTCTCTTCTATGAAAGTCTCAATACTGGAAATACTCCTGGAATTCCTTTCCTTAATGGCTCTCTCTTTGAAAGGGAGGAATATCTTGATTCCAGTATGGAGAATAAACTGTATCCCGGTATAAATGCTCTTTTCAAGGAATCCAGAAGTTTCTTCAACCAGTATAACTTCACTGTGGACGAGTCCTCTCCATTAGATGTTGAAGTGAGTATAGATCCCGTTCTCATAGGTACTGTATTCGAGAATATGCTGCCCGAGCATGAGCGTGGTGCTAAAGGGACGTTCTATACGCATAGGAATGAGATTTCATTTATCTGCCGGAGGGCTTTGTCGAATTGGCTGGATAGTCCAGATCAGATTGTTGTCAAATCCGATGGGAAAGAGGAGTTCAAGGATGGCTTGAATCTTCTAGTGGAACGTGTCACGACGGATAAACGTGAGATAGAGGTGCGAGAGCTTCGGGAAAAGCTGCTGTCCGCCAGGGTATTAGATCCTGCGGTAGGAAGTGGCGGCTTCTTGCTCGTTATGATGCAGGAAATGGTTGCACTTATCCATGAAATTGAGGCGGTGGTAGGATGGAAGAGTGATCCAAAAGAACTTAAGATAAAGATCCTGCGAAACCTGTACGGATTTGACATCGAGCCGGAGGCAGTGGAGATAGCCCGCCTGCGACTATGGCTATCTCTCATCATTGACCAGAAAGACCCCGAGGCGCTCCCGAACCTTGACATGAACATCGTCAAAATAAACGACTCTCTAATAGAGTCTTCAGCCTCGAAACCTAGAACCCAACTCCTGCTCAACCATCATCAAAGTCCCCTTAGGATCCGGGATGAGCTAAAAGAAATTAGTATGAAATATATCTCAGAGCACGATCCCCACGAGAAGAAACGACTTACGGATATGCACCGAAAATTATCAGAAGAGTTTAGAAAGGAAACGGGACTCGACACTGAAGTGATCGAGGCGTATATGCATGGACTGGCGGATATAGTAATCATGAACCCACCATACATCCGAGGTGGGTCGATTCCTCTCGCGGAAAAGGAATACTATGTCAGTAATTATCGACTGGATAAAAATTCTGATATTTATGCATACTTCCTTGTAAGATCTCATCATCTACTGGCATCGGGAGGGATTGCCTCTGTAATTTCATCTGATAAGTGGCTTGAGACTGGGTACGGCCTCTCCCTACAGAGGGAGTTTAAAGATTACATTATTTGCGTCTACGGTCAGAAAGAGAGGAGCTTCGAAGCGGACATAAACACGGTCGTAACTGTCTTCTCAAAGGAGAGAAGAGGAAACGATCCAGTAAGATTCACGTATGTTGAAAAATACGGTGAAGCCGAGATAAGGAGAAGCGTTATTCTCGACAGAAAAAGTCTGAAACCAGGAAACTGGTTCTATTTGAGAGTACCAAAAATATTCATCGAGAAAATATTACCCAAACTCACGCATAAACTTCGTGACTTTACAAATATAAAACGAGGATTTACTACAGGATCAAATGACTTTTTCTATTTGATTAATATATCCCATCTTCTCAATGCTGATTTTTTGAATAAGCATCATATCTATGAAGACAAGATAATACAAAATTTAGATGACGCAAAGAAAAATAATTTAATCTATGTCGTAAACGAAATGGGTAAAAGATTTTTAATTAATAAAAAAGACGTTTACCCAGTTATTAGGAGCCCTTCCGATATAACTTCATATATCGTAAATGAAGTAAATACATTAGTTTTCAAACCTAATGTTGCTAATACACCGGGCAAATATTCTTTAAAATATATTAAATGGGGTGAAAATTATGATATTAAAATAAAAAGTGGTAGGGAAAAAGGCAAGATAATTAAAGGATATCATAAACTTAAAACGGTTATAAATCGTAAACCTAATTGGTATAATTTATCAAATCTAGAAGAGTCCATTCTTTTTCATGCTATTGGGACAAATAAAAGACATTTTGTAGCGAAATCATCCATCCCATATTATGCGGACCAAATGTTAGTCATGATCAATTCAAAAGAGGAAAAATTTACAAATACAATATGGTTGTATTTGAACTCAACGATCTCATTTATAATTTTTGAATTATTTGGCAGAAGATTTGGGGCCGGTGCTTTGCAAGTTCCCACGGGAGTCATGAAGAACCTGCCTGTCCCAAATATTACAGAGTTAAAATATGGAAAGGATATTATTAAAACATTAGAAAGAAAGATTGGTACCGTTGAGGAGGAAATAAGTTTTGAGAAAAGAAGGCTTCTGGATATAGAGACTTTAAATCTTTTAGAATTTGAAGATTCTGAAGTAATAATTAATGAGTTATATAATGGTTTTATGGAAATTGTTAATGATAGATTAATAAAATCAGGAAAGGGAAAGTAATGACATATGACTAAGATAATTGATAACTCGACTGAAAAACTCGCTTCAGTTCTATGCGAAGAATTTGATGACAAGCAAGAATTTGCTATCGCCTCTGCTTATTTTAATATCCAGGGGTTTGGACAGTTAAAGACGGGGCTTGCGGATAAGCCGCTCTCTTTTCTTCTTGGACGTGAACCCACGGAGAGTATCAAGTGGGAGGAAGAAATCCTAAGGGAGCTTGAGAAAGAGGAGGATAATTTAGATTATTTTGATTTACTCCAAGAGGCTATAAGTTTCTTTGAAGATTCCAAACGTGAAATACGTCTTCCCAATGGTCCTTTTTTCCACGGGAAATCCTACATAGCGGCATCTCCCGCTATTCGAGATATAAAATATGGCGTGGGCGTCGTAGGTTCAAGCAATTTCACTTATGGTGGCCTTGTCTCTAATAGAGAATTAAATATGCTCAATACCGACCGTGAGGTTGTTCAGGAACTGGCTGATTGGTTTATCAGTCGATGGGAGGATTCAACCGATTTCAAGGAAGAGTTTCTCGATTATCTTCGTAACTATGTTACGACTCATAGCCCCTACGATGTTATCGCTAAGGCGCTCTTTGAGACATATAAGAAAAGTTTGGAAATCACCCCGAGTATGGCGCTTCGTTCACTTTATCATCATCAGGTCCTCAGTTACCGGGATGCATCTCAAAAGTTGGAGAAATGGGGGGGAGCCTTGATTGCGGATTCTACAGGTCTCGGGAAAAGCAGAACCTGTCTTTCGCTAGCTCTTGAAGCCATTAAAAATGAGCTTAATGTATTGCTCATAGCTCCAAAAAGCATTCTGGATAGTACCTGGAAGAAGGAAATGAAGCTGACAAGCCTCCCCCTTGATAATATTTCCACGGAAATGCTATCCAGCGATCCGGATAGACTGGAAAGAGACCATCCTAATGCAAATTTCTTGATTATAGATGAGTCCCATTATTTCAGGAATCCCACCACTAAACGCTACATCGCCCTAAGGAATCATATTCTGAAAAATAATGCTAAAGTGGTTCTCGCCACTGCAACGCCTATCAACAACAGCCTAATGGATCTCTATCATCAACTTGCATTATACCTTAAAGAAAACTGCATCGAAGACTTGTATGGACAAACCCTTCAAGGATATTTCGCCGCTTCACAGAAACGGTGGATTAGCAATCAAAAACTTGACATGGAAGATGTACTTCAAAGGTTCGTCACCCGTCACTCCCGTGAATTAGCTAAAGCCCTTGATGTAGAAGGGAAGATAAATTTTCCTGAAAGGGTTTTAGACCTTGATAGCAGGAACAAATACTCGATAGATATCGACTTGACTCGTGTCGAAGACCTTCTGGAAAAAATGAAATATCCCTATTATGATCTCGCCGTGGATCGACTTTGGAATGTCCTACGGCTTCCCGGAGGAGCACTCATTTCGAAGGTCGCATTAATTGGACGGAAAGAATCCCTGAAGAAAGTAATTAAAATTCTAGTAGAGTTAAATTTCTTCAAACGCCTTGAAAGCAGCGCGGAAGCATTCAGATCTACACTCAAAAAACTAGACACATACATTAAAAATGCGGTTGCATTCGCCAGACAAGAAGGTTATTTCATACCTCCAGCTATGAAAGGCGATCTTCTTTATCTGATGACGGACGACGAGGGAGAGGAGGAAGAGGAACTAAAAATACCCACCCCTGAGGAGCTTTTCTCCAGATCAAAATATGCATCACAAAGGGAAAATCTAAAGTTGACCCCTGAAGAAAGCAGAGATTTTATATCAGGATGTAGAAGAGATAGGGCCTTAATCTCCCAGATTTTAAAGATGATACCAAATCGGGACAATAAGCTGGATTTGTTCCTAGATCATTTAAGAGATGTGATTAAGGATATTTCGCCTGAATCTAATAATGGCGTTCTTATTTTCAGTCTATACACTGACACGGCTAGATATATTTATCAAAAATTATTAGATGAAAATCTGGCTCACAGAGTATTGTTGACCACGGGTTCCATTAGCTTTGATGCAGATGGTAAAAGGCGAAATAAAGTTGATATTATCACAAGCTTTCAAAATAATGGGGGGATACTGGTTAGCACCAATGTTCTTAGTGCTGGTCAAAATCTTCAGAATGCTCAGTGGATAGTTAACTACGATTTTCCCTGGAACCCCGTGGTTATCATCCAGAGAATCGGGCGGGTGGATCGCCAGGGCTCTCCGCATAAGGAGATATATGTAATCAATATGCTTCCAAAGAACGGCGACCAGAATGATCCTCATAGTTTGGAATTTTTCCTAGGCTTGATGACTAGGATACACATGCGCCTCGAAGCAATCAGAGAGACTATAGGAATCGATGCTAGTAATCTTGGAGAACAGGCTGAAGCTAAAGATTTTGGTATTCAGCAGGCAATAGCAAGAAATGATCCCACTATACTCGCCCAGCTGACTAGGGACTTGGAACAATTTACCACCAGTGCTATGGATACTCTTGCGACTATGATGAACGAAAAAGGGCTTCAATGGCTGCAAAATATTCCGAGAGGCATTGGGTCCTTTAAGAAAGGAGAGAAATCTGCTCTTTTCATTCTATTTGAAGATGGAAATGAGAATCACTATTGGCGGATTAAGGACCTGACATCCAATGAAACAAGCACCTCCCCAACGGAGATAATAAATATCGTTCTCGACGGTGAGACACAGAACAAAGGCGACAAAATTCGATACGAACTCCTCATAGACAACATGAAGTCAATGAAACAAGACCTCAAGGAAGACATTGAAGCCGGGATAAGGAGAAAGCGCACTTTGAAGGGGATGGTACCTAGGGCAACGAAGACGATCAAGGAGATATATGATGCACTCGCCAATTCTGGGCCAGATGGTGAGAAACTGGCCGCGGAATTCAGGAAAGCAGCGGTAAGAACAAATCTTGTAAAGGCGCTCAATGATGCTAGAAAATCGGGTAAACTTGTTGAAACGGCTAGGCAATTACTCGGGGAAGAGAAAGAAACTATAATTGAATCCCTATTGAATGAGGAGATAGAACTTAGACGTGTATGCTGGTGCTGGATACAGCCGAACCATACGACCATTTAGTGGTGATGCGCCCCTCTCACAACCTTTAAGCGGTTAAGCGCCCCATCAAATGATGCGTGAGGGTATCATGGGCATTGCGGCGGAGCATCAACTCTGGTTAGACATATTAGCCCGCGTCGTAACCGCATAAAACAACGCACCCTCACGTAACCTTTAAGCGGTGATGCGCACCACCGACAACCTTTAAGAGGTTATAAGAACTACCCAAGGATAGATGACTCTCAGAGGATGATGAAAGATGCCTGAATTAAGGACTTATAGGGCTTTTATAAGCCACGCATGGGATTACGGCGATGAATATCAAAGGATTCTAAAATTATTGGACGGTGCACCACTATTTTCTTGGTCGAATTATAGCGTTCCAGAAGATAGCCCGATACATACTCACAGACGCCGAGGAGCTACAAAAGCTATAAAAGACGGTCTTTCCAATCACATAAGACCAACGCATATTGTTCTTATTCTGGCTGGTATGTATGGAGCATACAGCGCTTGGATGCAGCGAGAAATGGACATCGCTTCAGAAATGGAAAAACCGATATTAGGTATAAGACCCTGGGGAGCAGAAAGAGTTCCAAAGGCAGTCCAAGATGTATCAGATGAGATTGTGGGGTGGACTACAGCTTCTATTGTATCGGCAATAAGAAGATTGGCTTTGTAATGTGCACGCGAAGTGTAACATATGGATAAAGAGGCTTTTGATAACTACTTGAAAGAAAGATATAATGACCAAATGAAATGGTATGCTTCAAAGGCTAGATTCAGCAAAGGTAGATATCAGACCATGCAGCTTCTAATTATTATCTTTTCGGTTATAACTCCGGTACTTATTGGATTTAATTATTTGACATTTAGATATATCTCAATAATATTGACCGTGTTGATTGCCATTTTTTCAGGCGCATTAAAACTTTATAAATATAATGAAAACTGGATGAACTATCGGACAACAAGAGAAAACCTGAAAAAGGAAAAATATTACTACGATTTTAAAATAAGTGAATACTCCCTGGCTAATGATCCCGAAGGACTATTTGTTAAAAGAGTCGAAGGCTTGATTTCAGGGGAAAATGTCTATTGGGTATCTACACAAGAAACAAAATCTTAGGTCATGCATATGTGCGCGCGAGCTGGTAACACTCCCCAACCAAAAGGGGTAATATAATGGCTCGGATATTTCTATCTCATAGTAAAGGAGATGAAAAGATTAGAGATTTCTTCATAAAGATAGGTGGACTCGCTGGGGTAGAAATAAAGGCAATGGAATTTGAGACTATTGCCTCCCCTGCTTGGGGAACTATTAGAAGTTGGTTATTTTCATCTAATGCTTTATTTGTATTACTTGGGGAAGAAATTATTGACAAAGGGATCTTTACACAGAACTGGATATCTTTTGAGGTTGGTATTGCTTGTGGGATGTCTCTAACATCAGGGAAAGATGTTTGGGTCTTTGAACCAGTTCAATATAATGTGAGATTCCCAGTCCCGTATCTGGATCATTATATGCTCTATGAAATAGACGATGTTGACAGTATGAATTATATTAGGGAAATAATGGAAGGATACAAGTCGTTATTTAAGAAGATACCTCAAGGATTTGTAGAAGTTGAGTGCTCTCACTGCGGAGTTAATTTCAAATTACATACTCAACTTCAGGAGTTCAATTGTCCGGCTTGCAGAAAGAGAATTAGATTTTTAAATCAAATTTTCTAAGTTACATGACCCTATCACACGTATGTTGGAATCAACGAAGTTCCTTCCTTCCTTCCATTATACCGTCAAATTTCTAGCGTTTATGCGCCCCCGCTGAACGTGGATCCCGGGTTTTTCCCTCCAATTTAATCCTAGACGGTTGTTAATCTTCCAAAAGCCTCAGAGTAACTCTGATTACTCCTATGGAAATGGATGATTAACACGTAAATTTTATATGGGGATGCGCCCACCCTCGATCAGTGACGACTATGAGCGAAGAAATTGAGCAGAGCTGGTACCTGAGGAAGTTCGCGCGTGATGCCATAGCAAAGTACCCCAGCATCGCGAGGATGTCCCAGAGCATCACCGGGAGGAGGCGCATGGGATCCCCCGCCACGGTGAACGGCTACATCCAGGGCGTAAAACGGTTCCTGAAGTTCCTCGACTACGGGGACCCGGAGACGGCCCTCGAGGCGATAAGGTCTGGGAAGCTGGATGTGGAGGACGA
>SDBU01005223.1_pt1 | contig 15644 bp, 15 predicted proteins | sample 2277071 | NCBI WGS metagenome assembly SDBU01 (sample SAMN10397929, study PRJNA504765) | marine sediment metagenome | isolation source: marine sediment core GS08_GC12, 126 cmbsf | place: Arctic Ocean: Gakkel Ridge, Loki's castle | collected 2008
CAGGTGTTCGCCATATTCATCATAACCGTGGCCGCGGCGGAGGTGGCTTTGGGACTGGGCATAGTCATAGCCCTATACCGGAGCCGGGGGACAGTGGACGTAACTCAGGCAGACACGCTTCAACAGTAGGAATTATGTGGGTGGACTTTAAGAAAGCGCCTAACCTTATGGTGGCCGAAATGTGGAAGGATGTCCTGGAGAGAGAGGGGCTGCCAACGAAGATCATCCCTGAGGGAGACATCCTCTCTTGGGGAGAACGAGTGCCGTTTCGAGTGATGGTTCCTGGCGGCCGTGAGCACGTTGCAGACGAGATTCTGCGGAAGCTCTAGCGACCATTCTCCGGCTCTTCGCGGGCTCCAATGTAGAGAGCTCGACTGGAAGCCCTGCGGGGAAAATGGGGCGACGAGCCTGCCTTGGATTGAGCGGGCTCACTTGGAGATTGGGGACGGAGCACTGGGCGCCACGATAGCATTTGGCGGAGCGTCTGAATGATACCGGAAGTTGCGGTATGGCTTATATTCTTCCTGCCCTTGGGCTCCTTCGTGACGATCGCCCTGGTGATACGGCCCTTCCTTAACCAGTACTCTCGCATAGCTGGATACCTTACGATCCTGACGGTCGGGCTGGGGTTGGCCTTGTCCGTATGGGCGCTTGCCAGCGTGATAGACACCGGCGGGCGAATCGAGGAATTCGCGGCGCACGACTGGCTCAAGGTCGGCAACGTAGACATCACTATCGGCATCCTCATGGACCCGCTGACGGCGATAATGCTGGTGGTCGTCACATCGGTCAGCCTGCTGATCCAGGTCTACTCGACGGGCTACATGAAGGGCGACCCCGGCTACGCTCGCTTCTTCGCCTACATGTCCCTCTTCACCGCCTCGATGGTGGGCTTGGTCCTGTCCCGCAACGTCGTCCAACTCTACGTCTTCTGGGAGTTGGTGGGCCTCTGCTCCTACCTGCTGATAGGCTTCTGGTATCACCGTCCTGCCGCCGCCGCTGCCGCCAAGAAGGCGTTCATCGTCACCCGTCTGGGCGACTTCGGTTTCTTGCTGGCGGTGCTGTACCTCATGTTCAACGTCGATAGCTTCACGGCCAATGGTCTGAACCCTCTCGACATCACCGATATCTACAGGGCCGTGGCTATGGGCGGCGTGATATCGGCAAGCGTGGCCGGGTGGATCGCCGTGGGCATCTTCGCTGGCGCAGTCGGCAAGTCGGGCCAGGTCCCCCTCCACATCTGGCTGCCGGACGCCATGGAGGGCCCGACTCCGGTGAGCGCGCTCATACACGCCGCCACCATGGTTGCCGCGGGCGTTTTCCTGGTGGCCCGGTTCTTCCCCCTCTTCGAGATGTCAGAGGCGGCCAGGAACACCGTTGCGATCGTCGGGGGGGTTACTGCCATATTCGCAGCCTCTATGGCGCTCGTCATGAACGACGTCAAGCGGGTCCTGGCCTACTCGACTATCAGCCAGCTAGGATATATGATGCTCGCCCTTGGCGTCGGCGCCTATGGTCCGGCCATATTCCACCTGTTCACCCACGCCTTCTTCAAGGCCCTCCTTTTCATGTGCTCGGGCAGTGTGGGCCATGCCACCGGCACGTTCGACATGCGGTACATGGGCGGCCTGCGCCGGATCATGCCCTGGACCTACGCGACTTTCCTGATCGGTGGCCTCAGCCTGGCCGGGATCTTCCCGTTGTCCGGCTTCTGGAGCAAGGACGAGATCCTCGCCCACGCGTGGCGCGCAGAGGGTGGCGTGAGCACGTTGGTCTTCTTCCTGGGGGCGGCCGCGGTATTCATGACCGCATTCTACATGTTCCGGGCGCTGTTCATGACGTTCGAGGGGAAGTTCAGGGGAGGGGTGGAGGCCGAGCCGGCAGCCGAGCCGGCAGCCGACGGCGCCGCGCACGGCGTCCATCTGGCCGAATCGCCCGCGGTCATGGTCGTGCCTCTAGTCGTTCTCGGGGGCGCGGCAGCGCTTGTGGGCTTCTTGGTCAATCCCACCATAGACCTGGGCGTGATCGAGGCTCACTGGCTGACGCACTTCTTCTCGAACGGGCCGGTCCATGTCGAGGTCGAAGGCGTGCATTTCGTGATCGCGGGCTGCTCCAGCCTGCTGGCCCTCGCAGGGATCGCCCTGGCATACCTGATGTATGTTTCCCGGCGGGTTTCGGCCGAGGACTTGGGCGCACGGCTACGGCCTGCCTACGTTCTGCTTTCTCGCAAGTACTACTTCAACGAGGCGTACGAACGTGTCCTGACCGCGAGGTTCTTGTATGGAGGACTGGCAAGGTCCTTGGACTGGGTGGACAGGTCTATCATCGATGGGGTGGTGCGTTTCATAGACCGCTTCGGAAGTAACATCGGGCGGGCATTGGCCCAGATCCAGACAGGACAGCTACAGGGGTACGGTGTGGCGATCTCCGTGGGAGTCCTGGGCATGCTTGCCGTCTATCTCTTCTTCCGGTAGTCAAGGGGGGGGACTTGGGGTTTTCCGGTTCCGGCTTGCTGACTGTGACAGTGTTCCTGCCGTTGGCGGGGGCTGTCCTCATCGCCATTCTGATAAGGGGCGACCGGCGTGTGCGCTACGTCGCCGGCCTCATAGCCCTGGTGGACCTGGTGCTGAGTGCCATCGTCTTCATCCGGTACGACCTTGGCGAAGGTGGGTTTCAACTCGTCGACCTGGTCGAGGACTGGGTCCCGGTGGAATCGTTCAACATCCAGTACCATCTGGGCGTGGATGGCCTTAGCGCGCCGCTCGTGCTGCTCGCGGGCCTCCTGGGGATGGCCGCGATCTTCGCCTCCTGGGGCATAAAGCATCGCGTGCGCGAGTATTTCATCTGGCTGCTTGTCCTTCAGACCTCGGTAATGGGCGTCTTCTCGGCCCTCGATTTCGTCCTGTTCTTTCTCCTATGGGAACTCGAGATGGTTCCCATGTTCTTCCTGATCTCCACTTGGGGCAGCGGCCGGCCGCAGTACTCGGCGATGAAATTCGTCATCTTCACATTTACCGGCAGCGCCTTCATGCTGGTGGGTATTCTGGTGCTCTTCTTCTCTACGGGCACCTTCGACATTACGGTCCTGCCAGAAAGACTGGCGGCCACCTCTAAGCTTCTCATGCCTGCTGGTGCCATCTTCGCCTTCTTGTTTACTGCCTTCGCCATAAAGCTGCCCGTTTGGCCCGTGCACACCTGGCTCCCCGACGCTCACACCGATGCCCCCACTGCGGTTAGCATCATGCTGGCGGGAGTCCTCCTGAAGATGGGGGGCTACGGTATGATCCGGCTGGCGGTGGGCCTCTTCCCCGGTGTCGCCGCAGAGTTTGCCTGGCTACTGGCCCTCCTGGCGGCCTTTAGCATTCTATATGGCGCTCTGGTTACGCTCAGGCAGACCGACCTTAAGCGACTCATCGCATACAGCAGCATCAGCCACATGGGCTACGTCCTCCTCGGTATCTCTTCGGTGGCCGGAGCCAGTGGCCTCGTCTCTCCAGTGGGGCTCACCGGGGCCTCGCTCCAGATGTTTACCCACGGCACCATCACCGGTCTCCTCTTTCTCCTGGTGGGACTTTTATATGAGAAGACCCACACTCGCCACATGCCAGACCTGGGAGGCCTCGCCAGCCGCATGCCACTACTAGCCACTGCGTTCCTGATAGCCGGTCTGGCCTCCCTAGGACTCCCGGGCTTGAGCGGTTTCCCCGCCGAGGTGACGGTCTTCCTGGGAACGTTCCCTGTCTGGGGGTGGGCCACCGCCTTGGCCGTATTCGGCATCGTGATAACGGCGGGGTACATCCTCTGGATGATACAGCGCTCCTTCTTTGGGCCCGAGACGAAGCGTTTCCCTCACGTAGGAGATGCCACTCTGATGGAGGTAATACCCATCGCGGTCCTGGTTATTCCTATACTGGTTATCGGTATCTACCCTGCGGTACTCACTGACGTCTTCAAGGTTGGAGTATTACCAATAGTGGACTCCCTCCAGAGCATCGTCCAGGCGAGTCTGCCATGACCCTTCGAGACCTTTACCTCCTCTCCCCCGAGATAAGCATGGCCGGCCTGGCGGTCCTTCTGATTCTTTCGGGCCTGGTGGTGTCACGCAGAGGCATCCTCACCACCCTATCCGTGATTGGGCTGGCCGTGCCATTGGGTTTTACCATTGCCCTGTGGGTGGACCTGAGCAGCGATAGTGTTTCCCAGATGAGTGGCATCTTCGATACCTTGGTGGTAGACAGGTTTAGCCTCTTCTTCAAGCTCCTCTTCATTGGAGTCGCCGGCTTGGTCATCCTTGCATCCACGGACTACGCCTCCAGATTCCACCGCTTTCATATGGAGTACCTCGCCCTCATCCTCCTTTCCGCCAGCGGTATGATGCTCCTGGTCTCGACCCTGGAGCTGATCTCCATATACATCGCACTGGAGCTTACGGCTTTGCCCCTGGCTGCCCTGGCTACCTTCCTTAGAGACAATCGCTCCACCGAGGCGGGCATCAAGTTCTTCCTCCTCAGCGCCATCAGTTCGGCTGTGCTGCTCTACGGCATGGTCCTTGTCTTCGGCTTCACAGGAAGCACCCATCTGCCGGTGATCGCCGAGAGAATAGGTAGCGTAGGCCTGAGCGCCGACCAGCCCTTCGGAAGCTATGTACTGCTTCTAGGCATCGTCTTCATCGTGGCCGGTTTCGGGTTCAAGATAGCCTCAGTGCCATTTCAGATGTGGGTGCCCGACGTCTACGAGGGCGCTCCTACTCCCATTACTGCTTACCTCTCGGTGGCCAGCAAGGCCGCCGGGTTCGCCATCCTCCTGCGAATCTTTTATGTCGCCTTTCCCAATGACATGCTCAGCCTCGACTGGGCTGCCCTCTTCGCCATCCTCAGCGCCCTATCTATGTCCGTTGGTAACATGGTGGCCATCGCCCAGAACAACATTAAGCGCATGCTGGCCTACAGCACCGTGGCTCACGCGGGATACCTGATGGTGGGACTGGCCGCCATCGCTCGTTCACAAGGAGAAGTCAGCATAGGGCCCACCGGAGTGCTCTTCTACCTGGGCGCTTACGCCGCTACTAACCTGGCCGCCTTCTTCGCAATCATAGCTATCTCCAACAAGATAGGCAGCGACACCATCGACGACTACGCTGGTATGGGCCGACGCGCTCCCTTCCTGGCAATTGTACTGGCATTCTCCATGGTCTCTCTCATAGGCTTGCCTCCTACCGCCGGATTCATGGCCAAGGTCTACATCTTTGGGGCCGCCGTGAAGAGCGATCTGATCTGGCTCGCCATAGTGGGAGTCCTCAACAGCGCGGTGTCTGCCTACTACTATTTGCGAGTGGTGAGGGTCATGTACCTCTCGCCTCCTCCTTCCGAAGAAAGGATACCCTCTTCCGCCCCTGTTCGCCTGGCCATTGCGATTACCTCATTGGCGGTAGCCTTCTTTGGGATCGTACCAGGCCCCCTCCTTCGCCTTGCCGAAAGGGCGGCGGACACCCTGCTACCGAAGCTTTCCCCTTGACGCTGGAACTTCTGGGGGAACTCTGAAAAGTTCCTCCAGGCTCCCTCAAACTTTCAGGTCTTGGGAGGGTTTCGTTGACAGGGCTATCGGCCGATGATAGACTCGCCTTTGCTAGGGCGAGGGTAGGCTTTGGCACATATCTGTAAATGAACCATCCTTTTCGCCACTATAGAACTGTTCACGACCATCCCTGACGAGATCGGATAATGAACTCAAATAGAGGCAGGCGCCCCGTGTGGAAGCAAGAGAAGATGATCGGTCTGGTATACAACCCCCGAATCCAGGAGGCTAGCAAGCTGGCCAGGGCGCTTGTAGAGGCTCTTCACTTAGGGGAATCAAGCTGGGTAGCCCCAACCCTGGAAGTGGAGGAGTTCCAAGAGCGAATGGCACATACCTCCCTGGTTATCACCCTGGGTGGAGATGGCACCATACTCAGGACGGCGCGAGTGGCCTCTCCCCACTCTGTTCCCATTCTGGGGGTCAATCTAGGCCGTGTGGGCTTCATAGCCGAGGTAAGTGCCGACCAGGCCCTGGAGAAGGTCCCTCAATACATAAATGGGGACGCCTGGATCGAAGAGAGGCTCATGCTAATGGCCACCGTACTCCCCAAGGAGAGAGAGGGGTATTCAGAGGAGAGGCTTACCACTCTCCATGCTCTGAACGATGTGGTGCTCAGCCGTAGTACCATCTCCAATATGATTAACATAGAGGCCCGCATAAACGGCGCCCCACTGACCACCTACCGGGCCGATGGTGTCATCGTCGCTACGCCCACTGGAAGTACCGGGTACGCTCTATCTGCCGGCGGGGCTATCTTGTACCCCCAGGCAAAGGACATACTCATACAGCCCGTTGCCTCCCATCTGTGTATGGATACTTGTCTGGTCCTCCCGCCTCAGGCCTCCATTGAACTCACCCTCCGCGGTCCCTACCAAGCGATACTCAGTGTGGATGGGTTTCTGCAACTGGACATTTCTCCAGGCGATACTTTGAGGGTTCAGCAAAGCCCCTATACAGCTCGCTTCCTCCGCGGCCATCCCGAGACCCAGTTCTACGCAACTTTGACTAAACGACTTGGAATAGGTCAAGTTGACGGTTTCTGCAATAACGATACGAGATAGTACCTCTGAATGAAGCCTGAAAAAACGATCGAGAGTCGCCAGGTCTACCGGGGTCGGATACTAAATGTAAGGGTAGACACGATAAGCCTTGGCAAGGGAGGTCAATCGGACCGGGAGATCGTAGAGCACACCGCTTCGGTGGTCATAGTTCCTTTGGACAGAGATGGCCAGGTGGTGCTGGTTCGCCAGTTCCGAAAGCCCCCAGAGGAGTTCCTCTTGGAAGCCCCTGCTGGGGCCCTCGATGAGGGAGAGACCCCCGAAGCCTGCGCCCTTCGAGAGCTCCGGGAAGAGACCGGATTTGCTGCGGCGAAGATCCGCCCCATGGGCGGTTTCTGGATGACTCCAGGCTTCTGCACCGAGTATATGTACGCCTACCTTGCAACCCAGCTACAACCCGGCGCCTCCAGCCAGGATGATGACGAGGACATAGAAGTTGTGCGGATGCCTTTGGACGAGGTGCCACACAAGATCCGCTCGGGAGAGATTAGGGACGCCAAGAGCATCGCCGCCCTTTTAATGGTCCTTTATCTGTTCGATGATGAGCTGAGACCGCCAAGGAACTGAGCTATCGTGAGACTAACAGCGGCGACAGGGACGTGCCGAAAGGTCTATTTCACGGGGCGCTAGCTGCGATCTGCTCAAGAATGGCCGGTCGCCCTGCGCCGCTCATGGTGAGCCTGGCTCACCATGAGCGCATGCACAGCCAGTTTTCATGATAACTTAAGGCGATGTTCCCCTTGACACACGTATACATTTGTGCTAATATGAGTGGTATAAGGAGCGTGTGCCATGAATAAGTATACCACGAAAGATTTTGACCGAGATTTCCCCACCGACGATGCCTGCCTAGAATGGCTCTTCAGGAATCGCTGGCCCGATGGTCTGACTTGCGAGAAGTGCGAGAAGGTCACAAAGCATTATCGCATTGGCGGGCGACCATGCTACTCCTGTGAGTTTTGCGGGAATCATGTCTTTCCTATGGCTGGTACAATCTTTGAGGGGACTCGCTTCAAGAACCTCCGTCTTTGGTTCAAGGCAGTGGCCTACATGTCAGTGACACGGTGCGGGATTTCGTCTCGCCAGTTGAGCCGTGACATTAGAGTTGGTGTCAAAACGGGATGGCGCATGTTCACCCAAATCCGTAAGGTACTTCATGCTGAAGGTAGTGCCCTCTCTGGCTCGGTAGAGGTAGACGAAACCTACATCGGTGGTAAGAGGCATGGCAAACGTGGGCGTGGGGCTGAGGGCAAGACTATCGTCATGGGAATGGTAGAGCGTGGGGGGCGAGTGAAAGCCCAGGTTGTAGCAGACGTAAAGGCAACAACACTAGTCCCTCAGATTCAGGCGAATATCCCAGTGGGCTCTACGGTCTATACGGATGACCTACACAGCTATGATAGATTGCGTCAACTAGGGTATGACCATCGGTCGGTGGCCCACTCAAAGGGCATCTACGTTCTGGGGAAAGACATTCACACGAATGCGGTGGAGGGTTTCTGGAGTCAGCTAAAGCGTTCCATTGATGGCACATACCACCACGTCACACCAAAGCACCTACAGGGGTATGTTGATGAATATGGGTTCCGTTATAGCCATAGGCATGACACGGAGCCGATGTTCAAGACGATGCTTGGGCAAGTAGTGAAGTATTTGTGAGTATCTCTCCCTTCTACCTCAAGAAACTGACCGAAGAGGATGAGGTGCAGTCTTTCGACTGTGGGGCTGACGAGTGGGAGAGAGATGTTTCGGGCTTTCTCAAAGAAAACGCATTAGTCGAGCAAGAAAAAGGACTGAACGTCACTTGGCTTTGCTACTCAGGTAGTCAACTAGCCGGATTCTTCGCACTCAGTGCTTCGAGTGTCAAGATACAGGGTCGGCCATTGAAGAGATTGTTCGGCTTGAAAACCGTGTCATATAGCAGCATGCCCTGTGTACTCATTGGTCGCTTCGCTGTTTGTTCGTCTATGCACCGCCAAGGCATAGGGCGGTTCATGCTCTCTTGGATCTACGGAGCAGCTCTGAAGAGCGTTTTTGGGATCAAGTTTCTGACGCTTCATGTGAACAACCAGAATAGTATAGGATGTGCCTTCTGGGAGTCCCAAGGATTCATCAAACTAGATTCTGAAAGTGGCGATACGCTGACATACATGTTGTACGATTTGTATCCCCGGTCACCAAAAGGATAGGCGGGACTAGTATTGTGCACTAGTCCCGCCTATCCACCTGTGCAGGGTACGCTATCGAATCACTTTTGTGGAACCGTAAACCTCTTGGGCTGCCTTCTCCCGTTGTGCCCTTTCAGGGTCCGGCTGGGGGTTCACGATGAATTTCCTCTCAAACTCCCTGGCTGCCTTCCCCTTGAGAATCGGGTCAGGCCTAATTGGCTTTGCCATTGTCTTCCCCTCCTTTTGTCTTGGGGGATTCGGGACTCGGACTGACAGCGACTTTGCGAAGTGAAGCCATAACCACTTCTCTCGACGCTCCAGGCTCATAATCTTCGAGGCGTTTGGCCCCTTTCGCCTTTGTTACCATTAGAAATTCCTTTCCCCTAGGCGTCCCGTTCATACGCCTGCGATTCGGTGTATATTATACGGGCCACTTTACGAAGTATAGCTTCCCGTACCGTGTTTGTCTACGTGCCTGTAAGGGAACATCGCCTAACTTAAAGACCCTATTCTGACGCCTGGGCGGTTGCCTTCTGCTCCCACTGAACCCTACCCTGCTCCAGCAGGTCGTTGCCGAAGATGTCGTTGACGACTATGCAGGGGAATTCCTCTACCATTATGCGCCGCATCGCCTCGGTGCCCAAGTCTTCGTAGGCAACTATCTCGACCGCCTTGATGGTCCTGGCAATCAGGACACCGGCGCCGCCGATAGCCCCAAAGTACACCGCCCTGTGTCTCTTGAGGGCGTCTCTAACAGCCGGACTGCGGCCACCCTTACCTATAGCCCCCTTTAGTCCGATCTCTAGAAGGGCCGGGGTAAAGGGGTCCATCCTCATGGCAGTGGTAGGGCCAGCCGAGCCGATAATCTGCCCCGGCTTAGGAGGCGTCGGCCCCACATAGTAGATTATCTGGCCCTTGAGGTCCACCGGCAGAGCCTCGCCCTTACTCAAGGCCTCCACCATGCGCCGGTGGGCGGCGTCGCGAGCCGTGTACATCACCCCCGTGATGTACACCTGCTCACCTGCCTTCATCTGCTCTAGAACATCATCGGTAAGAGGCGTGGTAATACTTATCGGCATACTTTCAACCCCCGTGACTACAGAACCGCTTCCTTCAGCCTGGCGCTATGGCACTGAAGGTTCACTCCCACTGGTAGAGAGGTTATATGAGTAGGGTAGGTCTCCATATGAACCGCCAGGGCGGTCACGGTACCCCCATATGCCTGAGGTCCTACCCCCGAGCTGTTGACCACCTCCAGGAGTTCCTTCTCGAACTCGGCAGTTTCAGGGTCAGGATTTGGCTCACCCACCTTGCGTAGCAGCGCCTTCTTGGCCAATAGCATACACATCTCCGCCGAGCCACCAACTCCTACGCCCACTATCAAAGGCGGGCATGGGTTTCCTCCCGACTCCACAACGGTCCTCAAGACAAAATCGGTGATGCCCTTCTTGCCTTCGGCGGGCTTCAGTATGGCCATACGGCTCATGTTTTCGCAGCCCCCGCCCTTGGGTAGAACGGTGACCCTCAACCTGTCGCCCGGTACGACCTCCGTATGTACCATGGGCGGGGTGTTATCATTGGTGTTAATGCGTGAAGAGAAGGGGTGACGGACTATGGATTTCCTGAGAAAGCCCCCTGTGTACCCATCGCGCACACCCTCGATGAGGGCCTGGTTCAAGTCCCCCTTTATGTGCACGTCCTGTCCCAGTTTCAGGAAGATGACGGCGGTGCCAGTGTCCTGGCACAGGGGAACCTCCTCACTGGCGGCAAGTTGGGCATTCCGGAGTATAACGTCGATGACCTTCCGGCCCAGGGGCGACTGCTCCTTCTGTGTCGCCTCCTTCAAGGCATCCATTACATCCTCAGGGAGGAAGTAGTTGGCCTCCTTGAACAGGCGGGCCACCGTCTCCGCGATAGCGCCCGCCTCGATCTCTCTAATAGCCACTTACGACGTAGTCCTGCTGTGCATCTTGTCGACAAGCTCCCGCACCAACTCCGCCGACCTCTTCAGGGCCGCTGTCTCCTCCGGGGCCAACTCTATCTCCAGTATCTCTTCGATGCCATGGGCTCCCAGCTTGACCGGCACCCCCGCGAACACACCGTGGATACCATACTCTCCTTCCAGGTAGACACAGCAGGGCAGGATCTCCTTCCTATCGAAGATGATGGATTCGACCATCTGGGTAGTGGCCGCCGATGGAGCATAATAAGCGCTGCCCGTCTGCAAGAGTTTCACTATCTCCGCTCCACCATCCCGAGTCCTCTGGACGATCTGATCGACCCTTTCCTTGGGCAGCAGGTGGGATATGGGCTCTCCGCCCACGCTAGTATGTCCCACCAGGGGCACCATGCTGTCTCCGTGGCCTCCCAGTACATAGGCGGCTACGCTGCGCACCGACACGTTCAACTCTTGGGCCAGGAAGGTGCAGAACCTAGCCGTGTCCAGGATGCCCGCCATGCCCATCACTCGGTGCTTTGGGAAACCGCTGACCTCATAGGCTCTCTGGGTCATAGCATCCAGGGGGTTGGTCACCACTATCAGTATGCAATCGGGTGAGTACTTGGTTATCTGTCGGGTGATCTCGTCCAGGATCTCCATATTCTTAAAGAGAAGGTCATCCCGGCTCATACCCGGCTTTCGGGCGAGGCCAGCCGTGATTACGACTATGTCAGATCCCGCGGTGTCCTGGTAGTCGTTGGTACCCACGACAAGGGCATCGGACCCGGTGACGGCGCCGGCCTGCAGCATATCCAGGGCCTTTCCCTGGGGTAGGCCCGGGAGGATATCCAGGAGCACTATGTCAGCGTAACCCTTGTCGGCCATACGCTGTGCCGTGGCCGCCCCGACGTTGCCAGCTCCCACTACCGTTATCTTGATAAGCATTTAACTCCTTCCCTTTACAGGCACCTGTGTTGCCAGGGTCTCCTCACCATTTGGGCGACGATATCGGCAGTTAGAATTGCCAAAGGCTATGCATAGACATACTCTTGCCACCGCGACTCCAGCTTAGGATCCTGGACCGTAGCCATGAGGTAGTCGCCAAGCTCCTTGCCGGTGGCGCCGGTGCTGCGGCCGGTCATCACCATCTTCTTCTCATACTGGCCGCAGATGTCCAGGGCCTGGTGCAACTTCTTGCCCAACTCCTTGTAGCCGATGTGTTCCAGCATCATGGCGCCAGCCCGTATCATGGAGCTGGGATCAGCGTACTGGGCGCGGTCTTCGCGCACCATGCGGGGGGCGCTGCCATGGATGGCCTCGAACATCGCAAACTTCTTGCCAACGTTAGCGCTGCCCGCAGTCCCCACACCCCCCTGCATCTGGGCGGCTTCATCGGTAAGAATATCGCCGTAGAGGTTGGGCAGAACGATGACCTGGTAGTCCCTGCGGCGCGCCGGGTCGATGAGCTTGGCCGTCATGATGTCGATGTACCAGCCCTCCCATTTGATGCCGGGGTACCTCTTTGCCACCTCTCGGGCCATGTCCAGGAACAAGCCGTCCGTCGTCTTTATTATGTTGGCCTTGGTCACTACCGTGACGGTCTTGTCGTTTTCCTTGGCATAGTTAAAGGCGGCGTCGATAATCCGCTCTGACCCGGGTCTTGATATTACCCTGAAGTCCACCGCCAGGTCGGGGGTCACCATCGTACCCTCGAGGCCCACGGCGTATATGTCCTCGGTGTTCTCGCGGTAGAACATCCAGTCAATACCCTCTTTGGGTATACGGACCGGCCTAATGTTGGCGAAGAGGTCCAGCTCTTTGCGCATGGCCACGTTGGCGCTCTCGATATTGGGCCACCCGTCCCCCCGCTCCGGGGTGGTGGTGGGGCCCTTCAGGGTGACGTGGCACTCTCTGATCTCCGCCAGGACATCGTCCGGGATCGCCTTGAGGTGCTTGGCGCGGTTCTCGATGGTCAGCCCCTCAATAATCCGGAACTTTATCTTGCCGTTGGCAATGTCCTCCTTCAGCAGCATCTCCAGGACCCGTTGCATCTCGGCAGCGATGAAGGGACCGATGCCATCACCGCCAAGGACGCCGACGATTATTGGCTTGACCTTAGCGTAGTCTGTCCACCCCTTGTCTGCCTTAATGCGCTCGATCCTGGCTAACTGCCGCTCCAGCAGTTTACCGAAGTGTTCCCTTGCCGCTTCGATGGCTTGTTTGTCTACCAAGGTCGACTCCTTTCTGAACGTTCAGGTTAGTATTTCGACTGCCCCCCAGTGCGCGATTGGGATCAGTCACTCCCTAGGGTTGTTTCTTATCACAGTCCCGCTGGAGGGATCACCCAGGAGGTGCCTCTTGTGTAGCCCTGTCAGGCAGTTCCACGAATACACCCCATAATGCCCGCTTGAGCGGCATTAATCATAAACTGTAGCCCTCTTTTGAAACAAAACCGAGCCCTAGGTATCAATTATAACAAGGGTGTCGCCCTTGGCAACTTTGGCCCCGGGCTGAGTGGTCAGCGCGCTGACCACTCCGTCTACCGGGGAGGGGAGGGCGTTCTCCATCTTCATGGCCTCCAGTATAGCCACTGTATCCCCGGCCTTAACGGCCTGCCCAGCCTCTACCTCGTATCGGATAAGGGTGCCCGGCATGGGTGCTGCCACCGTCTCCTGGCCCTCTGTCACCTTGGGAGCTACCGCCGGTGCAGCCTCAGCAACCTGAGGCGAGGGATCAGGTGATTGAGGTGACGCTGCGGGAGCAGGCCGGCTGCTAGGTGAGGCAGTGAACCCCTGGCCCGGCCTCGCTGGGTCTACCTCCACCCGGAAGAACTCATCCCCCACATACACATTGAACACCCTGGCCCTGGCGCTCCTCGGAGGTGCTGGAGGCGCTGGCTCAGGGGCTGTCCTTTCAGTCACTGGGGCGCTCTTTTCAGTCAGGAGGCCTGCCTTCGCCTTAGCTACTAGCTCCTGCTTCTCCTTCGCCTGCTCCAGCGTCTTGGGTTGCATCTCAGGAGGTACCGATTCGAGCCCATACTTCATGCGCAGGAACTTCATGCCGGTAGTTGGGTAGAGGGCATAGATGAGCACGTCTCCAATGTCTCTGGCTATATCCCTGGTGGCCCCTTTAGCACTCTCTAGCTCAGGTTCCAAATAGTCGGCCGGCCTGCCAGATATGGGCTCTTCACCTCGCTCATAACCCTTGAGGACGGTGCTAACAACATCAGGGTCTATAGGTACCGGCGGACGGCCATACAGTCCATACACGTAGTCCTTCATCTGCCCGGAGACCATCTTGTACCGCCCAAAGAGCACATTACTTACTGCCTGGACGCCCACAATCTGGCTGGTCGGGGTTACCAGAGGTGGATACCCTAACTCCTTCCGAGTTAGGGGCAGGTCAGCCAGGACTTGGTCCAGTTTATCTATAGCATCGGCCTCTCTGAGTTGAGATATGAGGTTGCTGGTCATACCGCCTGGTATCTGATGGCTCAAGACCCTGGCATCTATAACCGAGACCTTATTGCTCTCCAACAAGTCCAAATACTTGGGGGCAATGGACTCGAAGTATTCGCTCAGCCTCACCAAATAGTCCAGGTCTAGGCCAGTATCCCGGGGGCCTCCCCGGAGGGTCACTACCAAAGGCTCTACCGCAGGCTGAGAGGTACGCAGGGCAAAGGGAGATAAACAGGTGTCAACTATATCCACCCCGGCCTCGATGGCCTTGAGAGCGGCCATGGAAGCCATACCACTGGTGTAGTGCATGTGAAGCTGAATAGGGATCTTGATCTTGGCCTTGAGGGCCTTCACCAACTCGTAGGCATCGTAGGGAGCCAGAAGACCAGCCATGTCCTTGATGCACAAGCTATCGGCTCCCATATCCTGAAGGAGAAGGGCCTTATTCACAAAGTAGTCGAGGTTGAATACGGGCCCTCCCAAACGTCCCTCTTCGGTCACCGAGTAACATATGCAGGCCTGGAAGTGTTTGCCCGACTCTTTGATTGCCTCGACGGCCGTCTGAAAGTTGCGCTCATCGTTCACGGCATCGAACACCCTGAAGATGTCGATTCCAACCTCGGCGGCGTGCTCCACGAAGGCCCGTACCACGTCGTCCGGGTAGTTCCGGTACCCTACCAGGTTTTGGCCCCGCAGAAGCATCTGGAGGGGGGTCCTTGGCATGAGTTTCTTCAGCACCCTCACCCGTTCCCAGGGGTCTTCTGCCAGAAAGCGGGTGGTTACGTCGAAGGTCGCCCCTCCCCACACCTCCATCGAATAGAAGCCAGCCTCGTCCATCTGAGCGGCAATGGCCTCCATGTCGGCAGTGCGCATCCGAGTGGCGAACAGACTCTGGTGGGCGTCCCGAAGGGTTGTGTCGGTGATCTTCAAGGGATTGACGAGGGTTTTCTCATTGGTCATATTCTTCACGCTACCTAATGTATTCTCTAAAAGGTCTTCTTCGGGCTACCTCCGGATCACTCCAGCGGTAGTTTATCAGCGTTCCCCTACGACGAAAGAGCTTCCTCCAACGGTTTAGACGAGCAGAGCCTTCCTGTCGCCTGGCCCTGTTCTCCTCTTCGAGGAAGGCCTCGATAGCAACTAGTACCGCCGCCGCCCTGTTCTCCTCTTCGAGGAGGGTCCCTATAGCAGCCAGTACAGCCGCCATCACATGGTTATCTTTGCCTATGGAAGGCACGCTCCTCACCCGGGTAATCTTCAAAGCTATATATCTCTCCCACCTTGGCTAGAGTGGGATGTTCCCATGCTTCTTGGGCGGGAGATTCTCGCGCTTGTTCTGAAGCATCTCAAGGGCGCTGATTATTTTGGGTCTGGTCTCTGCGGGGTCTATTACATCGTCTATGAAGCCCCGGCTGGCAGCCACATATGGGGAGGCAAACTTGTCTCT
>SDBU01005224.1_pt1 | contig 15643 bp, 9 predicted proteins | sample 2277071 | NCBI WGS metagenome assembly SDBU01 (sample SAMN10397929, study PRJNA504765) | marine sediment metagenome | isolation source: marine sediment core GS08_GC12, 126 cmbsf | place: Arctic Ocean: Gakkel Ridge, Loki's castle | collected 2008
TCCTTCCGCCCTGGGACCCAATGCTGTAACGTCCGCCTCTGTTCCAGCCCGCTTTAAGAAACGCAATGGAGCACAGTTGTAGCTGAACTCTGAACCCGCCGTGCTCTTACTCCTCGGTTTAGGTGCGGTGATGTTGAGAAGGAAACACAACGGCGGAGAGGAGAATTGAGAATGAGATTGCGTTATTACCCACTCCCTAACGGTCGGGGCTCCGTTGGATTGGGGGAATTTAGAATTGGGGGATTAGGTTATTAGGTGATCAGGAAAACAGGTTGTGGATATCAGGGAATCAGGATATCAGGGGGAGAATTTAGCCCGGTTAGAAAGTAAAAAGACGGTTGGACCCCTGCCTGAGACTTGCAGGGGCAGGCGGTTAGACGATTAAATGGCCCGCTCAGGAGCTATGCGGCCCCACTTGCTGCTGCTGATGAATAAGAAACAAATTCCGTGATGCCTTTCACGACATAAGCCGAGGTAAACGAATGATTGACAACATATTTGCTCGGCTTTGGTGCGGTGATGTTGAGAAGAAAACACAACGGCGGAGAGGAGAATTGAGAATGAGATTGCGTTATTACCCACTCCCTAACGGTCGGGGCTCCGTTGGATTGGGGGAATTTAGAATTGAAGGGGAAGGAAATAAGCCCGGCCATCCGCCTTCGCCGAGGCTTCTGCGGACAGGCAGGTGGCGGGGTTAAATATTATTTGAGATTGCTTCGCTGCGCTCGCAATGACCGTAAGGAATATCGAATTCGCCATAAGCGAACCTTCGGCATCGAACAAGGAATGATGAATTTTGCACACGCTGCCAGAGTTCTATCAGAATTCAAAACCCAAACACAAAACCAGCGCATTTACTCCTTCATTCGGCGATCTTGTCTGGCCGTTAGAGATATGCTGTAACTTCAGGGCAATATGCCAGTCCGAATCAAATTTGTAACCGATACCAATTTCAGAAAGGGCGTTCCAGCGGGCAGCATTGCGCCTGAACTTATGCGAATTCCACAATACCGAAACACCAAGCTCCCAATAGGGCCCTTTGTGATTTATGTCCCGATACCATCGCATGACCGGCCCCAATGCGGTTGCGTAGATCGTATCACTTTCGCCATTGTCGTTTCTGTCCTGGTAGTAAATCAAAGCCGGGTACCATCTCAGGCCCACCTCGCCACGTGACTTGTATATGGGCCATTCATACCCAATCGAAGATGCGAAATAATAATCACCTTTGCGGTCGGCCTTGCCGCCGCTACTCAATCCTGAGCCGCCCAATGTCTCAAAACGCCAATGTCCCTTATTAAAGTCATCAAAGAAACCTGCATCGCTGCAGAAGGCCTCTGATATCAGCAGGATAGTCAGAGATATAGAAAGAAGCGCGACTTTTCTTATTCGACCATAATCCGGCATTCGTCAACCTCTTTAAGATTATGATAAGTATACACAGAAAGATAATAGAGAAGTTAGTGGAAATGTCAAAAATTCTTCCAAATCTACATGGGATGTGTATGTGCAAAAGCAACCGTTATTTTCTTGCTTTCAGGGCCGTAATGTGGTATATTGACTTTTTCAGATCATGCTAAGCCTTCGGAACCCTTTTGGAGGGTGGGACATGCGAGTGACGACGAATTTGGCTTGACGGATTTAGGGGATTGGGGAAAGGAAAACATCATACCAAAGTGGCGGAGATTCGGGTATACTGGCAGACATTGTGTTGTGTTGTATCGTATCAGGTGTCGATGATTTCGTTATAGAATGTGGGTATTTTTTGTGAGGTGGTCATTATGAAAACGAAAAGGTATTTGGTTCTGGTGATGATTGTTGGAGCAATTTGTGCAGCAGGCGGTCAGATTTTTGTGCAGGCCGAGAACCGGCCAAGCGCGAGTAAACTGGCGGTGGTGTGGACGAGCGGGGACTCGGAGGTTGCGCATAAGGTCTGCTTTATGTATACGCATAGCGCCAAGAAGGCGAAATGGTTCGATGAGGTTGTGCTGGTTATATGGGGACCATCATCGCGAATCCTGGCAGGCGATAAGAAACTGCAGGCGGCGGTGAAGGAGATGATGCGGGATGGTGTGACTGTGCAGGCTTGCGTGGTTTGTGCGGATATGTACGGCGTTGCGGGGCGGCTTCGAGAGATGGGTATTGAAGTCAAGGGTATGGGCCGGCCTTTGTCGGATATGCTCAAGAGTGATTATAAGGTGCTGACGTTTTAAGGCCCGATCGGAGTCGAGGGCAGGCATGGTGGGTGGATTTCTTTCCAAATATGAAAGAGGATTCAAGGGATTTTCCTTGCTTTTTTCAGCAATTCTTTTTATAATAATAAGTTATGATGGATCTTATCCGGAGATTTCACCCAGCAATCGTGGTAACAGGTGCCTTTTGCCTGCTTGTATCAAGCGGTCCTGTTTTTGCCCAGTGCCCTGAATTCGAGGCCGGCTACTCGACGGGAACGATTCAGTCCTATGATGTAGATGAGGCCTCGGGGCTGGCCGCCAGCCGAAGAAATCCATACGTCCTGTGGGCACATAACGACAAAGGGGGGTCGGCAAGAATCTTCGCAATGAATATGGACGGGGCACATCTGGGTATATATTACCTCTCCGGCGCCTCAAACAGGGACTGGGAAGATATAGCGGTCGGCCCCGGGCCGGTCGACGGCCTCCATTACATTTACGTTGGTGACATAGGAGACAACGACACCGTGTATTCTTCTATTACAGTCTACCGTGTCCCTGAGCCGGAGGTCGACTCCGAGCAGGCACCGGTTGCTATTGCGTTGACGGGGGTAGAATCCATAACGCTTCAATACCCCGACGAAGCACACAATGCCGAGACTCTGATGGTCGACCCGGTTACAAAAGATATTTATATCATTACAAAAAAGGACAGCTATCCCAGGGTATATCGGGCACCATATCCTCAGTCAACAACGGCGACGATAACAATGGAATATAAGTGCCAGCTTCCGTGGCTTTACGTAAGCAGAGGAGACTGGGCAAGCGGAGGAGATATTTCACCGGCGGGCACAGAAATAATCGTTCGTAATTATGAGACGGCCTCGATTTGGCAAAGGCCGCCCGATTCGAACCTCTGGGATGCCTTCGCCGGGACCGAATGCTCTATGGCATTGCTTTACGAAAACCAATGCGAGGCGGTTTGCTTTGTAAGTGGTTTTGCATGCGGTTTTATGACGACGAGCGAGGGGGACAACCAGCCGCTCTACTATTACCCGCGAATATTCGAAGCCGATTTCGACAAAAGCTGCCGGGTGGATTTTGACGACCTTAGTCTTTTTTCCTCTGCCTGGGGGAGCGCTGCCGGGGATGACAATTACGACCCCGACTATGACATATCAGAGACCAGTGTCAATTTTATTGATGAATACGACCTTGCTGTATTTGTTGATAATTGGCTTGCAGAGATATAGGGGGTTAAATCAAAGACAACCCCGCCCACAGGTGGCGGGGCTAAATATTATTTGAGATTGCCGCGCTGCGCTCGCAATGACCGTAAGGAATATCGAATTCGCCATAAGCGAACCTTCGGCATCGAACAAGGAATGATGAATTTTGAAGTGAAGAGTTTTGAATTTGGCCCGGTTAGAAAGTTGACCCCCGATAATCTGGATCCCCGATTACGACATTCGGGGACACGGTTTTGGATTGTAAGAATAAGTTTATGATGTTATAATGCGAATGATGTGTGGGCAGGGAACTGCCGGAACTGAAGGTGTTAAACTAAACTAAGGGACAATTTTATGAAGACGAAAAAAACTCACATTTTGGTTGCGATAGTATCAGTAATTGTGTGTGTAAGCGGAGTGGGTCTCGGCGCTAAAGAAGATAAGAAAGAAGTTTTGACTACAGGGTTGAAGCCGGCAAGTGTGAAGGTTGTGAGCCCTTTCAAGACCGAGATAGATAAGGTCAGCTATATTTTTGGTATGCAAATGGTAAATAACCTGAAGGCTCGAGGTATAGAGGTTAATGTGAAACTGTTAGTTCAAGGTATCGAAGATGCGCTGTCCGGGAAAGAGCCGGCGATAGGCAAAGCTGAACAGCAGAAGATTATGATGGCGTTTCAGAAAAAAATGATGGCAAAGATGCAGGAAAAACAACGTAAGGATGCGACTAAGAAGACGGGCGAAGCGAATGCATGGAAGTTGAAGCTCAAGAAGCCGGAGCTGATGAAGTTCGATTCCGGCAAGGATTACTTCTGGATTCTGGAGACGAATAAAGGGACGATACGTATCAAACTTATGCCTGACGTTGCACCGATGCATGTGACGAGCACGATATTTTTGACGAAAAAAGGATTTTATGACGGGATTGCTTTTCACCGAGTCATTCCGGGTTTTATGGCGCAGGGCGGATGTCCTCTTGGCACAGGAAGAGGAGGGCCGGGTTATAAGTATGCCGGGGAATTTAAACCTAACGTGAAACATGACAGGCCGTACCTGCTGAGCATGGCGAACAGCGGGCCGGGTACGGATGGCAGCCAGTTCTTCCTGACGTTCAAGGCGACTCCCTGGCTTGATGGCAAGCATACTCTCTTTGGGGAAATAGTTTCGGGTCAGGATGTTATGAAAAAGCTGGAAGCGGCTGGCAGCCCAAATGGAAAGACCAAGGAAAAATTAGTAATTACGAAGGCGCGTATTGAAGAGAAAAAGAAGTAAAAATTAGTGGTTGGTGATTCCGCCAAACCAACGGCGGATCCCGCCTTGGCGGATCTTCGACTTCGATAGTGATTGGTTAATTGGCGAATTGTGACTCGAAGCTTCCACCTTCGCTGAAGCTACGGCAGACAAGCGATGCTCGATACTTCCGCTTTCGCTGAAGCTACGGTGGACAAGCGATTCTCGATGCGGGTATCTGGATTTAGCGAAAAGACGCGGGTTGCGAAGAGCGGGTTTTTTTCCTATCATAGGGTTATGGTCAAAACGGAAAAGATAGAAGTACAGACAAAAGGTAACTGCGATGTCGTTAATATTACCGAGGAGGTCAGCGAGGTTGTGGCTAAAGCTGGTGTCGGCGATGCGACAGTTACGCTTTTTAATGTCGGCTCAACGGCGGGTATTACGACGACCGAATATGAGCCGGGGCTGGTTAATTATGATATTCGCGCTGCGTTCGAGAAAATCGCGCCGGCTAATGGGCGGTATGAGCACGAGGAGACGTGGCACGACGATAACGGGCATTCGCATGTTCAGGCTTCGCTGTTGGGGCCATCTTTGAGCGTGCCTGTGGTTGACGGACGATTGACGTTAGGGACGTGGCAGCAAATTATCTTAGTCGATTTCGATACCAGGGCGAGGACAAGGACGGTCATCTGCCAGATAATCGGCGAGTAAACGATTGACTATCGGCTATTTACGGTTTATTATTGAAGTGAGCGGCTGTTTAGCACGAATAGTAAATAATAAACGGCAATAGTTTTTTTTGGGGTACATATTACTATGGGTGCGCGGGGCATAAAAACGTTTTCTTTAATAGGGGCGATAGTCATCGCTTGTTTTACATTCGGGTGTGGGGAGCTGGGTCCAGAGTCAAGAGAGATTAGAAGGCTGGGCGCTACAATAGGCTCGCTGGTGGGGGTAGTGTCGCCTGATTTGGTCGCCGTGGAGGGGTACGGGATAGTAAGTGGATTAAGGGGTACAGGTTCGGGAGACTGTCCGCCTCGTGTTAGAACATATCTTAAACAATATATCCTGAAGAACTTTTCGGAGCACAGGGCGGACGTTGATAATTTTATCAGCAGTCGCAATACGGCAGTAGTACATGTGTATGGTGTAATGTCGACAGCGGTTTTGGAAAGCCGAGACTTCGATGTAAAGGTGGCTGCCCTGCCGGGTACACAAACAACTTCCCTTGAAGGCGGCTGGCTGTATAGTACCGAGCTTAAGCAATTGGGAAGATTCCGTATTGCTACACGAATTTTGGCTAAGGCCGAAGGGGCGGTCTTCATGGACACACTAAACGGCAGCGGAATAGATAAGAGAGCCGGGTATGCGCTTGCAGGAGGAACAGTCTTTGGTGAGTACCCGATAGGCCTGGTGGTTCGGAGGCCGGATTTTAGAATTGCAAACGCTATTCGTAATCGGCTAAACGGGCGTTTCGGGCCTGGCACGGCCAAGGCAATTACTGCTTCGCAGATTAAATTGAATGTGCCGGCCAAATATGGAAAACAGAAACAACGGTTTATCTCGATAGTCAAGGCAATGTACCTTGCTGAGACGGAGGAAGTTACCAAAGAGAGAATCAAGACTTTTGTTGGAAAGCTTGCTGTTTCGGAGGACAAGGAAGCAAGCGAAATTGCGTTGGAGGCGATAGGCAATGAGAGTCTTAGTAAGCTGGTGGCCCTGTTGAATTCGGGGAATGAGGAGGTGCGTCTTCGAGCAGGCAGATGTATGCTAAATTTGGGCAGTGACGTGAGTTTGGAGACTTTGAAGACAATAGCGATGGATAAGGATTCGGCTTATCGTATTGAGGCCCTGGAGGCAATCACCACAGGTGCGAGACGCAATGATGCGGCAGCGATATCACGACGATTACTGCGGGATGAAGATTTTAATATCAGATTGGCTGCATACGAGCAGCTTCGCAAATTAGATGATATTGCTTTAACACGAAGACCCATCGCACGTAGTTTTTATCTGGAACAAATCACCCGAACCCCATACAAGGCGATTTTTGTTTCGCGGAGCGGTCAGGCACGAATTGTGTTGTTCGGTGCGCCGATAGTCTGCCGGGACAATATGTTTGTACAGTCAGCCAACGGTGAGATAACGATAGATTCGCGGGCCGGTCAAAAATATGTATCCGTGATGCGTAAACATCCCACGCGGCCAACCGTGATAGGCCCGCTGAGAAGCTCTCTGGAACTCGGCGATATTATTGAAACACTGTGCGAAGAGCCGGTCAGAAGGAGCGAGAAAGGACGCATAGGCTTAGGTGTTTCTTATGCCGATATGATAGCTCTTTTGAAGCAGATGTGTGAAAAAGGCGCTGTAGAAGCGAAGTTTGAGGCCGGGCCCCTGCCGAAAATCAAGTAAGGTGGGAACGTTATTTCACGAGGTTTCCGCTGCACGTCTGTATTACGTTCTTGTTACTGCGGATTCGGCACCTATTTAGTGCTGAAGGTGCAGCATAAGGGGGCCTGAAAAAAATCTTTTTTTTCTTGCAATTCGGCGAAAATCTGCTATCATTTTCTTATTATGCGTTTTCCGGCTATCCAGAGAGGAAGATAGCTAAAATGCGTTTCTTTTAGCACTCCCCCTGAATTGCCATAAGGCCAGCGAGGCTTTAAAATGCAGAAAAGCGAAAAAAACAGGCACATTTATTCAGGAGGGCAAAAAATGCTGAGGAAAACAAGTCTAAACACGTCCCTGTTAATGTCAGTATTTCTCGTGGCGATGGTTTGTAGCATTACCGCGGGAGAGGTCATCCGTGTCGATGTCGATGCCAATCTGGCAGAGTACGCAGGCCCTTTGTGGAACTTTACGACTGTAGGCGAAGAGGCGCAGTGCGAGTATCCTGCTGATGGTGCATTGATTCCCGGCGACATTCCGCCGGGGGAGCCCGGTATCTTATATACGGAGCTTATCTTCATCCCGGGAGCTACTGCGGTCAAGCATACCGGGTACTTAAGCAAAAATCAAGACGATGTGGCCAACCGCGTCGAGGACGCGAACCTCGGCCCACCGCCCTTCGCCGGCGTCCCGGGGTACGAGTATAGGTATTATGCCGGTCATCCTGGATTGTATCCATATGATAGTCTTATTCGAGGCCAGGTTTACTACTGGACCGTCGATGAGACCGATCCTTTTGGCAATGTGTTCCCAGCCGATGTCTGGGAGTTTACTGTTCAGGACTTTAAGGCCTATGCACCCAGCCCGCCTAATGAGGCGACATTTGTCAGCGTCACCCCGATACTTAGCTGGAAGGCAGGTTACGGTGCACAGTGGCACTTTATTTACTTCGGCACCAGTTTAGATTACGATCCTTATATTTTTCCTATAATTCAACCTCCGCCATGGAGTCAGCCGGTTGGTGATGAAGATTGGGACCCCATTGCCGATGGGGGATTAACGATTGAATCCGGGACCACTTACTACTGGCGGATTGATGAGGTCCAGGGTCGGTTTCCGCCGTCCCCTGGCACGATATACAGAGGTGATGTCTGGTGCTTTACGACTGTAGGCGAAGAGGCGCAGTGCGAGTATCCTGAAGATGGGGCCATGATTCCCGGCGACATTCCGCCGGAGGAGCCCGATATCTTATATACGGAGCTTATCTTCATCCCGGGGGCGACTGCGGTCAAGCACACCGGGTACTTAAGCAAAAATTACGACAATGTGGCCAACCGTCTCGAGGACGCGAACCTCGGCCCACCGCCCTTCGCCGGCGTCCCAGGGTACGAGTATAAGTATTTTGCCGGTCATCCTGGATTGTATCCGTATGAGAATCTTATTCGAGGCCAGGTTTACTACTGGACCGTCGATGAGACCGATCCTTTTGGCAATGTGTTCCCAGCCGATGTCTGGGAGTTTACTGTTCAGGACTATAAAGCCTTTGTCCCCAATCCGCCCAATGAGGCCATATTTATAGACACGGATGTGCTCCTTAGCTGGTTCCCGGGTTTAGGCGCGGATTTGCACGATGTTTACATAGGCACCAATTGGGAAGATGTGAACAATGCCGTTTACCATCCCACCTCTCCGCCGCCGGAATTTATGAGCACCGAGAAGAACCCGAACTATCAATGCAGCAATCTTTCATTCAATACCAGGTACTACTGGCGGGTTGATGAGGTTATCTGTGCTTTCCCCCGCCCCTATTGTGGTCATTATTACAAAGGCGATGTGTGGAGCTTTACGACTGTAGGCGGAGAGGCCCAGTGCGAGTATCCGGCTGATGGAGCCGTGGATGTGTCCATAGAGACAAATCTTACCTGGATGCGCGGAGAGGGTGCAAAGTGGGACAAGGTGTACTTCGGCACTGACCCCTGTGATGCGAATCTGACTTTGGTTGCCAGTATACCAGACTACCTGCCGGCGGAGTATGATCCGCGAGACCCGGACCCTGGGACAGAGCCAAACCTTCTGCCAAGCACGACTTACTACTGGCAGATCGTTGAGGTCAATGGTCCCAACGAGTACCCGGGCCCTGTATGGAGCTTCAGCACTATACCCGGAGAGGCGCAGTGTGACTATCCTGAAGATGGGGCCATGATTCCCGGCGACTATTATCCCGATTTCTTATATACGTGGCTTATCTTCATCCCGGGACCGACTGCAATCCAGCACACCGGGTACTTTAGCAAAGTTCGCGATGAGGTGGCCAACCGCGCTGAGGTCGCGAAAATTCCACCTCCCATGTGGCCCCCTATACCGCACGAGCATAAGTATATTGTCGGTGGTCCTTATTTCCCGTATGGAAATCTTATTCGAGGCCAGGTTTACTACTGGACTGACGATGAGACCGATTCTTTTGGCAATGTGTTCTTAGGTGATGTCTGGGAGTTTACTGTTCAGCCCTATGAAGCCTTTCTCCCCAGCCCGCCTAATGAGGCCGTATTTATAAGCACCGATGTGGAACTTTCCTGGCTCGCGGGTTATGGTGCACAGGAACACGATGTTTTCTTCGGCACTAATTGGGAGGATGTGAACAATGCCTATTTCAGGTTCCCTGTCCATAATTCTTCGCCGGAATATGTGGACACCACGGACGTGGGTGTTCTATCCTATCAAATGAATGGTCTCGACCCCGAGACCAGGTACTACTGGCGGATTGATGAGGTCCAGGGTCGGTTTCCGCCGTCCCCTGGCACGATATACAGAGGTGATGTCTGGTGCTTTACAACTGTTCCTCATCGGATTTTTGTAGATGTCGATGCTACCGGTGCCGAAGATGGCACGAGCTGGGCGGATGCTTATAAGTTTTTGCAGGATGCCCTGATTGATGCCAATTCTGCTTTGAAGCCGGTCGAGATTTGGGTTGCTGAGGGTATTTATACACCCGATAGTAACTCAGCTGATCCAAATGGCAGCGGCGACAGAACGGCAACATTTAAGCTCATCAACGGTGTAACTCTCGAGGGCGGTTACGCCGGCTTTGGTGAGGCAAATCCGAATGGAAGGGATATCGAACTCTACGAAACAATCCTCAGCGGCGACCTCAGAGGCAATGACATAGACGTAAATGATCCGGACGATTTGTGGGATGAGCCCAGCCGAGATGATAACAGCTACCATGTTGTAGGTGGAAGTGATACCAATACGACGGCAGTCTTGGATGGGTTTACTATCACCGGCGGCAATGCCCACGGATCATATCCAGACTATTGTGGAGGTGGGGGGATGTACAATAGCTCCGGGAGCCCCAGGGTTACTAATTGCACGTTCATTTGTAACGCCTCGAAGGGATGGGGTGGCGGCATGTTCAACTACCATAGCAGCCCGACGCTGGCCAACTGCACATTTAGCACCAATGGCGGTGGAGGGATGGACAATGATTTCAGCAACCCAAGGTTGACCAACTGTACATTCTATAACAACAACTGGAGTGCAATGTATTGTAATCTTGGCAGCTTGACGCTCACCAACTGCACGTTTACTGGCAACTTAGGGGTCAGGTTCGGCGGCGCGATTTTCAACCAGCATAGCAGTTGTACTCTGACAAACTGCATTCTTTGGGGCGATACACCTGATGAAATCTATGAGAGCCAAGGTGTGACAGTCATAACGTACAGTAATATTAAAGGTAGTTGGCCTGGTGAAGGCAATATCGATGCCGACCCTTGTTTTATCGATGCCGCCGGAGGTGATTTACGGCTTTCATCGGATTCACCCTGCATCGACACCGGTTACAATAATGCGCCGAATCTTCCGGCTACAGATATGGATGGCCATCCGAGGATTATCGACGGCGATTGCAACGAAACCGACGTGGTTGATATGGGCGCTTATGAGTTCAATTACGCCTATCTGGGTGACTTCGATTATCAATGCGACGTGGATTTGGCAGACATTTCCATATTTGGTTTGGCCTGGATGACGAAACCGGGTGATGCACAATGGAATCGGTTCTGTGACATTAGTAAACCTTCCGACAATTATATCGATTGGCGGGATGCGGCAATAGTTTGTGATAACTGGTTGGCAGAGATACCGTAGGCGGCCGCAAACGTAGTTGGAATCCAAAGGGCTGTGAGCATATCACTTGCGGCCTTTTTTATTTATTTTTTCTTGTTTTTGTGCGTATCCAGCCTGATTTATTCACCATATTTTTCAATTCCTTGATTGTGTGGCGGCTTGGCTGATTGTAGTATATGTATGAATTTACTGTCAAAAAACGGCATATCACAGGAAGGATGAAATATGCAGGCTAAATATCAAGAGAAAGGCTGGGTCCGGCCGATAATAAAAGTACGTGTCGGCCAAAAATGGAGTGCGCCGGCAACGTAATTCCAGTTACAAGATATGACAGCAAGGTAAAAAATGAAACTTGAGAAAATCGTTCTTAACGGATTCAAAAGCTTCGCGGACAAGACGGAATTTTCGTTCGATTCGCCCATAACGGCGATTGTGGGGCCGAACGGGTGTGGTAAAAGTAATATCGTCGATGCGGTAAAGTGGGTGCTTGGGGAACAAAGCGCCAAAAGCCTGCGAGGGGGGCAGATGTCGGATGTGATATTCAGCGGTAGCGCCAGCAGAAAACCTCTTGGGACGGCTGAGGTTAGCCTGCTCATCTCGAATCCCGATGGAAACGGACAATTGGCGGTCGAAACCGACGAGGTGCAGATTACACGAAGGATATACAAGAGCGGTGAGAGTGAGTACCGGATAAACAACAAAATCTGCAGATTGAAAGATATTCGAGAATTGTTTATGGACACGGGAGTGGGCGCCAGGGCCTACTCGATTCTTGAGCAGGGACAGATAGAGCGGATATTAAGCGTGTCGAAAACAGACAGAAGGGCCATCTTCGAAGATGCGGCGGGTATAAGCAAATATAAGGCACACAAAAAAGAGGCACTACGTAAGTTAGAACGCACGGAGCAAAATATGCTGCGACTGGCAGATATCTTAGGCGAGGTTGGCAAGCAACTGCGAAGTGTGAAGCTGCAGGCGGGCAAGGCGCGAAGTTACCTGAAATACACCCAAAGACTAAAGGAGCTGCAGGTCAACTACTCGTTAGCTGAATATGCAAAGAACCAGTCGGAACTTTTAGAAAAGAAGACATCTCTGGAGCGGGAACAGAGGCAGTATGAGGGGCTGGCGGCGGAGGTTGCGAGAGAAGACAGCCTGCTGAGCGAATTAGGCAGGAGAATAATCGAAACAGAGAATAAGCTGAACCGGACGGACAATACGCTTGTTTCAGTTCAGAGCAAGATTGAGCAGAGACTACAGCGAATAGAGTTTTTGCAAGTGAGGGTTACAGAACTGGGGCAAAGGAAAGAGTCGGCAGGTGAGAGGATTAATAGACTGAGGGAGCAGGAAAACTTCTTTAAGACGGACTCAAGCCGCGTACGACAAGAGTTGTTAGAGTGTGAAGAGGGATTCGAAGAGAAGAGCCGAGCCGCCGAGCAAATCGAAAAAGATGTGCAGACAATAAGAGCCGAATGTGCTTCGTTAGAGGCAAGTTTGGAAGATGAGAAATCGGGCGTAATCGATATAGTTCGAAGGACAGCGCAACTTCATAACGAAATCCAGAGCATATCAGTTTACCGCAGTAGTTTGTCCAGCCAGAAAGACCGTCTTTCCGGCAGAGCAGAGCACGGACGCGCAGAGCTTGAACAACTGCTTACTGAAAAGGCCCAACACAATGCCCGACTGGATGATATCGAAAAAGTGCTGAGCGAATTGACGCAGAATCTGGAATCCAAACGCAAAGAAGCAGAGGAAATCAACAGCGTGCTGTCAGTAGACAACAGGCGATTATCGGCGAGCCGCGAGGCGCGAAGTACACTAAGCGGCGAATTGGCGATATTGACGGATATGGAGGGAAGGCGCGAGGGACTTACAACGGCTGTTAAAAGCATTTTGCAAAATCGGTCAGACAAAGGCAGCAAATTGGATTATGTCGAAGGGGTGCTGGCAGATATTGTTGCGGCGGATTTCGAGTATGCAAATGCCGTCGAGGCTGCGCTCGAGGGCAAGACAGATGCTCTGGTTGTTAACAGTACAAGAAGACTGCTGGCCGATACCGGAGCCGAGGGGGCAATGGAAAAACTCGACGGCCGAGTGAATTTCATATGCCTTGATAGAACAGAGCCGTTCGTGGACAAAAAAGATTTGTCAAAAATGGAGCGTGTTAAAGGCAGGCTTGTCGAGTTCGTAAAGTACGATAGCAAATACGCACCGTTAATGTGGAAACTGCTTGGCAAGACGATAGTAGTTGAGTCGAAGGACGCGGCGATTGAATTATGCGGAGAATTAGGAGAGGAGTATATATTTGTTACCCTGAAGGGAGAATTCTTTAGCGGGGACGGCTCAATAAAACTCGGGCCCTTAGGTAAAACAACAGGCCTGATATCGCGAAAGAGCCGAGTGCGGCAGTTGGAGCAAACGATTGCCAATATCACATCGGAGATTGAAACCCTCGAAGAGCAAATTGAGAAGAACGAACGGGGGAGCTTACATTTGGAGGAATTGTGCAAGGGGCTGCGGACGGCAGTTTACGAGGCAAATACGGAAAAGATGCAGGTAAACTCAAGGCTAAGCGTGTCGGGGCAAAACATAAATCGGCTGATGCAAGAGCAGCCTTTGATAACCAGTGAGATTGGCCAGCTGGAAGCCGAGATTGCTGAGTCCGTCCAAAAAGAGTACGATTCAAAACAGAAACTGGAGGAGCTGGAAGCTGTCAATAGCCAGCGTACGGAGCGTATCGAAGAGCTTGAAGGGAAATACGCCGAGCGAAAAGGGATGTTGGAGAAAGGATCGAGCCGACTTACGGATTTGAAGGTTGCGCTCGGTCAAATAACCGAACAACGTAAGGGACTTAAGCAGGCAATTTCGCATCTATCAAGCCAGATGCAGGCAAACCAAACGGCAACAGAGTCGGCGCTAACAGAAATACAAAGCTGCGGCGAGCAGTTAGCAAAAGCGGCGAGGGACATCCTTGAAAGTGAAGCGGTGGTTTCGGAGCTGTATGTCGAAAAGGAGAAAACACAGGAGAGCACAAATGAGCTGCATAGAGAAGTAGAAAAACTGATAGAAGAACAGAGACAAACAGAGCAGCTTATCCGGCAGAAGCGAGCGGAAAAAAGTGAGATGGAGACGGCGATAGGCGAACTGAAAATAGAAGCAGGCCAATTAGAGGTAAAGGGACAGGGTCTGGTTGAAAGGGTTCAGGAGGAATTGCAGATTGATTTGGCAGCGGCCTATGAAGATTACAAGCAAGGCGAAGTCGACTGGGAGCAGGTGAGAGAGGAAATAACAGGGCTTCGTGCGAAAATCGAACGGCTTGGCAACGTTAATCTTGACGCGATAGATGAGCAGGAAAGCCTGGAGCAGCGTTATGAGTTTTTGAGTCAACAGGTGGAAGATTTGAACATAAGCCGGGCGCAATTACAGCAATTGATAAACCGTCTTAACAAACAGAGCAGAGAGAAATTCAGGGAGACTTTCGAGGAAATCCGAGTTCATTTCCAGGAGGTTTTCCGAAGGCTGTTCGGCGGAGGTAAGGCGGACATATACCTCGAAGAAACCGAGGACATCCTGGATGCGGGAGTGGAGATAATGGCGCGGCCGCCCGGTAAGCAAACAAGGAGTATTTCATTGCTTAGCGGCGGGGAAAAGTCACTGACGGCAATTGCAATTCTGTTTGCGATTTTCAAGACAAAACCATCGCCCTTCTGCTTCCTTGATGAAATCGACGCAGCTCTCGATGAAGCAAATAACGAGCGGTTCAATATGATGGTCCGGGAATTTCAGAAGGATTCGCAGTTTATAATAATCACGCACGCCAAGCGTACGATGAGTATTGCGGACGTTCTGTTTGGTATAACGATGCAGACGAAGGGGGTCAGTAAGAAGATAAGCGTTCGGTTCGATAAGTTTGACGAGGAGGCGGCCGCGGTGGCGTAGTTAGCGATTCGTAAGGAAACTTATGAAGAAGTGTCCCTTTTGCGCAGAGGAAATTCAAGCTGAGGCCATAAAGTGCCGTTTTTGCGGCGAGTTTCTTGAGAAACGCAAGCCGGAAGCAAAATGGTATTTTGCCACGACTGCCGTTGTAGTTGCCCTGCTGTGTGTAGGTCCACTTGCCCTGTCGTTAGTGTGGTTCCATCCGCGTTATAAAATAATTACCAAGGTCATCGTCACAATTTTGGTTATTGTCTTTACTTTTTTGTTAGGCTATTCCGTGATACTGGTGTACACCCGAATCTTAGACTCGATAAGTGAGATGGGGATTAATTGACTTCGTAGTGCGTCTTCTCTTTGTGTTTTCAGTATTTGTTGTTATTAAACCAAATCACGTGAACGAAAGCTCCTTGTGTACAGCTAAGCATCATTTGCATTAGTACTTTGGTATCCGGAGCTTTTTAGCTAAGAGGCTCTAACAAAACCTGACTTCAAAATGAGGAGCCGCTTCGCGGGATTATTTGAATAGATTCCTCGGCTGCGCTCGGAATGACAAATTTGGTT
>SDBU01005225.1_pt1 | contig 15643 bp, 15 predicted proteins | sample 2277071 | NCBI WGS metagenome assembly SDBU01 (sample SAMN10397929, study PRJNA504765) | marine sediment metagenome | isolation source: marine sediment core GS08_GC12, 126 cmbsf | place: Arctic Ocean: Gakkel Ridge, Loki's castle | collected 2008
CCCGATTCTCTTCCAGACTACAGGTAGAGTATTTCCCTGGTTGAGCAGAATCTCTGCCTCACGCAGCTTGTTTAGAATCTGCTCCGGTGCGTAAGACTTCTGACCATCTGTTGCCCCCTTTCTTATTTTCCAGTCTAACATGAAACTGGGCTCCTTTTCGGGGGGCAAGTCAGGTCCATCTTGTATGAGGTCACATTTGCTTAAAATGCGTGATGAACAGCAAAGGGGCTGGATATCCATTCACTGATACCCAGCCCCTAAGAGGTTCGGACCCCGTGTAACAAATCTAACTCTTCCCAATTCTGAACATCTTTGTCCCACAGGTAGGGCACACACCTTGTGTCGCCGGCTTACCATTCTTCATGGTTATCGCCTTGGCATCCTTCATTTCTTTCTTGGCACGGCATTTGACACAGTACGCTTGCATTGGGTCTACCTCCTTTTTGGATGAAGCATAACGATTTCCCTGCTGAATGTCAATAACCTGGGTCTACACTATTAAGTGTGAAAAAGGGTAATTGAGAAGCACCCGCTGACCTCTGTAACCTTTGGGTTAGAGAAACTCAAAGCTAAGAAGGTGCGAACGGGTGCAAGATGATTGTATCGCAGTGGCATTAGGATTGCCACAACTTAAAATACTGTGGCAGCAGGAATTGGGGGGGCCATATTGAGGTCACAGTAATCTATCGCCGGGGTGAAGCCAGATGTCCCCGGTGTGGTAAGGTGGCCCACAAGGAGCATGACAGGAGGCGTCAGAACAAGCAGGACAGGGGATTGAGGGATAAGGTGGTATTCCTCACGCTGATGAAGAGGCGGTTTCGATGTCTTTGGTGCCGTAAAGTCCTTCCAGGGAAGGACTGAGCCAGATGAAGTCTTTGGTTCCAGGAGACGGTCAAGCTACAGGTTCAGGGAATATCTGGGACACGAAGCACTCCACCAGACGGTGAGGAGGACAACACAGAAGGAGAGGGTGGGGGAAGGACTGGTGAGGAGATGTGTTGCCGAGGAGATAGGCAGAAGGCTTGGGGCAAGAGAGGTGACAGAAACGCCCGAGTTCATAGGGCTGGACGAGTTTTCGGTGAGCGGGCGACGTTTATACCACACCGCCATCTGTAATCTGGTAAAAGGAGAGGTAATGGAGGTAGTAGAGGGGCAAGGGAGGCAGAAAGTAGAGGAGTATCTGGATAGTCTTCTCAACCCTGAGAGGGTTAAGGGGGTGGCGATGGATATGCATGAAGCCTTTCCGTCAAGCGGTTCAGATGTGCCTGCCCCAGGCAAAAGTGGTGGTAGACAAGTTCCATCTCATCAGGCATATCAATGGGGCATTGGACAAGGTGAGGGCCCGGCTACAGGGAGGGAACAGAAGAGGCACAAAGACGATATCTATTCAAGAGCCGGTATACTTTGCTCAAGGGAGCTGAGACGCTTATTGACTGGGAAAAGGCAAGGTTAAACGAGCTATTCTACCGCTATCCTGAACTCGGGAGGGCGTGGGTGCTTAAGGAGAGCTTCAGGGATTGGTACAGGGGAACGGACAGAAGCAGGGCTGAGGAGAGGCTGGCGTCATTGGAGAAGACAATCTCCAATAACTCTCTACCTGAGTTTAAAGAGCTACTGCATACATTGGATAACTGGCGAGAGGAGATACTGAATTACTTTGATTACCCGATAACCAATGGCTTTGTCGAAGGAAAGAATAACCGGATTAAGACTATAAAGAGGATGGCTTATCCTTCCAGGGAAGGACCGTAATCTGGAGAACTTCCGAATGAGGATATTGGCTGCTAACCCAGGCTCTGAGGTCAGCTTTTCACACTTATTGACGTAGAACCTCTGACTCCTTTATATTGACACGTATGGTATAATACTAGAAAATTGCGGTATACTATCATCGAATACGCATGTCACAGAGGACCATCGTAAAAAATTTCACTCGCGAGTTCACGCCGAGTGAAGAGACACAACACCGATTTTACTGACTAGAGCTTAAGGAGACGAAAGGTAAATGGTACTGCAGTACGCAGCTGTCGGGATTCAAAGTGCCATACGGACTTGCTACAAGAGAGCGGATTACCGAATAAACCTGGAGTGGGTAGCTGACAGTATAGGAAGGGCTGTCTCGAGGGCCGAACTTGACCTCCCGGTTAGATTAGTGGCGCTGACCGAGGGAGCCCTAGGTGGATGGGCTCATCCGGGAGGAGAGGAGCATATCAAGGCGTGTGAATACCTGGCGCCTGAGATTCCTGGTGAAGAAACTGAGTTCTTAGGTGCTTTATGTAAGGAAATGGACTTTTATTTAATCGGTCAGATGCAGGCAAAAGATAATGAACTGATGAAGGACCGCATGTTCAACATTGCGTTCATCATCGACCCCAAAGGGAAGGTCATCCACAAGCATTACAAAACAGCTTGTTTCCCGCTAGAAAATATGACCTGCCCCAGTGACATATGGGATGTGTACCTCGAAAAATATGGGGACGACCCGGTAAGGCTTTCTGAAGCGCTTTTCCCGGTAGCCCGTACCGAGATCGGCAACATCGGGACGCTGGTCTGTGCCGAGGGAAGCTACCCAGAGGCTGCCCGAGGCTTAGCCCTGAACGGTGCCGAAATCATCTGGCGGGGGGCATATCCCGAGCCATGGATAGGCAACAACATGTTTGAGATTCAGAACAGATCTCATGCAATATTCAATACCTGCTACGTTTTGGCACCAAACCCAAACGAAGTATGTGGCTCTCTTGTAGACCACAAGGACTCGCTACCTACACCATTGTCAATGGAACACAGAGTTAGCTATGGCAGGAGTCAGATAATTGACTACCGGGGTAACATAGTTTCTGAAACCTTAGGTACAGGTGAATCCTGGGTAAGCGCCATCTTTAACATCGACGGCCTACGTGACTATCGCGTCAGGGGCCTATGGCAAAATCTGGTTAAAGACATGAGAATCGAGCAATACAAGGTAATATACGACGCTATCATGGCTAAGGGAGGTCTATTCCCAAGCAACCTTTACCTTGAGGAGCCACCGCTAACAGTACCCGACCAAGGCGAAGTGTTCAGAAATCAGGTGAACAGAGCGGTTGAACTGGGAATATACACACCGCCGCCCGGTTGGAAGCCACGTACCATCAAAAGAGAGGTACTAGAAAGAATCGAAAAGGCTAAGAAGAGAAGATAAAACACAAAAGTATACTTCGCAGGAGGTGAAAGATGTAGTTAGCTTGAGATACTGCCGAGCAAGGACAAAAAGTCTAGTATAAGGAGGTATTCAAATGAAGCGCGTAGTAGTATTGGTTCTAGTGCTAATGTTGAGTTTGGCGTTAGTGATGGCTGCCTGTGCCAAGCCGGCACCGGCACCAGCCCCCGCACCGGCTCCCGCACCCGCACCATCGACGGAGGTTTTTACGCTTAAGTATGTTGGTGGTTTTCCCAAGGGGGACCCTTTCTTTGAGGCCATCGCGAACGATTTGATTCGACCAATAGTGGAACTGTCAAACGGTCGGATACAAATCGAGGAATACGGTGCCGGTGAATTGGTTTCCCCAGCCAACATGCTTGACGCAACAGCCACTGGAGCAGTAGATATCGCCCAGAATTGCGGGCCCTGGTATGCCGGCACCATTCCCGAAGCCAGCATGCTCTGGCTACCCCTACTGTATGATAGGTATGGAGACATTGCTTCCGTCTTCTACGAGGTACAACGTCCCATTTTTGACCAATTGCTCCAGGATAAAGCCAATCAAAGGGTGATGCAGCTATGTTTTGTCACTCCGCAGTATCTATGGACCAATAAAGCCATCCACAAAATGGAAGACCTGCAGGGCCTGAAGATAAGGGCTCCGGGTGGAGCAACTAGCGTGTTTTTCGAGTCCCTGGGAGCAAGTGTGGTCAGTATGACGGCATCAGAGGCAGTACCCGCTCTCCAGTCAGGGGCGTTGGATGGCGTCACTTACAGTCCTCCCAGTATCATTAATTATGATCTGTACCGAATAATACCCTACATGCTAAAACCCCCCTTCCAATGGGCCAATGGCGAAATCCATTGGAACCTGGATACCTGGAATAAGTTACCGCCTGACCTGCAGGAGATGATCGAGGAGTTCTCCCGATACTCTAGCTACAGGTCAGCCACGGTACTGCAGCCAGGCCGTGCCGGACAATGGGACATAGATTTGGCAAAAAACAACGAGCAGATTATCCACCTGTCCCCTGAGGAATATGACCGGTGGGCGGTGAAGGCCAAGGCATCTTGGGAATGGTATACCAAGCAGACGCCACTTTGTGCCGAGATACTAGACCGCACACTCGAGTACCTCAATAAGAAATAGTCCATGAAGAGTGGACACAGACCTTGGGACTCTGTACTGGAGTCCTAATGATGCGCCAGTAGCCATAGCTCGTCGCTATGGCTACTGGTAATGCATGTACGGTGGTCGTGGGCAATCATAGTGTGAAGAGATATCAGCCTGATTAGGAGGGGTCATTAACGCATTATGAGGACACAGATAAAGACCTCGTTATCCATACTTAGGCAAAATACGAGCACCTACCTTGCTTTAGCCTCCGGGTGGTTGATCGTGGCCCTGATGCTGGTCGTTTTTTATGAAGTGTTCATGAGATTCGTCTTCAACAGACCACCCGGTTGGGCGATAGAGATACCCAGACTAATGTTCCTCGTTATCATATTCCTCGGGTTGGGGTATACTACTAGAATAGGGGGGCATGTTAGCTTGGATATCCTCACCATGCGCCTTAGTAGGCGACGTCTCGGCCTGCTGCAGACAATAACCTCCTTCCTGGCTTTAGTTATGACCGCGGTTTTACTCTGGCAATCAGTGAACATACTAGTACGCTCCTTCGTTCAACAATGGCGGACAGCAACGGTAGTACCTGTTATTGAATGGCCATTTTACGTGGCTATGGTTTTGGGTAGCTTTCTTATGGGCATTGAGTGGATCGGCAAGATAGTGGCTGGCTGGCATAACTTCAGACACCCCGTTGAACACCCTGCCCAGCCAGAGCCGGAAAGGGGCATATAAATGCCGTGGGGCCTGGTTTTCGCTATGGTGCTTGTTGCCCTGCTACTGTTCATGGTCAGCGGGTTGCCTATAGCCTTCTCTTTGGGTCTGTTAGGCATCATTTTCATCCTTATCTACTGGCCAGAAGGAATAACCGCCATTGGTTTGACTGCCATGGAAGCCGGCAAGATGTTCGAGTTGATCGCCGTCCCACTGTTCATATTCATGGGTGAGGTTATCGTATTCTCCGGATTCAGTCGGGATTTCTATGACACGGTTCAGAAGTGGACCAGGGCTTTACCCGGTTCTTTAGCTGTTACTACAATGATAATGGCTTCTGGTTTCGCTGCTCTTACTGGCTCAAGCACCGCCAATACGGCGGCCATCGGTAGCATTGCCATGCCCGAGATGCTCAAGCGAAATTATCACAAGCCGTTGGCAACCGGTACAGTAGCGGCAGGGGGAGCACTGGGCATACTTATTCCACCCAGCATTGGTATGATTCTGTACGGCACAATGGCTCAGAAATCAGTAGCCAAACTGTTCATCGCTGGCGTCTTCCCCGGCCTCATTATGACCGCCATCTTCTGCGCCTATATCGTCATCCAATGCCTGCGACATACTCATTGGGCGCCAAAGGAGCCCCCAGCAAGCTGGGGGGAGAAACTAAGGTCGCTGTGGCGGGTTTGGGGGCTTCTGTTTATTGTCATGCTGGTTCTAGGTACAATCTACCTGGGGATAGCTACGCCCACTGAGGCGGCTGCAATAGGTGCCTTCGGCACGGTCATCCTGGGATTTGCATACAGGCAAATGAATTGGAGTAATCTAAGAAAAGCCTTCCTGGCATCGGTACATCTCACCACCATGCTCCTTTTTATCTTGATCGGCGGCATGTTGTTCAGCAAAATCCTGACCACTATGGGGTTAGCCCAGCAGCTAACAAGCTTTGTCTCTTTGCTGGCAGTAAACCGCTGGGTGGTCATGGTGGGTATCAACATCATGTTCATCATACTTGGCTGTATGATCGACCCGGGTTCCTTGATTATTGTTTTTACACCGATTGTGGTGCCTATTGTGATGAGTCTAGGATTTGACCCCATTTGGTTTGGAGTAGTGTTCACCATAAACATAGAGATTGCCAATTTGACACCGCCGGTAGGTTACAACCTTTTTGTAATGAAAGCAGTAGCGCCAGAAGTGTCTTTTGGCGAAGTTGTGAGGGGTGTGATACCTTTTATAATAATGTTTATGATTGGAATAGCTCTGCTAATGCTTTTCCCGCAGCTGGCTTTATGGCTGCCGGCGACTATGCATATATAGTTGAGAGGATTCAGGCACAATGGGTGATTACGGGGGTAGGAAACCATTGACAGGGTAGACCATGTCGTCTGAGAGCAACTTCTAAAACATTCTAAGTTGGGAAAACCAACCAAAATATTAGATATTAAGGAGGGTTAACATGAAGGTCGGTTTTATTGGGGTAGGTATGATGGGTGAGGCTTTTGCCACGCTGATAATGCAGGCTGGCAACGAAATGGTCGTCTACGACACCAACAAAAAGGCGGTGGACAAGATGGTGAAGGCTGGCGCTCAGGCAGCCGGCAGCCCTAAAGAAGTTGCCGGAATGTGCCGCATCGTCTGTACCTCTCTGCCGGGCCCCCCAGAAGTCGAGACCGTGGTGTTAGGAGAGAACGGTATCCTGGCCGGCGCCAAGTCAGGCGACATCTATATTGATTTCAGCACCAACTCCCCGGAACTGATGAGGAAAATTGCGGCTGAAGCTAAGAAAAAGGGCGTAGACGTGCTCGACGCCCCGGTAAGTGGGGGTGGCCCCAACGTGGCCTGGGCAAAAGGCGAGACGGTACTGCTTGGCGGTGATAAGGAAGTCTTCGAACGGGCCAGGGTTGTTATCGAACCCATGTGCAAGGCAATATCCCATTGTGGCAAAGTCGGTGATGGCATGCTGACCAAGATTATCAACAACTACGTGGGTGCTGTTATCTTTGACCTCTTCTTTGAAGCGATGTCAATTGCTGCCCGAGAGGGGCTGGACTTGAATGTAATGTGGGAAAGGTTCTCCAATAACATCCTTGGCCCGATATTCAAGGCCTTTCTTCCTGCCCGGGCGCTGGCAGGCAACTTCGACCCGCTGTTCACCATCGACCTGATGTATAAGGACGTCAAATTGGCCATGGACGAAGGCAAGGTGGCAGGCGTACCCACCTACTACGGTTCCTTTGCTCTAGAAAGGCTGATTGAAGCCAGAGCAAAGGGGCTGGGACAGAAAGATGTGACCGCTATAGCCCTGCTCTGGGAAGACCTTCTGGACATCAAGATAAGGCTGTCAGGGCTCGAAACATAGTCAATATGTGGCGAATCTAGAACCGGTTAAGGAGGTACATTGAGCAAGCAGGAGACCTACGGATACATGGGGAAGATTTTGCGTGTTGACCTGACTAACGGGAAATTCAGTGCAGAGCCGCTGCCAGATAGCGACACGCTAAGAAAATATGTCGGCGGAGTGGGCCTTGGAGCGTTGTACCTATATCAGGAAGTCCCACCGGGAGTAGAGTGGAATGACCCGGAGAACCGGATGCTTTTCTTCACCGGGCCCTATAATGGGACTCGTGTCTCCGGCTCCGGGATCTATCATCTAGTGACCAAGGGGCCAATGAATAATATGGCGGTATCCACTCAGGCCAACGGATATCTGGCTGCTTTCCTGAAGTTCTGCGGTTTCGACGGGGTGATTGTACAGGGAGCCGCCAGGAAGTGGTCATATCTGTATATCCACGATGGCACCGCAGAGTTGCGCAATGCCGAACATCTTCTGGGAAAGGACACTTGGGAAACGGAGGACGCCATCAAGCAAGAACTGGGGGAGCAATGCAGCGTCCATAGCATTGGTCCTGCTGGGGAAAACCTGGTGCGGTTCGCTTGCATCGTCGGTGATAGGGGTCACGTAGCCAGCAAGGATGGAGTGGGTGCCGTCATGGGCGCCAAGAAGCTTAAGGCGATTGTGGCCAAGCGCAGTAAATCTGTAGTACCGGTCAATAACCCTGAGAAATTGAAAGAAGTAGCCACTGCCCTCTTCGATGATGCCAAGAAGAACGGTATGGGCGGTGGTGGGTGGTTTGCGCAATGGGGTTCGGCTGGTGGCGTCACCATGCTGCATATGGGAGGAATGCTACCAACCAAGAATTATACGACGAGTATATTCCCTGAACATGAGAAATTTGATGGTAGATATCTGAGAACCCACTTTAAGAGAACCCGTACTAGTTGCTGGGCCTGCCGCCACGACCACACCAGCATTATGGAGGTCACCGAAGGACCATATGCCGGCACGGTAGGTGAGGAGCCAGAATATGAATGTGACGCTGCTATGGGCTCAGTTATTGGCCAGACCGACCCCGGTGCGATGGTAATGCTAGTAGATTTGCTTGACCGGCTGGGTCTGGATGCCAACGAGGCTGGTTGGCTAATCGGTTGGGTTATGGAATGCTATGAGAAAGGTCTACTGAAAAAGGACGACATAGATGGCTTAGACATGAAATGGGGTAATGTGGAGCCCACAGTAGCCCTGTTGAGGAAGATAGCCTACCGCCAGGGTGCCGGCGACTGGCTGGCAGAAGGGGTCAAGAGAGCCTCTGAGAAGATTGGTGGGGAGGCCGCAGATGCCGCCATATATACTCTGAAGGGCAATACTCCACGGCAGCATGACCACCGCACCGTCTGGACTGAGTTGATAGACACCTGTTTTTCTAATACCGGGACTCTTGAAGCCGCAGGGAATATACGCAATATGACCCAAATTGGGATAGCACCGGTACAAAACCGTTATGACCCTGAAGAAATGTCAACATACAACGCCACCATAAACGGCAGGCGTCAGTTTGAGGACTGTCTCGGAGCCTGTTTGTACTGCACCAATGATTATCATCTCGAGCTGGAAACGCTTAATGCAGTAACTGGCTGGGATATGGATGTACCTGAATCTATCAGCGTTGGACGCAGGATTGCCAACCTGTTGCGGGTTTTCAACTTCAGGCATGGCTTGACCAAGGAGCTTGAAGTACCCTCGCGGCGGTATGGCTCAGCGCCTGCGGATGGCCCGGCCCAGGGGATTAGAGTCCTGGACCACTGGGACTTCATACGGCGCAACTACTACGAGAAAATGGGCTGGAACCATGAGACAGGAAAGCCCTTACCGCAGACGCTTGAGCAACTGGGATTAGGACACCTTATCCCTGACCTGAATAAAGTGAAGTAGCCAAAGCAGAGATACCATAGTGAGTACAGTAAAGGCGAGTACCCATGCCGCAATTCTATAGGATTTATCCTCTCCCGCTATGTAACCTTACCCTAGACAAAGGATTCTTCACTTATCTTGCCCTGAAGTACTACGGCAAAAAGGGATCGATACCTGTTTATGCCTGGTTGATTGACGGGGGAGAGGAACCGATTTTGGTGGATGTTGGCGCTTCTGCCAAAGAGCTTCTAAAGTGGTCAGCTTTTGCCAAAAAGATTAAAGATATCGTTACTGTCGAAGAGTCGCTGGCAAGACTTGGTATCTCGATGTCGGACATTAAGATTATCATCATAACGCATCTTGATACGGACCATATCTTGAACGCAAACAAATTTCCTAATGCAAGATTCATTGTGCAAGAAGAAGAGCTGAGGTCTGCTAGAAATCCTCACCCATTGGTTGCTCACAGACGCCACCAAGAACTGTACGAGGGATTAGATTTCCAAACAATCACGGGTGATACTGAAATCATTCCCGGCGTGGAAGCTATTTTCACACCGGGACATACTGAGGGGAGCCAATCGGTTGCTGTTGGTACCGAACAGGGCAAGGTAGTAATATGCGGCTTGTGTACAATAGATGAGAATTTCAGCGATGAAGGAGATATTATCCCTGGCGTACACTCGAACCCTTATGAAGCTTACGACAGCATGGTCAAGATCAAGAAAATGGCTGACATTGTCATCCCGTTACACAGCCAACGCCTTGTGAGTACTAAAACCATTCCATAGATATCATGTTTGCCTTGATTTGTTGGAGATAGTAGTAACCCCTAGGCATTGACACTCCAGAAACGCGTATCATCAAATGGAAGGCCCAGGTGCCTTTGATAGTCGCCACGCCTCAGGTTGCCATCAATGATATGCCGTATTTGAGCTTTGATGCTGTCATCATCGATGATTTCGCCCTCAAGGAGTTTACTAAGACCCAGGCTGAGGACATCTATGAGCTTATTGACCGGCGCTACCGCTCAAGCTCCATGATAGTTACCGCTAACCGGTCGCCCAAAGACTGGTATCTTTTATTCCCCAACGCCGTAATAGCGGAAAGCGCCCTTGACAGGCTCGTTAGCTGCTCCCACCTCATCACCCTGACCGGCAAAAGCTACAGGGCATTACTTCGTCCCGACAAGGCTCTTGAAAAGGAGGTGGTTAACATGTGATACTATGCTCAAAGGTGCACCCAAGGTGATCAATTAACTTGAGAAAAAGGGTGGCAATTTAACTTGATAAAGGGTGGTAAATTAGCCTGATAAACGACAATCACTTGACAATTTCCTCCTTTGGAGATTGGGCTCTAGTGAAAGAGTTCAAAATAAAGCGTCATAGAAAGGAAGGTAGTCAATTATCATGGCAGGAAACAGTTGGAAGGATTACAAGGAGAAGAAACATTTCAAGCCATCTCCTCTGAAAGGTATCAGAGTACTGGAGGTGTGCACTGTTGTACTTGGTCCTGCCGGGCCAGCTTTTCTGGCGGCTATGGGTGCAGAAGTTATCAAGTGTGAAATCCCGCCATTAGGCGATTCAGTCCGTCCTTTGAATCCCTTCGGTTTTTTCTTTAAGGAGCTGGGGTCCATATTTGTGCACTGTAACACCAATAAGTACTGGCTGGGTCTGGATTTGCACAAACCAGAAGCCCAGAAAGTGTTTTGTGAACTGGCGGCCAAATCCGACATTATCGAGGATAATTTGAGACCTAGAGTGATGGAAAGTTGGAATGTTGGATACCGGCAAATCAAGGAAATCAATCCGGGCATTATCTATATCTCCAAGAACGGCTTTGGTCAATGGGGGCAATATGCCGATGAGAATAGGCCTTCCAATGATGGTGCTTCTCAGGCATTTTCTGGATACGCTTGGATGTCGAGTTTCCCGGGCCGGCCGCCCTTTAAGAACAGGATATATATCTGTGATAATTATGGTGCGTTGATGGGCGAGGTTGCCGTGTTGGCTGCCCTCCACTATCGTAAGAGAACCGGTAAGGGTCAGTACATCGAGCTCTCACAGACCGAAAATATAATGAGGGCGATGTCCTGGGTCTGGCCCTACCAGCAGATCACCGGAAAGAGAGTCATGCCAGCAGGAAACAGGGATTTATCTATCTGTCCCGCTGACACGTTCCGCTGCACCGATGATACCTTTGTTGCCCTAGCCGCACCGGCTCCGGTAGAGTTCAGGGGACTGTGCACTGCAATGGGCCGGTCTGAACTGGCCGAAGACCCTAGATTCAAAGACCACCTGACTCGACTAAGGGAGGAAAACGCCACTCAAATTCTCAAAATTATTGCCGATTGGGCGAGAACCAAGACTGCCGAAGAGATTGAGACATTGGCCGAGCAATATGGCTTCGCCACATCTCGCGTTTATTGCGTTAAGGATGTCGTCGAGGACAACCAGTTCCGGGAGCGAGGATTCTTGACTGAGATAGATGACCCTCTCTATGGCAAGTACCTCGACCACGAATTCCCTGTGATGATGTCAAAAACTCCGCCGAAAAATAAGTGGTCTGTTAGGCCTGTAGGCTTCGACAACGAATATGTGACGAGACATATTTTGAGCAAAAGTGATGACGAGATTAAGCAGCTATATGAGTGTGGAGCCCTGGGCAAATGGAATAATGTGCCGGCAAGCAGACCACCTCCCGACTGGGATGGTAAGTCCGGGCTTATTATGGCGAGAGAGTGAGTTTAATTTCTTCAGTCAAACGAAGAAAGGAGGTAGAGATAGAAGGGATGGAAGAACCTAGATGGGCAGATTGGATCAGGGAGAGAGATGACCCCAGGATTGCTCATACCAAGCCTGAGGCTCTGGATGATATAACCGTGTTAGACCTGAGCTACAAGAGTTTCGCTGGATGCTACTGCTCTTCGCTTTTAGCTGAATTTGGCGCTGAGGTTCTGAGAATAGAACCTCCTGAGGGCGATTTCATTAGAAGCTGTACCCCTTACGGTACGCTGTACCAAGGTGAAGGTCTTAACTATCTGACTGAGGGTAGAAACAAATTTCATATGACCTTAGATCTTGAAAAGCCGGAAGGTGGAGAGATATTAAAAGGTCTGACAAGCCAAGCTGATGTGCTTATCGAGACCTATAAGCCCGGAGTCATGGATGACTGGGGTGTTGGTTATGAACAACTGAAGGAAATCAACCCCGGACTGATATTCGCCTCGATAACGGCCTATGGACAGTTTGGACAGATGAGCCGGAGCAGGATGCCAGACTACGATAATGTCTGTCAGGGCAGGTCAGGCATCCAGTATGATACTGGAGAAATGCTGCCAAAGGGAAAGAGCTACGATGAATGCCCTTGGGCAGTCCCTACAAAGGCTGGCCCTTGGATTGGTTGGGCCGTAGCGGGAACATTTATGGCGATTGGCGTCCTAGCCGCTTTGCAATGGAGAGGAATAACTGGAGAAGGACAGGCACTGGATGTGGCGACTGCCGAGGCTTACGCCCGTTTCGATGACTATGTCACATTATGGCATCAGATGACCGGACATATTAATGAACGCTTTGGCAGCTTGGATACTAGCGCGTGGTTGTACTGCTTCGCACCAACTAAGGACGGCGCGGTTTTTCTCGGCGGCATAAGGCTTGAGATGTGGCAAGCGTTTGCTGACATGATGGGTAAGTGGGACGAGTGGGGAGTTGCGAGCTGGACAAGCTTAGCACCTTTTTGTCTTGAAGAGGAGCAATTGAAATGGGCGCCGTTAGTCTTTGCCGAGACCAGTAAATATACCAATGAGGAATTAGTAAGAATGTCCGTCGAATATGCTAAGACAGGTCGTTTAGCTCCTATCACTCCGGTAGTGGCTCCAATCTGTCCCTCTGAAGATGCTATGAAAGACGCCAACTGGCTAGACAGAGGGATTTTTACTCCGGTTAATGACCCGGTTTATGGAGAGCTTATTGTAGCTCAGGCACAATATAAATTGAGTGAAACGCCAATCAGGACAAAGTGGGTATGCCGGCCGGTAGGCTATGACAACGAGCACTTCTACCTTAAATATTTAGGTTTTGGACCGTCCAAGCTAAAAGAGCTAAAAGAAAAGGGTATAGTTTAGGTGCCGTCAAATACCTGAAAGAGAAAGGCCTGTGGACAGATAAAGATGAGGTACGTCTAAAGTATAACCTATGGCTTGTTGAAAGATATGAAGAAGCTTACGAAGCGGCAATAACAGTATGGCGTCAGCTGAAGGAAGCCTATCAGAAGTATGAGCGCAGGCAGAAGAAGGCTTCCTCAAGCTGCGGTGGGGTGCTGGTAGCCGACTCCACCGGAATGAAGACAGGGAAGACCAAGAGAGGTTCGCCTTTGAACTTGGCCATCAAGGTAACTGGGAGGGAAGTCAAAGGTAAGAGAGCAATACTCAAGGAGGAGCTGGTCACTTTAAGTGGGCAAGTGGCGCCAGGATGAGCTAAAGGATGCCAAGGCCGATTTAGGCATCACCGACGGGCAGCCTGAGCTTAAAGGTGTCATGGCCTGAACCCAGCCTGCTCTCCCCTCTCAGCGCTGCCTCTTTCATGCTCCAGGAGACCTCTACTGGGCTCTCTATCGGGATGGAGCCCAAGGAGAGTGGGCATACTGGAAGGAAAGGCTCAGGCAAGAGCTTTGGAAACCCTCAGCTAAGGGGATGACAGGTGTGGAGTGCCTCGTTGCTGAGCTTGACTGGAGAAGATTTCACTCGGCTGCTACCTACCTTAGGAACGCCAAAGATGAGCTCTTTACTGTCACCAGGCTAAAGGAACGAGGGATTGCCCCAGAGCTGGTGATGGTAGCCACCAGTGCCTGGAAAGGGAGTTTAGGGAGATAAACCGGCGGACTGAGGTTGGTACGAGGTGGAGCGATGAAGGTGTGGAGAGAGTTGCCAGGCTCCTCGAGGAAGTTCGGCTTAATGGAACAAAGCTGGAATTCTGAGGGGGATATATTGACAAACCTTCAAGAACAGCTTATTATAACGCCACTGGCGGTTCCTGTAAGGGATAATTCCGGGGAAATGTCAGCTCTTTGACATGTTACCTAAGTTTTAAATGAAAAAGGAGGAAAAATAAAATGATAGAGCCCTATAATCTTGCAATTTGCCAGGCCGAAAGAGTAGTAGTGATGTCGGGGGGAGTCACTAAGATTAAGGAGAACATGGAACGGAACCTTCAGCATTACTGCGGCTTAATTGACTGGATTTGTGCTGGAGATTTTCTGGGTCCTACTAGAGGCGGGGTAAGCTTAATAACCTTCGGCGAGCTTGACATAAAATGGCCGCTATTACTCAATGCGGCCAGGAATGTCGTCGGAGTTTTCGCCGAGTACCCGCAGCTTTTTGGACCGGCACTCGAGGGCTTCAAGGAGTCGGAGGTAGATTGCTTTTTTACCAGTGAGGCAGTTAAGGCCTGGTTTGAGGGCTCAAGCTTGCCTGCCGGAACAGTAGCCGACAAACCCAGCGAATATCTTTTGGAAAATATAATCCAGGCCACTCTCAGCCCCTTTCTGGTCAGTTACTCTAAACCCTTGTTGACCGAGATAAACCCGGAACGCTGGCGACGTCGGTATTGCCCCATCTGCGGCGGCATTCCCGATTTTGCTTTTCTGGATAAAGAGAGTGGTGCTAGGTGGCTGTTATGCTCTCGGTGTAATGCCGAGTGGCTCTTCCAACGTCTGGAGTGTCCCTACTGCGGAGCTACCGACCAGAATGCGCTGTCCTATTTTACCGATGATAAGGGACTATATCGTCTCTACATATGTGAGCAGTGTAAACGCTACCTGAAAGCTATCGACTTGCGGCAAGCTGGGGCTGAAGTGTCATTGCCTCTGGAGCGTTTGGCTACCATGGATATCGATGCACAAGCCCGGGAACAAGGATACCGACCTTATGGTGAAGATAGTGGCCGCTCCGATGAGAAATAAAGCAGACTAAACCGGGCGCCGATTACTGCTGTAGAGTACCGAAACCCCATTAAGTCATGACCTGAGTATTACTTTGATAATGCACACCACGGTCATTTGGCTTATGCTTAACTGGGAAATCTTGATAGTCGATATTCGCTAAAATCGGCATCACAGGTTATAATATAACCAAAGTAAATAATTGGGTAGGAGGGATACGTATGCCATTTCGCATGGGACCTTGGGAGATTGGCCTCATCGTGCTGATAATTGTGATCGTATTCGGAGTGGGAAAACTGCCACAAGTGGGCGGAGCTATTGGTAGAGGTCTACGCTCCTTCCGTAAGGCACAGAGTGGTGAGGATGAAATTGACGAGGAAAAAAGTGAAGTAAAACCACGCCGTACTACTGTCAAAAAAACTGCCTCCAAATA
>SDBU01005226.1_pt1 | contig 15641 bp, 19 predicted proteins | sample 2277071 | NCBI WGS metagenome assembly SDBU01 (sample SAMN10397929, study PRJNA504765) | marine sediment metagenome | isolation source: marine sediment core GS08_GC12, 126 cmbsf | place: Arctic Ocean: Gakkel Ridge, Loki's castle | collected 2008
GATTCACCCTGTATGGAACTGAAGATCTCGGTGACCTGGAGAGTCGCTCGACCACGCTCACGAAGCGACCCTGAGTTCTGTCGAAGGGTGGACATTTTACATTGACTCGATGGTCTCGATGCCGAGAAGTTCGAGGCCCTGCTTGATGACGCGGGCGGTGTGGTCGCACAAGATGAGCCTGCTTTGTCGCAGCGAGTGACTTTCGGCTTTGAGCACGGGACAGTTGTCATAGAAGACGGAGAACGACCCGGCCAGTTCGAACAGATATGCGGTCAGGACATTGGGACGGAACTCACGGGCGGCAAGGTCGAGGAGGTGGCCGAACTTGGCCTCGTCTAGATCCTCCTGCGCTTGCAGGACCTCCAGCCATTTCTTTGCCGATTGTGCCTTCCCGTAGTACTTGTCCATTTCCTCTTCCTTGATCATGGGCGAGATGTACACCATTCCACAGGTACACTTGTTATAGAACAGCCCCTCCTTGATCCACAGCTGCCTCGCGTTCTTGGGATGGCCACCGCATGCTGGGCACATCCTCTCCTCGACGAGCTCGTGCTTGACGAGGCCGGTCTGCTTGTTGAGTAGGCCCTTGAGCTCAGTGTCTCGTAGTTTAAAAACCTCGGTCCTGCCCGTGCGATCGTTGAACTTGTCCCTTGGCTCTGGCGTTTCCATCATGGTCTTCTCCCCATTTTTTATTGATGCTAAAATATCTTCTTTTTAAATCAGAAATAAAATTCTCATCCTTTGTATGTTGATTCATGCCCGTTCTTGCATAAGAAAGATATTCGAGAATTAACAGTCTTTTTTTCTCTCGAGCTGGAGATGTAAATCTCAAGTACGGTAGCAATTCCCTCAATAGATTCGAGCCGTATCTAAGTTCATAGTTTGTTTTTCCATTATATGAGTTCTTACTTATTATGTAGCCACCGTTTCCTATTATTTCCCTGGCCCTTTCAAGTATTTCAAGTTCATTATTTGAAATTGATAGAATAGGACTGACATTATCTTTTCCAAAGTACACCTTACCGCTCTTCTTTTTTGTTTTTCCAATATAAAATCTTAAAATCAACGACCCCTCACCATCAATTAGCCCCTCCAACCAACCTCTGTCGCGGTCATTTATAGTCATGTTTAAACTCCCAATGATATTAATGGACCCGGGAGAATTCGAATCTCCAGCCTCCCGCATTGCAAACACGGGCGAGCTGCCATTGCTCTACGGGCCCATTGGGTGTGCCGCGCCGGGGTCATCTCATGAATGCACGAACAATCAGAAGACCGACGCAGCACAGAAAGCCTAATAGCCCCCCATGGATATAACGGTTACGTCGGTTGTGCCTTCTATGTCTCGCCGGATGACGAAGACCATTGCGCTCACCCCCGAGCTCCACGAGTGGCTGGTGGGCAAGAAGCGGGGCAATGAGACCATCGACGACACACTTCGCAGATTGCTAATTATCAAGACGGAGGGGGAGATTGATGCCGGAACTCAAGATACAGGTTGATGAGGATACGAACGAGAAGCTCGCGGACATCATGGACTTCCAGGATATGACCCTGGATGACATACTCAAGGCGGCCGCGAATGAATACCATGTTCCGAACCATCCGGTCGACCGCGAGGCCTACGCCCACACCATCCAATTCCTGCCGATCATGCTCGAGCAGGTGCGTCAGAACTTGCCATACATCCTGAACGACAAGTCCCTGGCGATGCTCCCTCAATTCCTTCAAGCCGTGAAGAAGAGGGACATTGCTCTTGTGATCTCGGGTGGCCCCTCCCTTGATAAGAAACAGCTCAACACCATCCGTGCTTCGGATTTCCAGAAGAGGGGCGGCACGATCCTCGTCGTGGACAGCGTCCTTGTCAAGGTCATTGCCGCTGGCATTATCCCGGACATCGTTGTAACCCTTGACCGCCAGCCCGAGACCGCCGATTTCTTCCGGCACAGGATCATACAGGACTACAAATCGCCCATCCATTGCATCATGCCGATCGACATACACCCCGAGACCCGGGACCTGATCAAGGGAGACCGTTGGTGGTTCAAGCCCGCCTTCCTCAACTATCCCACGACCAACCTGAATGCTTACCTTCATTTCCTCCTGCCACAGCTTCCCACCCTCCTTGGTGGTGGCAACGTCGGCTCCGGCTGCATCAACATTGCCCTGATGCTCGGTATGAAGACCGTTGGCTTCTGCGGAATGAACTTCTCCTGGCCGACCTCGATGAAGATCCACGAGACCGACAACTTCCTCGGGGATGTGATACAGCACGGTGGTCGCATCATCACCAATCGTCGCGGCAAGTTCGACCGGGTAGAATGGCCGTGCGAGACGGAGAGCTGTCCCGATGAGAAGAAGTTCAAAGGAGAGTGCGCCGCCCGGCGGGTTGAGGACGAGGACTTCAAGCTCTGCCAGGAGGAGCTCGAGGGGCAGTTCAATCGCGTCAAGGACCGGCTCGGTGTTGAGTGGTTGATCAGCAACACCTACTCCATCTATCGTGACATCCTGATCGACCACTTGAAGCACTTCAAGGAGGGGGATCCGGAGCTGAGGTTCGTCAACTGCACCGGAGGGGGGCTGGCCTTCGATGACGAGAGCGACATCATAGAGTGGGGCGGGCTGTCCGACTTCCTAAAGGAGACGGGTAGGGATACCGATGGCAAAGAGGGGCAGAAATAAGAAAAAGGGGAGGAAGAAACGCATGAAGGAGGAAAAGGACCAGGAGAATACCCAGGATGAGGAGTTCCGCCGCATACAGGAGTCGACCTTCTACAACTTGGGGCCTTTGTTCTTCGATAACGTTTCCAGGAACATCGAAGGAGGGCTCCGCAATGAGAAGGGTCGAGACTTCGTCAAGGATGACTTCCTGAACGGCGAGGGTCGCGGCAAGACCCACAAGGACACCGTCGCGGTTATCGTGGCTGCCGGCCCTTCTATAGAAATATTCGGTCACCTCGACACGCTCAAGAAACACTACAAGGACCGCAAATTCACCATCATCGCTGTAGACGCAATGCTAGGTCCACTAGTCCGGAAGGGTATATTCCCCGACTATGTGTTCTCGGCAGATCCTCAGCCCGAGACTGCTCCGTTCTACGAGGTGGCGACCAAGAAATCCTACCGCGAGAAGCTCAGGCGTGCCAAGACCATGGCGGTGTTACCAGGATGGATCCACCCGGACGTCCTGACCAATTGGACCCTTGAGCGTCGTGCTTTCTATTGGGGCTCTTCGGCCTTCGGGAAGTACATGGAGGTGTCTGAATTCTTCAACGCGTTGGTGGATCTTGGCACCGTAAATGTCCACGCACACGTGACTGGTGCGGCACTGAGCATAGCGCACGAGATGGGCTTCAAGATTGTTTGCACCATAGGAACCGATTACTGCTACAATGCTGGCGAAAACTTTCAAGATGGGGGCTGGTACAAGTACCTCCGCGACCAGGGCATCGACGACGAGACCATCTACAAGGACCTGCTACCGACCAAGTACATAGATCCGCACAACGGCGAGGAGGTCGTGTCCGACGTCATCTGGATGTCCTACGTCGGCTATATGCTTGGCTGGCTAATGAGTCTGGTTCCTCCTGAAACACCGCATTCTCCTAATTTCAAGGTTTTCAATTGCTCACAGCGAGGATTGTTCCAAGATACGCCACAGAAGGATGGCGATGGTAGGGTGGCCTGGCCTGGTAACATCCTCGTTAAACACGCGAATTTCAGCAAATTCCTAGAGAAGGTGGAAAACTGGTCCGAGTCATCCGAGGAATAGACACGAGTGACAATGTGGCGGAAGCTCCCAAGGGCGGGGCGCCATACAAGACCACCCCCAGGAAGTTCCATTGCGTAGCATGCGATATTAGCCGTAAACTACGCCCCAATGAGCTGAAGTTCACCAGGATGAACGCCGTATTTCCTGGATTGTACGCCCTCAGTGACAGTTACAACCTTCCCCAGCGCATCTATTTCTGCGAAATGAACCACCTGGCCCGGAACAAGCAAACAGGCCAGATAGATGAGGTTGGTTCGGCGATAACAGCACAGCGAGTCTCCTTCAAACGATGCCAATACAAGGATGTCATCGTGGAGCAGGATACCGAGGGCGGTTTCAACCACTACGTGTCGTGCCTCGAGCCCGCCTTCAAGTGCGACCGTTGCCGCAGGGACATACCCACTCACCATTGGTTATGCCCGGACCTGGATGCTTCACCCACCATCCCATGGGAAGACATCTACGACTCGCAATGGTTCACGGACCTGGGCCGCGAGATCGTCCCAGAACAGATCATCACTAACCCAGAGGTGTACAGACAATGGATGGAAAAAGGGACGCTGCCGAAATTCTGAAGGGTGTACGTAGCAAGATCGAGCCGCCCAAGAAGAGGTGCTGCATCGCGATCATTCCTGCAAAAACCCACTCCAGAAGACTTTCACATAAGAATTTCCTCGAGGTCAACGGCACGCCCATGACCGTCTGGACGCTATGGAAGGCCCTACATTGCCCCCACATCGACCACGTGGCCATCTCGACCGATAACGTTGACGTGGTCCTCGACAAGCTGCCTCAGCTGGCCAGACCCGTCTTCAGCCGCGGAATGTTGGTGGCCCGCGGCAAAGACGTCCGCCACCCGGATGTGGCACTGTACTGGGTCATCCGTGACGCCCTCAAGATGTTGACCACCGGAGGGTACGTCCTTGACAACCCGACCCACGTGGTCCTGATGCAACCCAATGTGCCTACGCTTCCCCAGGAGGCCATCGACCGGGTGGTGGGGGCGGTGGTGGAGGAAAAGTACAACGTGGCCCGCCACTACAACCTCGAGGGCGCCGAGACAGGAGGCTGTTGCGCCTACAAGGCACATGCGTTCATGGAGGTGGCCATCATGGATGCGAACAACTACGCCGTTTGGACCGACGACCCCGAGGTACACGATATCGAGGACCTGAGCCTCGTGGAACGGATATTCTTCCAACGACAGGAGGGGAGGCTCGATGTCAATGATTCAGGGTAGCTCTGTGTTGATCACGGGCGGCGCCGGCTTCCTCGGGAGGCACCTCACCAAGGAGCTCCTACGTCGACGCGTGAGAAAGGTCGTTATCTACTCGAGGGATGAGCACAAGCACGAGCTGATGAAGGAGTACTTCAAGGACGATATCGGGCGGCTCCGTTTCATCGTGGCCGATGTCCTGGACACCGACTACCTGAAGTACGCCATCCGCGGCGTGGACTACGTCATTCACGGCGCGGCGCTCAAGATCATCCCGACGGGGCAGTACAGCCCTCTGAAATACATAGACGTCAACATGCTCGGGTGGACTTCGGTAGTGAAGGCCGTCCTGGAGCAGAACGAGATCAGCGGCCGTTATATCAGGGTCCTGGGCATCTCGAGCGATAAGGCGGTGGAGCCCCTCAACACTTACGGTAAGGCCAAAGCCTTAGGGGAGGACCTGTTCACCCACGGTAACGTCTACTCACCCAACTGGAAGTTCTCCAGCGTCCGCTTCGGCAACGTGGTCGGGTCGACGTCGTCGTTGGTCGCCGCAAAGAAGCTCCCCGGACTAACGCACGTGGACATGACCAGGTTCTTCATCCCGATCAAGGAGGCGGTCGACCTGACCCTCTACGCCCTCGAGGGAATGTTCGGAGGGGAGATATTCGTTCCCAAGTGCCGGGCCTGCCGGATCCACGACCTGATGAAGTTGCTCACTGGCAAGACCAAGTTCGAGAACATCGGGATGCGACCCGGGGAGAAGATCGATGAGGTCCTCATAAGCCGTTGGGAGATGCCGAGGACGATCGGTCAGGACGATTGCTACATCATCTTGCCCGAGGAGTTCGCCCAGACGGGGCACCACTACCACACCTCCGATTACGTGGTGCCGTTCGAATACTCCAGTGGTAACGAGGACCTCCGTATGACCAAAGAAGAGATGGGAGCGATGTTCAATGTCGACCGAGAAAGAGATACTACAGTGGGATAGGTTCTATTAAGGGAACGCCAAGCTGATGCGGATCCCTGATATCAGGCTAGTTCGTGAGCTCTCCGGGGTCGACCCGACCGGCAAGGCGGCCCTGGTCCTCGGCTGCGGCAACGGCCGTCACGCCATCCTTCTGAGGCAGCTCGGTTGGCACGTGGTCGCGGTGGATTACTCGCATGAGGCGCTCGTTCACCTCAATGCTTGGGCCCAGATAGAGGGGGTCCGGGACCACCTGTTGACGATGAAGGTCGACCTCAATGACCCGAAGATGTCGTTCCTCGAGGATTTCAAGGGTAAGTTCGACCTGATCACGGCATGGTCTGTGCTGAGCTACCTCGTGGACGACGAGATCCACAAGCTGCTCGATTGGCTGCCCGGCGTCTGCGCCGAGGAGGCCCAGCTGATAATCTGGACCCGTGGAGAGAAGGACCGGGTCCACAACCCCATGTTCAATTCTTCGGACGGGTTCATGGTCACCCAGAAGCGGAACGAGAACGGGTGGAAGTTCCTGTTCCGGCTCAACCCCAACTGGACCGAGCCCGTGATCAACGAGCGTTGGGAAACATTCGGCGTGTTCAACGAGCACCACTACCTGATCAGGAGCGGATTGAAATAGATGGTTGATGTCGTTTGCCAGCGTTGTGGAACAGAATTTTATGCCAGCCCTAGTAGAGTTAGGGATGGATGGGGTAAGTTCTGCTCGTTTAAATGCAGAGATGATGGCAAAAAAACTGAATTGGTATGTAAATACTGTGGTATTAAATATAAAGTTCAAAACTGTCAATTGAGGGGTTCTCGCGCTGGAAAATACTGCTCTAAGGAGTGCTTTATTAATGATAAAAAGAAGTATTTAATTTTAGAGTGCGTAGTTTGCGGAAAGGAATTTAGAAGAAAATTATCTCAAATTACCGGAACTCATAGAGGTCCATATTGCTCCAGAGAATGCTACTGGAAAAGCGGGGACGTCCCTAAAGGTGCCGAGACTGGTACTTGGCAAGGCGGAATGTCCACAACGACCTGTGATTGCTGTGGTGTGGTGTTTGAGTACTATCAGTACCACACTAGAGATTCTCAACCTAGATTCTGCTCCAGAGAGTGTTATTTCACATCTAATACTGGCGAAAATCATTGCCAATGGAGGGGGGGTAGGGTATACTATTACGGGCCTAATTGGTATAAGATGAGGGGCGAGGCGCGACGCGCCGGTAATTTCGAGTGTGCCCTTTGCCTCTCCAAAGAATCTGATGTTGGTCAGGAGCTCGATGTTCATCACATAATCCCTTTTAGGGAATTTGGGATCGAGAACTATCTGCAAGCTAATGATGGTGATAATTTGATTTGTCTTTGTAAATCCTGCCATCAAATACTCGAAAAAGGAGCGATATCAATATGAAAAAAGTGGCATTACTCCAAGCCCATATGCATCCGTACATCGGATACCTGCAAATGATGTACGCGGTGGACGCGTTCTATTACTACACCGACGTGCAGTTCGTACGGCAGAGCTGGCACCACCGCAACAAGATCCGGACCAAGCAGGGGTGGATGTGGCTGGACGTTCCGGTTCGACACAACACCCCCCACAAGGACCTGATGATCAAGGACGCCGCGATCGACCGTACCAAGCGGTGGCGCAAGCAGCACAAGAACAGCATCCAAGCCTACTACCGGAAGTCCCCGTTCTGGGACCTGTATGCCGATGACCTCGACCGCATTTATGATTTCGATTGGTCCAGCCTGATGATGCTGAACATCAACCTCCTGGACACCTTCTACAAGAAGCACCTCGAGATCGAGACCCCGACCTTCAATGAGGCCGACATTGCATACGACCGTGACGTCGGCAAGATGGAGAGGTTGCTCAACTTCTGCCGCGCCGTCGACGCCGACCTGTTCCTCGAGCCCGGCGGCGGTACTTCGTTCTTCGACGAGGATGCCTTCAAGGACGCGGGTATCGAGCTGCGGTTCTTCCACTACGACCCCATCGAGTACGAGCAGCTGTGGCCTGGCTTCCAACCCTGGATGTGCACCCTGGACATGCTGTTCTGCCTCGGTCCAGAGACCAAGGAGGTCCTCGGCGATATCGAGTGGTACGACCACGAGATCTCGGAGGAGTACAACGTCGATATCGAGGAGCGTCCGGACCCCCTCGAGCAGGACCCGGAGATGAGGTTCTGATGGCTCTGAAAATGGGAATATGTCTTCTGTGTTTTAAGATTAGGATATTACAAGAACACCATGCCACTAATCCCACCCAAAAAGAGACGTATTCAATAATGATTTGCGAGCGTTGCCATAATCTAACTCACACTGGATTTAAGGAGGGGCAATGATGGAGTTCGTAGCGGACCCGGGCACGGCGTGGTGTGGCGACCTCAAGGTCTTCGAGGAGATCGTTCACGGCGTGAAGGCGGCCGGCGGCACGGCCATCAAGCCTCAGCTGTGGCCCAAGAGCGTCTACAAGGGCCACGAGATGGAGAAGGAGGCCCTCAGGGCCTACATCAATGAGGAGACTCTACGACGCATGACTGGTATCTGCGTGGCCCTTGAGCTCTCTATGTTCTGCTCGGTATTCAGTATCGAGAGCTTCAAGATGATGATGAAGGTGGCCGCGGACTATCCGCCGATGGGCGAGCGGGTCAAGATATCGTGCAGCATGAACAAGAACTGGAAACTTATCGATGAGATCCTGAAATGGGAGATTGACGAGGTGTTCATCTCGGTTGCCTCCAAAGAGGATGAGATGGAGTTGCTTAAGCACGGTGTTTATGATCACCATTCAACAATCAAGCTGCTCTACTGTGTACCGAAATACCCTACCACTCCCGAAGACCTGGCGTTTATGGATGCCGTTGACGAAGATGCGAGGGGATTCTCCGACCATACCGTCGGAGTCGTGGCCCCCATCACCGCGGCGGCCCTTGGTTTCGACATGATCGAGAAGCACGTGAAGCTTACTGCGGTAAAATATGAGAGCATGTTGGGAGACATCCCCAGGTTCCCTGATGAGGTCTGCGCCATTAGTACTCCCAATTTTCTAACGATGATAGAGGCCTGCAAGGATGCAAGGAGGATGGCCGGATATGATTGAGGGTAAACTGGTGACGCTCCGGGAGCTCCGCGAGGAGCACCTCGAGTTGCTCATGACCATGCGTAACGAGCTAATGCACGAGGGCAACTTCCGTCAGTACAAGCCCCTGACGATGCACGACCAGAGACGGTACTGGGAGGGTTATGCCAACAGCCCCACTACGGTGCTGTTCGCAGTCACCGCTCATGTTCTTCTCGAGGATAGCACCGAGATAACTTTATCCACCGTGGAGGATGGCCTAGAGCGGTTCGTCCCGGCGGATGTTTGGGACATTGTTGGAGAGGTCCGTGTCGGCGAGATCAACTGGCGGGACCGATGGGGCCTGCTCGGTCTGATGATCGGAAAGGAGCATCGTCAGAAGGGCTACGGCTCCGAGGCGCTCTACCTGATGCTCGAGCACGCTTTCCGAGGGGTCGGCCTCCACGTCATCCGTGCCGAGGTCCTCGGCGGGAGCATCTCTGAGGGCATCTTACACAAATGGGGCGCGAGCCTCATCGGAACATCCTCACAATCCTCTTTGGTCGACGGGAAGCTGAAGGACACCGTACTTTACGACTTCAACACCTGGAACTGGTCAGTTAGCAGGAAGCATATCTATGAATCAGCAATCAAGCCAAAGACCGAGCACGCCGCTAAGACTATTTGAGCCTCCATTCTGGGATCTCCACAATGAGGTCGGCCTCGAGGAGAGGATAATTAATGGCAACATCTTCACCGGCGACGCCGTCGAGGAGATGGAGAAGGCGATCGCCGAGTACCTGGGCATCGACCGTCCTGGCAAGGTGGTGGCCGTAAACAGCGGGACGAAGGCGCTGGAGTACATCTTCAGGATCCCGCGCAAACAGGGGTTCAAGGTCCTTGTTCCGTCCTTGACGATGGCCGCTACGCCCCTCGCCCTCGAGGCGGCGGGCCTGATCCCCAAGTTCGTCGACGTGGGCCCCGACCTGGTGGTTAACCTCGAGATCCTCAAGGAGGCGATGGAGCACCTACCCGGCCGCCTCGACGAGGAGGTCGGCGCTGTCTGCGTGGTGGATTATGCGGGCCGGCTGCCGGACATCGACGAGATCCGGAAATGGACCCTAGACAACGGCCTGCTGCTGTTCGAGGACGCGGCGCACTCTTTCGGCGCCCGACGCGGTGATCGCCTCGCGATGACGGGAGTTACCGGGGCAGCTACGTCATTTCATCCCATCAAGCCCCTCCCAGGCCTCGGTGGTGGACTTTTCGTGTGCGGACATGATAGTCCAAGGTTCGAAAAAGAAGCTCGCGAGAGGCGTTATTACGGCATCACAGGGCGAAGCGGCCCTGAGTACGATATCAAGATGCAGGGCGAGAACGCCTACATGAGCGACCTGTCTGCCGAGGTGGTGACGTACAACCTTCTCCACGTGGACGAGCACAACGAGAAGAGAAGGGAGCTGGCGAGGCACTACATCGACCTGATCACCTATTCCAAGATGGAAGCGACCTACACGCCCTTGAGATATGATGAGGGGTCAACATATCACCTGTTCCCGGTGATTTGCGGCCAAAGTGTTGACCGCGACAAGGTCATCAAGCAGCTCGGAGAGGCTGGCATCCAGGCCGGCTCTCACTATATTCCCTGCCACTGGTTCACCCGATGGAGGGAGGCGGAGAGGGGGCCGATCACCCACCTCGAGGCCGTGGCCAAGCACCTTCTCGTGCTGCCATGTCACCTCGGAATGACCCCTGACGACGTGGAGCGGGTCCTCGAGGCCCTCGCGGTCTGTACTTGGAAGTAGATTTAAGTAGTCCTCCCCACAATTAAGTCCTCGGCGAGGCTCATGACGTACCGAACCCCTATCGAGTATTTTTCCTATGATAAAATAGAGAAGATGCGCCTCACGGTCAAGGCATCGGCCAATGTTAATCCAACATTGCTCAGAAAGATGCCGTTCGGTACGATATCTTGGACGCTTCGCAACACTGGAGGCTTCCCCATCTTCTACGCCCTGGAGAACTCCACGGTGAAGACGCCAACGCACTACGAGGAGCTGGAGCCGGATGTGACGGTTGTTCAAGACACCATACCTCGTTACATCTACATCGCGAACGTGGAGACCACCATTGGCAACGACACGACCGTCTACTTCGAGCTCAGCATTCCCGAGAAGGAGAAGGAGCGCAAGAGTGGCGAGAAGGCCATCTACCAGCAACTCCATGACAAGGTCAGCCTGTTCAAGAGGTTGCTTCCCAGGCTTTTTGGAGGGAGGTGATTAGATGCCCAAGTCACTACGGACGTCATCGAGCAAGAACAAGTTCGCAGCTTGGAATGGCGATGAGGATGCGGTGGATTGCAACGTCGTCGGAGGTGTGCAGATCCTCATCACCCCCACCGGCGACTTCCGCCTCATGAGGGTCGGCCTGGCTTTCGACGCCTTGATCCTGCCCAACATCATCATCACGCAGGACAATATTCGGGGGGCGGCCTGGGACCAGGTCCTCGTTGACTACACACCACTGGTCAACATACAAGATTTTTCCTTTTATGGCGGCATTTGCTACGAGTACCTGGTCGGCAACGCCATACTGATCGACATCACGCAGGTTGTGGCGAACGTCAACGTGTCCTGGAAGATGGAGCAGATCTGAGGTGAGAAGATGGCCCGCGTACCCACGATGACCGAGGGGTGGCAGTCCGGCCACATAAGTGTGGACGGCAAGGATCTCCGGTCGAACACGACGTACATGTGGGGCGGGATCCTCGCTTCCACGGAGATCAGGATCTCCACCGAGTTCGACAGCGCCGACTCCATGACGTCGGGGATCCAGGAGGCCATTGACGACCTTCCCGCGACGGGCGGAACTGTTCTGATCCCGGCAGGCACCCACGAGATCTCATACCATATCCTCGTGGGCACGGACAGTGTCAAGCTTGTTGGAGTTGGCAGTTCCTCTATAATTCGGATAGCGGATGGTCGCAACAGTACATTGACCGCGCTAGCGCTTGCTGCGCAGGCCGATATCGTGGTGCTAGACGGCACGCAATTCAATGTGGGTGACTGGATCTGCATAAAGGACATGGCCCCCGCCGCCAACTCGGTAGAGACCAGGGTGATAGATGCCATTGTTGGGGACACCATTACGGTGTCCGTCGACCTGGCTTTCAATCACGCGATTGACACGGAGGTTTGGACGTCTCATCCCACCCTTCTGACCGAGGCCACCGTCACGGGTCTGCGCATCTCCAATCTACGCATCAATGGCAACCGTGCCAACCAGATGGAGGGCATCCTTGGCGAGATATTCGATGCTGCTGCTGCCAATCAGTCCAACCTACCCTTGCCCACCTCAATAGAGGCTTGGGGGACCGTCATTCTCTGGGATACCTCTGATGTGGTGATCAAGAATGTCGATATGGATAACATGCCTGCGCATGGCATATTCATCTGGGGATCTACGCAGAACGTTACCAACGTCACCATCCGAGATTGCTACTTGAACGACATCGCCGACAAGGGCATAGTCGCGTTACAACTTGCAGGAGCAACCCCTGTCTATATCAAGATCGAGGACAACCTCATTTTTGATTGCGGTGTCGGAGTTCGACATCTACCGAGTGCGGCCGTCAACTATGGCGACGGTATAAACTTCCATGTGCCCACTGGCACGCACCTCACAGTACGGGGCAATATAATCAAAGAGTGGAGGAGGAGCGGCATTGCGATTGACGGCTCGCAGTACAATGTCATCGATGACAACATAATCGGCTGTGACGGTAATTTACTGGGAGGTAACGCAGGGATACTCTACGAGAATTCCGATAATGTCACACTATCGAACAACGAGGTTTATATTAATTTAAGCCCAAAGAGCACCGCCCTGTCGATATGGGACTGTACCGACATGACCATAATTGGCGGCTCGTACACGATACCCGATGGTGGTGTGAACGGTGCGAGTGTGCTCAGTTTAGCAGATGTCGGTGGCGCTAGACCTACCGATATAACCATAGTCGGGGTGACGATAGAGGCGAACAATGGCGTCATCACCGACCCCAAGACACTATATCCGCTCAGCATCGTTGAGTCCGACTTCATAACCGTCGCGGAATGCATCATAAAGAGCGCTGGTGTCGGCCGGCCGGGCGTAAGGATCCAGGACTCTAATAAGTGCAACATCCACGACAACGAGATATTCGATGACGCCAGGAAAATGACCTACGGCATCGCTCTGGATGCGACCTCGGACCGAAACTATATTCATCACAATCGTCTCGAGGATTACATAACGGCCCCAATAGATGATAACGGCGCGGATAACCTGTTCGAGTCCAATCTTCGTAACTACCTGAGCAACACGAATGTTGAGAACGTGACCGTCCAGGCAGACGTTGCCCAGGCCAATGTGACGGTTGCCGATGGCACCTCATTCTTTGTAGGACAGGGCGTGATAATCTCGGACGGTTCTCCTCAATCCGAGCATTGTAATATCGGGTCCATCGCTGCAAATGTCCTAACAATGGATGAAAACCTCGTCAACACCTACCTTCTTGCGGATACGCCCGTCCTCACTGGCAAGGACACCGCAGGGATCCAGGAGTCCATCAACAACCTCCCCGCCATCGGAGGCGTTGTCAACATCCCTGTGAGGACCAACACCATCTCGTCCAGCATAATCGTGAACAAGCCCTGCATCATCCAGGGTGAGGGCGACGGTTCATTGGTGTATCTTGACGATAACATCAATGTTGACATGTTCATCCTACCCGCTGACCAGACTGATGTGATAATTCGCGACTTCAAGATGGACGGCAACTACGCCAACAACGCAACGGCTGGCCGGGGCATCTACTGTACGGACGGCAACCTGGATTGTCTCTTTGAGAACTTGGAGATAACCGGTACCCGTGACCAGGGCATCCACGTCGCCAGAACGGGCACCAATCCCGCACGCATAAAGATCCTGAACAATCACATCATTGATTGCCAGCCCGATGCGACCTTTGGCGCTGCGGGCATCGACTTGAATACCATAGACGATAGCATAGTCGCCCACAACACCGTAGAGGGCTGCGGTGATGTTGGAATAACTATCTCCAACGGCACCGGGACCCTAATCGATGATAATATCATCGACGGCAACACCAGGTTCGGCATGTATCTGACTGGGACCCTTGCCCACATCACCATCACAGATAATGTGTGCCGTTCCAATGGTGGTATCGGCATATATGTCGACGGCAATGTCATCCGGGGCCTTTCAATCTCAGATAATACTTGCGAATTAAATGATGGTGGGATTACGGTTTATCGAACCGATGGCGTCGACACGATAATGGACCATAACGTGACCCGATAGAAGGTGATGAAATGACGAGGGGCTTCGACGGGATTGAATATGTGGAGCGGCACAGTGCCTTCCAGGACGCGAACCACTGTCGGTTCGTGGACGATGACTTCATAGGTCATGACCTGGACACTTTTGAAAAATGGAGGTTGACCAACACTGGAGGCAGGGGCTCGCACCAGATCAAGAACGATGATGCGAACGGGATCCTCCAACTTATCACTGGCAACCAGGCCGCCGATCTGATGACCCTTGACATGAACAATAAGCGCCAGGTCGACCCGTCACTTAGCCCTGTCATACTCTTCAGGGTGAAGGCCCTCTCGGCTATTGGCGTGATGCCCATGTCCGAATTGAGGGAAGTGGAGCCCGCGGGCTGCAGTCATTGTTCATGAGCGACTGGGAGTTCTCAACCGGTCAGAACCTCTCGGGCGAAGAGTATTTCCCCGCCTATATCGGCTCAGGGACTGAGATCGTTCAGATCAACGCCAGTGGGCCAGACTCGGACTGGACATCCATTCGCCTCGCGTATTTCCGGATGATTTCGACGGCAGAGAAATCCATTCGGCTGACTACGCCCTACTTCTTCCCCGATCCCGGTCTGGCGGCGGCGCTGGAGGCGGCAGCCCTGTCCGGGGTGGAGGTGAGGATCATGACTCCGGGAGTGTTCGACAAGCCGGTGATCCAGTTGGCCGGTCGCACGTACATGCCACAGTTGTTGAAAGCGGGCGCGGAGTTCTACGAGTACCAGAGGGGGTTCCTCCATTCCAAGATGATGACCATGGATGGCAACATCACCTCAATAGGGTCTGCCAACTTCGATTTCCGGGGAATGTATTTTGATTTTGAGGTGATTTTCTATGTTTACATAAAAATTAGGTAAGAATGCATAATCATTAAGCGGTGGAGATTGGTCCGTTGATGATGGAGCTTCGTAACACAATATTCTTTTGATGTTTTTGTTAGCTAACGGTCTTAAAGCGACCATTGCTGCTTGAAATACGGCTCTATGATCCTGGTGGTTATCTCCTCCGTGACAGACATAGACAATATCAGGTTTGATTCTATCTATATGTGCTTCTAGCGGAATTAATATATCCTGAATGCAAGCATCCAATCTTTCATCATTCAAATTCAGGAATTCTGCTTCTTTGTACCCCAATACATCTTTAGCTCTTAAAGCACACTGGACTTCAGCCTTGTTCTTTTCCTCATCATACTTGTGTTCATAAATACGGTGAGCAACGAAACAGACATATAC
>SDBU01005227.1_pt1 | contig 15639 bp, 15 predicted proteins | sample 2277071 | NCBI WGS metagenome assembly SDBU01 (sample SAMN10397929, study PRJNA504765) | marine sediment metagenome | isolation source: marine sediment core GS08_GC12, 126 cmbsf | place: Arctic Ocean: Gakkel Ridge, Loki's castle | collected 2008
GCGATCGACAAGGCAAAATGTACGAATTGTGGAACATGTGTCAGGATGTGCCCTGTGGAGCCCAAAGCTGTCGACTGGTACACGGGTGATGAGTCTAAACCCCCCACCCATAAGTATGACCGCTGTATTCGCTGCTACTGCTGCCAGGAAACGTGCCCCGAGGGGGCGATCTCTGTTGAGAAGCCGTTACTGGGCAAAATATACTCCCGCATTTAATACCAAGTGGTTTTAGAACAGTGCATACAGCTAGAAGAAGAGAGTCCTGGAACTGATGGGGTAGCGAATCAAAGACCTTGGGTGAAAGGACAAAGCTGAAGCAGAATGGGGCGCTTTTCTGACGAAGTTTGACTCGTCCTCCTTTTTTGACAAGGTCAAGGGTTTATTCCGAAAGTAAAGAGGCTAACTAGGCAGATTTGGCAACAGCAATCGGTAGAGGAGGAGGAATGAAGAGAGGTATTGTGGGCTGGATAGCCAGTGCGCTTTTGATTGCCCCACTTATTCTGGGTCTTGCATGCACTGCGCCAACCCAGTTTGAGGGTGCCGTGTTTGAAGATCGCAATGATAACGGGATTAGGGATAACGCCGAACCTGGCATACGTGACATACTTGTCTCTAACGGGATAACGGTCACTGTTACCGACGAAACGGGCGTGTATCATCTACCGAGGGAGGGCCACTTCGTTTTCATAACCACCCCCAGTGGGCACGAACTCAGCACTCCATGGTACAGGGATACTCAGGAACGTGACCTGGACTTCGGTTTGGTGCCCAGCCCCCAGAAAGCCACTACAGAGTTTGTCTTCGTTCAGATGACAGATATCCATTTGGACACCGCAGTTGAAAATCTGGCGTTTTTCGAGCAGGCCATAGAAGAGGTCAATGAGATTACCCCGGCCTTCGTGGTGATTACGGGTGATCTGGTATACGGCGCTGACACCGCGACGGTTTCTGAGGCGAGGGAATGGTATGACGCTTATTCGAGCGTGTCCAGCGATTTCGACATACCTGCATATAATGCACCGGGAAATCATGATGTTGTCGGCATTTACTGTGAGGAGCCTCCCTCAACTGATCCTGGGTATAATGAGCAAACCTATCGTGATTACTTCGGGCCAACCTACTATTCGTTTGACTGTGGCGGATATCACTGCCTCGTCCTGGACCCAAATGAATTCGCCGATGGGCATCAATTCTATAGGGTGCCGGACTACCAACTCGAATGGCTCCAACAGGATATTGCTCATAGGGAAGGTAGACCACTATTGGTATTCTTCCATGAGCCTACCCCTTCCTGGGAGAACCGCACTGAGGTTTTAGATTTGCTCGGACAACATGGGACGGTGGCTATGTTCTCCGGCCATTGGCATCAGGATGTGATGATAGACAGTCAGGGCATCCAGGAACAGGTGACTGGCGCCCTATGTGGGGAATGGGTGGTTCGGACCATGTCCCGACGGCATGCCTCATGGATACCGTATCGTCTCTGTCGATGCCGATGGTATCTCCAGTTTTTATCGGGGGGTCGGCGAAGAAAGGCAGATAAATATCACCACTCCAGATGCGATGGTTAGTGGACAGGCGGTACTGACAGCTCAGGTATACACTGAGCATGGCGCTCTCCAAGAGGCCTTCTATCAGGTGGATGATGGTGAGCCCATGCCAATGTCAATCGAAAAGGGAGAGCTATGGGATACTGCCATCGCTCTATGGGATACAACACTGGTAGAAGACGGCTACCATACTGTAACAGTGAGGGCAAAGGATGACGTAGGAATATTCTCTGTAACGAAGGAGTTCAAAGTCACAGAGGAAGAGAGTGTGCCCATAGGTGAGCTTGTTTCGCATTTCGACACATACACGGGTCAGTATACGAGTATAAGAGGTCAAATTTCTTTTGTGGCTATAGGTGAGCCTTATGCTGGTGAGGGAATCGGTGCCGTCGTTTTGTCGGATGAGACTGGCGGCATGTTAATAATAGTAGCTGAATGTATAACACCATCTCCACCGACCTTGGCTACAGGTGACATGGTAACGGTCAGGGCTGTCCCGATCAAGTATAGTTGGGACTTTCTTACAGTAAGCCAGGAGTTCGCCTTGATCCAGCAATATGCTTACCTTCTGCCGGAAGGCCTACTGGTAAGCGATGAGGCTGGTTCCAATGAACTCATGCTAATGAGGCTGCTTAGTGGTGACGGGATACAAGAAGTATACCAGTGAAAGTTGGTGAGGTCTTGGTTTGCTGGCTAGGTGGTGATTACGGGGTGCTCGGAAGTGGCGAGTCAATAATAGCTAGAGTGATCGGACTTTCCGACAGAGACTGGGCCAAATGACAACCAGGAACCACAGTCCGATACTGCTCATCGTGAAATCAGTCTTGTTTCTTATCGCCCTTTTCGTTGCCACCGTGATAATCCACGAGGTTGCACACCTGGTTGCTGCTATGGTGATGGGGGTGCAAATAGCATCGTTCACCTGGTTTGACCCTCAGTATTTGGCTGTAGTGCAATAGAGCGAATAATATTTAAGAACCACGAGAAGGACATCACTGTTGGAGGTGCTTTGGAATGATTAAAGCAATGTCATTAATTAAAAGGAAGCCCGGAATGACACAAGAGGAATTTGCCAGGCACTACGAGGAAGTCCACGTGCCTCTGGCCATGAAACACTTCCCATTCAGAAAGTATTTACGGAACTACGTTATCAAACAACCTGAAGCCGAGGAGCCGGATTTCGACTGTGTCACTGAAGTATGGTTTGAAACCATAGATGACTGCCAAGCAGCCGCAGAGTTCTCGGCATCGAAAGAATACAAAGTAATCGCAGATGATGAGGAAAAATTCATGGATAGAAATAGTATATTAGCATTCATTGTTGAAGAAAGAGAGTAATTCTTTGATAGTTGACATTCTAGCTAACAAAATAGCTGATTAGCTGTGCAGCACGGGGTATCACCAGTCGTACAACCCAGCCAATATCAACCTCGATTTTAATCTTAAAACTCGACTAGGCGCTCGGGTTCATGACCCGCCCAATGAACAGGATGGAACCTGTTTCGATGTCGCGAATCATAAAGACAAAGGGGCTGTCAATTTTGACCACAACCGGTTCTTCTGGAGTTGCTGTCAACTTCATAACCACTGCCGTGGCTGCTGCAGCCTCGGTACCTGCCTCGTCTACAGATACAAATGCCTTATGTATAATTTCCCCAATGAATAGGTCCCGGTTGCCTGTCATGCCTGAGAAGTCCGCCGCTCCAGAGAAGGCAATAGGCATACCCATTTCACTAAGATAGTTGACCAGACTGTAATCAGATTCAAACTCAAACTTCGGCATGCTCAAAGCTACCTGTCTGTATTGCAAATCATTAATGATCTTTTCTAAAACGTCAGCATTTATTGATTCCTCAAAATCCCTGAACAGTCCTGTCTCCGGAAGCAGGATCACCATGGATAGCTCGCTGCCGTCGTAAAGCAACTCCACCGCCTTATACCCTTCCCCCTCTGCATAGCCAAAGGACTCGGTTTGCATCATCATCGGCACCGTAATCTCGCTATCATTTAGGAGATGGAAGGTGCCATCATCTGTGACCTCTTCACTGAATGGATGAAGCCACGCTGCGTTGAAATAGATGGCATTGGTGAGGACAAGCCGTGTCATCGCATCTATGACGCCGGAGGGGATCAAATCCTCTATTTTGCCCTCTGTCTGGTCACTGACCCAATCATTTATAGTAATGCGGGATTCTTCAGGTGCGTTAATGAAATCGAGGAGCCGCATTCCAGCCCCGTAATTCTCCGCTAGCACATCGAGGAATTGATCCATAAATTTATAGTCTTCTTGCCCCCAAGTCTCATTCACAATATTGAGCCGGAATCCTTTTTCATCCTTGCCCTCTGCACCTTCACCACGACTGGCAAGTTCAAGGTCCAGGGCGTTGAATGCGGGATGCAGGCGGTCTTGGGATAGGATGAAGTGGAGGGTATCTGCCATCTGCTGTTCGGTATCACCGCGAGCACCAGCGTATGTCATTGCTAATGCCAGGGAAATACTGTAGGGAGAGTAGAACAGATTTCCCTCCTTCTCGCTGATTGCCTGATATAGGTCAAAGGCGAAGGCGCTGTTTCCGGCAACAAGATCGCTTAGATCAGAATCGGCAACGTCAGGTGAAGTCACTCGCTCCTTTTCCGATTGCGCCATGCCAATGCTTATCGCTTCTCCACAACCAGCCAAGCTAACCAGCAACGCGAGTGCTAATATACCCAGGACAATCCTTTTCATAATAGTCGCCTCCTTCGGGCATTGTAAGCGAGCCTTTGGTTGGCTCTACTGTATTATAGACGAATTGGATGCCTGTAAGGTTCCCCATAGTCTGGGGGAAAGGGTGAGGCTTTTGCCAACTTTTTACTGATCTGCACTCAAAAAAGAAGCCGGGTCTCCTGATAAGGATACCCAGCCCCTTTAACAGCCTCAGATGATCCTAGTGCCTAGATAACTCCGGATTAGCCCTTCCCTATTCTAAACACCTTGGTGTGCCGAGCAGGATTCGAACCCAGCCAAGAAGTATCTGCATAATAACTGGGAGCTCTTTGGATCCCATGCAATATTCTTGCTTTGAAAAAGGCTTGAAGAAGGGTAACCCGGGCTCGGAAGAAATCTGCTCACGGGAAGGCCTCCTGGCCGGCCTGAGGGCGACCGTTTTCCTGACATGAGAGGAGGATTTCTAGATAGGCTTTGGCTCCTCGAACTTCACGGCCAATAGTCAGTATCGGTGACGCGATGCTGATACTCTGATGTGGAACCGGTTCCAGTGTAGCGTCGTGACTCCTGTCACGACGCAGAATTCGTTGACACAGGAATGGCAACGCTACCTTTCTTCACGATGGTGGCATTGTTCTAGGCCGATGGCGTGTATCTATGATATATTTGACAAACACTTGTCTCCCCTGGTGGCAAGGTACCGAATTCCAATGGAATACCTCTTGGGTGAGTCTGTATCGCCATTCCTTAGTGCTGGTGTTTCTGGTATCAGGATGGCAATCCTCAAGAATCAAGTGCAGTTGAGCCCTTCGTATGCTGATGCAGCCCTTTTCTTGTAGGTGCGGGGATGCGTGCGTGAAGCATTCTTAAGGGAAGTACTCGAATATCTCAACTTCGGAGATTGTCTCTTCTCCCCGTGTCAAGACTGAGGTTGGCGATTTGTAGACCAGGTCGTAGTGCTCCAGTTCTTCAAGGGGCACAGGGCTGATGTATGGGGTTTTCCCTACTATTGTGTATTCTGGATTTGCTCTTACAAATGCCGCGGCGTCCTCATAGGCGGTAAATGATGTCTCATCGGAGATGACCTTGACCATGAGCCTGTTTCCTTTTGTATCTATTACGGGCTCCTCAGAGAAGGAGACGACCGAAGTCTCTTGGGGGACCCACTCCTCACCGCCGAAGATATACAGCCTGGAGCACATGGATTGATAATACGCAGGATAGTATATTAGTACTGCGCTAAGTCTCTCCTCCTCCACTTGATAGCATACCTCGTAAAACTCGCTTTGGTTCCTGTTCGCCCACGCTACAAAGGCGTGGAATTCGCCGAGAAGGCGAAGGTCCCCGGTCAGTATGACGAAGGCATTAGTATTGTCTAAAATCACATATTTGGAGCCCTGTTTGTCCAGTATCTCATTGGCTGATGCTTCATCCTGCGCGAGGAGAAACGAGGCGGGAACCTCGGCATGCTTCTTGCCCGGGCTAGCATTTGGTATGCGGTGGGCGATATAGCTGATCCAGTAGCCGGGGTCCCACCAGCTCATGACACCGTATGCCGATTCCGGATAGCTGTAGCTTTCTCCGGCGGCGGGCCTCTCGTACAACTCATAGTAGAAGTCGGCATCCTGGAAGGGTTCCGGGGTATTTTCTTTCATCCAGATCAGCGCATCGTACCAATCGTCGCTGGGTCCTCTCTGAGGCTCTGCCCAGTCAATTGCCTTCCCGATATTGGGGTAGAAGACCAGAAAGAACACGATTACTAATGCTATCAAGCCGTAGATATGGCTAACGCTAAATACTCTGGCACCGAGGGCTTCCTGTCTTCTTTTCGGAGTCTTCTCTTTCTTACGTTTTGCCTTCTTGGTTATCTTGTGTTTCTCCATCTCCTTTTGCAGAGTTGTACTCCTGTCAAGCTCTTCTACTGTGACCTCTTCAGGGGCTTCTTTGAAGCCGGCAAATTCCAGCATTCGCCAGGAAAAATATGCTGTGAGAAGGGCAACGTTCACCGCTAGGTAGTAGGCAAAGCGCTGTTGCCCAAAAGACGCTATCAGCATTATCAGGCTCCAGACAAGGAGCAGAGTCTTGTCAGCGGCGCCCTCCTTTATAACGAGGTAGGCTATTATGAAGAGGGATAATATAGATAGGTAAAAGCCTGTACTGAAGAATTCCCACGCTGATGACAGCGAGAGCCCTTTCATCTCGGAAACCGTTAGTTCGCCTCCCGTGGGGTTGAGCACGCCCAGTTTGCCGAGCATCGAGTCGAGCAAGGAGGGGTCTATCAGATAGAACAACCCCAGCCCAATGCCTGCAAGCACGGCTAATGTCAGCGGGTAGTAAGCCGGCCTTATGTCCCTGCGGATCATCAGTGAAGAAATGCCGCTGAAGGCCAGGAATGCCAGGATACCAATGAACAGGGATGCAATCTGAATATTCCACAGATAGTATCCACCCGGGGCAAAGGCGATCAGCACCAGGGCAACGAGAAAGACAGGCACACTGACAACACAGAGGTAATCGGTTGGCCTGCCTCGCAGGTGGTCTATGACGTATTGAAGGGTGGCGAAGATAAAGATTATGAATATAAAGAACGCCCCTCCCGTCCACGAAAGGAGGTAGAGCCCCAGCGCTATCCCGGTCAGCACCGAGTAGATCAGGGGTTCTCTCAGGATTGCCCAGTCTCTCCTGCGCAGGCTATCGAAGGAAACATCTTTCTGCTTTGCGCTTTTCACCGCCAGTATCAGGAACAGCACGATAGTGGTGCTGAACAGGATCTCGGCGGCGTGGTGATCGGTGAAGCCGAGGAGGGTTCGAAAGAGGAATTCGCCGGGCAATATGGCAATGAGAGCCGCGGCAAGGAGCCCCGCTTTTTTGTTGAATAGCGCTTTACCTATGAAGTACACCGGTACGGTGACTAGGGCTCCCAGGATTGCAGGGAAATAGGCGCCTAATGTATCGATGAGCCCCTTCGATGGAGAGCCCGCGCCGAACACCCAGATGAAAAAGCCGAGGAGCAGGTCGTAGAAGGGTGCGGTAACTCTAATTTGACCATCGGGATAGAACCCGTAGGGGTCGAAGGAGATGAGATGTGGAAAATTTTGGACAAGATTCTCCACCAGGCGCATGTGATACCAGGGATCGTTTTGCTGGAACCTAACCCAGTCTCCGGCGAATACGTGCTCATAGGGGAAGTATACACGCAGGAAGAAGGCTATACCGAAGATGATGGTTAGTGCTATGCCATACTTCGCGCGGGTTGAGGATCTTATTCCAATAACAAATCTGCTCATACTGCTGTGCAATGTATTGTTGTCACCAGGTGCTTAAAAGCATGTTTGGCGTTAGCTTGTGTTCTTCACATCGATCCATAGATGAAGCGAACTGTAAGGTTCCTCCTCACCGTTTTTGTATAGTATAAATTCCACCTTTTGATCGTCCCCCACCACCTGGAGTACGAATCCTACTTCGTTCTCCCACTTTTCATCGTGATCCAATGCTAATGGCAATCCTTTCGATCCCTCCCAGATCGGCTTTCTTGGGGAAGAGGGCTGCTACAAGCGTATATCCGGGGAAGAAAAGGATAAAGGGCAAGCCGAGGATTATGCGTAGAACATTTGAGGGTAAAAAGGCGATGATGATAATCAGGAGGACGGACAGGATGCTTATAACCGCAAGCTCGGTTTCTAGTTTTATCCTCAAAGGGCCCCCGTGCTGTGGCTCCAATTAGCCTTGAATTCAGTGAAGACTATAATACAAGCTTGGCCAAAAGGCAACACTACTGATCGGGGTGTCCATTAGGCTTGGTGTGTTTATCGAAAGTTGACAAACGTAATCGGCCTGCTTAATGAGCTAAGCAACGGATTCCGCGTCGTGACTCCTGTCACGACGCGGAATCCGTTGCCACAGGAGTGGCAACGCTACTTCCTCATCCGTAATAAGTGGTTTCTAGTGCTGCCGTGTCATTGTGAGCACTTCGTCCTATGCTGTTCAGAGCGTAACGAAGAGAGGGCGACCACATTGGGTCGCCCCTACATGATGCCATCCGTTGTGAGCTTGTCGAACCATGCACGGCCTTTCGACAGGCCTGTCCTGGATTTATCGAAGGGTTCAGCGCTCCCCGCAATTATGCCAAGAGAATGAAAAAGCCCCGCTCTTTACGGACTCAGTGCGATTATTCCTTATCCCCACGAAGCCATTCAGGCTATTGCCAACTGATTACTCCTATATTACTATTACTTTCAAGAAGAGATAATGAGAATAATAGATTTGAGCGTTCCCACGGAAGCTGGCCCCAGCGAACCTATCCCGATAAAGGTCAGCCACGAGGAACATAAGCAGAGCGTTGATTTAATGAAGATGTTCTTCGGTTGCACTGAGCAGGACTTGCCTGGAGGATTGGGCTGGGCTATTGATACGGTAAACATGATTTCGCACGCTGGAACTCATGTTGATGCACCTTGGCACTATTCCCCTATCTCTGAGGGGAAAAGGGCCAGGACCATCGATGAGATACCCCTGGAATGGTTTTATGGTGATGGTGTCGTACTGGACATGAGACATAAGCCGCGTGGCTCCGGTGTAACCGTCGATGACCTTCAGAAAGCCCTGGTAAAAATCGATTACAAGATCAAACCCTGGGACATTGTATTGATACAAACCGGCGCAGATAAGTTATGGGGGAAACCGGAGTATTTTGATGCTGGCTGTGGCATGACCAGGGATTCCACGCTCTGGCTAATAGAGCAGGGCATCAGAGTTATGGGGATTGATGCCTGGGGGTGGGACCCGCCGTTCTGGGCGATAAAGGAAGAATTTCGCCGGACAGGTGATAGGAGCGTGCTATGGGGCGCGCATTATGCCGGCATGGATAAGGAATACTGTCACATTGAGAAGCTGGCTAACCTGGACCAGCTTCCGCACCCCTTCGGTTTCAAAGTGGCCTGCTTTCCGGTAAAGCTCACCGGCGGAAGCGCCGGCTGGAGCCGCGTTGTCGCCGTGTTAGAGGACTAACTGGAGCCTCTGGAATTCATCTCAGCGGGAGGTGAAGACATATGGCTGAGCAAAGGAGGAAAGTCCCACAACCGATGCTGCCCAGGGGATTTGCGGGAAGGTTTACCCTTATAGGAATGAATATCGGTCACAAGTCCATATACTCAAAAGTGGCTAAAGTCCTGGAACTTCGACCGGAGGATGACCTGCTTGAGGTTGGTTGCGGAAATGGTCACTTCCTGAAGAAATACGCCTCGCATGTCCACAGCGTTGCTGGCCTGGACCTATCCGAGCTATCGGTCAAAATGGCAAAGGAAAAACATAGAGACCGAATCAGGGTAGAGACCGCAGAGTTCGTTCAGGGAGAAGCATCACAGCTTCCGTGGGAGGATGGCAAGTTCAGCGTTGTTATAACAATGGGTTCCTTTATTGCGTTTCCCAAGCCTTTGGAGTCGCTGAAAGAAATGCGCCGAGTGCTGCGTCCTAGAGGAAGAGTACTCGTCAGCATAGAATGGAATGCTGAAGATGGACTGGATCATACGAGAGAAGTCAAAGGGTATGGAATGTGGCTATGGACAGAGGACGATGTGCGAGCCGTGATGAAAGAGGCTGGATTCTCTGATATATCCATCACCTATGGAAAAGGATTAAAGATGCCCAAGCTAATGATCGCAAGTGCAGTGAAATAGTAGCGGGCAAAAGGCAAATCAAAGATTCCCTCAAATTCGCCTGTTGGCGAACTCCCTCCATCCACGAGACACTGTTCAGGTTCTGAGCTTTCGAGCCCAGCAACCGGACATGTCTAAATGCCTGGTCATTTGGACATGTCCGGCCTGCCGCGGGAGCTTGGCCTCCCACCCTCTCAGCGAATATGGAGGTAAAGTCAACATTATTGGCCTTTACTATCAGATTTGGTTTAGTTATACTCGGTGTACTCTTGTCTTGTTTTGCGAAGGAGAGTCTGGATGAAGGCCTTGATACTGGCTGGCGGCTCAGGGACGAGGCTAAAGCCGATTACCCATACTATACCCAAGCAGCTTCTACCTGTGGCCAACAAGCCGATCCTGTTCTACGTCATGGATCAGATCAGAGAGGCGGGCATCACAGATATCGGTATCATCATCTCTCCTGAAACAGGCTCCTACATCAAGGAAGCGGTTGGTGATGGCTCCCGATGGGATAGCAGGATTACCTATGTTCTCCAGTCCGACCCTCTAGGGCTGGCACATGCTGTGAAAACGGCGCGGGATTTCCTGGGCGACTCTTCATTTCTCATGTTCCTCGGTGATAACCTGATCGAGGGCGGTGTTAAAAGCTTCGTTCAGGAGTTCGATGATCATTCTCCCGATGCCCTGGTCCTTCTCAAGGAAGTACCGGACCCTCGCCTTTTCGGTGTGGCCGAGCTTAATGGGAAGGGTGAGGTGATTCACCTCGTGGAGAAGCCAAAGGACCCCAGAACAAATCTTGCTCTGGTGGGGGTTTATCTCTTCACACCTGAAATCCACAGCGCGGTTGGTCAGATCAAGCCTTCCTGGCGCGGTGAACTGGAGATAACTGATGCCATTCAGAAGCTACTCGAGATGAACAAGGAGATCAGGAGCCATATTCTTACGGGGTGGTGGCTCGATACAGGTAAAAAGGACGACCTGTTGGAAGCGAACGGGATTGTCCTCGATAGCCTGCTCAAGCGGGATGTGAAGGGAAAGATCGACCCCGAGAGCAAGATCGTGGGCAGGGTAGAGATAAAGGAGGGCACGAGTGTTGAGAATAGCACTGTTCGAGGGCCCGTGTCCATTGCCGAGGGGTGTCAGATCAGGAACTCCTTTATTGGCCCCTTCACCAGTATAGGGGCGTGTACAACAGTGGAGGATTCGTCAGTGGGACATTCGGTGATTCTGGAGAATAGTCGCATTCACCGAATTGAGCGTCTGGAGGATAGTCTCATCGGCACGGGTGTTGAGCTCAAGAGGGCTGACGAGAGGTTCAAAGCAGTGAGACTCTTTGTAGGATGCGACTCCCGTCTGGAATTATAGGAGGCCGAAATGGAGTACATAGCAGGGGTCAAAGTGCGAAAGCTTCGCCTCGTCCCCGATGACCGAGGTTGGCTAATGGAGCTGTTACGCACGGACTGGGAGGAATTTGAGCAATTCGGCCAAGGTTATGTTACCACGTGCTATCCCGGCGTGGTCAAGGCCTGGCACTACCATAAGGGACAGACCGACCACTTCACCTGCGTCAGCGGGGTAGCCAAACTCGCTTTATATGATGCCCGCGAGGACTCGCCGACAAAGGGCATGGTAAATGAATTCTACCTCGGAACCCTGAATCCTATCTTGGTAAAGATCCCGTGTCATGTTTACCATGGTTTCGCTGCTGTGGGCAGTGAGATGGCCATGATAATCAATTTCCCCACTGCACTTTACAACTATGAAAAGCCCGATGAATACCGCGCTCCATATGATGATCCTGCTATCCCCTATAAATGGGAGGTAACGATGGGATGAAGGTACTGGTAACAGGCGCCGGGGGAATGCTGGCGAATGACCTAGTTTCCTTACTCGCCGAGCGCGGTTACGAAGTCTTCGCGCCACCCGAAGACATGCTTGACGTGACCCATTTGGACGTAGTGAGGGCTGTGGCCGATAGCTGCGAACCGGAGATCATTGTTAACTGCGCTGCCTATACCAAAGTTGATGATGCGGAGACGGAGGAGCAGCAGGCGCTCACGGTGAACGGCTTTGGAGTTCAGAACCTCTGCCTTGTATGCCAGGAGAGAGACATTCCTCTAGTACATTTCAGCACCGACTATGTCTTCGATGGCACCAAGGAAGGCCCCTATACGATCTATGACGAGCCCAACCCGGTGGGCGCGTACGGACGCTCCAAGCTGTTGGGGGAGAAGTACATATTGTGGCTTCTCAGCAAGTTCTACCTGATTCGCACCACCTGGATGTTCGGAACCTATGGCAGAAACTTCATCGATACCATGTTGGAGATCGGGCAAAGGCAGAAGAAGATATCGGTGGTTAATGATCAGAGGGGTTGCCCCACGTGGACACGGCACCTTGGGGAGGCTGTCGTTGGCCTTATTGGAACAGAAAGGTATGGGGTATATCATATAACCAATTCCGAGCCCACCACCTGGTTTGACTTCGCCCAGGAGATATTCCGCCTCTCCGGTATGGATATAGAGTTAGTCCCTGTAACCTCGGATCAGTTCCCCACACCGGCCAGGAGACCCCTGAACAGTGTTCTGGACCCCTTCCCCCTTCCGCAGCTTCTGGGAAGAGAGATGCCTTCCTGGCGAGAAGGGCTGAGGGAGCACTTGAAGCAGAGGAATATGGTAAAAAAGAAGGGGTTTAAGAGTAAAGGAAAATGAAGCTACTAGTAACTGGCGGTGCTGGCTTTATTGGCTCCAACTTCGTTCATTATATCTTGCAGGAACATCCTGACTACGAGGTAGTGAACCTTGATGCGTTGACCTATGCTGGCAGGCGGGAGAATCTTGAAGGAGTGATGGACAATCCCAGGCATAAGTTTGTCCAGGGAAGAATCGAGGACGGCGATCTTGTGGGGCAATTGATGGAAGGCATCGACGTAGTGGTAAACTTCGCCGCCGAATCCCATGTCGATAGAAGCATACTTGAGCCCCAGGTGTTCATCGTAACCAATGTTCTGGGTACGCAGGTTTTGCTCGACGCTGCGCTGAAGTGGGAAGTGAAGCTTTTTTATCAGATCTCCACCGATGAGGTCTATGGCGCACTTGAGCTTGATTCAACAGAGAGGTTTACCGAGGATTCCCCCCTCCGCCCCAACTCTCCCTATGCTGCCAGCAAGACCGCCGCCGATCTGCTCGTTCGAGCGTATCACCGAACTTTTGGGCTGCCCGTGGTCATCTCGCGTTGCAGCAATAACTATGGGCCGCGGCAGCATCCGGAGAAGTTCCTTCCCACTGTCATCCTGAATGTTTTGCACGACAAGCCAGTTCCTATCTATGGTGACGGGCTCTACGTGCGTGACTGGATTCACGTTATCGACCACTGCCGTGCGATAGACCTTATCATGAGTGAAGGCAGAATAGGAGCAGTTTACAACATAGGCACTGATAATGAATGGGCCAACATAGACCTCGCGAAGAAGATACTGCAGATACTGGGGAAGTCTGAGGATTTGCTCCAGTCTGTCACCGACCGCCCCGGCCACGACAGACGCTACGCCCTGGTTGGCGACAAGCTGAAACGTGAACTAGGTTGGAAACCCTCCATCTCCTTCGACCAGGGCCTCACCGAGACCGTCAGCTGGTATTCTTAAATTGGCAAGTGACCTCACGAGTCCCATCCGGGGACTTCAGAGCACATCGCTGTCTTAATCCCCTTGAGATCGCATCTTCATACTTGTGTCCTTTTTCACGATACACGTTGCGTTATTTGAGAGCAGAGGTTTTTTTGCGTCTTGTCGCTCCTTGTGTGGGGAGAAGAGGTTTCGCAAATAGGGGTGGTCAATGTGACAATAGTGGCCCTGATAATACGGAAGCGTGCTACTATACGAGACCGCGCGTTTTCTTCAACCTGTCGGTCAGCATTGGCACCACCTGGAACAGGTCGCCCACAATTCCATATGTGGCCACCTCGAAGATAGGTGCATGAGGGTCTTCGTTGATAGCGACAATGACCTCGGCCGTCTGCATGCCGGCCAGGTGCTGTACTGCGCCGGAGATGCCGCAGGCGACATAGAGCTTGGGGCAGACCGTCTTTCCTGTCTGGCCAACCTGGTGTGGATAGGGAATCCAGCTGTCATCTACGGGGGGACGTGACGAGCCCAACGCTGCCCCCAGCGCGTCAGCAAGCTCCGCTACTATCTGGAAATTCTCCGGTTTCCCCAGGCCACGGCCGCCGGAGACAATGATCTCCGCTTCGTCCAGCTTGACTCTTTCGGACAAGTCCTCAACGAAATTGAGCAGCTTTGTCCTGGCGGTGACAGATTCCTTGTCAAAGTCCACCTTAATTATCTCTCCCTGTCGCCCCTCGTTCGGTGCTCCCCTCTTGAACACGTGGGGGCGGACAGTGGCCATCTGAGGCCTTCTAGCCTGGCACATGATGGTGGCCATGACGTTGCCACCGAAGGTGGGGCGTGTCTGCAGCAGGAGCTTGCTCTCGGGTTCGATGTCGAGGCCGGTGCAGTCTGCGGTGAGCCCCGTATAGATGATGGAGGCGACCCTTGGCATAAATGAGCGGCCCATCGCGGTAGCACCGGCGAGAAGTATCTCCGGCTTGCGCTCGCGGATCAAAGCAACTAGCGCTGCGGTGTAGTAATCCTCCTGGTGATCCGCCAGCGCAGGATCGTCTACCAGATAAACCTTGTCAGCGCCATAGGTAATGAGATGATCAGTTCCTTCGACATTATGGCCGAGACATACCGCGGATAGTTCGGTCCCCAGCTTATCCGCCAGCTTTCGTCCCTCTGCCAGGAGTTCGTAAGCAACACTTTTCAGCCTGCCATCTCGCTGCTCGGCGAAGACCCAGACTCCCTGAAAGCCCTCGCTCGCCGCTTGCTCTGCTTCCTCGATGATTATGGCATCGAAGTCACAGGCTTCCACGCAGGCGCCGCAGAGGTTGCAGCCTTCCTTGATCTGTGCTGTGTCGTCAACAACCTCTATCACGCCGAAGGGGCAGACGGGCTCGCACGCGCCGCAGCCGGTGCATTTATCAGGGTCGATCTGTATTCCCATGCTTCTCTTCACGTTTGATCAATCTTCAAGCAGTGGTAGGGTGGGTGGAGCGTAGCGAAACCCACCCTTTTGGCCACATTTTGGAAGGTGGGTTCCATTTCATTTCACCCACCCTACCTGCTCTCAGTGTCATTGCGAGCGGAGCGAAGCAATCGCATCGCCTTTTTATCCACCCGGCCCTGAGATTGCTTCGTCGCCCTTCGGCTGGCTCAGGGCTCCTCGCAATGACAGGTAATCCCTTTACTGATGAATATCCCCCCGCTCGCGGTGGATGTTTTTATCCACCGCAAACCTCGCCATTTTCCCCGGACTTCTCATCACAATTTCGGCTACCCCTTAGGTGAAAAATACGGCTCCGATTTAAGTGTAGCGTTGTGACTCCTGTCACAACGGAGGATTCGTTGCCACAGGCGTGGCAACGCTACCCATTTAGGATAGCCTGATTAGTGATAAACAACCGTAAGCTCTCAATCCTTTCAGCTAACGTGCCCATCTTGGCTTTTGGTCTGTGACTGTTAAAACCAGATGCAAGCTAGATTATCCCCTCTAACCTCTCGACGAGCTGGCCTACCTGCTCCTCAGGGGTCCCCTGGAACATCTCGCTCTTGTGTTCTCTCTTGGGGAAGAATATCTTGACCACCCGGGTAGGGGAGCCGGCGATACCGGCC
>SDBU01005228.1_pt1 | contig 15635 bp, 5 predicted proteins | sample 2277071 | NCBI WGS metagenome assembly SDBU01 (sample SAMN10397929, study PRJNA504765) | marine sediment metagenome | isolation source: marine sediment core GS08_GC12, 126 cmbsf | place: Arctic Ocean: Gakkel Ridge, Loki's castle | collected 2008
CTTCCATAATTGCTTGCACTCGATTTTTGAATTCTACGCCTGTGAGATAATTATAAACAATTTCCATTTTCTCTTCTTTACCTGTTTGAATCGCACGAGATGTGGCTACCTGAATCAAAATAGCCCTCAGAGCCAACGCCAAACTCAACGCTGATGGAATGTCGGTAATCCATATCCCTTTTATTTCTCTAAAATGATGAAAACCTTTTGGTAAAACCTCTGATACAATAACAGCTAAATCTGCTTTTGCTTCACGCTGGTCATCTTTTAGCTTTTGAATCCAGCCATCGCTCCAGTTCTTTGTCCGTTTAGTTTCCCATAATATTTTGCCGCAAATCCGTCCGGATTGGGTTTTGACAATATGTGAAATATCTGCGCCCTTAATGCCGGAAGAAACAGAATCAATCTCATCAAACGGGAAATTATCTTTTAGCAACTGCTCTAACTCAACCTCTAACACTTCACCTTGAATTTTCTGTGAGCCCTGCTCTGCCTTTCGTTTAAGGTCCTCTATCTGTTTCATCATATCCGCAAGTTGTTTATTTTTTTCAGCATCCTTCAATCTATGGTTCTCTTCTGATTCTCTACCAACTTTTTCAATAATTTTCTGCCTTTCAGCATCTAATTTTCGGTTGATTTCAAGCTCAAAAGTTTTTTTATCTTCTTCCAACTGACGTTGTTGTTTGCGAAGTTTAAATTCCTCCTGCTGAGATTTTTCAAGTCGTGCTGACTTTTCCTTTAATTGCTCCTGCAAATCGACTAATTGAATTTTTTGACTCTCTGCAGCTTCCTTTTTAGCTTTTTCTTCGATTCCTTTTTTCTCCAGCAGCCATTTTTCTTTTAATTCCTTTTCACGAATTTCAAGCTGCTCTCTCTCCTCTTTTAAGCGCTTTTCAATTTCTTTTTCATATTTAGTCCTGATTTCTATCTCTATATCATGAGAAATAGCTTCTGATAATTTGATTAACTCTCCACATTTAGGGCATTTGATGGTTTCTTGTGTCATATCACTCCTCCAAATTCAAGTTATCAAAAGTAATTCCTTAATCCTCCAATTATTGCTTAAAATCTTCTGCAATCTTTATTTTTTTTCTTGTTAATTAAGTATTGTGTCCCCGGAATATTCTACTTGCTGAGGCTATTGGAACAAGTTTATATTTCCCGATTCCCCCTTGATTTTTTGGCAAAAGCCAAGATGTGATTACACGCTTTCTCTAATATTGGTGATGTTTGTCCTTGCTTTGCAAGGTTCTCAAGTGTCGCAGCAATGAGCAAATTATTCTTTCGCTTGATGCTATCGCTAAATCCCAGTGTATTTCTTATTGTGTTCTCAGCTTTTTCCCAAACGCCATCGCCAAAGTCTTCAGGAACAATCTTTGTTATCGTTGATTTCCACATGATTACGTTTTCAGACCAAAGAGTTTCAGAAGGCAAAGGATCGAATTTGTTCAGTCCGCAAAGCTTCAAAATACAAGAATTGTCTTTTTCGTGTTCCTTCCTTTCTTTCTCATTATTTTCGTGTGCATCAGAGTCAAACACTACAAACGAGGGAATATTTAGTTCTTTGGCAATGGCAAGTGGCCTACTAAGTGAAGTTTTCCCATCCGCAACGATAAAATGACATCCATATTTTCTAAATTCTATCAATTTATCATTGAGTTGAAGTTGTGTCGATATATATGCTATATCTTCAATTCCTTCCACCAGGATTGCAACTTGAGTAAAAAAGAGCTCCTTCTGTGAGGGTTGCATTATCTGGGCTATCCTGGCCATAACCGATGACGGAGAAGTTGGTTTTTCGCCAAGCGCCTCCGTTAATCTTTGTTCCAGTTTCTCATAAGTGGTGCTTTGAACAATCGAGAAGTGCCCTTCGGCTTTCTTTCTCACAGCTCTTATGTTTTCAAACCCCTTAGATGAAACAAAGTAGGGGTGGTGTGTGGAAACGATGACCTCTGTATTCCTTTCTGGTCGTGCACTTAAGTCTTCCAAAAGTGTTGCCATGTGTTGAGCTTGAGGAGGGTGTTGGTAAAGCTCGGGTTCTTCAAATCCTAACAAAAGAGTTGGTGTGCCTCCTTCAGGATCGTTTGCCGCAAGCTCCTGTAGAATTGATACAATGAATGCTCTCTGCATCCCATGACCGATGCGTGCAACTTCGCCAATAAAATTATCTTCCCCAATTGCTGCGCGAGCAATAGGTTCGTTAACTGTTAAAGACTTCTCCGGATCATAACGCCAATTCAGAGAAAGAATTGCGGATGGACTTGCCCAATCACGCAAGCGCCTTTGGATCGAAGTCTCAATCTTTGAAAGGGCATTCTGCTGTTTGTCAATTATTTCCTTATATCCTTTTTCTAACTTCCCTTTAAGATCGGCTATCGGTTTTTTGAAATCAACTTTTGTCCTTATGGTTCGTTCCAGAAGTTGTCCGAGAGCAGTCTTGCTTCCTTCGTCTTGTTCTGTAGTGGCATCCTTGACTGCTGGAATGTACACCCACTGTATGTATTTTCGCAACAAATTGGCTCCTTTGGACCAACCATAAAACTGGTTGCTACCAGGCGTTAGCTTGCATCTTTCAAGATGCTTTTCCTCGTAGTCACGAAGTGCATCAATCATTGCTTGTTTTGACCCTGGTGCCAGGAGATCCGGAACTGCTTTGCGCATTTCATTGTATTTATCTTTAAGTTCGGAAACCTTAGCACCACTGTTATTTAATTCAAAAAAAGGGGTAAATTCCTCCATTACAAGTCGAGCACCATATTGCTTCACTTCGGCGTATTGATTTGCATCATCCCAAATTGCTTCTGCAAATATCGTAAGTTCACCTTGCCTGTAGTAATGTTTTAAATCGTGCTGGGCTTCTTCTGACAAATCCACGAAAGTGACTGTGATTCTGATTGGGGACTTGATGTTCTTATAATGAAAATCCTCATCAGATAGAATTTGAACATTAGTAACAGTAGATGCATTGTTTCGAAAGAAAACATTCAAGGCAGTTAAAATATTGGACTTACCCGCCCCATTCGGACCAACAAGGCAAGTATAATCATCAAAATTGATAGTTTCATCCTTGAAAGAACGAAAATTTTCTATTCTCATTCTCTTTAATTTCATGACGTTACCTCCCCGATAAAACTCATCAATTGCTTTCTGTCACTCTCCGCCTTAACTTTTCCTTCTGGTTGCAGGCGGTTGGATCAACCACAATTTCCATTATTCCGCTTTCTCTGTCGGGTTGAACAGTTTGTTAATCGCCACTATCCGCCTTTTCTGTCTGCACAGTGAACAACGTCTTGAAAGTGGTTTCTACTCGTTCATAATCCGGGCAGATGGGTCTCTCCAATCGCGCAAGCCCATCCATAAGACACTCAAACCTCCTACCAAGTTCATACTCCTCTTGAGCCCTGCTCTCAGTGACATTATTGGGAGTGCTCGCGACAGACCCATCTTTGCCCAGTCTTACGTACAGGGAATCCTGCTTAGCAGAGTCTATCTTACCCTCGGCAACTTTCAGTGCCTCACGATTCCAGAGTGGATCCTCCGCCCAAACCCAGTTGTTCGATTCCCAACGACCAATCTTTTCATAACGCAAGAGTTTAATTGCATCGGCGACTTTCGGGGGAAAGTCCAGCGGGATCCCTTTAAATACGAAGCGTTTCAGAAAAGCGTCGGTATCCGGATTGAGGAAATCCATTACTACGCAGATTAGCTGCTTACATTTGTGATCGCGGGTTGCCCGGAGAATAAGAGGGTTCCACGGGATGACTCCGATACCCACTAGGTACAACAGAAAGCTCTTCGCAAACTCCTCTTGTGCAATCATTGAGAAGAAAAGCATTGTCGATGGCGGTATTTCAAACTCAATGAACTCGGCTTCATCCAGGAGCCGCTTACCGTTATCGTTACACTCTCGAATAGCTTTGAGTATATTCGTATTCATCTGACCATTCCCTCTATTCAATTCCCCTTATGAAAGCCCTCCACAATTTTTATTTCTTCTTCGGTCAATCTGGTGTTCGTATTCGTGGATTTTGGGTTGCTTAATATCGCGGCTCATGCCACAATACTGTCATAATTGTCAAGTAGCGTTACTTTAGTATTCCTTATAAAACATCTTCTCTTAACAAATATCCGGTTACAGATCCTCTCCCTATTAAGAAGTTTAATATGACAAGAATATCTTTTTTCACTCTTGGAGTTGTTTTAATTTTTTGGCGGTTTGTTAATATATATCGTCTCATAATGTTCTCTATATAATAAATGGTGTTTGTCTCTAATTCTTCTGAAATCAATTGGTTATTCTTCTCTAAGATATTACTTATCCAAATTATACCATCATCAATAAAATTACTTCCTATATCATTAAGAATTTTTGAAAGGGAGTATAAAACTGAAGGGTGATGCCCAATATCTTCTGCAACTTTTTTAAAGAATAATTTCTCTCTTTCTTTTAATGTATGCCATTCTTTCGCCTCTTCTTTCCAATATGGCCTTGCTAGAAGATAATTATGCAGGATTTCTTTTGTATAATGATAAGAGTCTTGCTTTTTACAAATCTCAACTATTTTATCATAAAAAGCATTCCAAACTATCCAAAATTCTTCATATTTGTTTAATCTATCCTCTACAGTGATGAACTCCTGAAAAAAATCAGCCATTTCTCGTGAGTTGTTGAAATTATCAAGAAAAGGTTTTAAGTGTGTTTCGATTTCCCCCTTTTTGGAAGTTAAAACAAAGTATGCAAATTTTTCTAAAAATCTATGTTTAAGGGTATAATCAATTCTATTATCGTTTATGAAAATTTTTTTAGAAAAGATAGGAAAAATATCATTTATGAATTTTTTATGATCTTCATTTTTTGTTTTCAGAGGTAAAAGTTCGAATGCTGTCTCTAAAGTTTCTAAATTTAGCTTATCTAAATTGTCCAATTCGTCATAAGTGACACTATTTGAAACAACCTTTTCTAGTTTGTTTTCATATTTTTTTATAAAAGGTTCTAATACTTGAGACTCTGAATATTCGTAAACATTCTTTTTATAATTTTCTTTCCTGATTTTGTTTCTTAAATCATCATATTTAGGTTTTAACAATAAATATCCTAAAAATATTGAGTGAGCATCTTTAAAACTTATTCCCCATAAATTATGTAAAATTGTTTCAATAGAGTAATCAGATAACCTTTTATACGTCCCGATAGGATAAGAATCAAATAATATTAGTAATAATATCGTTTTGAATTTTTCTCTATTTTGATCAAACGGGTTAAATAACAATGGTAATGCATTAACTGTTGCTTCCACTCCATCTGAAATCTGATATTGATAATTTTTTTGAAGTGGCAATGAGGCAAATTTAATGATTACTTTTTTACAAAATTCTTTTTCCTCTGAATTCAACTTGCCAAAATAATCTCGTATTAAAACAGAACAGGTATATGCAGGGATTGAATGATTGAACAAAGAAAAATTTTGATATGTACTCTTTTTTAACTCCTCAATGATTTCTTTTGTCTTTGTAATTACAAATTGTGGATTGTTTTCGTATTGTTGATATTGTTTATATTTGTCTTCTTCTCTTCTGAATCTGTAATATGACCATAATTGCAATGATGTGTATTTCATTGCAGCAGTGGGTTCTTTTATAGAATTTTCACTAAACTTCTTTAATTCTGAGTCAATTTCTGGATTAAAACTTATCAGAACTTGTCCGTCCTTTTCCTCAGTTGTGGGATGCATTTTTCTTCTATCCATTCTCACTAAATACAATCTCCAAATTTTATCAGGTTCAGTTTCTTTGGATTTGTCAGGAAGTTGTTCGTAATATTTATCAAAAATCTTCCACAAAATTTCTTGTCTCTTTTTTGCTTCCTCATCATTTTCTTCCTTAGTTCTAAAAAACTGGTAATTAACTGCTAAATGCTCAAGAGATATCCCTCTATGTTTATCATCACAAGTTTTAATCCTTTCGTGTTGATATATTTTATGTTGATAATTCAATCCATAACCGATAGAAAAAAGACTTTTTGCAGTTTGATCTAACATCATTCTGTGTGTATCATAAAGAAAAAACTCTTTTGTCTGGAAAAGTATTTTTGCAATGTTAAAAAGTTTAGAAGGTTGAGCAAGAACTGCAATTGTAACTACGGCAGTTATTGAAGCCGATTTAGAATTTCTAATAAGATACAAACACCAACCTTCAAGATTTTCTTTAGATGCTGATTTTGCATATTCGAGCAGCCATTTTTCGAGTGCCATATGTATTGACTGGAGTAAATATGGTGTAATAGGAGAACTTGTCCCCCTATACATACTCCATAAACTGTCACTAATGTATTGTTTTATAGCAATATTTTTGTTAATAAAAACATCCGCTTCTTTAATATAATTTTTAAATTCAGATTTTGCATAACATTCAACAGTTTTATTTGCAAAAGATAAAATAAAATCAATTGTCTCTTTGGGGGCGAATCTTAAAAGTTGAAATATTGGAGTTTGAAATGCACTTGCTGGAAAATAATCAAAATCATGCTTTTCGGAAAGACCAAAATCCTTTTCAACACCCATTGAATGATATTCATATCTTCCTACTTTATGGGGAGATTGGAACCAAAAAAGATCCGCTAATTTGATTACATAATCTGGAAGACATTTTATAACTTCCAAGTTATCTGTAATTGATGTTAAAATTGTTTTAATTAATTCATAATATTTATCTCTATGGTTTGTTTGTTTTTTAGAGAGAATTTGGTTAAAAATATTTGTTAGCTCCTCTTTTATTTCAAATGAACCATTTAAAATGGCTCTTATCATTTGATTTTTTGTCTCATCAGGAGAACCATAACCATAACCACCATTTTTTGTGATTTCGTCATAATAGAATAATGCTATTTGACTTGCTTTTTTCGTTATTTTGCCTTGTTTATTTTTGTTATTCCAATCATCAAGTAATGGGAGAATAATGTTTATATGTTTTAAGCCAAATTCTTCTTTATGTTTGTTTATAAAATCGATTACGCAATCCCACCCTTTACCTTTTGGTTTTGTAAAAAGAGTTTTTAATGCAATATCAGCTGTTTTTCTTATGTCAAGAAGATTTAAAAGGTCATCATCAATTTCTTTGCAAGCAATTCTAAGCAAAAAAACAATCTTCACTAGCAATTTTTGATTATCTTCTATGAGTTTACTTTCAAATAATTGGATAAAATTTTCTGAATAATCGGATAGTAAGACCGATATTAAAATTTCATCTTTCCAAAAACTTTCAATTTCGTCATCGGTAATTGTGGTTTCTATAAACGATTTTACTTCATCTTTATTGTTAAACAATTTTTCTGAAAGCCAATTTCTAAAAGCTCTACGAATAGGTAAAGAATTTCCAATAGTATCAAAAAAAATTTTATAATTTGTTGATTGAATAAAATTTCTTTCAATAATTCTATCTAGCGCCCATTCTTCATAAATATCGTGAGTAATAAAATACCCACCAGCATTAGAATCATATTTTATAATTTCATCAGATTCCAGTTTTTGAAGTATTTCATTTTCGCAATCATCAGCTTTTACAAAAAAATGTCCATCATTTGCTCTTTTCTGTGCGATTTTTATAAAACAGTTTTCTCTTTTTATATGAGGACGATATGATGACTTTAATATTAGTTTATTCCATAGGATATTTTTGAAATCGGAATAACTTGTAGCATTGTCTAAAATTTCATAATTCTGCAAGTATTCGTTGAGGTAAAAAGGATTTCGTAAAAGATCAAGTAATCTTTCATTATCTGGAAGATTGAATCTATATTTTTTTGAAAGATCGGTAAGCTCTTCAATTGTAAGGTTATTAATATTTATTGATTGAAAATCAATGTGATAAACTTCAACAAATTGAAACTTGAGATCATCTAAATAACTATATCTTGTTGTAAATATAATCTTCCAATTACTACTAAGCAAAATAGATAAGAATTCTTGAAATACTTCTTGATATTCTATATCAGACAATTTTTCAGCAGAATCTATGACTATATATTTCTCATCAATGCCTTGATGTTCTTTAATAAAATCCAATAATGTGAAATGTCCATAACTATTAAAAAGTTCATTGATGTTAGAAATGTTGAATTCAGTCGCTTTGAAAATAAAAAACGGTGTTGTTTCTTTAATCTGCTCATAAAAATCTTTTACAACAGCAGTTTTCCCAACGCCAGCTTCTCCGCTCAAAATTACCAGTGAAGATTCATTTAAAATGACTTTAAGGTTTTTTATAGCCTGCGACCTATCAATTTTGATTTCATCATCTTTAAATTCTATTTTTGAATTGATGGGGGTAAGGATTGATTCAGTATGTTGAGTTAATTCACCAATAAAATCAATTACACTTTTTCCTAGACTAAAGAAGTGCTGTGCTATGTTGGCATTTTTTTCACAAACAAAAGGGGATTCAAAAAAACTTGCGGTTCTCCACTCTATTTCTACATTTTTACATTTTGCATGATTCTCAATTTCTATTTTGTACTGCGGCTCATTTTTTGTTTTTCCTTGTCCAAAATCTTGATTGGTATAGAAAATTATTTTATTAACCTCTGGGTATCTATTTTTTGTTGTGTTTATGGATTCTATAAAATCTTTTTTATGCTCCGATAACCTTGTGTCATAGAATTTTGCTTGCCAGCCAACATTTTTCCCCTCTACTACAACTGGATTAGTCTCTATTCCAGCCTGATTTTTATTGCGAGGCATGCCTTTATATTTCTTAAATTCGTTGCAAAACAAAAGATAACAAAGCCATTCAAAAGATTTTTGTTCTTTTCCGTTAAATTTTGCTCTAAAATTGTTCCAGTTTATCTCTTGCATTTTTTCTTTATTTAATAGATCCTTCCACAATTTTTATTTCTTCATCAGTTAGGCTATATAATTTATAAACCATCTGGTCAATTTGGCGTTCGTATTCGCGGACTTTAGCTTGCTTTTCTGGGTTTTCAAGATAGTTTTCAGATTGAGTGAGGGAGAGAATTTTATCAACGATTTCAATAAATGGTTTTTGGTCAGATTCAGAAATCTTTTTAACAGGGATTTCAGAAACTGGATTACCAGTTAACTCTAATACTTCGCCTTTTCTTTTACCTCTAAAATATAGCCACACGAAATAAAGTTTAGAATTCAATAGAGCCAGGATATATTTTAAATTCAACCCTTCATGCTCTTCCTTGGAAGTAATAAAAAATACGTCTGACATAGCGTACCACGGTGTTTCATTATAACCAAAAGTATTAACATTACTTCTCTGAGGAAATACTATCTTTGGTGCATCAAAATTCAGCTTTCTACTAGTCGACATAACATACCAGTATCCACCATTGAGAGCAGATTCCAAAGTTCCAGTTCGCGGCCTATCAGCCAAAAGTTTTTTAAATCTGACTAAATGATTCTTTATATTTGGATAATCCTCTAGATTAGGCCTATCCGTATATCTTAAGTTTATTAAGTTAAGTTCGTTTTTAGTATTTGTATAATATTTTTTAATATCGGAGTTTTTAAAGAGATGCTTAATTAATCCTTTTTCATTTTTTGATAATCTAAGATTTTTCACTTCGTCATTTGTTAAAACAAATATTCCTTCGTTCACTTGGGCATCATTAATTTTGTACTTATTCTTTTTATCTTTGTTTAATCTATCCGCACCAGCAAATACACCGTTATTTACATTACATAAGACACCGAGTCGCTGACCTTGATTTTTTATCTTAGCTAATATTATCTGCAGCGGATTATTATTCTCATACGATTCTTGCCCGCCCAATCGAATGTAATGTTTATCTCCATCGTATATATCTTTTTGACTAACTTTATAGTAGTGCGTTTCCGTATCTTTCCCGTTAAGTATTTGCTGCAATGATTCCGGTGTGGCAAAACCTTGTCTTTGCGTAATACAAGTTTGTCCGGCAGTCGCTTTCCCTTGACCTTTTTGGAGAATCGTTATCATATTATGTTGACCTAAAGCAGATTCAAAGATCTTTAGTTCGTTAAAGTTCATTAGATTTCTAATAATTGCCCTTTCCTTAAAATCCTGCCTTAATTTTTTAGCACCCGTAGCAGTTGGGTAATAATTTGTAGTAATAAAGGATATGTTTGCGCTTTGTTTTGCAATATTCAAAGAAAGATGAAAAAAGAAATAGAAGTAATCCATTTTACCAAGATAAAACTTTTTAAGATGACCATTTTTTACTTCTTTAAATATTTCTTTATGTCCCTTCTCTCCCACATACGGTGGATTTGCTATCACAATGTCAAACCCCTTCTTCTCATGGAAAACTTCTGAGAAGTAAACCTCAAAATCAAAATCTTTATGACCATTGGTGATTTGGCTTATCAACTCATCAATTTGTTTTTTGTATTCTTGCTTTTTTGTTGCATTTGCCTCATTGAAATACAATAGTTTAAGTTTTTCTAATTTATCAAATAACCGCCAATTTTCTAGGCTTCTCTCCACACCCAAAAGTGAATTGCCACAAACAATTTTATAATCCAAATTAGGTAATGGTTTAATTTGTTTAATATCTTCTTCGTCAACTACCAAGGAAAGCCAGAGACGGAGTTTTGCAATTTCTATAGCACCCGGGTCAATATCCACGCCATAAAGAGAATTCTGGATACAGTCACGTTTGAAATTATAAATGTTTCTATTCTGGTTACCGATAAATGGCGACAGCACATTCCTTGTTTTTACGATTTCAGTCATCATTCCGACTGGAAAAGCACCAGAGCCAACTGCTGGGTCGCAGACACGAATCGAGGCAAGTTTCTCATCTATCAGATTTGCATTTTGTTCTATGTCTTTTGGAAGTTTTGCTTTGTCATACCTACCTTTATATTCAGCGTTTTTCTCTTTTTTCTCGAGATACACTGTGTCGTGTTCTACTACCGTTTCGCCGTATTTAATAAGTATTTCAATATCTTCTTTGGTGGGAAGAGATTGCTTCGCTTCGTTCGCAATGACGGAGGAAGAAAGTTCGGTAGTTAGATAATTGATTAAACTCTGCTGACACATATAATGAACAATTTCACGAGGAGTATAATAAACTCCATATTGTTTATTAAATTTACTTTCTGCGCCCTTTTGACCATTTCTTAATGCCTTTTTGTACTCATCAAAATTATCAGGCCTAATTGCATTAAACTTTTCGTATGCTTTACCAAGAAGTTCAGGGTCAATGGCAACCTCTTTTTCAAGCGGTTCATCTTCTCTGACAGTGAAATTGTACAAGTCGAAAACATCAAGAATTCCTGTGCCTTCGCTATCGTATTCGGTTCTATTTGAAAATAATTCATCTGGTAGCAAAATGTCTGTGTTAACCCAATCATAATTATTTATTGGGTCAAATAAACCACCATTTAAAAATGGAATTTTTGTTTTGAAATGTTCATTATAATGGTCAATATCTGAATGGTCTCTTGCAAGTGCATCATAGAATAGTGGCTCTAAAACATTATTAAAGAAATTTTTGTATTGGATAATTTTCCTCTCATATAAATCACGCAAGAATTTTTTTGAACCAGTGCCCCAGTCCTTTCCTTTTTCAACGCCAAACCAGCCCTTTTTCTGGAGAAAATAGAGGAAGACAATTTGACCCATTAACTTCTTCGCAAAATCAACCGTATTAACTCTTTTGTTGGTAAAATTCTCCTTAACAGCAGAATCTTTATGGACAATATTATCCATTTCTTCTTTAATGCCGATGAACAGGTCTCGATAATTTTCAAAGAATTCTCTGGTAACCGTTTCTATATTAAAAGCGTCTTCTAACTGGGCAAGTGTTGGGTTATTTATATCATCTTTTAAGAGAGGATAAAGGCGGGACTGGGCAGTATGATTAGGTTCGTTTTTGCCTACTAAAAATGAGAATCTCTTTGCTGGTGTCCATTCTTCTTCACCCTTTGGTCTGCCGGTTTTGGTTTGAGTGAGTTTGTATTCCATTTTAACAAGCGAAAAACGCCAGTCCTCTTGATTGGGAGAAATAAACGCCACCAATGCCGCATCCTTTTCAGCGGTACTTCCATATTTGCCGTCAAGATATCCGGCTATAAAATTTCTCTGCATTGTTCGGGCGCGTTCAATTAATTTTTCTTTTCTCAGGTATACTACTAGGACATCAATTCTTTTATTGCCATCATTATACTTTCCGATTCTTTTATACATTTCGATATATGGTTTAAAAGATTCGGGAATGAATTGTCCATAATATCCATTTTTGAAAGTTCCTGTTTCAATTTCGATTTTATTAAATAAGTTCTTAATAAACCAAACAAATTTATCTTCATCAAAGGAATTTTCAAATGTTTCTCTGATAAGTTTTATGGCAGATTGTTTATCCATAAATTATCCTTCTTTAACAAGGTATTCTGAGAGGATTACTTCTCTCGGACCTGAACTCTGTCCTGCAAGTTCTACCACGGGCGTAGCAAAGAAACTTTCCGGGATACTTTTCCTGATTATCCCCAATATTTTTAGATGATTCATTTCTTTGCCAATGTTCTTAATTATGGTTTTAGTGGTTTGTTTGGGTAATGTCCCTTCTTCCAAAAGATTAAGCACTTTTCTTAGATATTCCTCGTCGTCTTCAATAAAACCCTTCATTTTTTGAATGGCTTTAATGATACGAATCAGGTTTGTTTCATTGCTTCTGCCACCCTTTCGTTTAAATTCTTTAATTTCCTCGATAGTGGATAATCTGAATTCTTCCTTATTTTTAGCCAGATATCCATAGAATTTCTCACCAATTTTTTTTCTTTTTTCTTTTGGTGTTGCTCTTAAGATATCAGCCGCCTGGAAAAAATTCAATTCTTTTGTTGATTTGCTGTCGGTTGCGAATATTTTTCTCAATTTACTTTTCCTGAAGAAGGTTAAAACCGTTTCTTTTGACAAATGTCGCATAAATGTGACCGCTACAGTTTTAGCACTGCGTGCCTTTTTGGGGAGATGCTTAATTCTCTCGAACAAATCCGGATTTTTATCGCGAATAGTTCTGATTTCCGCTAAATATTTAAGTTCTGAATTCTCTACTTCATCTTCACCTTCAATGAGTTTTTTGGAGTTTATTCTATCGAACAAGCCATAAGAAGAGACATCTTCGCCATCGGTTAAATAAGCCGCATCCTCTCCTAACATATCGTGGAAGGACTGAATCTTCCCAATGGCAGCTTCCTCCAACTTAATTTGGTCGTTTGATTGCACTGTTGGGAAGAAATTATAGATATGGATATTGTCAAACTTGGTGTCCACTCTGTTGATACGTCCCACTCTCTGGATTATGCGGGTAGGGTTCCAGGGAATGTCATAATTGATAACTACATTAGAACGATGCAGGTTAACTCCTTCGGAGAGAACCTCGGTAGCAATCAATACTTTTATGTCATTTTTAGGATGCCTACATTTAGGGTCATAGTTTTCAATTATTCTATCCCGAATAAAGGCACTGGATTTACTGGAATGAGATATAACAGCGTCTTTATACATATCTCTCAGATTCTTCTCCAGATATTCTGCGGTCTCTTTCGATTCTGTGAACACGATGATTTTGCTCTTTTTTAGTATTTCATCATTGCTCAATATATTTTTGAATTTTTTAATTTTTGGGTCGGTTGTTATGCTTTCCCACAAGAGTTTAATCTCCCTGAGAATATCTAAATCATTTCTTAACACCCCAATATAATCATCCTTGAATTCATCGGTTTTGTATTCTTTTGCCTTTTCTTCTTCTATCAACTTCATTATTTCATTCTCATCATCATTGTCTAAAAGTTCGAATATTCTATTGGTGTATTTTTTGCTTATATATATCGTTCCTTTCTCAAACATTTCAATAAACTTCTCGTACGAATAAATGAATCTATTCAATGTATTTTTAAAGGCAAAGAAACTACTTTCCAGACGTTTAACAAGAAGAATTTTCATAAAACCCATTAAGTTACGCTGACCGACCTCTTCTTCCGGTTTAGGGTTTTTTAAATATAGTATCGGCGTATAGCGCGCGTAGCTGAACCGTTTTATTTTTTTAATAGTTTTATTAAAGACATCCTCGGTTTTTTCATCGAATTCATAATATACTCTATTGGGTTTGCTGACTTCCGGGAATTTAAAGTTTCTATTCTTCAGGTCCTTTTTGAAATATTCTTTAACTTCCCCCCTGGTTCTTCTGACCATCAGATATCCCAGAACAGTTTCTCTAATTGATTGGGAATTTTCTCTAATTATGGAGATATATTTTTTGAAATCCTTCCTGCGGTCTACCTTCTTTAACCTTTTCTGCAGTGAGTTAAAGTAACCTTCAATATCTCTTAAATTAGGGATAGTGCTATTATGCCCTTTTTGAAACAATTTTATCTGGCTTAAAAGGTCCAATGGTGTATTGTTTTGAGGGGTAGCCGATACCAGAATGATCCTTTTGCCCCAACAGATTTGTTTTAGTTTCTCGTAGGTCTGGTTTGTTTCATTACGAAAACGATGGGCTTCGTCAATAAAAATGTTTTTATATTTTTCAGGGTTTTTTCTAATTAGTTTATCTAGTCCACCCAAAGATTCTACATCAGCTGGAACACGAAAATCGGAAAATGTATCTTCCCAGTATTCCTTAAGTACCGGTGGGCAGATAATTAGATTACGACCATCCAATTGTTGCGCTAACATAGCAGACATATAAGTTTTTCCTAAGCCAACTACATCCGCTAAAAATACTCCGCCGTATTCTTCTAACTTAATTTTAGCATCACTGACTGCATCTTGCTGGTATTTGAGCTCCATAAAATTATGTGGCACATAACGATTGGATATTTTCTCCTGGTCAATGTTTATTTTTTCCTTCAAATATTCATAGAGGTATTTCAGATATAATTGGTAAGGTGTTATTGTGTTATTTAACCAGGTTTTAGGAATTGTTTTTAGATATGTATCGGATACATCTACAGAGTTTCCCCAGAGTTCATTGAATTTTTGTAAAGCAAAATCATAATCGTTTTTATTTTTTAATTCTACGTTGAATTCCAGATTATCTCTGAGACCAGCTTGCGTAAAATTACTTGAGCCGGTAATAACCCTTCCTCTATCCCTATCTTTTTCTTTGAAGGTCATAATGTAGAGTTTTGCATGGACATTCTCAGTGGGGTAAGCTCTGATTTTTAGTTTTCCACTTTTGAGCCATTCGATAAATTTAGATACGCCATCTTCAACTTTAGCATTATCTTCGGATTGCTCCATCTCTTCCACAACGGAATTTTCAAATTCTTGTTTCGCTTCAGCATGCGAAAATTGAAGGGTAAATTGTTTTTGACTGTTTGCTTCTTGAATTAACTCTATTGCTTCCTTATTTGTATTTATACCGATTAAAATTCTAATCTTTTCGGTGGTTTTTAAGGATTTATATACTGCATAAAATCCACTTGTATAAAAATATCCTACCAATACATCAAAGAGCCGAGTATCCTTTATAAGAACATTGAATCTGTCAAGGAGCTTCTTGTCCTTCTCATTGGTTATAAAAGTTAAATCTGACAGAACTTTGTTAAATTTTGCCATTTCTCTTAATCTAAGTCCTTATGTAGCAACAACTTAAACTCGATTAATCCTTAATTTTTTCTGAATCCTCTCCA
>SDBU01005229.1_pt1 | contig 15632 bp, 16 predicted proteins | sample 2277071 | NCBI WGS metagenome assembly SDBU01 (sample SAMN10397929, study PRJNA504765) | marine sediment metagenome | isolation source: marine sediment core GS08_GC12, 126 cmbsf | place: Arctic Ocean: Gakkel Ridge, Loki's castle | collected 2008
TATCGCCTCGAGCCAGGCCATCGCCCGCACCGGGCTGGGAATAAAGACCATCATGATCACAGTAACCATACCCAAATCGGACAACATGATGTTGATGACCACGGCCGATGTGAGTTTGGTGGAGCAGCTGCGGCTCGGCAAGATCAAATCATCCGAATTCATGCGGAAATTAACCTGGACCTAACCAAGGAGGATTGAAGTGTTATCTTTTACCGATACTCTCATGCTTTACCTGCGCACCATCGGCTGGGCAATCGCGGTCTCCATCGGCTTCTCGCTGGGCACCGCCATCGCCATCTGGATCTTCGGCATCATTTCCACCGATATCGACGAGTGGTCCGAGATCAAGAATGGGAACTATGGCGTGGCCGCCATTTTCGTTGCCCTGATCGTTATGATCGGCCTGCTGGTGATGAGCGTGGTCTAGCCGCGTACTTAACCTAACGCTTCGAATAAAAGCCCCGCCGGTGAGCGGGGCTTTTTGTTTGTGGGGGCTAGCTTATCTCCAAAAAGAGCAGGAATACTGAAAGTTAATCGAATCTCGGTGTGGTTCAAGTTCCCCGGCTCTATGGGCACAAAAGCTCGATCTTTCCTACGGGGAATCCCGTTTCAACGCCAGTTTGAATTTGGTGGTAGGTCTTAAGGGCCGGAATTAAATTGTATGGAATCAATCTAATTGAAGAGGTACAGACCACCACCGTCGATTATTAGAACCGACCTGCATACCGGTTATCCTCTTCTTGGCATCGCAGTCAACTATCATTAGATTAGCATCTGATTTGAAAGTGCACAGGTGAGGGTCTTACAAAAAAAAGATAATGTGTTGATAACTATGGGTCATCTGTCCAACGGGTAACAAACAATGGGGGATAACTTGAAAATCTCACTGCAACCTGAATGGGACCAACTGGAATCCGCCAGGGAGAAAACCCACTCCTTTCTTGAAGAGCACGGCCTGACGGGGGATCTGATTAACTCTTCAGTTATGGTCATTAGTGAATTAATGGAAAACAGTATCAAATACGGCAGTTTTAGCAGTCCGGGAAACAAGGTTGAAGTTAATCTTGAGTTTAGCAAGAACTCTATTATTGTGGAGGTTAGCAATCCTGTCAACCAAGAGTGTCTGCCGGATCTGGAAGAATTGGACCGGATGATCCAATGGGTCCGCGGCTATCAAGATCCTTTCGAGGCCTATATAGAGCGGCTCAAGGAAATTTCTAAAAAGCCGCTTTACGATAAGGCCAGCGGCCTGGGTATTGTGAGAATTGCCTACGAAGGAAATGTTACTCTGGATTTCTTCGTAAGTGAACAGGACCTATTGACAGTTTCTGCGATAAGAAATATTTGATTATCAGACGGGAGACGTAAATGACAAAACCGAAAAAGTATACCAATGGACCGCTTATGATTGAGGTCCTTGAGGAAGAGGAGCACATTACAGCTATCTGGCTGGGTAAGAGCGTAGAGCGGGAGCCGGGTAAGGTCATTACGCCGATCCTTGTGCGTCTGGTGAGACGAAGCAGTGAGACGGACAAGAGGTTGATACTGGATTTCCGTTCTCTGGCATACATGAATTCGTCGACCATCACGCCAATTATTAAGATTTTGGAAAGAGCAAAAAGGGGTTCGACACACGTAACGGTAATGTACGATAGCACGTTAAAGTGGCAAGACCTGATTTTCTCTGCGCTGACAATCTTCAAGACCAAGGATAATCGGGTACAGCTGCAAGGTTTATCTGCATAGTGATACCTGGGCAACATACTACTAAAGCCGTTCTGGTGAAGGGCAAGACGGAGTTCCCGGCGAATGTCCATTACTCCACGAGATATTCACTGAAAATCAGTTTTGAGGATGACAGTTTTTTCGACGGCCACACCCAATTCGATAATCTAATCGTGATGATATCCGGTGATAGCATACCGCTCGGTCCCTGCCGGCTGATTCGCCAAAAGGAGTTCGATCATAACATTGGATACATTGTTTCCAGTGAAGATATTGTAGATTACGCGGATTTATTCTTCAAACACCGCAAATCGGTTCTGCAAAGTGGATTCGTGAATCTCCCCTTTATCTTAGAGCAGAAGAACAAAATCAAGCAGGAATTCAAAGCCTACACGGCTGACCTGACCTATTGCCTGAGTGTTTACCGCCAGCTGTTCGACAGGATGGATGAGGACTTTCGTGATGAACCGGAGGATATAAAGGAGTCGATACAGCAGGCCATAATTGCCAAAGAAGGCCAAGAGTTCCTCGAGTACTTCGAGTTGCGGCAGAGGGATCTCGAGCGGCTCGTGGAAGGATATACTCAAGAGGAGCACGAGCGGCACGGCTTTTATTTCCGCCGCCAAGTATGGAGTTTCATCCTCCTATCGGCGATTTTGCGTCGCACCAATCTGAAACCCCGAGGCTATTCCGGTGACTCTGAAATGATGCGGATGATCTATACGAAGGAAGCGTTCGGCGATTCAACATTCTCACGGTTGATGCATAAACATCCAATCGAACATTCAGCCGCAGAGGCTGTGCGTAATCGACGCAAACTAATCGCTGAAACACTGGCCCAGCTAAGAGTTCCAAACCACTCGCCGGCTAGGGAACGGTTGAAAGTCTTATCGGTTGCCTGCGGACCAGCCTTTGAACTGCATGATATACTGAAGAGCCCGGCAGACTGCGAACGTTATGAATTCACCTTGTTCGATCAGGATCCCCTGGCCTTGGATGAGGCAGTCCAGCTGGTTTCTCAAATTGAGAATCAGCTGAGTGCCATTATAAATGTGGAATACGTACAAGAGTCGGTGAGGACCATGATGACAACCCGGCGGTTAACAAAAAAATTGGGGAATTTCCACTTTATCTATTCCATGGGTCTATTCGATTACCTGACTCCACCGGTGGCCAGGGCTGTCCTTAGAAATCTCTATCAGCTGCTCCAGCCGGGCGGTGAGTTGATAGTTGGCAATTTTCACATTTCAAACACCAGCCGTGTGTATATGGAATATTGGAATGACTGGGTTCTATGCCACCGGTCGGAGGACGACATGTTAGATATGACAAAGGATTTGTCGACGGCTGAAAAATCAGTGGTATTCGAAGACACGCGCAGCCAGATGTTTCTGCGCGTGCGAAAACCGACAACCGAGTAGCAGGAAAATCGCCGCTACCGAGCGCTTCGAATTTCGGCATAAAGGTAAATCTGTTTAGAGCGTAACAGCATAATATTGGGCCACTTAAGGTCGGGGAAGAGATAATATGATTATGAGGGAAAAGATAAGGGTTTTTAGCCATCAACTGGGGAGAGAAACTACTGCCAGCCAGCAGGAAGGTTTCGATTTCAAGATCGGCGGATTTGAGGATTATCTCAACAATATAATCCACGAATGGCTACGGACTTTGGCACTCCTGAGCTTCATACTGGTGCCACTATTTTTCATTCTTGACTACTTCACAATGCCCGGTGAGCTACTGCCACGGTTCGGGATCTATCGCCTGATAGCGACCTCCATCATTATTGCGCAGTACTATATCATTCGCCATTCCCGCCCCAACCGCCTATCATATCTCCATGCCTACGTTATATCCATCGTTGTCGGCGGCATAATCGCCCTGATGACAGTGGATCTGGGCGGTTTCAATTCCAGATATTACGCCGGCTTGAATCTGGTCCTTATCGGCGTAAATCTACTAATGCCGTGGAAGGCCGCCAACGCAGCGGTGAACAGCATTATCAACATCGGTCTATATATTACACTGAATATTTTAGCGGCCCAGAGCTACGATCCTTCCATTCTTGTGAATAACCTCTTTTTCCTCTTTTCCACCGCCGTTGTTGTAGTTGCGATCAACCACGTGCGGCACAAGCTGGTAGAGAAGGAGTTTTACCTACTTGAGGAGCTGCAGAAGGCTCGCGATGCGCTCTGGAGCGAAATGGAACTGGCCAAACGCATCCAGACGGCCTTGCTCCCGGAAGGCAAGAGAATCAAGGGTTATGAGATCGCAGCCACCATGCACCCAGCCCGAGAGGTAGGGGGAGACTATTATGATATTATCACGACTCCCAGGGGGGAGAAATGGGTTACCATTGGTGATGTATCCGGACATGGCGTCGACTCGGGGCTCATCATGATGATGGCTGAAACCACAATTATTTCAATAGTCAACAGCCTTGAGGATGCCAGCCCATCCAAAGTCATCGATTCCGTTAATAGGGTTATCAGGGAGAATCTATCCCGCCTCGGTTCCGACCTCTATATGACATTGATGGCTCTGCATCTTAATGGCAACCAGGTGACAGTCGCTGGAAAACACCAGGACCTGATTATTTATCGGTCAGCGTCGAATAAGACGGAGACCGTATCGACAAATGGTACCTGGATCGGTATTACGGACAACATGGGCCGTTTTTTGAAAGACATCACTATCGACTTCGCCCCTGGTGATATTATCCTTCTGTTTACCGATGGGATTACTGAAGCGATGGATGAAAACGGGGAGATGTATGGCCAACAGCGTCTTGAGCAGGCACTGAATCGGTATGCGGACTTTCCGGTTGGAAAGCTGCTAACCAAGATCATTTCAGATGTTCAGAATTACCAAGAGGATCAATTGGACGATATGACCCTGGCGGTGTTGAAATATAAGCCCAGTTAGTATACGATCAATCCATAGTACATTTATTAAATAGTATATTCGGTTTTCTAATTTCACTCTTTCCATATAGATAGGATCGACCATTTGGGCTGTGATACTATTCCCGCTTTCCCGATTTGAGAACTGATCCCTCAACCAATGTCTGCCCATCAGGCGCGACAGAAATCTGTGGCAGCAACTTAGAAGCCCCTTTATAGGGCATCACGAAAGTTAGTGAAACCCCTCTACTGATCCTGACCGGACCGCCTATACTGCCGGGATTGGTAGGTCCTTGCGCTTCAGGGCGTAGATCTTTACGGGACGCTTGACATGCTTCAGTGCCTTTTCACCCAGGAAGATGGCCTGAATATCGGGTATCTTCTGGATGTAACTGTATACCCGCCCGGATACGCAGATACCACCAGGCTCAGCCAGGGGCTCAATCCTGGAGGCCACATTGACTCCATCACCGAAGGCATCCCCGCTTTCGAAGACCACATCTTCAATATGAATACCGATGCGTAAAGTTAGCTCGGGATCTTCTTTCAGGGTTTGTTGAATTCCAAGGGCGCAGTTGACGGCATCAACGGCACTGGCAAAACAGGAGAGCGTACCGTCGCCCATTTCCTTCAGCCACTCACCTCGGAACTGTTCAATCATGGATTTAAGGAGTGTACGATTTTTCTCGAGAAGTTTGAGGGCTTTTGATTCATTCTCCCCCATCAGGATTGTGTAGCCCACAATATCGGTAAACATAATGGCGGCAAGCTTGTGCATAACTCACTCGTATGGATTACAACTGCTTAGTACAAACCGAGTCGAATATTGTGGATGGATAAGGGGCAATACAAGGAGTAAAATCGTAAGGAGTTGAATTTCTGGAATCGGAGAGCGTCTCCTGCCAAGGCGAAGCTGAGCGCGCAGTCCTTTTGGTGGCAAGTATCTATCCTGGGCCCTCGATCCACACCGGGTTGGTGAGGGCCAATCCCCGGCGGTTACCGAAGACATTGCCGCCGGGTAGACGCGACTGGACCTCGGCGCGCAGATAGCCCGGTTGTGCCTGGTGGAACTTGTGACGCCAGCTGAAATCGTACCGCCCCGAACCCAGCACTAAGTCGACCAGCAAGTCCTCCCGGGGCGCACCAATGATCCCCCGGTAGAGCCGCAGCCGGGTCAGGGGGCCGAACTCCGGTGTGCTGGCCAGGCGCAGGCGCACCTCAAGGTCACCGCCTGGCATGGTGCCGCCCGGACCGGCCGAACTGCCATCGCCTCGCACCTCCAGGTCGATAGAGGGGCCATTTGATATCAGGCAGCGGCCCTCGCGCATAGCGGCCGTAATACCCGGCTGGTCCCCCGGCTTGACGCCCAGGACGCCAGTGCGGCAACTGCCCAGGGTCATGCCCTCGCGTTCCGTGAGGTAGACGAACGGCAGGCCGATCACCCGGAAGCGGTTGAAATCGCCGTGGGAGTCGCTGCCGGCGTAAATGTAGGTCCGACGGCCCTGGAGCAGCAGACGTTTCCAAGCGCTCAAACCGCGCCGAAAGCCCGCGTCCAGGCGACCGTTCATGATCTGCAGACCGGCAATGCCCGGCGTGGCGAGGTCCGGGGCTGACCAATTATCACGCCCCACGATCAGCCTTTGCAGCCAGGGCACCGGTTGATATGGATGGGCGGCAATTACCACCGCCGGTGATTGCACCGTGGCGGCCAGTTCCCCCAAGTTCAGCTCGGAGGGTGGTCGCAGGGCGCGCTCACCGCCATCGCCCGAGCCGGGGAGGAAATGGGGGTGATCCAGCACCAGGGCATGCGCGTTGCGGCCCTGGCTATTGCGCACCGAGACCTCCTCACCGGGCAGCAGCAGGGCAGCGCCGGACTCCCGATTCAGCTCGGCCATCCGGCAACGGGAAGTGTGCCATTTGGTCAGCTGGGGGTCGGTCAGGTGCCAGCTGCCGATCCGGTCGTCTAAGTCGTAGGAATGGTCGGTGACCGCCACGAAACCCAGGCCTAAGGCAGTGGCCGCCGCCTGTGAAGCCTCCAGGGGCGCGCCGAACTCGATGGCGTCCTCGGTAAGGCCGCTGTGATGATGCAGGTCCCCCCAGACCACCCCCTGCCCCTGGGCCCTGGCCGTTCCGGCCACGGGGAGGCCGGACCCACGGGGAGCCCCGGGGAGGTCGTCGGAGGCCAGGTAGGTGCGCATGGCAGCCTGCGGCAGGCCCTGGCCGGGCAGGCCCGGTAAGTTGTGGGTGGTGCAACTGCGCAGGCGGCCGCGGGAGCGATAGTGGAATATCACCAGCCACTTTACATAGCCCATCCCCTCGGGACGCTCCAGCTCCACCACCCGGTGCCACCAGAGGTCGGCCAGATCCTCCTTCACTGTGACTGTGGTCCAGGGGCGCGGCCCGGCGCCGGTGTCTACGGCCACCTCCACCCGCTCCAGGCGGATGGGGAAGCGGTGGGCGTCCTTTACCAGCAGTAGCAGGGGCGGTTTTTGGCCGGGAGCGATGCGGCTGGGGAGGTCGGCCAGTATCTCCGGTTCACGACGATAATAGCGGCTGGCGCCGGGCAGCCAGCGGTAGTGCAGCTCGATGTACAACAGGGGCAGCAGCCACCCGGTGAAAGGCAGCCACAGGTCGGGTGACGCAAATGACATAGGGAGAACTTAGGCGGGCGGCTGGGGAGAAGCCAAGGTAGGAGGGAAGGAAATGAGATTTAATATTATGGCGAAGCCCAAGTCTCCAGTCTTAAGTCTCATGTCCCCAGTTTCTGGTATTTTACTTCTGGATGATGACTGTCCTCAGAGGGAATCTCACTTCTAGCCATTTCTTGATTGCCTCCAGAGCCGGGTTTAAATTCAGCCGCTTTTCTCATTAAATATCATTTTTAGCGTTATATTCCCACGAGGTCAAAGTGGCAAATACGGGAGATTTTCGTAACGGGTTCATATTCTCACACAAGGGCGGCTTGTGGAAGATCGTGGAATTCATGCATGTGAAGCCGGGCAAGGGACCCGCTTTCGTGCGCACCAAGCTCAAGAACGTGCGCACCGGGCAGGTGGTGGACGAGACCTTCCGGGCGGGTGAGAAAGTGGATGAGGTCAGGGTGGAGGCCAAGAACCTGACCTACCAGTACAGCGATTCAACTCATTATCATTTCATGGATAACGACACCTTCGAGCAGGTAGCCATGTCGGTGGAACAGATGGGCGGTGCCGTCGATTTCCTGGTGGATAACCTGGAGGTGACCATCGCCTTTCACGGCTCCGACCCGGTGGAGGTGCGGATACCGGCCCATATGAATATTAAAGTGGCCAAAACCGAACCGGGCCTGCGGGGCGATACGGCTACCGGCGGCAGTAAGCCCGCCACCCTGGAGACCGGGGTGACGGTTCAGGTACCCCTGTTTGTGGAACAGGGTGAGACCATCCGCATCGACACCCGTGAACGCCGTTATATCGAGCGGGTCAAAGGCTGACGCACTAACATATATCCGACATATCGAGGTAGTGATGCTCAAGGACAGAATAAAGGAACTGATTGCCATCGTCGAGGAGAGCGGTGTCAATGAGATAGAGATATCCAGTTGGTGGGGTCGCAGGATTCGGGTCACCAAGAACGCCTCGGCTTCGGCCGGTACGTTCGCGCCGCCGGCCACAGCGACTCCCGCCCCCCCATTGGTGGGAACCGCGGCCCCAGGGGAAGCTGCCCCCGAAACTTCCCGCCATCATTCCATCACCGCCCCGATAGTCGGTACGTTTTATACGGCCGCATCGCCCGAATCGCCGCCGTTCATCAAGGTGGGCGACCGGCTGAAAAAGGGGCAGACCATTTGCATTATCGAGGCTATGAAGATCATGAACGAGATCGAGAGCGACGTGAATGGTACCGTGGTGGAAATCCTGGCAGACAACGCCACGCCGGTGGAGTTCAACCAGCCGCTGGTGGTGGTGGACCCGGCCTGAGCCCCATGGCGCCACCCAGGCCAGCCTGTGCTGAGTGTAGCGAAGTGCCCGGCCCAACTCCGGGGAGTCATGTGACTTCCCATCAATCGTAAACGACGGCTGACCCATGTTCACTAAAGTGCTGATCGCCAATCGGGGGGAGATCGCCCTACGGATTATCCGGGCCTGCCACGAGTTGGGCATTGCCACCGTGGCGGTCTATTCCACGGCGGACGAACTGGCCCTGCACGTGAGGTTCGCAACCGAGGCAGTGTGCATCGGTCCCCCCGACAGCAACCGCAGCTACCTGCACATTCCATCCATCATGGCCGCCGCCGAATTGACTAACGCGGACGCCATCCACCCAGGCTATGGCTTTCTGGCGGAAAACGCCGAATTCGCCCAGATCTGCGCCGATCACGGGGTCACCTTCATAGGACCCACGGCCAAGATCATCAACCTGATGGGCGATAAGGCCCAGGCCCGGAAGACCATGGTTGCCGCCGGTGTGCCGGTCACTCCGGGATCCAAAGATGTGGTCCCAAACTTAAAGGAGGCCACCGGTATCGCCGAGGGGTTGGGTTATCCGGTGATGGTCAAAGCGTCTGCCGGGGGCGGGGGCCGCGGCATGCGCCGGGTGGACACCCCGGAGCAACTACCCAACCTCTTTGCCCAGGCGCGCAATGAGGCCCAGGGGGCTTTTGGCAACGGTGACCTGTACCTGGAGAAATACGTCCGGGAATCGCGCCACATTGAGGTACAAATCTTAGGCAATGCCGATGGAAAAGCGGTGGCCCTGGGCGAGCGTGAGTGCTCCATTCAGCGCCGCCACCAGAAACTGCTGGAGGAATCGCCTTCACCGATCGTCAATCAGCGCCTGCGCAAACAGCTCTGCCAGGCGGCGGTGCTGGCAGCCGAGCAGGTGGGTTATATCGGAGCCGGCACAGTGGAATTTCTTTTGGATGCCGACCGTAACTTCTACTTCATGGAGATGAACACCCGTATCCAGGTGGAGCACCCCGTTACTGAGATGGTCTACGGGGTAGACCTGGTGAAGTTGCAGATCGGCGTGCACGCCGGGGTACCGGTGCCCGGCTGGGTGCGGAAGGCCCGCCTGCGGGGTCATGCTATCGAGTGCCGCATCAACGCCGAGGACCCCGAACACGACTTTCGTCCCGGTCCAGGATTGATCAGCAGCTTTCATGTCCCGGGCGGTATGGGGGTGCGGGTGGATACCGCCGTTTATGCCGGGTACCAGGTCCAACCATACTACGACTCCATGATCGCCAAGCTGATCGTGCATGGCACCAACCGGGATGAGGCGGTCAACCGTATGCAACGGGCCCTGGAGGAATTCGTTATCGAGGGGATCCCCACCACCATCCCGTTCCAGCAGCAGGTATTGGCCCACCCCGCTTTCCGTCGGGGCGAATTCACCACCGCCTTCCTGGAAACCTTCGAGTATCAATCTGTCGAGGAAACCATATGAATATACCCGCTGAGCTAAAGTATTCCAAAGACCATGAATGGGTCCGTCGGGAAGATGACCTGGTAGTCCTGGGCCTCACCGATTTCGCACAGAGCGAATTGGGTGATATTATTTTCGTGGAGTTCCCGGATGTGGGGGTCACCTTTAAACAGGGCGAGGTATTCGGTACAGTGGAGGCAGTGAAAACAGTGGCTGATCTGTTCATGCCGGTATCAGGGGAGGTGGTGGAGGTCAACTCGAGCCTGGAAGACAACCCCGAACAGGTTAACAGCGATCCCTATGGCCTGGGCTGGGTGGTCAAGGTCAGGCCCACCGATCCATCCCAGTTGGACGGTCTGATGGGCGCCTCGGAATATAAAGACCTGGTTTCGTGACCCGTCAGCATCCCTATATCCCGGCTACCGAGGCTGAAGAAGAGGCCATGCTGGCGACCATCGGAGTGACTTCCTTCGAGGAGCTGGTCGATATCATTCCGGCGGACCTACGCCTGCAGGACGACTTGGACCTGCCGCCGAGTAAATCGGAGGTGGAACTGGTCGCCGAACTCAGCCGGTTAGCGGAGCGAAACCGACCCGCCGGCACTCGGATCGGTTTCCTGGGCGGCGGTGTCTATGATCACTACGTACCCGAAGCGGTCCCGGCCATCGCCATGCGATCCGAGTTCTACACCGCTTATACTCCTTACCAGGCCGAGGTGAGCCAGGGGACGCTGCAGGTCATGTACGAGTTTCAAACTATGATCAGTGAGATCAGCGGGCTGGAGGTGGCCAACGCCTCACTATACGATGGAGCCTCCGCAGCGGCCGAGGCCTGCTTAATGGCTCTGGGGATCACCGGCCGCCAACGGATACTGCTTCCCGAAACTGTACCCGCTGCCACCCGGGAAGTGGTGGCCACCTATCTGCAAAATCGCGACGCCGAGCTGATTACAATTGCCAGCCGGGACGGTCGGGTGGACCTGGCTGACCTCAAAGCCAAGTCGGCCGGGGCTGCGGCGGTGGTGGTGCAATCGCCTAACTGCCTGGGACTGGTGGAGGATTGGGCTGCGGTGCGCAAAGCCTTGGTGGATGATAAAACCGTGCTGATCGCCTCCGCCGATCCGCTCACATTGGGATTGCTGGAGAGTCCCGGACAAGCCGGGGCCGATATTTACGTGGGGGAAGGCCAATCATTGGGCATCCCAATGTCATTCGGAGGTCCGTACCTGGGGTTGATGGCCGCCAAAACACAATATGTCCGGCGTATGCCCGGCCGGATTGTGGGCCGCACAACCGATCAGATGGGCCGCCCCGGTTTCGTTATGGTGTTGCGCACCCGCGAGCAGGACATCCGGCGGGAGAAGGCCACCTCCAACATCTGCACCAACCAGGGGTTGATGGCCTTATGGGCCACTGTTTACCTGTCGCTGCTGGGTCGTGAAGGGCTGATAGGGCTGGCCCGCCTGTGCTTCGACCGCAGCCAATACCTGGGCCGGGCAATCGACGCCTTGCCGGGCTATACGCTACCGTTTGGATTCGGCTATGTGAAGGAGTTTGTGGTCCGGCCACCGGTACCCGCCAAGGAGCTGACAAGTCGTGCCGCAAAGGAGGGCTTCCTGCTGGGGACCGTTGAGTGGCAGGGAGAGGAGTTCTTGCAGTTGGCGGTGACCGAAAAACGCACTCGGGCGGATATGGACCGCCTGGTGGCATTCTTGGCGGTGGCCTCGTGAGTGTTTTCCAGAGTCTGTTGGAGCGTCTCGATCACCAGAGCGCCAACTATCTGGTGCTGATCGATCCCGATCGCAAAAACGACGGCCGCCTGGAACAGCTGGTGGCGGCGGTTAATGCTTCGGGCGCAGATGGCATCCTGGTGGGTGGCAGCCTGATCATGGACGGGCAATTTGAGGAGCGGGTAGCGCAGATCAAGGCGGCGGCGCAGGTGCCGGTGATCCTGTTTCCCGGGGGCACCACCCAGCTCACCCGTCACGTGGACGCGGTGCTGTTCATGTCGCTGCTCAGTGGCCGCAATCCCCAGTTTCTGATCGGCGAGCAGATCCAGGCGGCGCCCGTTATAAAGCACCTGGGGTTAGAAAGTGTTGCCACCGGCTACCTGCTGTTGGCCGGAGGCGGGTCCACTGCCGTGGAGTTTATGAGCGATACGCGGCCCCTGCCCCTGGATAAACCGGACCTGGTAGTGGCCCACGCCCTGGCAGCCCAGTACCTGGGCATGTCATTGGTATATTTAGAGGCCGGCAGTGGGGCCCGGCACTCCGTACCTGACGAGGTGATCCGGGCGGTGACCGGGGCCGTCGACATTCCGGTGATGGTGGGGGGTGGTATTCGCGATCCTAAGGCGGCGGCTGCGAAGGTACGGGCCGGGGCCAAATTCGTGGTCACCGGTACGGTGGCGGAGGAAACGGGGACTGCGGCCTTGCTGCGGGCCTTCGCTGAGGCCGTTCACCAGGGCTGAAGGAGCCGGCCGCCTGGGAACGCCGCCCGGTTCCATGAAAAACTTACTCGAAGACTATCTACTCTACGCCCGCGTCGAACGCAATCTGGCGCCCACCACTTTAACGAGCTACGAGATCGACCTTACGCGCTATCTGGGGTATCTCCGGGAAGCCCGTGTTGATGACCTGGACCAGGTACGCCAGACTCACATTCGGGGTTACACCCGCCTGCTGAGCGACCGGGGCCTGGCGCCGGCCTCCATCCACCGGGCGTTCGCCGCCGTGCGGGGGTTGCACAAGTTCTTGCTGGCCGAAAAGCGGACCTCCAGCGACCCCTCCGCGTTCCTGGAGGCCCCCAAGAAGCCCCGCCGCCTACCGAAGGTGCTGGAGGTGGGGGAGATCAACGCCATTATCGAGGCGGTGGACACCGGCAATCCCCGGGGGGTGCGGGACCGCTCCATGATATCGCTGCTGTACGCTTGCGGCCTGCGGGTGTCGGAACTCACCGGCCTGGTGCTTAGCAACCTGTTGCCCGAACACGGCCTGTTGCGGGTGCTGGGCAAAGGCTCCAAGGAGCGGCTGGTGCCTGTAGGCCGGCGGGCCGGGGAAGACCTGGCAACCTACCTAAAGGAGGCCCGGCCCCTGCTGGCGGCCAAACGGCGGGCTCGCAACAAAGGCGAGGTCTACCTGAATGCCCGGGGCAACCCTCTGACGCGCCAGGGAGCATTTCAGATCGTGAAACAGTGGGCCCGGCAGGCGGGGATCACCAAGGAGGTCTCGCCCCATATCTTCCGGCACAGTTTCGCCACCCATCTGCTGGAGGGGGGCGCCGACCTGCGGGCCGTGCAGGAGATGCTGGGCCACGCCGATATCACCACTACCCAGATCTATACCCACCTGGATCGGGATTACCTGAAGCAGGTGCATAAGCAGTTCCATCCCCGGGGGTAGGGGGGCCGGTGGGGGAAATGCAAAATGCAAAATGATAAATGAAAAGTGCAGAATGAAAAATGGGACTTGTTGCTCACCCTCCGGCCCCCTCTATTTTAAGAGAGGGGGAATCGCGTAAGCGACCGGGGTGAGTTCGCTTAACCGGCGGATACCAGCCGGCGTATTTTCTTCTTGATGCGGGCGGTGATATAAGGCTTCAACCGCCCCTTTTCCCGTAGTATGGTCCTAAGCAGCGCCTGGCGGTTTTCCGCCGGCAAGGGGGTCTTTTCCCGGGGCGTTAAGGTGATTGCCTCCCGGTCGCAGGACGTGATGCAGGCGCCGCAACCCAGGCAGATAGCCCGGTTGACGGTGCTGTACCGGTCTTTCCCAGCCAGCCGGCCGTTCTCCCGCGCCAGACCGATGGCCCGCACGTTGCAGGCGGTAAAACACTCCCCGCAATAATCGCAGCTGTCGGGATCGATGGCGGCGATGTAGCCGGTCTTGGCGATGCCGTCGTGGTAGCCTGCCTGCACGCCGCGCACCAGCTCGCAGCAACAGCCGCAGCAATTGCAGATGAAGGACGGCCGTTGGCGTACGTTGTCGGTAATATGAGTGAGGTGCAGGTCCCGCGCCCGGTCGATGATCTCCAGCATTTCCGCCTTGGTCTTCTGCTCAGCAAAGCCCCGGCGCACGAAAAAGCGGGCTCCGGGTCCCAGGGAAATGCAGATATCGGCGGTGGGCGCCCCCTTCTTGCATTTGCCGCCGAGGTGCTCTTTCTTGTGCCGGCAGAAGCACAACCCGGCCGCACCGAAACTGGACTCCTCGATTATCCGTTGGGCGCTCTCGTAGGTGGTGACTACGCTGGTGACCGGAATATGCTCCTGGTGAACCAGGGACCGGGTGAGGGGCGTTACGCTGCCGAAAAATTCGCTCGCCTGTCCGTGGACCGGGTCGGCATAGAGGTATTCGGACATTAAACGGGCTACTTTTTCCAGCGGCAGGTCGGTGCGGTGCTTCATGAAGGTGAACTCGAAGAAGCCGATCGTCCCCGGCATGAGCAGGTAGTAGGTGTCGCCGCCGTAGGGCAGGTCCATGACCAACCCTTTGTCGGCCATGGTTTCCAGCACCGGTAGCAACGTCTCCGGTTCCATTTTTGTGAACCGGCACAACTCGGGCAGGGTGGCCTCCTCTAAGGGGAAGCGGGAAGCCACGAACGCCTCCTGCTCGGAGAACAGCAGCGTGAGTATCTCGCGCAGTATCTCGTTGTCCACCAGACCCACCGGGTAGCGGTTCAGCCGGTCGATCAGCGGCGCCAGGCTGCTTTTATCGGTTCCAATATGTCCCATCTTGCCGGCCTGATATTATTGCCGGATGAGAATGGAAGTGCGAAGAAAAACTTGCTGCCTGGGCAGGCTTCAGGATTGATGGGCCGACGGCAAACGAATGTGGTGGAGAAGGTCCAGGCTGGCTATTTCGGTAGTAGGGTGGGCACAGCCGAAGAGGATAACACTCCCGGGACAACCATTTGCCACCTCGGCCAGTCTAAATTAAGCTGTACCCATACTTATAATAAGGAGAGCATCGTGAGCAGAACCGTACTGAGCAGACTGCCGCTGGCCGGCGCTGATATGTCCACGCCGGCGCCCATCGTGGCAACTACACAGAAAATGGATCGGCTGCTGGATCAGATGGAGGAGATCATCGCCCGCCAGTAGCCGCGGACTAGGCCGTCTTTTGATAGAGCAGCAGCCGGTAGGAGTGTAGTAAATAGGATACTAGCAGGGCACTTAGGGCACAGTTAACGATGGGGGGGACCGCTGCTTCGATTGGCAGGGCAACCATGGCCCAAGGCCCCGCCGGACCCAGCATCTCCCGTCGTATTCTAAGGCGTGAATTAAACCTTGGAAAACGCAGAATGTATCTCTTAGCTTTTAACCCCCAATGTTCAAATGGCTCTGAACCGATACGATCAGCAAGGGAGAGTTCTCATGAAAGCCACGCAGGTAATCCTTGGAATAACCATGGTAATCGCCCCCGCTTGGAATGGGCTGCTCGCCCAGGCTCTGGTAGCCCCTGTCCGCGATGTTGTGGATGAACACTTCGGCCTCGAAGTACATGACCCTTATAGGTATATGGAAGATATGGACGCTCCTGAAGTGCAGGATTGGTTCCGCGGCCAGGCGGATCAGGCCCACGAAATTCTGTCACAGATCAAGGGA
>SDBU01005230.1_pt1 | contig 15629 bp, 10 predicted proteins | sample 2277071 | NCBI WGS metagenome assembly SDBU01 (sample SAMN10397929, study PRJNA504765) | marine sediment metagenome | isolation source: marine sediment core GS08_GC12, 126 cmbsf | place: Arctic Ocean: Gakkel Ridge, Loki's castle | collected 2008
TCGTCATCCTGCTGTAAGGTCAGAGGTGATGTTGACGGGACCGGCAGTATTGACGTTGGTGATCTGACCTACCTGGTAGCTTATCTCTTCCAGGGTGGTACTGAGCCTCCGTGCGATATCGAAGGCGATGTTGACGGGACCGGCAGTATTGACGTTGGTGATTTGACCTTCCTGGTAGCCTATCTGTTCCAGGGTGGTGTGGATCCTCCGCCATGCACCTAAGTAAGAGAACTAGCTGAGATCTCTGACTATACACGGCCATCCCCGATACCGGGGGTGGCCGTCTTTTTTGTCCACAATCAGGATAATAGCTGTTGTCTTGTGATGCCGGCGGTCAGGTCACACGTTTGGCAAGCCAAACGCAAGACCTGATCGAACGATTGACTTCTGTCACAGCCTCCAGGGAACCTGCCTGCGAACCCGATGGGGGGTATACTTCCTTTCTTCAGAGTGGAATTCCCGTAATCCGGGTGTCGGGATAGCATTCGCCATGGCCGCGCGAATTGGACTTTAATGATTAGGCATTTTGGGGTTATGGTTCGTTTTTTTTTATTGACTGCGGGTTTTAAGGTAGTTACTGTTACGCAGGTAAGGTAAGGAAATGCATAATTGAGTACAGGGTGGACCGAAGGATTGGTCTGCCGGGAGGTGTCGATAGGACAATTTGATAACGTTCTCTGATCCCGTGCCGGGTCACGCTGGTGAGCGGGACTCGCTGACATGGAAGCCAGGATTAAGCGGGATGATATTGGGGGATGACGGTATTTTTCTGCAGACTGTAAAACGAGAGAACAAACGATGAGATACAGGAGATTATAATGAAGCGTATTTCAATTCTGACGGCGGTGATGTTGTTGTGGCTGCTGGCGTTTGGGATGGCTCATGGTGCTAATGAGATAACGCTTGATGCGGTGACCAATTCCAACGGCGGTGACTCGGCGATCACCGGCAATTCCATCCCGGCCGGGGATACGATAAAGTTCACATTCCGCTGGACCTATGAGGATGGAACAGTCACTATTGGCGCCTCCAGCAATGCTTTCGAGGTATACGAGAAAAACGATGGGAACTTCTTCCAGATTACTTGGGACACTGTATCTGGCTCTGGACTTGGCTCAAGGTTCAATTCATTCTTTTTCCAAGATTTCTCCGTTTCGGGAACCGGCCGGGACACTATTAGCTTTGGAGGGTATGCAATCGCTCCGGGTGTTGAAATCGGATACGATTCTGCAGTGTGGTACATTGAAACCGGAAGTGACAATGCCGGGGACACAATTTGTATTGACTCCAGTTTTTCCCCCCCGGGTGGCACATGGCTTTGGTCAGGAATGGGTGGTGGGATTTTTATGTATCCGGATTGGGATGGCCCGCATTGTTTCCAGGTCTTCTCACCCAGTGGCGATGACCTGCAGACGGATTCTACCTCAATAACCATTGAGATGGATAGTTTACTGGCCGCCGATACCGTTACCATTCGAGTGACTTCGAGTGGCGCGCGGGCCGACCTCGATTTCACCATCTCCGCCGATTCAAGCTGGATCTCGTTTGACACGGCCGATGGCACCGGTCCGGTGACGGCACTGACCAGCGTGTCGCCTCAGGATGTGTTGGTAATTTTCGACACCGCTGGCACCGGGTGGGTCGTTGGCTCCATACCATCGGCGACTATCACGATTACTTCTCCGGATGCAGCTCCCACCACCATACCGGTGAATATAACAATTGTCACCGACGTACCCTACGACGAGGAGGAACTGCCCAAGACGTATGCTCTCAGCCAGAACTATCCCAACCCATTCAATCCCTCGACCGAGATCAAGTTTGAGCTACCGTACCGGTCGCATGTTACTCTGACCGTGTATAATGTGCTTGGCCAGAAGGTTATCACGTTGATCGACGCCGATATGCAGGCCGGACGCTATCCGGTGAGATGGGAAGGAACCGCCGGTGACGGCAAGGAAGTAGCTTCCGGAGTTTATTTCTACAAGCTCGAAGCTGATGACTTCGTTTCAACCAAGAAGATGATGCTGCTGAAATAGACCAGCACGAAATCTGTAGCATGTTACAGACCCCCGTATCGCGGGGGTCTTTTTTTGGGGTCTCTGGTGAGTGTGTAATTGGTGAAGACGCTCAGACACAAGGACTTGTGTTCAAACCGATGGCTTCTGAAGAAACTATGACAGTCTGCACGGATTTTGTGCGATGCTGTGGGTGTCAGGGCTGTCTGGAGTTGTGCACCCCTCATTAAGATGTTGTGTAGTAATGTATTATATCTTTATAGTTGACTTTTTGATCGGATAAGCTTATGTTAATAAAACTTACTGAAACTGATGAGTCTTTATAACATATTGGTAGATAGGGTGTTATATGCTTGGTGTAATCGGCAACAAGTTCTCTATTGGCAGAGAAACTTACTACCCATTTTCGGCGGAACTTCACTATTTCAGGATTGATAAGCGGTACTGGTCTATCTGTTTTGAGAGGATCAAGCGTGCCGGATTTCGGATAATCTCCACGGCAGTGCCGTGGAACGTACATCAGGACGAGCGTCGGATAATGGATTTCTCAGGTATGACAGACCCGAGCAAGGACCTGATAGTCTTTCTGGAGCTGGCCCGGGAATTCGGTTTCAAAGTGATTCTGCGTCCCGGTCCCTGGGTAGCCAGCCAGCTTGAAAATGGGGGACTGCCGAAAGTTCTGTACAGCGACTTGAAGGTTTTTGCCCGTGACGCATCCGGACAGGAACTGAAGCTCAAGGATGAATATGGTGTCAGCGGCGGTTACTTGCCCAGTTATCTTCATCAGAATTATCAATTTCATTTGCGTAACTATTTCAAGAGCGTGATCGAGACGACTAAGAATTATGTTCATCCGCGGGGGCCGGTGTTTATGGTGGAGCTTGATTACGAGACATCCTTCGGGCGTCTTCTTGAGCCGGACAGCGCCGATTACAATCCGGATGTTCTGGCTGCGCAATACGGCCCTTTCCTGGAGGAGCTGTACACCAACATCAAGAAGCTCAACGCTCAGTACAAAACCAGGTACAAGAGTTTTGAGGACGTGGAGCCGCCCCGTAGTTTCAGCAAGTTGGAGTTTAAGGACTATCCCCGGGTGATAGACTGGTTTAAGTTTCGCCAGTTCATGCTCAACACCTACCTGGAGATGCTGGAGGAGATATTTCAATCCTACACGGTGGAACCGCTGATATTTCGCTCTTTATTTTTCCGTGCTGGTGACTTGCTGCCGGCGTTTAATCTGGTGCCCGAGGATCGGTTTCCGTTTCTGAGCAGCAATGTTTTCCCGGACGGCAGCTATTTCGACCTGGCCGTCAAAGGGCGTTTTCTGCAGGCTGAATACGGCTTTGCCTTCGCATCCTCGTTTACTTCCGGGAAGGCGGCGGAAAACCCGGAGCGGGAAGAACAGATAGCACCTGTTAAGAATCAAACCCGGCGCTTTTACCTGACCGCGGGCTTGTCAGCGGGCTTCATAGGTATGAACCATCACATGTTTGTTGATCGGGATCACTGGCATGGTGCGCCGCTTCATAACGACGGCACCATCTCAGACGGCTATGAAGTGATCAAGAGATTCAACATTGCCATTTCATCGGTGGGTCTGGATGAGATGGAGTCCAAGGTGGATGTGGCGGTAGTCGGCAACCGTCTGTATTCATGGTTGCGACTGACTTCCAGCAAGAAGGAATTCACCTACCTGCCATCGCTGCTGGACGGATCGGCCACCGGGTTTTGCCGGGACCTGATGCGATTGAAGTTGAGTTTTGGCCTGCGGGAGAATCGTGATTTCGAAACAATGAAGAAATATCGTTTGCTGTTTTTTACGTCTGCTGAAGTCATGGCAAGGCGCGACCAGGAAGCCATTGTGGAACTGGTCAAGGGCGGCGTGAACGTGGTGATGTGTGGTCTGATGCCTCGATATGATGAGAATTTCAAAGAGTGCCGGATTCTCTCCAACCATTTTCGTATCAGGACCACGATTGACAGTCGCATCGGCACCGTTACTTACAAGCGGTTGGATTTCCCTACCCAGGTTTATGGTTCCATTCGTTCCACCGATGATTCCAAGACCAAGAAGATAGCTGTGAGCGGCTCCAAACTGGTGGGTGTAGTTTCATCGCGGTTCAAGGGTCGGTTATACTTTTTCACCTTTGACATGGCGTCTTGCGGGAATCATAAGAAGCTGAGTTTTGTGGAGTCGATCCTGGTAGCAGAAAAGATATCGTCCTTTCTTTACTGCAGCGACCCGTCGGTAGATATCGCATTCAAGATGGGGGCGAAGAAGGGACTGCTACTTATAGTCGTGCCGCCACCGGGGGATCTCAATGACGGCTATGAGGCATCGACAAGGAAAATCATCATCAAGGCTGATCTCCGCCAGGCCGGTTTTAAGGCGCCTCGTCTGAAGCTGACCAACCTGTTTGACGACGAAGAAGCTCCACCCTTAAAGACAACCGCCAAAGAGCTTCAGGAAGGCATCATACTCGATGTGGGTGTTCCTGACGGCATCGTCTACCTGGTGGAGCGTCGCTAAAACCGGGTCGGAGCGACATGATTGCGTTCTTACGCGGTTGTCGGCGGTGGTATTGCCGGCTGTGGGTATTGCCGGCAGTGGTTGGTGTTCTTTCCGGATGTGCCGGGTTGGAGGTATCCCGCTATTACGAAAGAGGGGCGCTGGCGACGGCGGCACCGATTGCCACCGCAGTCGGTGAGAACGTGCTTCGGCAGGGGGGCAATGCTTTTGATGCGGCAGTGGCTGTCGGTTTTGCCCTGGCGGTCGTGCATCCGCAGGCCGGCAATATCGGCGGGGGCGGTTTTGCCTTGGTCCGAGCGGGCGAATCAGGCGACGTGCGTGCCCTTGATTTCCGCGAGACGGCACCCGGTCAGGCGGCAGAGACAATGTATCTCGACGAGCAGGGTGAAGTCATTCCGGGGGCTTCAACGCTGGGAGCCGGAGCCGGCGGTGTCCCCGGCACGGTAGCCGGCCTGTACGAGTTGTGGCAGGCCTATGGTTCACTGCCCTGGGAGCAGTTGCTGGGACCGGCGGCAGCACTGGCCGACACCGGATTCCTGGTCGATGATTACCTGGCTTCTTCACTGGACCGATATCAGGATCGTCTGAGCACCTACCAGGAAACTGCCCGCGTCTTTTATCCTGACGGACGGTGTCCGCAATCCGGCGAACGGTTGATGCAGAGAGACCTGGCGGCGACTCTGTACGCCATTGCTGCGGCCGGTCCGCGTGGGTTTTACGAAGGACCGGTGGGGCGGAAGATAGTCGCCTGTATGGAGATGCATGGTGGTTTGATAACCGCATCGGATCTTAAATCGTACCGACCGATCTGGCGTCAGCCTATACGATTCGGTTTTGACTCTCTTGAAATCTACAGTATGCCGCCGCCCAGTTCCGGGGGAATCGTGGTGGGGCAGATACTTAAGTTGCTGGAAACGTATGATTTCTCTGTTCTGACGCCGGAGTCCCCGGAATACATCCATCTTTTCTGCGAGGCGGCCCGCCTGGCCTTCGCCGATCGCTCAGTTCATCTGGGTGATCCCGGTTTCTACGACGTGCCGGCAGGTCTGCTGGACAGTGCTTATCTTCACGACCGCCGCAGTCTTATCAAAAAGGAGCACACCCGGTCATCGGAGCTGGTTGGCGCCGGCAATCCCCGGGGTGTCGAATCGTCAGAGACGACTCACTTTTCGGTCTGTGACGCGGCGGGCAATATGGTGGCTGTTACTTACACCCTCAATACCAATTATGGTTGCAAGCTGGTAGTCGATGGGGCGGGTTTCCTGTTGAACAATGAGATGGATGATTTTTCGATCAAACCGGGTTACCCCAACAGGTACGGTCTTGTCGGCGGTGAGGCCAACAAAATTGAGCCGGGCAAGCGGATGCTGTCCTCGATGTCACCGACACTGATATTGAAAAAGGGGCGGCCATTCATGATTTTAGGAGCGCCGGGAGGCTCACGGATCATCACGGTGGTGGCGCAGGCGATACTCAATTTGACGCGCTTTGGTTTCAGTTTACAGGCGGTAGTCAGCCGCCCGCGCTTTCATCACCAATGGTTGCCGGATCGTATCGATCTCGAACAGGGGGGATTTGATATCAATACGACGCAGGAATTGATTCGGTATGGCCATACTGTCCGGGAGTGCGAACCCTACAGCGATTTGCAGGCGATCTTCATCGATGATAGCGGCCTGATGACGGCAGCGTCCGATCCACGAGGACGCGGTGTGGCCGGTGGTCTGTGACCGCGCGCCCGGCTAACCGGATACGTGATTATTCCCAGTTCGATCCAGATTCAGTTGGAGACCTGTCCTGATGGCGCCGCATTTTGCGTCGGGGTCTGGTTGTTCTGTCGGCGGCTCTTCCTGATAGACAATACAATAGCTCCGGCTCCGGCGATGCTGACCAGCAGATAAATCAATATGCCGATAAGCGGCGCGGCGAAGAGCAGTCCCAGAACAATCAAGCCTAACAGCAACTGGCCTTTTCCCAGCACAGCGGCATTGGGATTTATCAGACGAACCAGGAGATGACCTACGAAGAATGCGAAGATAACCTTGCCGGAGTAAAATATCACACCGCCTGAGACCGCTACGAAACTGGATATGGGAACAATGAGGATCGACAGCGTCAGCACCAGGGCACCCAGAGGCGCCAGGTTGCCGGAAACGAGAGCCAGTCCCGCCAGCAGGAGGATCAGGGCGACTATGAGAACTACGATGGCAGTTCCTGCTACCAGCAGCAGCAGGAACCCGGCGGCGATTGAGACGGAAAAGCGGCTGCGTAACTGGTCCAGTGATTCAGTGGTCCACCGTCGGAACAGGAAGAGTGCGATAATACCGAACAGGAAGGCCGCCATGACCCTGGCAGTGCTCATTGCGGCCATGCTGACCACACCGCTCGACTCATCTTCTTCCTCGGCGTCGGTTTTGTCGGCGGCCTGCTCACAGACGATCTCTCCCATGATGATTACACCGCTGGCCGTGTCGATGAGAATATCCTCAATACAGCAGGCGCGGAGGTCCCCCCTGATAACTGCCGGCGGCACGATGCGAAGTTCATCGCCCTCGACGTTGACATTGCCGAGGATCTCACCAGAGATAATGGTCTTGCCGCCATTGGTGATAACATCACCACCAACCAGTCCGTCAATGCGGATGAGATTGCCGGTGACAGTGAGATCTCTCTTGATCTCGGCCCCCTTGCCAATATGGATATTGTTACCCATCAGCAGTGCCGAGCCGGCGATCAGGCCGTTTATATCGATAGTGTTGGCAAACGCTCTGAGAGAGTTGCCGGCGATACCGGTGTGTTTGAAGCTGTAGGCGAAGATATTCTCGGAGCCGTTGACCTGGCCATTGACATCTAAGGTATAGGCTCCGGCCACCAGGTCACCATCGATCAGACCATCGATAGTGACGGTCTCACCCCAGGCATACAGGTCGTCATAAATCTGGTGCAGGTTAGAAATGTGGATGCTTTTGCCTGATTGAAAACTTGACGCCCGGAGGGGAGAAGCGGCCAAAAGGATTGAGACAAAGATCAGAACCGACCGATAATACAATCTCAACAACAGGCTCATAGTACTCCTCTCCATTACTCTCTACTACGGTACCGGGCCATGCTTGTTACGCAGCATATATAATCTGCGTCGTCCGCAAAAGCCACTGAAAAACTATCGGCCGGCTGCACCCGACATTTAGCCGCCGGCGCCGGCCATGGGGGTTCTGGGGCAGTCTCTGGTGAGGCTCTCATCGATTATTCGATCCCGATCGGGTTCGGTCTCTTCTATCTAAGTCTTTCAGTATCATAAACAACCGTCAAGTTAAGCCGATATACTGACTATATATGGGATTCTGTGAATGAAGCTGTTTCTGGACCGAAATAAGACTCTTCTCCCTCGAGTCGATTCTATATATCTGTTGACCAGGTTGCTGGCTCTGACCGCAATCGGCTCCTGGGGTTGGATTGAGGGACAGATAGATATTGATCCCCACCTCTTCTGGATTATCCTGGGGACGTTTTCGCTGCATCTGGCTGTTTTCTATGCGGCGGTTCGGAGTCGTTTCGATATCAAACTGGCCTACCTGTCGGCTATCATATATGACATAATCCTGGTACCGACGGTGGTGTTGCATACCGGGGGAATCGATTCTCCCTTTTTCCTGCTGTTCTTCCTGACCACGGCGGTAGCGGCCTATGTCCTCCGCTTCTGGGTGGCCTCGTTCGTGACGTTGGTGGTGGCTTTGACATACCTGGGCGCCATCAGCCAGACAGTTAGCGGGGAGAATCTTTTTGACGCCGCCATATACATCAGCTTCCTGCTGGTCTTTTTTCTTACTCTGTCCTATGCTTCCGACCATCTGCGACGCTCGGAGAAGCGACTGCTGGGGCTTTTTGACACGCTCAATCGGCGCACGTCGGAGTTGGAACGTTCACAGGCACAACTGGAAATAATCTACGAGAATTCACGTATTGCGGCGTCGATCCTTGACACCGACGGCGTGGTAAAAGAGGTGATGCGAATCCTGGGCGATGTTTTGCAGTATCTCCACGCTTCCATGATTCTGAAGGACAAATCAGGGCGCCTTTACTACCGGGCGCGGCTGACCTCCGGCCGGTGCAACTTCCATCCCAAGGCGATCGGATCAGACCGGATGGAACTGGCACGCAAAGTATGCCGGCTGGGAGAGCCGGTGCGGGTGAAGGATATCGTCGGCCGCGACGACTACCAGCCGCTGGGCGAGAAAGTCCGGTCGATTATGGTAGTGCCAATGACTTCACACGGCCGGATAACGGGAGTCCTGACGGCCGAGTCGGCTCGTATCGGCCATTTCATCGAGAGGGATATACAGTTGTTGTCGATAGTGGCACGGTCGGCGGCCCTGGCACTGGAAAACGCCGAGTTGCACAAGAAGACTGAAGAACTGACCATTGTCGATGGATTGACAGGGACGTACAACTACCGTTATTTCATTCAGAAGTTGCAGGAGGAGAAGCGACGGGCGGTACGTTACAACCTGCCCCTGTCGCTGATCATGGTTGATATCGATCGCTTCAAGAAGCTCAATGATACCTACGGACACGAGAGCGGCAACATCGTTTTGAAGGAACTGTCGGCGATAATTCGCGATTGTATCCGGGATGTGGATATTTTCGTACGTTACGGAGGTGAGGAGTTTGCAATTATTCTTCCTCAGACCCCGCTGCGCGAGGCCTCAGTGATAGGGGAACGCATACGGGAGCGGGTCGAGGCGGCCGTTATGGATGCCGGTCAGACCGGTCGGCTGAGAATAACAGTATCAGTTGGGGTCAGTTCGTTCCCGGAGAACGGTCGTTCAGAGGAAGAACTGGTTTCGATAGCGGACCAGGCGCTGTATCGGGCGAAGGGAGAGGGACGCAACCTGGTGCGGGTCATTTAGAGGTAAGGTAGTGCGATATACAACCACAAGTATGAGTGAAAGTATGAATGCATCAGACAATAAGATCGGCCAGTTGTTCATGATCGGTTTTCCCGGAGCCGAGCCGTCGGAGGAGTTTCTTCAGTTTATTGCTGAGGAACATATCGGGGGAGTGATTCTTTTTGAGGAGAATTGCCCGACGCACGAAGTCGCTCGAGAGAACATTGAAACTATCAGGGCCGGGTGCGGCGGCACCATTCCCTTGATTGCGATCGATCAGGAAGGGGGCCGGGTCTGTCGTCTGCGCGGGGCTCCGGCCGAGTACCGCGCCGCCGGAGAATACGGTCGCGACGGGCAACTGGAACGTTTCCAGGAAGATTACACCCGTTCGGCAGTGTTTATGGCTTCGCTGGGCATCAATCTGAATCTCGGTCCGGTTTGTGACATCCGGCTCAACGAAGCCAACGACTGTCTCAAGGATCGTTGTTTCGGTACCACCGCTGATGAGATCGTGCCGTTTGTCCGACGGGCGGTGCAGATATCGAGAAAGGCCGGGCTTCTCAGTTGCCTCAAGCATTTCCCCGGTCTGGGGGCGGCTGCCACTGATCCGCACCGGCAGACGGCAACGGCGGACTACGATGACATGGTTTGGGAACAACGGGAAATGATTCCATTTCTGGCCGGTGTCGAGGCCGGAGCCGACATGGTTATGACCACCCATCTCAAGCTGCCGAAAATAGACGCGCTGCCGGCCACCGGCTCGGCTCACGTGGTCGACACCATGATACGCAAACGACTGGATTTCGACGGACCGGTAGTGACCGACGACTTACTGATGGCGGGTGCCGGGGTGCTGGGTCATGTTGGTGAGCGGGCGGTGGCGGCCTTCGTTTCCGGTCACGACCTGCTTCTGTTCGGCCGGGATATGGAGGAGACCATGCGGGCGTATGACTACTTCGTCGAAGCCGTCGCTGAACGGGGAAACATGTCGGCGCGTCTCAGACAGGCACTGGGGCGCATATCCGGCATGAAGTTCAAGCTGGACAGTCCGGTGTTGCGCTGATTGTTTGTCGTCGTGACACTGCTGGAAATGCTCAACAGGAAGACTCTGGTCATGCTGGGCCTCAACTCGGGGACCTCGGTTGACGGATTGGATATGGTTGCCGTGCGAATATCTCGTAGCGGCAGACGAACACGGATTAAGTACCTAGCCGGATGCACCCGGCCTTATCCGGGAGAAATACGACAACTGGTTAAGGAAGTGGTTGACTCGCGGACGGTCGAACTGGACACAATAATCGAACTGGACAGTTTATTGGGTCAGTTTTTCGGCCGAGCAGCCGCGACCTACTGCCGGAGTTTGAGCAGGAGGGGAATCCGGGTGGATGCGTTGGCCTCCCATGGCCAGACTGTCCGCCACCGACCGCGGAAGAGAAACCGAGGTGGTTTTATGGTCCACGGCACGCTGCAACTGGGATCACCCGAGCAGGTGGCAGCCGCCGGCGGGAAGCCGGTTGTGGCCGATTTTCGGCAGGCCGATGTGGCTGCCGGTAACGAGGGGGCTCCTATCACGACCACTGCCGTTGAGCGTCTGTTCGCCACGCCCGATGAGACCAGATTGCTGGTCAATATCGGCGGCATGGCCAACTATTTCTACCTGCCCGGGAAAGTCACCGGCCGGCGTCTTGATGCCGCCGATTGCGGACCGGGCAACTGCCTGAGTGATAATCTTACACAACAATTGTTCGGAGAGAGGTTTGACCGGCGTGGAGCGCGAGCTGCGCGCGGGCAGATATCGCAGAGATTGCTGACGTTACTGTTGGCCAACCCCTTTTTCTCGAGTGGGGCGGTATCGACCGGGCGGGAGGACTTCGGTCAGGTAGTCGTGGATGAGATTCTCGGATTCGGCGGTAAATTCGATCTGCAGCCGGAGGATATGCTGGCAACTGCAGTTGAGCTAACGGCGGCAACCATCGCGATGAAGGTTGCACCGCTCGTCAGTCGCGACAGCAGCCTTTCGAAATTGTATTTGACTGGAGGAGGTCGAAAGAACAGCTTCCTGGTGGACCGACTCCGGCAGCGGTTACCTGCGGTTGAAATCCGACCGGTCGACGAGCTCGGCTGGGATGGTGATCTGGTGGAGGCGGCCTCATTTGCAGTCCTGGGTGAAGCCTGTTTACGCTCTGAGCCGTTGAACCGGCATCGGCAGAACGACCGCACCGGGATCGGACCGATACTGGGCAGGATTGTGCAGCCCCCGGTGAAAGCAAGAAAATGAGTAATGATCCCCGAACGACTTCCTTTCTGCACGCGGCCGCCAGACTGGTGGCCCGAATCGGTACCGCCCTGTGCCTGATGGCTCTGGTGTGGAGTTGTGCCACCGTTCCGGGTTTGAAAGAGGAGCGGTCGGGTTCCTTTATCAGGGTTCCTTTCGTACGGGTTCTGCTAAAGGATAACACCAGTGAGGTGGTCCTGAGTACGGCCCGGTCGTTTGCCGTGGAATGCCTGGCCGGTGGGGAACAGACCGTTTACTATTCATCGCGTCCGGTTACAGTCAGAAACGAGGGCTTGAGGCTGACCGTCAAAAATCCCGGTGGGGGATCGATTCAGGAACTGGTGGATGAGGTCAATATCATTCCGCGGGGAACCGACAACCGAGTACAACTCGACCGTAAAAGTTACCGGGGGATAATCAAGGTACTTCCTTATGGTCACAATGTTCAGCTGATAAACATTGTCTACATGGAGGACTACCTGCGGGGAGTGGTCCCGCCCGAGATTGGCCGCAGGTCCGATGAGGAAGTCGAGGCCGTCAAGGCACAGGCGGTGGCCGCCCGCACCTATGCCATGGCCCACCTGAAGCAGTACCAGGGGGAGCAGTACGACATGAAGTCCAGCATTATCGATCAGGTTTATGAGGGTCGGGATGTCGAGAACGCACTGATCAATAGGGCTATTGATGCTACTGCCGGAAACGTCATTACATACCACGATGAACTGATCAACGCTTACTATCACTCTACCTGCGGCGGTATGACCGACAACATCTCGCATGTCTGGGACCGTAAGGAGATTCCTTATCTGAAGGCGGTGACGGATGATACCGCCTGTTCCTGGTCGAAATACTACCGATGGCAGGAAGTGTTTACGGAGTCGCAGTTGAGGGGCCGGGTGGAGCAGTATCTGGCCAGTGATCGGGGGCGAGATCTGCGTATCGGTCGCATCCAGGACGTTCGTATTGCCGAACGTACTCCCGGTGGCCGGGTGGCGCGTCTGCTGATACGCACCGACAGCGACGTCTACCGATTTCACAAAGATCGTATCCGCTGGGTGATCGGCCGTACTTCCAACCCGGACCTGATACTACCTTCCGACCGCTTTGACGTCAAGATCCATCGTGACGGCTCCGGCAACGTTCGCAAGATAACTTTTTCGGGCAGCGGTTACGGACACGGCGTGGGCATGTGTCAGTGTGGTGCCATCGGTATGGCCCGGACGGGGTGGGGCTATGAACGGATTTTGAAGCACTACTATACCGATGTCCGGGTGAGGGAGTTGTACTGATGCCGCCGACAGTCCGTACATGGCATCTCATTCTCAACGCCGTCAGGCTGCTGGTAATGGTGGGTATAGCGACTGCAGTCATAGTGACGGCGGTGTCGGCCGGGGGGCCCGAGCACCGTTTTACGGTGGATGTCAGGGGCGGTCTGGCGACCTTACGGGGCGGCAGCGCCGATTCGGACAGGTTCACCGTTGACCGCGCCTGGGGCGGCGGGGTGACTTATTGTTTTCGCGAGCGGTGGACGTTGGGTTTGAGCCTGACCAATTATCAACTCTACAATGATTCCACGGCCGGGTCGGGCTGGTTGTTTGGCGGGAACGCCGATAATGCCACACTCAAATGGCAGGCAACCCGGATCGGGTTGCTGGCCGAACGCCGGTTGCTGAGTGGCGGACGAATCAGCGTGGCGGTCGGGTTGGGCGGCGGTTTCATGACCTGGAAATTCATGGACCCGCTGGCTGATACGATCCTGACAACTCGTGGAGCTCGCAACGAAGAAGTCAGTTACCAGGCCTCGGAATTGTTTGTGACCGGTTGCGGTAGTATGGAGATATCGCTGTCTAGTAGGTTTTCGATAAAGTGGTGCCTGCAAGTGGATCATTTAACGACCGCCGGCGCCGAGTTCAGAGTTGGTGTCAATTCGAGTCGGCCGCGATGGCTGATGGGATCGTTGTTGGCAGTCGGTTTTTCCTTTGGTGGTCGCGTCAGTGGTCATCAGTGGCGATCCGAAACGGCCTGGCAGACGGTAACACCGGATGAACCGAAATCAAGGGCATCAGCCGACATCGATGGCGACGGCGTGATCGATAAGAATGACGAATGTCCCGGCACTCCGGCCGGTGCCCGGGTCGACCGACGGGGCTGTGCCGTGGACTCCGACGGTGACGGCGTCAACGACGAGTGGGATGACTGCCCCAATACGGAACCTCGGGCCGCCGGACGAGTGGATATATTCGGTTGTCCGGTTGATTCCGATTTTGACGGCATCCCCGACTATCTGGACGGATGCCCGGCCAACCGCATCGGTGCAATAGTTGACGCCAGAGGTTGCCCGATAGATTCCGACCTGGACGGAGTTCCGGACGGACTCGATGACTGCCCCAATACTCTGTATGGGGCGGACGTCGATCGCCGTGGTTGCATCGACCTGCCGTTTCTCGACGAGCCGATGATTCTGCATATCGATTATGTGTCCGGTTCGTTTGAGGTTGACCCGGCCAACCTGGATCGTTTGAAGGAATTGGCGAGGGTGCTGGGTTTTGTGCCCGATATCAAGCTTGAAATTACCGGTTATACCGACAATATTGGTCCAACTCGCGCTAACCAGGAACTATCAGAGAAAAGAGCCCGGAGAGTGCGGGATTACCTGTTGGTTATGGGGGTGGCCGAGGACCGGATGAAGGTTTTCGGCCGCGGCGAGAGCAACTTCATTGCCCCCAACGACACCGCCCGGGGTCGATCTCAGAATCGGCGGGTGGAGATTGTGTTTTTTCGATAGGCGGAGAACCTGACGTGTCAACTTACTATGACTACCTGCGCAGCAACCTGGAGGACCGACGTCAAAACCGTTACGCAGTGGTGATATACCTGCCCTCTCATCTGGATGAAATCGTTGCGCCGATGCGGGAAAAGTATGACCCCCTGTACAATCTGGTGTCATCCCATATAACCCTGGTTTTCCCGTTTGCGTCCGGCCAGTCGATGGATGAACTGATCGGTTTGATCCGGGCCGAGACGGATAGTCACAGTCCCGCCGTGATTGAGCTGGAATCTATCGGTGATTTCTACCCTCAGTATCCGGTGATCTACTGGAAGGTCAAGAAAAACGACGATCTCAACAATCTCTATTCCCGTCTCTACAGCAGTCTGGGGTTGTCGTTACCCTACCAGGAACTTAAGCCACACGTCACGGTGGCTCGTGAGATATCTCATCACCGAGTGGTATTTGTCAAGGATAGAATTGTCTCATACTTGCCGAGCGAGAGGTTTGTGGCCCGCAAGTTGGATTTGATAGCTCCCATGTTGGGCGACAAGTGGGTTTCCGTCCGGACTTTCTCGTTGTCTGGTGAGGGATTTCCTTTTTTCCGTTAACCGAGTCGACACGGGCAACAGATCCCGGGCTGGGGAAGGTAATTATTGACTGCCGCAGGCGAAAAAAACCTTGCTTGGGAAACAATAAACAGGTAGAATGGCCGCAGGTAGATATGGATATTTTGATCGTTACGCAGCATTTTCCTCCCGAGAAGGGGGCGGTGCGGCGGTTGTTTGAGTTTGCCCGTTTCTTTGTTAAACAGGGTGAAAACGTCTCAGTGATGACCGCTGTCCCCAATTACCCGGATGGTATTGTGCCCGAAAAGTACCGGGGACATTTTTTTTATATCGAGGAAATGGACGGTGTAAAAGTCTACCGAAGCTGGGTGTTGCCGGCATCTAACCGCTACCCCGGCAAGAGGATGATTGGTTTTGTTATTTTCCTGATAACGACCTTGATCAACTCCTTCAGAATGCAAAGCCGTTTTGATCTGGTGTTGGCCTCATCACCGCCCGTGACTTCGCTGGTTATCGGCTTTGTACTGAGCAAGTTGAAGCGCGCCCAGTACGTCGTCGAGGTTCGCGATCCGCAGCCGGAATGC
>SDBU01005231.1_pt1 | contig 15624 bp, 19 predicted proteins | sample 2277071 | NCBI WGS metagenome assembly SDBU01 (sample SAMN10397929, study PRJNA504765) | marine sediment metagenome | isolation source: marine sediment core GS08_GC12, 126 cmbsf | place: Arctic Ocean: Gakkel Ridge, Loki's castle | collected 2008
CCTTTCACCGAATAATAATAACGAGCAGAAACATCTGCACGCTGTGTTGAACGATGTACGACAATATTACTATTAGTTATATCGCCTATATCTACCGTCAATCTATTTTCCCACATATTTAAGTCCATGGTGTGATTTGCGTATAATGTGAAATCAACAGCAGGATGCGCATTCCACGCATACATTGTTATCATCTGCGTAGGAAGTGCCTGACAATAACTACCGGAACTAAAATCAATGTAACCGGCTTCACCACGACCGCCACCTGGTAAAGTGTACGACCGCTGCTTATCTAAATCAAAACCCATAATTGCACCTCCTAAGTTCTGCAACTTGTGCAGGCATATCCAACTGCACATCCATACGGTAAACCAGTTTCAATATCAGTAGTATCCAATGCTAAACTCATTCCAGCAAAATTCGGTTGACCGGAATCTGTAGCAAATGTCATTACAAACGGCCCAGCAATAAGATGACCATCTGCGGTTAAATCCATACCAACACCAGTAGTAACATCGGCTTCGCCCTTATATGTAGTAATGTCGTTTACTGGACATACTCCACCAACCCAGAACCAGCCAAAACTATCGCCATAACCTGAAACATAGGCAGATTCTGACTCCCCTGCACTCATAGAGCAACACGGAATAGCTAAAGTACCACCCCTGGTTATATCAGATGCTTTAACATCATTCTCACAACTTACCATTACAAAATAGGGTGTTACTAAAGTAGCGTCTTCATAACTATATACTGCCTCAGAACCGTCATAATGAGAACAATATGCTTTACCAATACTGAAATCATCCTGTTCAATCAAACCAACTGCTGAACTAACACAATGATATGCTAAGTAAGCCATCGTGTAGTATCCAGGGCAACATGAGTTATCAGTATATGCCTGAATCTTCGTGCCTATTGGGTAACTTGGCGGTGGCGTGTCCTCCGCTGTAGTTACAAAGTTATCTACGGTGTTGTCCCAGCCATTCGTTGGTATACCAAGATTGGGATTCACTGGGCCAGGAAATCTGTCTATCAAATTTAATTCACTTATGCTAATGAATTCATCAGCCATAAGAACCTCCTTTCGTAATTATCTATTACTGCAGCAGGCATATCCAACTGCACATCCAAATGGTAAACAAGTTGGCCCAACATCTGTTAAATCCAAGGCAGTACTTACACCTGCTGATTCTAATATGCCGGTAGCAGCGGTATACTCTACAAGAAACGGCCCTGATAAAACATGTAAATCAGTTGTAAGGTCAAGGCCAATAAATTCCGTATCTGCATCGCCCTCGAAAAGAGTGACGTCAGTTACCGGACAAACCCCACCTACCCAGAACCAACCAAAACTATCACCGTAACCACTGTCATAAGCATCAGAGCTTTCGCCCGCACTTATCGTTGCACATGGTATCGCTAAAGCACCACCCTTGGTAACGTCAGATGCAGCAATATCGTTTTCACAACTTGCCATTACATACCAAGTAGTAGCTATTGTGCCATCAGTACTGATAGCATGAGATAAAACAGCATCCGAACCGTCGTAATGCGAACAAAATGCTACCCCAATACTAATATCACCACTCTCAATCACACCAACCGCTGAACTAAAACAGTGATACGCTAAATACGCCATCGTGTAGTATCCTGGAGCAACTGAATTATCCGAATAGGCTGTTATCTTCGTGCCAATAGGATAATTGGGCGGTGGCGTGTCCGCCGCCGTAGTTACAAAGTTATCTACGGTATTGTCCCAACCGTTTGTTGGAATACCAAGATTGGGATTTGCAACGCCAGGAAAGTTATCTATCAAATTTAATTGACTTATAGCAATTGTACCCATAAAAACCTCCTTTCGTGGTTAATAACAACTGGAGCAGGCATATCCAACTGCACACCCATACGGTAAATTTGTTACGCCAACATCTGAATGGTCTTCGGCAAGAGTCGCTCCTGCATATTCAAGTATGCCAGAAGCGGTGGTATATTCTATAACAAATGGTGCAGAAATAAGATGTGCATCACAAGTTAAGTCAATACCAAGATTTGCCGTGTCTAATGCACCCCTGAAAGTGGAAATATCCTGTACAGGACAAACTCCACCTACCCAGAACCAGCCAAAACTATCACCGTAGCCACTGTCATAAGCATCAGAGCTTTCGCCCGCATTCTGAGAGCAACACGGAATAGCCAAAGCACCACCCTTGGTAACATCTGTTGCAGCAATATCACCCTCGACACTGGCCATAACATACCAGGGGACTACTGAACCGTCTGCACCCTTAGCTGCATAGGTTACTGCATCCGAAGCATCGTAATGAAAACAATATGCCTTTCCAAGACTAAAATCACTTTGCTCAATCAGACCAACTGCCGAACTAAAACAGTGATATGCCAAATACGCCATCGTATAGTATCCAGGCGCTGCTGAGTTATCAGTATACGCCTGAATCTTTGTGCCAATCGGATAATTGGGCGGTGGCGTATCCGCCGCAGTAGTTACGAAATTATCTACAGTATTATCCCAGCCGTTCGTTGGAATACCAAGATTGGGATTGGGATAACCAGGGAAGTTATCTATTAAGTTTAATTTACTTATGCTAATTACAGCCATAAGAAACTTCCTCCTTTCAAATTAAAATTAAAAATTTAAGACCAAGAATCTAAATAATGAATAGCAGAACGCAAACGTTTAACATCGTCTTTAAACCAACCTAAAGCTACATTACAATCATTACATAATAAACTACGATTTCTTCCAGTTGTGTGGCAGTGGTCGACAGATAAATGCCTTAGTTTGCCCTTATAAGTTGAAGTTTCAGGCTCACTACAGATAGCACAAACACCTTTTTGCTCAGAAAGCAGTGCTTTATATTGTTCTAAATTAATACCAAAAGTTCGCCGCAAGCTTTCATCTTTAACTATATCAGGATGCTTTCTGCGATGAATCTGTCGATATTTATTAGCACAATCTTTGCATATATAGTGCTTATTATCTTTGGTGTCTTTACGATTTGAAAAATCTTCTAATAATTTGCGTTCGCAACAACTTGAACATACTTTTGTTTGCAATTTTAATTCATCACTCATTTGTAGTCTTTCATAAGTCCTTTAACTAACGTTAGATAGAAAAATTGACCCGTTCGGCTTCCAACAAAGCAAATTTCCTGCTACTAAAATCCTTGACAGGAAATAGTCTACGCCGTTCGTATTCTGGCCCTGCCATTTGAACTCTGTCATCTTGAAGTTTCTGGCAGTGCTTATACGCAGTTCCCAGTCGTTCAAATTAACAATAAACAGCCACGAGCGAGTCGTAGAACTCTCTTGCAGGTACGGAACATCAACTACGAAGTGGCCATCAAGAATCATCTTATTGAAACCCTGATTGGCCGTGTCATTGGAAAGTGCTTTGTTCAACTCGGTATTATAAATAGCCTTCGACTCCATTTCTGCACGCAACTTATTAAAGAGAGTCGGACACATTATAATCATTAGGTCGCTTTTAGCTTCCATATAATGTGCTACCGATGTCTCGTTAATCCATTTGCGGATATTAGAAATGGTCAAATTCGTAGCTGTAGATTGAGCCGATGTAGTCGAAGATGTCAGACCAGCTGGGTCTGCTCCCTGCCACCAGTTACGGGTGTTGGAAGAATGTGTCCTGGAAAGAGTCCCGTAAGTAACATCATGGTCTAACGCAGAAACCAGACTTTGGAATTCCTTACCACCATCAGAACGACCAGTAGTAGAACCTGCATTGAAAGCGTTCTTCATCATTTTAAGTCTGGCCGCACGCTGCGCTTTCTTGACCATAAAATTAACAAGGTCAAGCAACTGCTCTTCATTACCAGCAGTTTCATTCTGGATTTCCCAATCGCCATCATAACGAATAGGAATCTGGAATTTCTTCCATGTAAACCGAGGTTTAGCTAACATATCCTTCGCCTCGTCAGTTAGTGTTTCATTAGTTGTATATGCTTGTGCGAGGTCGTCCATTTCGTCCATATCAGTAAGCCTTTCAATATACTTACCGCCACGAAACGTAATTAGACTCCGTTTTTCAAGTTCCTCATAAAACGGCATCCTTAAAAATACTTCTTTTTTCAACGAGCGATTAAATAATTCTCTCGTTGCTTCTGTTAAATCAGACATTATATCACCCTTTACAAATTACAGAGAGGGATACTATATTTTTGGCATAGTAAACGACTTACCCTTAAATTTGGACATAATCTCATTGAGAACCTCTTTGCGAGACCCTTCTTTGATTTCGCCCTCATTAAAAATTTTGCCGCCCTCTCCAGTATCTACCGGAACAGAAGTCATCCGTTCACCTGGGGCTTTCCCAGCAAGAGAAATGTACTGTTGTTCAAGAAGTAAATAAACACCAAGTCTGTCTTCAGGGGGATTCCCCGAATCGTCAACACTTTGTTGCGCAAGTCTTAATGCCTCATTGCGATATTTAGAACCGTATTTACCATCAAGTTTGCTCAATATCTCTTCTTTAACTGCTGTCTTGCGCTGTTTATTTTCTTCGGCCAACTGATTAGCCTCGTACTTATCTTTTGCTTCCAAAAGCGTTTTAACTTGCACAGAAGAACTTTTAAGCTGCTCTTGCGTATTTGATATTTCTGACTTTAAGGCTGTTATAGTTTTTATCAGCTTTTCGTCATACATATCAGGGTCAAGATTATCAGATTCTTTCGTTTGTTCAGTTTGAACAGATGAAAGTTGCTGTTCAAGACCCGCAACTTTATCGAGCATAGCTTGCGACCGTTCGGTCATCGCAGCAATCTGCGAAGCTACCTCCGACTTATCATTCGCAAGTTTTGTAACATTTTTTGTTAGTTGGTCAATTTTCTGACGTTCTTTGTCCCAACCACTATTTACAGTTTCTTCAATTTTTTGTTCTTCTTGCACTACTTCCTGTGTGGTTTTGTCTTCTTCCGGCATCATTACTTCCTTTCAATTACATTTCAGCATATATCTGTTTCAATCGAAGGCACTTTTTAACGTGATAACATTTCCTTTTAGCACTTGTCTTTTTGGCCATTATCACAACAATTTCTCGCCTTCTCACTAATGGAGATGACTGGTAATGCTCCAGTGTTTCTGCCAGTTATTACTGGCAGACTCATCTATTTTCATCCCCAATATTTTTATAAATTTTCACTCAGCTCGATTGCCTTCTTGGTTTCTGCCTGTTCTTCTTCTAAATATTTGCGAACAGCCTTTAACATCTCCGGCTTACCAGCAAGTTCCTGTATCTCCTGTAACGCCCTTGCGCCCTGCCGGATTAAATACATATCAAACCCTTCATATTTTTGGTCTGGCTCCATTGTTTCTAAATGTGGCATTGTGTTTTTCCTCTAAAGATTTTTATCAAACTTTTGTTTACTCTTTTTAACTTCGGCCCGCTAACTGTCCTGACTTTGCCTTTTTCACGAACACATTTTTCAAAGTTTTCTGGAATCTATCTGCCCCCCCCTTATGCTAATTTCCGTTTTTGTTGCTCATGTCGTATTGCATGACAATTTGGACAAAGTGGTATTAAATTATCAATAGCACCATTTGTTCTATCGCCATCAATATGATGAATCATTATTATTTCTGGGTGTTCTTCATAGCCACAGTCGTAACATTTTTTATTATATACTAACAGAGCGTTCCGCCTATAAGTACTCGCCGTCTTTGTAATCCTCTGTTTCATAAGTTCATAACCACATTTTTTAGAACATGTTTGAACAAACTCATGAGCATATACCCTAAACTCTTTACTGCAAATAGGACAAAACTTTAATATCGATGGTCTATTTGTCCATTTGGGTTCGCCTCTTAGCCGAAGCATAAAAGCCTTTTTGGCAGAAATAGTATTACATCTTTTGGAACAATATTTCTGTGACTTTCTCTTTTGTATATAATTTATCCCACACCGCTTGCATTTACTTTTTTCAAGTCCCATATTGTTTACTCCTGTATAAACACCTGATTACAAAAACAGGAAGGCGGTTCAGGATACCGCCTTTCAGGGTCGACACCCTATCCTGTTTTATTTCGGCATTTCTTGCCCACCAACAACATTACCAACGCTTTCTTGTTGGGTTATTTGTGTTAATCGTGCAACTAATATCTTAATGGCTTCTTCAACTGGCATTTGACCTGCCTTAACTGCATCAAAAAGAGCATTTAGTTGCTGAAAATGCTTCCATCCCGTGTGTAAATCAATAATTTTTTTCCAATTTGGAATTTCAAGTTGTCTCAATACATCCGGTAATAATGGATTCGGTGTTGGGTCTCTGAGTAATTCGTAAGCCTGTAAATAGGCAGCCTGCCTCTTCTCTTTGTCATACGGCAAGCTCATCGCAGGTTCGAGACTTACATCAAATTTTATATTTTTAAGATTCTCTGTTATTTGCGTGGCACCGGCAATCCCATCCTCACCAACTATTCTTATATATCTGTCTATATCATAGTGTCGCTGACTTATTTCCGCATCAAGTGCCATCAATCGGCGTATCCATTCATCTTCATAAGATGCCTGTAACGCAATCCTATCGTGCGAACTTATAGCGAGATGCTGCGCCTGTGTAGCCGTTACTCTTCCAGACTCCTTCCGTCCAGCAGCGATGTTCTGCATACCGGAGATGTTTCTAAATTCCTGAACGAATAATTGGTATAGCAACGTAGCACCGGCAGACGTTGATGGCGGGTCAAGTATCTTAAACCTTGCCAATCCGCCCCTTGCAAGCCTTATAATCGCTCCTGCACCGGCACCGATAGAGAAATGCTTCTTAGTTCTTGGGTTAATAGCAATTGCATCGTTCTCTACGGCTATTTTAGGGTCGCCGAACAATTTCATATTATTAAGTAAATGCGAGACGGAAGTATTTATCATATCCTGATGAGAACGATATAACTCAACAGCGTTTACACCCCTCCACATATGCGGAAGCAAATAATGAGGCACAACGACAAAAGGCCATTGCGAATAAGGATAAACCTGGTCTTCTTCTTTCGGGTTAAGAATTGTTTTCCCGACCCTTACGACAAATCTCCCAGTGGGGTATTTAGGCTTATCGTATGTTCTAATAGTACGCTTCGGCCAGTCGTCAAGCAAAATCGGTTTACTATCAATATCCTCAAAAACACCATCATTCTTAAATACAGTACCAGAGGCCAATAATTCTTCCTGTGGTATATCTTCTTCTTCTTTGACTTCCTCCGAGGCCAGGTCTCTAAAATAAGTCTCCTCTACTCTTACAACTTCTTCGTCTTTTGGAATACCCCTCTTATCGCCTAACGTTTTATCACTGGCAAGAATTAAGCCTGATAAAAGATTACTGCGATGGTCTTGCATCTCCGCCTCACTACCACCAGGAAATACACCAGCCGCTAACGCAGCAGTTGTACCCGACGATTGACTTCCTCTCGTTGGCTCCACGCCGGAAAATTCACCTGTAAACTTTTGTGATTCTTCTCTTAATTCAGTCTCAAACTTCGGCCATCTTCTAATTGCCCAGTCGAGAGATACATATCTTACCGTACCGCAATCGCCATCATTTATTTTCTCGTCATCGCTCGCCCAGAAAAGAGCTGGATGCCATAGTTTGTATTTAACGTCGCCTTCCCATTCCTGTTTCTCTTCGTTCCATCTGACGTTGTTTTCCCAAAAGAGCTTTGAAACACGATAGCCGAATAACTTGCCGTCAAGAATTGCGGCTGCATGTTCCAGTTTCATACCACAACCGTTTAATCCCTGCTCCCAGTCCCATTGCAACTTCGCCTGCCAGACTTCGGCCGCTTCAATATCACTTGCTTCCCGTGGGTTGGCTATTATGCGAGGAAAGTTTTTACTCAATTTGGCAATTTCCTGCATCGCAGTCGGCCAGATATAATTTACAACTACCCAGTCCCAATTAGTATGCCTGCGTTTGGAACGTAACTGGTCGCCAAAGAAATACCGCAAAGACAAATTCCACATGTCATTCCAGGCACGAGTCGTCCGCATACCAGCTGTAATCATTTCATCAAGTTTTTTATTTAACTTGGCGTTCTTATCAGTTGTCTCTTCTTTTTTTGCCATATTTCACCATGGGCGAATCATCGGCCTTATCCGAGCGCCCGTTGTAAGGTCATAAACTTCAGCATAAATATACTGATACCCCATATTATCAAACCACACTTTAGCTATCCTGTTGTTCCCACTATCACGGATAGTAATTTTTTTACTATGTCCATCACTTACATCATTAACTCTTGTTATTGTGTCTGTGTATAAATCAGTTGCGTTATCATCTATTCTTGCTGTGCCGGTTGTTAAAGAAAGTTCGGCTATAAACTCCGCAGGGCCTTTATGGGCATACCCCCAGAGATTAACCGCTGAATTTTTACCATCTGCTGTAGCATAATTCTCAAAGATAATAACACTACCGTTATCTTCTTCACCCAATACAAATGCAGATTCAGGCCGGTCGCTTTCGTGAAATGTATAATTAGCCGTAGCTGGGGAAAGAGTCGTATCAACTTCCGTTACATCACGACCACGAAGTGGCACGTACTTATATTGCGCAGATTTGAGCATGTCTGAAATCGTAAATCTCCTTACAAGAATCGCATCCTTAACTCGAAACCGGCCCCCAATAACATTTCACGAAACCAGATACGTAATTTTCGCCTGCCGAACTGACACAAATTGATTCAGTGGTTTCTGCCGTTAAACAGACGATGGGGTCTTTACCAAAATCCCAAACCTGACTATTCCCTGAACCATAAGACACATCACTGCCTGCAATAGTTACTATCGGAACCGAATTGGTTGAAGTTCCATCAAGCAACGAAACCGGTCCACCAGAACCACAAGTGGCTAATTGAATATATTCAATATAAAGCGCATTATTAAATACAGTCGAATCACCAGCTATCATCGTAGGGTCTTTGCCAAAAATCAATTCATCCGATTCGCCGGTATAGTCAAAACTAATACCAATTTTACCACTATCAAACCGATTATACCCAAAATACCCTACAGTCATTTCCACGCAACCAGACATATCCCCTGGTTTTGTTCCCGTCGTTAGCGCCATTTTTGAAACCTCCTATATTTTTTTATTTAGTACTTTATTTAGTACTTTATTTAGTACAATACCACCAATATCCTTCGCTGGGATATTGCTCCAATCCACAGCATATGCAATATCTATGTTTGAATCCAACCGGTGCAATATATTTTTGACCTCCAAGATACCAACTGTGAATATGAAAATAACATAAAATTTTCTTCATTTTAATTCCCTTTTTCCTATTTTAATTTTTCAGCAATAATTTCATCACCACTATATTCCTGCGCTGTATTAGAACCCATTTTTGCCAGCGGAATATCCTCTTTAATCCTGTAAATAAATGATGTTGCGTGATTTATACCGAATTTGAACAATAGTAACGAATTGATTGTTCCAAGTAAGAATCCCACACAAAATATAATTAGTTCGTTCATTCTTCTTTTTCCTAGTTGTTGTGCCTTATCAAATTGTATATTAAACCATTGGCTTTAGCCTTTTCTTAATCAGCCTTTTCTTAATCAGCCTTTTCTTAATCTTTTGCTGTATTTTTTAGGCCAAACTTCAAAATTATGTAAATTCTTGTCCTGTAATAGTCCTATCTCTCTAACTGTCCATTTACTATCATGTCCACAAATCATTTCCCGCAAACGAGTAGTAGTTGTTGATTCGCATTTAGGACATTTATATAAACCCTCCTCAACAAACTCCATACTTGCACCACATGTACCACATGTGCCATGCCATCTTATTGCTTCACCCCCTCCACCAAAGTCGGAATCTAATATAGGATAATCATTTATTCCCATTTCTCTTTCTCCTCAAACTCTTGATAAATAATCTTACCATCAACTTTAAGGTTTACCAAATACCTGCCATCACTACATTGCAAATCTTCTGGGATTTCTCCATCTTTGAAAAATATTTGTCTATTGCAATCACAACTATAATTTCCTTCTCTCCACGTATAGAGGTCAAAATAACCATCTGGTTTCCCAATCATCGTCTGATATTGCCTGATTTCACCAGAGGAAACTTTCTTGATATAAGCAACAGCCGATATGTCTTCAGTCTCAATTATCATTTCTCTTTCTCCCTATGTATTATCAATTACATATATTTGTTCTCTGTGCATTTTTTCTTGAATTCGCCACACCAATTATAATCACTTACATACGACCATAATGCTTCATCGCCATATCTATCTTCAGTTTTCGGATTTGGAATTGGGGCGTTTTTATGGCAACAATGTAAAGAATGCCCGTTTGACATAATGTAAGGATTATGGGTGCGATAATCACAATCCTTGCAATATTCTTCTCTTTCTTTCATTTCTCTTTCACCTAATCTGTATATTCACTCATATCGTCTGTTTCGTCCCCATCGTATCGTTTTTAATAAAATTATCCATCGCCCATAATGGCTGAAGATTCTCAAGTCGCCAACACATACGAAATTCAACATCATCAGACGAGGTAAATTTAAAAAATGACTGAGGAATTATATGGTCGATATGCCAATCAACTATATTATCCCAAGTCATACCATCAGTAAAAAGATTTTCAAGGTGTCTCTTCAAATCTTTAGTGGTATAACCAACTAAAGATTCCCAAGTATGACCATTCTTGTCTTCATCAATTGCCTTCCTGATACTAACTTCCATTCGATGATTTATCTTGCCACTCGAGGTTAACCGTCTTTTTTGCTGACACTGCTTATTGTATTTAGTTATTGCATCACGATGTGTTTCTCGATATTTCCGCATAGATTCTTTTCTTTTTTGGGGATTTTCTTTAAGCCATCGCTCTCGACTTTCTTTTAATTTGTCGGGATTATTTCTTGCATAGCATTCTCTTGCTTTCTTTACTTTATCGGGATTATCCTTTGCCCATCGGTCTCTTGCTTTCTTTACTTTGTCAGGATTATTTTGCGTCCAGCGTCTTTTATATTCTTGTATCGCATTCATTGTTTATCTCCTATAATAAACTCCTAAAGTAAAGCAGAAAGGGCGGTTAGGAAACCGCTATTCGGGCTATAGTCCCTATTCCTGCTTTTTAATCAGTTAATTCTGAAAACTCATTGTCGTCCTCATCGCCTGATTCCCAGCTATCAACCGCACCACGCATAGATAAATGCTGTATTACCGGCTCAAAATCAGGATTACCGTCAGTTGTGGCGGAAAAATACGGGCTTGACTTAAATGGTAATCTTAAATGCAACTGCAAAGCAATCATAGTGGCAAATAATAAATCATCGTGCTTGCCAGGTCTATGCCTGGGAGTACCACGCTTGTCATAGACAAAGGTTCTCATCTCATCTACCAAATCCTGTGAGTATATCTTTATATCACCCTCACTAAAAGCTGTTTTGAAATTGTCTATCATTTTTGGCCTGGTTAATATAGTAGTTCGCCAGCCTAAATTAAGACTATCAGTTTCGATTCTCTGCTCGTCAGCCATCTGCCTTTGATATATCCTGTCGTAGCCAGATTCTTTCAAAACATCTAAAACGACCATACCCATAGGCAATTCTGGTGCTATCCATGCACCGTTATACCACTTAGCGGCAAGAACACATTGATGACCTAAATCGTTTTGGCTGCCCCTGCCTAAATAAACCGCAACAACCTCACCTGTATCCCTGTTAAATACAGAAACTGCATGATAGTCGTAATTACTCCTGTCGTCATCAGGGTCTGCCTGAGTCCCCTCCATTGTATCTACACCGATAGTATACCCGCAGCCCTTTTGTGGTTTCTTCCATATCTGCCAGCAATTTCTCTGGTTGCCGACGGATTCGGCAATTATACTACCACTACGTTTCACTAAAAGGGCGGTCGCAGGGTCTTTGCAGAGTACGGAATCGATTTTGCTATGAAGAAAAACATTCCTGCCGGTAGAACTAAATGCGACATCACAGCACCAGGGGAATTCCTGGTTGAAAAGATTCAAATCACCCTGGCATTTATTCTTTATCGCCCATCTACGCCAGAATAACTGCTCTATACTAAGACCGAACTTGCGAACCAGTTCAGGTTCTATCTCGCACCATTCAAGAGGAATATTATGTGTATGAGCCTTTCCTACTTCAAACTTTATATAATGATGTGGTATCTTACGCTTATACTCGGGGAATATAAACCACGGAAGAAAAAGAGGTAAAAAATTACCTGGACTTTTGGAAAACTTCCAGTCATCTACCGCCTGCCAGAACATATCATGGAAACTACCACCGACACCTGCCGCTGTATTGTGCGACATAATACCATTAGTCACAAAAGAATGTGTTTTGGAAACAGTTATATCATAGGTCTTTGCCTGGCCATCTTCTATTTCTGTTACAGGGTCATAAAAATAATCAAGAATCTCTTTGTCAATGTTCAACCCAGCATCAATAAACTTTTTAAGTTTCCAATCCTCTATCGGAGATTTAGAGTAGCATCTGCTTTGGTGTTTATCAAACCCAGCTTTTCTAAACAGGTTTGTCTTTGTACCATACCCCCGGATAGTCATCTTTATAAACTGCCAAATACCAGGAATGAGATAACCCTTGTTTTTGCGATAAACACGCTTAGCTTGCTTTCGCTTTAAGCCAAAACCTATTTTGTCAAGAAAAATATCATAGCTTTTTCGGGATATTTCCAAACAATAACAACTTCTTGCACTAACAATCTGTCGGCCATTTATAACTCCACCGCTATTACCCTTATTCTTGCGGCAATATATTCTTGAAATAATACCAAAGTTCAACAGCAGGATTTGCAAAGTTTTAATAATATGTGGCGAAGTAGTAGCATAACCTATAATAGGCCTATTTTTATGTATTGTACCATCACCATCAAACAGCCCCCTTAAAAAAGCCACTTGTATCCGCCTGGGAGCAGTTAAAATTTTCGAGGGTATGTATTTTTCCCATGCCCGATGTTTTATATCACAACCAATATAACCAAGAAAATCTATGAAATCCTTTTTGAACAACCAACTATGGTGTTCATCTTTTCTAATAAACCCCTGTTTTTTTAGAAATTCGTGTATTTCTTCATCGCCACTCGTAATCACAACCCTTACTGGTTTAGTAGAAGCATAACCCTCGGATATATATAATCCGACCAAATACGCAATATCTTCTGTCCATTCTTTCGGATGAAAACGAATCTTGTTACCAGTAGTACCAACTTTAGATTTTAGCCTAAAATCCAATTTATTATTATTACTAAACTGATTCTGACCATAAGAAATACAAAGATAGTCCCCAATGTTTATTTCTTCTGCCTTTTTCCAAACCAGACGGTTTTTATCCAAAACCAAAAGTGGATGTATTTTTGTAGCCTCAACAGAAAATCCATATTTGGTCTTAATTTTTTTTGTTTCAGATACCCCATTAACATATCCCTGATTGACCCGCTGTATTCCTTTTCTGCCCCATACATTTTCAGATATTGGACAATATCCCCGTTTGCCCAAATCTGGAACAAGCCCCGCAATCGGCTTTAGACCTTTATCTGTAAATACAAGCGTATCGCCTACAACACAAGATTCAATTATTACCATCGAATCTTTATCTGGAACTTCCTGCATAGCACTGCCAAACTGTGTCTTTGCGTCTTTCCAGTGGGCATATTCGGTCGGGTGGAAATAATGCGTCTGACCACCACGGCCAAGAACATCAGTACCAGCAGTCTGGGCTATAAAGGCACTGCCATGAGGCTCCGAATAAACAATTTCCTTTCTATTGCTATACTCAGTGCCACGGCGAATGGATTTAGGCATGTTCCGCTGAAACCTCTGAGCCATCTTGAAAACCTTGTCAGTCGAAGCAATATCGGCAGATGCCACTACTGCATTGACATGACGACGACGATTTATCTCGTAGAAAAACCTCGCCTCAGCGTAAGTGGAATTATGAGAAACAAATCCTTCAGCAATAAAAGTTTTCTCCGATGTCTGCAAATCAATCATTTTCCTAATGTTTAGAGAGGTGATTGAAACAACTTTGCCCCAAATAACACTACCCCGACCACCAGTAGGCAATTTCTTGCCTTCCCAATCCAACAGACCACCAAACCAAGCGTCATCAAAATCAGGTTCACCCCAAGGCGTTACAATAAATCTTATTAAATCACCAACCTTAGTATCTTTTACTTTTCTCCAACAAGTGCAGTCCCCGCCACGCTGTTTGCCCAAGAATCGCTGTTTGCCCAAGAATCGCTGTTTGCCCAAGAATCTATGTTCTTCTGTCGCCACCAATTCCCTGCCATCATCCATTTTTAGACGAAACGCCTTTTTTCTCACTACGTTTTTAGCTTCTACAATGGCCGTTCTCATCGACCTTACAGAACCACGACCTTTCTTTTGTGGCGTTTCATCAACGGCAATTACTTCTTGTCCAACCCTTATATCTGAAAGAGCAACCCATCTTAAATCAGTTGTTAAAACTCTGGTCTGTGGAGATAAACATACTCCATGTCTGCGCGCTTTGCAAATTATCACCCTGACAGGAAAACCGTTCTTTATCTGAACATCCTCGATAGTCCTGTGTATCATCCTCTGTGCGACATTTAAGGACATAGGGACAACACAACCATCCATATTCACTATCTTTAGATAAGACTCCATCCAGCCAGGGACGGAATGCTCAGTAGGTTTAACTGTCTTCATCTCTATTTGTTAAAATCCCATATCTTTAATTTTAGCATTTATCTTGTTGTCAATAAGACAAATTACTTCTTGCTGACTCAATGGACGTAAAAATTCAATCATGTCCGATAACTGCCTTACGGCTTGATTATCCACTTTCGATTCAGCTTCAGCAAGCAAGCCTTCAAGTCTTTTCAATACATTCATTTCTCTTTCTCCTTTTTAACTTTATATAATTTACCACGACACAGCAATAAACATTTACCACTGCTTTTTTATCCATTCTCCGCTATACAATAAGGGGCAACCTCTAAATTGTCTATTAACTTCAACTCCGCTAAAAGAGACTTCTTACGCTCCTCTAAAGTTACCTCATGCTGCTCAATATTCAAGGCGCTACCATCCTCGTCCTTGTAAAAATTGTGAAGCTTATTCAATTCCTTTATCACAGCTATCCTGTTGGTGCGGTCTTTATTAGTCTTGCATTCCTCAAGAAGCGCTTTTAATAACACAGTTGCCTTCTCAGGAGAATACCTTTTCTGCTCAGCAATACGCTCATGCTCCTCCTTGATAACCTTGACAACCCGCTCATCATTCAAAATCCTTTTCCAATATACCGTAATGTACTTTTCAGCATACCCCAGTGCACGCAAAGATTCGGGAAATGACCGCTCATTATGAACGATAAAATGAATCGCTGCCTTTATCCATCTTGGCTGAAGCTTTTTCATAAACTACTACTCGTTAAATTACCTGATTGCCAAAAACATAATACCAATACAAATTATTATTAAAATTATTATTAAAATTACCATTGTTATAGGAAACCTCGGAACTTAACAATAAAACTTAACAATAAAACTTAACAATAAAACTTAACAATAAAACTTAACAATAAAACTTAACAATAAAACTTAACAATAAAA
>SDBU01005232.1_pt1 | contig 15623 bp, 14 predicted proteins | sample 2277071 | NCBI WGS metagenome assembly SDBU01 (sample SAMN10397929, study PRJNA504765) | marine sediment metagenome | isolation source: marine sediment core GS08_GC12, 126 cmbsf | place: Arctic Ocean: Gakkel Ridge, Loki's castle | collected 2008
CTTAAAAGGCCCATAATCAACGTATCGATGGAGTCATTTTCAGTTTTATGAGCACAACGAAGTCTTCCTTCAAATTTAAACCCGATACGTTCATAAAGACGAATTGCCCTAACGTTATGTTCATATACTGGTACCCAGATTCGCAGAAGACGCAATTCTTCAAAAGCATAACGAAGTATAAGTCGCGCTGCTTTATCTCCAAAGCCTTTTCCGCGATACTCTGGTTTGCCGATAAGTATACCCATCTCAGCGCTAAGTTCTTGCCAGTCAATACGATGTAATCCGATCGACCCTATAGCGTATTCTGGACTTTTAACTGCAATAATCCGCACCCTCTCGTTGTGATGGTCTTCCTCTGCTAATGAATACACATATTGTTCTATTGAATCGGCTGGCCAAGAGAAATATCCCCACGACATGAACCTTTTCACCTCATGATCATTGTGCCACAGGATAACATCATCAATATCTTCGGAACGATAATAACGAAGAAATAAGTTGCCATCATCGATACTATTATCTTCTTTTATTGCAGCTCTTGCGGGGTCTATTGTAACTTGCCCGTAAATCAAACCAACGCCACATTCATTGTTTGTTATTAGACAGAGATCACACAGTACTTGAGCAAATAAAGGATCAACGACTGCCAAGACCTGCTTGAAAGCTATTTCTTTCACATAGTGCAGCAAACGAAGTACTCGGTATTCAATCTCCCGACGTGAATCTCCCCCAAGAAATACTGCATTTTTTCTCTGGTTCCAGGTGATGAAAGGCTCTTCATTGCTGATGCGATTCCAGTCACAACCAAACAAGCGACCTATATCGACAGGCGAAAGACATTGTAATGATTTTATAGGTGAGTTGCTGCCCCAATATCCCGAAATCTCCACCTGGCGAATTGAAAGGCCGATGAGAATTAGGTCGTAACGATTCGGAAGATCGATCTCGGAAAAATAGCGCTGGAACGACGGACCCTTAAGATGTAAGAGATATTCACCCGCTTTGTGAGGAAAAGCTGTTTCTTCTGATGTGGCGCATGATAAAATAGTAAGATGTTGCATAGGAAGTAATTCTTATGTATTAAAAGCATGAATCAGTTCAGCTATTGATCTGTTATTCACGAAATGTCCTTGCTGCCATTACTCATCATCAGAATTGGCTAAAAAAAACATACATAATTCCAAGGGACTACTACTTGAAATCAACCTTTGTTCTAAGCCATTTGTTACGGCAAAATAAAGCTTCATCATCGTCCATTGGTTCTGGAGGATTCTTCATGTAGAAAGCACACAGGTCAGTAAGCGGCCCGCCTTCTCTTCTATCCAGTGCAAGCTTTGCTAACCGAATAATATCCACAGCAACGCCAGCGGAGTTTGGTGAGTCGCACACCTCAAGCTTTGCCTCTAGTCGCATAGGAGTGCCGCCAAAACCAAGACTTTGAACATGAATATAGCACCACTTATTATCTTCTAACCATTCAATATAATCGCTAGGTTCAATGTGAATATTTTGTAAGTCAATCGGCGTTTTTTGCAATGAACGAACCGCTTCTCGTTTTGACACTCGCTTCGAAGCGAGCCTATCGATGTTTAGCATGTTGTAAAAATCCATGTTGCCGCCAAAGTTAAGCTGGTATGTTTTCTCAATGACGAATCCCTTCAGCTCCAGATGCCGCACAATGATCCTATGCAAAAGCGTTGCCCCAAACTGGCTCTTAATATCATCACCAAAAAGCGGAAGGTTGGCGTCAGCAAATCGGGAAGCTATGACTTTGTCGGATGCGATGAACTCAGGGATGCAGTTAATGAACGCGCACCTTGCTTCAATTGCAATGTCCGCCCACCAACGGGTAGCCTCAGAACTGCCTACTGGTAGATAGTTGACAATCACTTCAGTCTTGGATTCACGAAGAACCTGAATAACATCTTCTTTGGTACCTGATTCGATACGTGATATCTTTTCGCGGTAATTCTCTCCGAGACCGTCGAGAACTGGAGCCGCACTGACTACCGTTCCCAATGGCGGTACGTCAGATATGTGAGTTACGTTATTGTTCCCCAAACGAATTGCATCAGAAACATCCCTTCCAACCTTATCTAAATCGACGTCGAAGGCAGCAACAATATCAATATCGCCTACTTTGTATTTTCCGATTCTATGGCTAATTAACCCGCGAGCATCGTCTGGCCGGTTCCGATAATAGTAAATCCCTTGCACGAGAGCAGAGGCACAATTGCCAACCCCTACCAATGCTGCTCTGACCCTATTACTCATGTGCTTCCTCCTTCAGAATACTACGGTTAATGAGCTGAGCCCATTTGACTATTGTTGAATTTGATTGAGCGTGAAACGGATAACGCTCATTACCTAAAACAAATGATGATGCCATTACAGCTCTTGCAATTGGCGTATGAGCAGTGTATTTGCTGTACTCAGTTCGTTCAGAAACCAAAGTGCCAGGCCACGTTTCGTAAGGAATCTGAGCTTGATCGAAGACAGAAAGAAGTCGATTGCGGTCGTCAAGTGACAGACGAATCCGAATTTTGTGCCATGTCGGGTATACATCTTCCTCACACGGTTGCACGCATATCCGTAAGTCACCACGAAGTGCATTGATGAAAGCGAAGTAATTATCTTGGGCTTTCTTGAGAAATGTATCGAGTTTTCGGAGTTGGGAGAGTGCGAGGGCAGCGGATAATTCCGTAATCTCGTAGCTTAGCCCTATAGTGGAATGTTGTCCCGGCGAGGCGAGATCACAAATCACTTCCCACATTTTCTGGTCATTAGTCACAATCAAACCACCCTGCCCACCACAGAGCGGTTTCACTTGGTTCAAACTAAAGCATGCCACCTCTCCCCAGGAGCCCGCGTAATGACCGGCTCTTTGGGCACCATGAGCCTGGCATGCATCCTCAACAACAGGTAATCCAGGAAGGGCAGATCTTAGAGCCGATATGTCGCAGGGGTAGCCATGCAGGTGGACAGGGATAACCGCACGGGTACGCTTAGTACGTTTCGATGCCGCATCATTTAGACAAAAATTATAGTCGGTCTCATTGATATCAACGAAGACAGGCGTGGCACCACAGTTAACGATGGGAGAAACTGAACCGCAGTACGTAAGGTCTGGCACCAGCACCTCATTTCCTGGACCGACACCGATCGCTCGCAGTGCCAGATGTATCGCGTGAGTACATGAGCTGACCGCACGACAGAAATTAACGTGAATGTAATCTGAAAAGGCCTTTTCGAGTTCCCTGGAAACAGGTCCTTTTGTGAGAGGCCCGTTCTCCAGTACGTGTAAGACTGAAGCGATGTCGTCATTTCCAATAATTGGCCATTTTCCCAAGGACTGCCCTAACGATTGGGGCCTCTCATTGTCAACACATAAGTCTCTTTTCATTGGTCTAATTGGATATCGTAATCAATCTACGCTGCAATAAAATCGCAATGAGGGCTTTAATAAGAAGCCGTTTTTTGAGAGCGGATTAAATGAAAAATTCGAATTGTGTCCGGTATCTGAATGAACAATAACATATGGTGACACCCCCAAATGCTAGTCAATTCCCATCCAACTCCCGACGATTGATAATGAGATAGCGGTTCTCGACTGTGTTGTCAACCAGCGAATTTCGTCAAAATATACGAGTTTTATGGAATTTTGAGCGTAGGTCGCTAGTCGGTCTGAGAGAGAATTCTTTTAAAAGTAGGCTTCGGCAGGATAATCAAAGTCCCTGATGAATCATCCGCCCTGGGTCCCGGCTGCTCATCCTATGCGGGAAACACATCGATGGGCGGGGCATTAACAGCGGGCCGCGGCTTGCGCTTTACATCCCATGGACCCAAGTGTTTCAATATCTTTTTAATCACAACCGGGTCCTCAATCACCCAAATGACGCGCATTTCAGAAAAACACCTGGGACACAATGTAACACCAGGGGTCGCCCATCTTAAAGGCCTGTTGCCCAAACCGGAACTCCAAATCCGGTCAAAAATTCTTGGTCAGATTTTGTGACTCAGAATATCTTTATTCGAAAAGATAATTTATGCTGTCCATTATTACTTCTTTGAAGAAAAAAATAGCTCCTGAGGTCTCAAATTTACTCTCAATTGTCCGGGCTTACCTGGACCATAAATCTTAAAGTATCGGTTGTTTAACTTCATTCCACAATTTCAGATGGAGTTTAAGTCCTGTAGAAATGTATAGATCCATTTTGTCCTTGGAGCACAACAATCCCTGGCGTTATAGTTTCAGTTGTAAAATATGTAGCAGTCCTTCATCATCAATTTCGAGTGCTTCAAAGGTTTTTTACCGCTTACTTTATTCCCCATTTCTTTCTGTTTAGAGGATTAGAGTCTCAAAATCTGTGCCAAATTTGGCAATAAAATTTTGGGTTTACAACAACCCACTAAAATTACGATGAAAATTTATAGAAATATTATCTTGGGCGGAATCCCCAGGATTCTTCCAAATAGAATTCTAATGGCTTTTTATGAGGTTTTTCTATCGGTTACTGTTATTTTTTAATAACAGCTTGGAAATAACAGGACATCTGGTTTTGTTATAAAATGCTAACAAAAAAAGTTGGAAATCTATAACAACAGGTTGGCACAGGGACCTGTCTGTATAAACCTATGCCTTTTAACCTTTACATATTATTGCGTTTTTAGTATCAATCTCTCGGCATCTTTCTGGCATATGTATTGCATTTGAAATGAATTGGATACTTTTGCAGGAAAATAGCATAAATACCTAACGGGATCAATTTAAATTGACAAATGATCAGTGAAAACAACTCACTATTATCAATAAAAGGGCTGAAAACGGAATTCAGGCTTAAAGACGGCAGGATTCTGTGGGCTGTTGACGGCATAGATCTGGATATTAAGCCGGGTGAGATTCATGGCCTTGTCGGCGAATCCGGGTGCGGGAAAACCGTGGCCTCACTTTCTATACTCAAGTTGATCAGTCACCCGGGGATTGTTTCCGGCGGGAAGGTCCTGTGGAACGGGCATGACCTGTTGAAGCTAAACAGCCAAGATATAAGAAAAATTCGGGGCAAGGAAATCGCTATGGTCTTTCAAAATCCCCAAGCATCCATGAACCCTCTCTATACAAATTGGTGAACAGATGAGGGCTATCATCAGGCTGCATTGACCTATGTCCGGGAAAGAAGCCAAAGAGGAAGCCATTAATTTGCTAAAGTATTAAGTCGGATACACCACCTATATACAGCCCGATAGCCTCTGTGAACCGCTCCGTACGCTTACCCGATGCCGGGAGTGACGTTTGATAAAATGGGAGGAATATCTAACATGAATGGTAGACAGTTCTTACAAACCGGAATGATAGATGTGCATAACATTTTGATATTAAACAGCAAGTGTTCTGGCATACAAGTTGCTGATATATTATAGGATGAACTATGCGTATGACTTGAAAAAAAAATTTTGACCCAGCAGTGGAATTTCTATACAGTGATTTGGTCGTTATCAAAGAGATCGAAGAAAGAGCCGGTATCGTGACTGAAAAAAAGCAGGACATCATTGACCGAATAACGGAAAAGCTGACCCCGCATAAAGATCTTATTCAATTCTTTGGAATATTTGGCAGTCTGGATCATGATACTGACACCATCATTGTCCTGAAGGGCGATGACAGCGATCCCTGCAATTTCAGCGGTCTAAAAACCGTGACGGCCGCTCTGAAAGATTTGCCCGAAGCCTTTAGCGATCAATATTCGGTTTCCATCTTCCCGAGTTTTCGCTTGCAGACCTGGGTGGAGGCTTCCAGCCTGCCTCAGGACGCTTCCCTGTTTCCCAGGCAACACCAGTCCGTCCATCTGCTGCTGTATCCGGATATAAAGCGCCTGTTTCTCTGGGAGCGGCCCTTGCTGGTGGTTACCCTGCTGGAATCACTCAACCTTATCTTCGGTAACGTGGACGAGGCCAACCGCTTAAAAGACGGCCTCAAGGTCCCCTCCCTGGACCAGAGCCTGGAATATTATATAAACCTTGTCTACGAAACCTATCAGTTGCTGCTGACCAGCAGGATTCCGGAAGCAAGCCTACTGGCCGAAGCCTTTTTCAAACTGAAATACATCATTAAATTTTCCGCCCTGGAGTTTCTATACAGCAAAGGCAGGCTCCCTTCCCCGTCCTATACAATCGAGGCCATTCGAAAAGCTCTTTCACAATTTCCGACCGTACCCGTCGACCTGTTTGATTTTGTGGATGACTGCCTCATGTCCGGCCGGCTTCCCGAACAACAGAAGCTGGTTCTGTTTTTCGAGAAAATACCCCCTCTGCTGCAGAGTATGTATAAGGAAACATGGGTTGCCATGCCCACACCGGAAATTCATCTGGAGCTTCATCCGGACATGCGTGCCATTCTCAAGGCCATGCAGGCAAAGCAGCTGGACTGCGCCCCGCAAAACGGCTACTGGCACCAAATCAACCACCGCACCGCCCTTATTGGTTGGCTGGACTGGTCGCGACCGAGCCGTCTGGCGGAGGCGGCCACCGAAGTTTTTGCCGCCCATCCAAAAGTAGATCGCATCATAACCTTTTTACCCGAAGCCGATTTGCCGGAGAAAAACGGTACATTTTCACTTAATACCGGCGCAACATTTGTTGGGGGGGTCAAGCAGGTGGGTAATGAAAACCATGATTTTCATGACATCCGGTTTTGTGATAATCTTGAAGATATCAGTGCCATTAATTACGAAATTTACGTGGAAGGCGATTTCAGCGTTAGCTTGAATAAGGAAAAGTCCTTTTTTTCCGTGTTAAACGGCAGCCAGTTTATTGTTGCTCTGGAACAGGAAAACCGGATTCTCGGGGCGTTGCTTGTCCACGGGGTGACCAGAACCAAATGCTGGTTCAGAAGGCTGTTTCTGCTGCCTGAAGCAAGAGGCGGGGGCGCACCGAAAAACATGATCCGGGCGGCCCTGTTTCTGGCGGCAAAACGGGGCTTTCAATCCGTTTTCGTGTTGGTCGCCCAAAAAATCTGGGACAAAAGCTGGCTCCGCTCCTTGGGCTTTGTTGCGGAAAAAACTTTCAAGCACATCACGGTGCGAAGGGGCGGATAACCCGAGTAAAAACAATGGACATCTGGAGCAGACAAAAACTGTTTATCACTCATGAACAGCAAAACACCCTGCAAAACAGCCGCGTCCTGGTGGCCGGAGTGGGCGCCAACGGATCGGTGGCCGCCGAAGCCATTGTCAGAATCGGCGTGGGAACAATCATCCTGGCAGACCCCGACCGAGTGGAGACCAACAACCTCAATCGTCAGAACTATACCGCCGGCGACATTGGCCACCCCAAAGTAGACGCCCTGAAAAAACGGCTCCTCAACATTCAACCCGATCTTGACATCCAGGTTCATCCGCAGGGCATCTCCATGGACAACGCGGAAACCTTAATCCAGGCCTGCGACGTCATCATTGAAAACTGCGATGATTATCCCGTCAAAGTGCTGCTGAGCCGGCATTGCCAAAAGCAAAACAAGCCGCAGATACACTCGGCCGGCGGGGCTGTCCGGGGCGCGGTCACAGTCTTTCGGGGCGCCCAAACCTATGAGACCCTTTTCAGCCTGCCCACCGCCGGTGTCTCGGACGCGGACCTGGGGGCCATCGACTATACGCCCCACCGCAAAAGGGTGGCCGAACGCTTCGGTGCTAACCTGTTTGACAAAGAGACCGCCAGAAAAATCAGCGCCAACCAGTATGTCCAATGGCCCACCATGTCCGGCGCCTGCGATATCGCCGCCCATATAGCGTCTTTGCAATGCCTGTGGCTTATCATCAAAAAAGACGAACACCTGATCGAAGCACCGACAGTATTGATGTTTGACGTACGGACCCTGGAATTTAAATCCAAGGATTTTTCATCAAAAAATGAGGTTGTATTTTAACGTGCAATCATGCCTTCCTCTCCTCCTGGGGGAGAGGCCAGGCGAGGGAAAAACTCCTTTTGATATCATCCATTGAAAAAGCATATATTCTTGAAGAGATAAAATCGCTTAAAGAAAAACTTAAATCAATCTATACAGATGAGCCGGAAATTATTGATAAATACCTGATTCCGGTGACCGAATATCTGCTTGGCGAAGACAACAACGTCCTGGAGGAGTTGTCCATAGACGATATAAACAAGCTCATCACCGAACTGCTGGTATCATTGCGCTACCCCGCCTCAGTTCCGCCCTTAAACATTGAAGTCCCGGAAAAGTATAGAAACACGCTGATTCCGATTAATAATTATTTTGACAAATTCAACGATTCCGCCGCCTCTTCCATCATGGGCCGGTTTTTTTCCGTGCTCCAGAAGGAATTGCTGGATCATCTATGCCCCCGGGACGCCACCGTCTATTATCGGCCCATTTCAATGGCCGGTCTCAAGATAGGCTTTTTGGCTTATTTTCCGCAGGGTGAACTCAAACTTGAAGATCCCGCGAATTTTGACCCCGAACAGTCCGATTTATTTGAATTTGACCCCTTTCGGCCTTTTCAAAGCCATAACATGTCGGACAATACCAGAAATTACTTTAAGACTTTTTATAAAGACATGCAATTTCCAGGTGCGGTGCTCCTCTACCTCTATTCCTCGGAAACCAATACTTATTTTTTAACCAGCGGCAAGGGAATTTTATCTTTCTGTGATTTTAAGGATAAATGGCAGATACAACAACTGCGGAGCCGGATTTTGAACGGCAACTACGGCACCGTCAACCCGCCCGTCCCAGCGCCGGCGAAAAACAGCCCGCTGCCGGAGGAGCAAAAGAATCAGATCCTGGAGAGCGTGTTAAGGTTTGCGCAGTACTGTTGTTTGCAGGTTCTGGAAACCAAACAGAACTATGCCAATTTTTTTATCCGCAACATAATCGGCCAGGTCGAGGGCAGCCGCATTCCCTATCACCACATTTTTGAATCCTTATGGTGGTTTGTGCCTTTTTCCGCCGCCTTCTTGTGGGGCCGGGACGAAAACCGGCAATGGACACTGCAGGGGGCCCAAATATATACCGCACGCCGGCAGGACAACAGGGAGTGCCGCCTTTCCTTGATAAAAGACGAACAAACCCTGTCCGAACTTGAAAAAAACTTTACCGCCCTGTTTGCAAGCACCCCGCCGGACGACGAACCCCTCACCAGCCACCTGCCCACCATTTTTAAGGGCTGCCGGCCGGTTTTATCCAATGTCAACCCCTCCGCCGCCGGGCAATTGCTGCAACTGTTGGGATACAGTGAAAAACCCTGGGCCCTGGCACTGAACTGCCAAAGCCGCTATGTTATCCCGGTTAACGACCATGCCGTGCCCGACACGATTATCGAAATCTATTTTAATGACGCCAAAAAAGATCTGAAACCCCTCATCTATGACGTGGCCCGCATGATCTCCCGGTTGTATGCCGTCCTCAAAGACGAGTTCAACATAAAGCTGATGTTGAAGAACTGGTACATGGGCAAGCTGGCCCACGAGATCAACAATTGGTTTCCCCAGGTAAAACAGAAAATCGAGGGCCTGGAGAAGCTTATCGGCCCGGAAATGCCTCCGGACCGGTTGCGTCAGGCCACCCAGGACCTTGGCTTTGCCCGTGTCCGGCTGGAATATTTTTCAGATATTTTTGAAACCGTTATCGCGGAATTCCGGGGCGAAAAATACCCCCTGTTAAAAAAAACCATCAACCTGAGCGAGATTATGCGCCAGGTAAAAGAGGCGGTCATTGATCTCTGTGTTTATGACACCAACTACCGTGCTCATCTGGTGGAAATAGACGCATTGAATATTCCGGCGTCCGCCGAGGGCGATGCCAGGCTGAAAGAAATATTGCAGGACAAAATCACGCTAATCCAGACCGACTTGACCAACTATATGAACGAAACCCTGATATTCACCTGCCTGCAGGAGATGCTGAGAAACGCCGTCCTCAACCAGGACTGGCAGAGCGGCGCTGGCTTTACCCTCGAGGCCTATACCGTCGGAGAAAACCGGCTGGCCGTCCGGGTGACCAACACTCCCCTCAAAGAAACCCCCCAGCGCCTGGTTGCCTACGCTCGATCGCTGGTCGAAGATGAGGCGTTTCAGAACGAAGGCTTCGGCACCATGTGGCTGAAGAGTATCCAAAACATTTTAAACGGCAGATTCCAGGTGTCCCCCAAATGGCTGGATGAAAACACCCCGGACTACCCCCCCGAATTCAGCCTGGCATTCATCATCCCCCGGCAAACCAACAACCAGGAGAATAACAATGAGTAAAATAAAAATCTTCTTAGCCGACGATCAAGCGGCCCAGATTGATTACTGGCAAACCGAACTATCCTTCCTGAACATCCCCGGCTTGGAGATTGACAGCGCCTTTAAAGCAGATAGAGTTTACGCGGCCCTGAAAAAAAACATATACGATATCCTCCTGCTGGACATGGACTGGTCATATTTTTTCAACAGTGGCGGCCATGAAAAAGAAGGCATTGATATGCTGCGCGCGGCCAAACAGGCAAATCCCAATATAGAGGTTATCATCATCACCGCCAAAGGAGCCGGGGAAAACTTTAATAGAGTCCGCGACGCCTACCAATACGGCGTCACTGATTTTTTGGGAAAAGGCGACAGCGACTACTACAAATCCGAATTCGAACGGGTCATCCGCAACGCAGTGGAAAAAACCCGCCTGCGGCACAAGGCCCGCCTGCCGTTCTGGAACTGGGTCATCGACGAAACCGACACTTACAATGAAAACACCCTGGGCGAACTGGTCGGCCGCTCCGAGATCATGCGCGGATTGTTTTCGGTGATAAAAAAAATGGCGCAAACCGACAGCAGGGTGCTTTTGCTGGGAGAAACCGGCGTGGGCAAATCGATGATCGCCAGAACAATACACAACCAGAGCAAAAGGAAACATAAAAAACTGGAAGAATTTACTCCGGGCGAATTCCCGGAAACCCTTCAGGAATCTGCCCTGTTCGGCCATGTCAAAGGCGCCTTTACCGGTGCGGATAAGAACAAAAACGGGTTGATCGCCCAGGCACACCATGGTTCCCTGCTTATTGACGAAATCGGGACCATGACACCGGGCATGCAGGTAAAGCTGCTGCGGTTCCTGGATACATGCAATTACAGAAAACTGGGCGGCGAAAGTGACCTTCTCGCCGACGTCCGGTTGATCTGCGCCACCAATCGCAACATTTACCAGATGGTACTGAAAGGAGAGTTTCAGAAGGACCTGCTGATGCGGTTAAGCGTTTTCCCGATACAAATCCCCCCCCTTCGGGACCACATGGAAGACATCTCCATGCTGGCTGAAAAAATGATAGCAAAATATGCCAAAGGTAGCACAGAATATAAACTCACCGACGCCGCGCTTAACCGGTTCATGGGCCATACCTGGCCCGGCAACATCCGGGAACTAAATAATGTTATCGAACGGGCCATTTTTTTAACCAGCCTCTCGAATAAAACCGAAATCACTCAGGCCGAAGTCCGTTTCGACCTGGAAATGTTCTCCGCCAACAGCACCACCCATATCAATGAACTGGTCAATATCGACCGGCTTTATGCCTGTATCAAAAACGGAGAATTTCAATATGACAATATCTCTGAACTGGTTAAAACCTGGGGCGAATCCATTTCCCGCGAAATCGTTCACCGAGCCATGGCAGAGGCCAAAGGCAGCATGAAACAGTCCGGCATTCTGCTGAACATGTATCAAGGCCTTTCCAAAGAAGAAAACCCCGAAGACAGTAAAAAATATGAAAGCTACCGGCAGTACCTTTCCAGCCAGCTTAAAATAAGGGCCAAGGATTATAAGAAATAAAAAGGTGTTTCGTTATTACAAATAATCCTTACTTTTCTCCGGCTCCCGGCTTTTTTAAATAAAAACCAATCAAAATAGTTTTCCTTGCATCCATCTTTAAGTCCTCTTAATTGGTAGAATTATCTATCACCTTTGTAGAGAGTTGCCTATATTATCGTGAAATTCAAATGTTCAAGCTGTTTTGATCTGTCTGATATCTGCCTGATATATATATAATTTAAATTTTTTAAGAAATAATCCAATCTTGGCATGGTTTTTCTATATACATTTAGTCAAAGACCATCATCCCAAAAAATGGAGCTGGACAATGAAAAGAGCCCTCAAAACCTTTGAACAAGAGATTGAAAATTGCGCACAAGATTTGGGAGAAAGGGCGGCGATTCGAGCTTTGCTTGTTTTTTCCAAAGCCCTCTACTGGCTAAGAAAATGGGGCCACGGGAATCTTGTCCTATCAGCCGTCAATCACAGTTTCGGGTTGAAAATTCGAGCGGATACAGTATTTTCTATAAAAGATAATTGATTCCATAAAAGATATTTTATTGATCTAACCCGGGAAACGGGAAACCAGGCCCGGGGATCATTGGGTGACTTTATCAAGTTATCTAAATGATCCTCGGGCTTTTTATTTGGAATGCCCGGTCAGCTAAAAGCTGATCACCCGTAATTCTCAATTTAATAAATTTCATAAAGGAGGTTAAAAAAATGAAAAAAACAATCCATTTTATTTTAGTTGCGATCCTGCTTTTAACTATTTCAGCATGTTCAGGCTTGATTCCAAAGAAGAAGATTCTTATATCTGAGCAGATGATTGAAAGGGAAAAGCCGTATGTCAAACTGGAGCAGGCTCAACAAACCGTCGCACTTGCTCTGGAATACTATGACCAGGGCGGGTATGAGAAAAGCGCCGAGTTATTTTTAGAAGCAGCGGCTCTATACAGGAATCTATACGCCCGTGATGAGGAAAGGCGGTCGCTCATCGCTGCGGCCAAGGTTCAGCTCAAATGCAGCCAGAGACAGCCCTTTCTTTTGACAATGGCACGTTTCAAAGGACTGATCGATCGTCTTGAGATGCCATCCGAAGAGGAGCGATTCCTGATAAATCTTTCTGATCAGATGAAAGGCAAACCGCTGACCTATCCCGTAAATGGAGCATGGCGAGTCATTTTCAACAATTAAATAACAAAAGGAGAAAGACCGATGAAAGATGGAATAAAAATATTTTTGAAAATATTCGCATTGACCGCTCTGCTGGTTGTGGTTGTATCCGGCGACGTCTTTGCAGATGAAAGAACCGGTAACCTGGTCTTCAATGCGATGAAAAAAATCCAGGAGACCCACGAAGTTTTTTTAGGTGATATTGAAAAGATCAAAGCCGATCGCGAAGCTGCTATCGCTGAAAGAGCTGCTGTTAAAAAGCAGTATGAAAAGGCTAGGGATGGAAGCCTTGACCAAAGAGAGTTCCATGCTCGCTTCAGTTATGCACAGGCCAAGGTGTATCGTGCCCTGTTTAATGAGGCCAAACTGACACGTAAAGTGGCTGCCAAGCAGCTTGGTATTTTGAACAAGCTAAATGATTCTATTACATCCGGCGAAGCTGAAATCAACGCTAAAGGGGCTATCTCTGTGGTGGAAGCCGCAAAACCTTTTCTAAACAATGGAAAGTCCCTTTTAACCTCTCTGGCCCAGTATCGTGACAAAATCACCGATCCTATTATTAATTCAAAACTCAATGCAGCTTACGATACCGCCCGGATGCTTTCAAAATATGTGGAACATATAGAGAAAGGAAAAACAAGCAAGTATGCCTCACAACTTGTGTTGAAGCAGAAAGTGGAAGAGCTTATCGGCCAGTTGAACGCTTTGTACGTCCAGACTGACATTTTTATGGATATGCTCAGGGACAAGACTACGGTACTCAAAATGATCAACCAATTGGCGGCATCCGAGGCGGCCATTTGGGTTGTATCGGATGGTAATAAAGTAATCCAACAGCTTTCCAATGATGTGATGTCGAAGCTGATGGATGTTCTTAGTGAGTCTGATGAAGATCTGACAGCTCTGGTTTCCGGCGTACTCGATGACGATCATCAGGATATAGAAACATCGGGTTACGTACAAAATTGGACCAACCCCAACTTTTAAAAGAGGTGGTAAAAATGAAAAGGTCAATTATTTGTTTCATCCTTGTTAGTGCTATGGTTTTGAATGTTTCAACCGCCATGGCAGGAGACTGCAATTCAGATTTAGTTGTAAAAAGATGGATAAAAGAAAGGGATAAGGTGGAGGAGCATGTCGTTCAGATTTGGGCTCAAGGTGCCTCACCTGAAGAGTTTGCCTCGAAGGTTGCTGTGATCCTTTCAAATGAATTTTATGTAGGCAGCAGATGCAGAAATGAAAGTGATTTTCTGGCAAGAAATCTTCATATTCTTAATAAGGGATCAAACCTAAAGGTTGAGACGGTTCCGGCAATGATCCTTGAGCACCTGGTAGGGCATCAGATTCTTTCTCCCTGGAACCAGTTCCCTTCGAGCAGGAGAAAGGAGGTGGGGGAAAATGGTAACTTGGGTACTTAAATACAGAGAATATAGTAAAGCAGAAGCATGCCTTGCCTTTTTTCTCCTGGCCATATTTATCTCAGAAATCGCGGTGATTTTTTTGCTGGGCCAAGAGGTTGGGGGAACACTGGCCAAGATCCTTGCGACGATAGGGGCCAGGGGTGTCCGGGCTTTGGTGCAATCCTGGAAATGGACTTACAAAATGGTGGGGCCGATGATCTTTCCCCTTCTGACTTTAACCGCCGTCGAAGTATGGTCCATTATAAAACTGATAAAATGTAAAAGGGCGGGACACCACGGTGATGTTGCTGCCAAATATTACAAGGTTCTAGATATCGTTGAAGGATCTGCTCCCGGCTTTGGGTTTCTGGGAACGTGTATCGCGTTGATATACACCATGCAAGGTATGGACCCAAACCTTAACCAAACGGACATGCTGAAGGTGCTCCTCGACAACTCGGCAAGTGCTTTTGGATCAACAGTTTGCGGCATCTCACTGGCGATTACGGCCTTTATCTCTAAAGAACTCTTCAAAGGCTTTCTAATTAAGCCGGAGAAATACGCAAGAACAGATGTGCAAAACGTTAAAGATCTTGTCAAAGCATCATCATTAAACCTTATCGAAAGGGAGATCTGATATGCGCGGTATTTTAGGTGCAGACATTTTCGTAAATCTTTTATTGGTGTTTATCATAACGACCGGCCTGCTTTTAATGAATACCAACAAGGCAAGTAAGGTCCACATAGATAAAAGGTATGAGCAGAACTTGCCGGAAATTCAGCTTCCCCAAGGAAAATCGAAGAGCTTGTTGCCGGACACAACTAAAAATTCTGTGACCTTGTCTGCCAGAAAAAAGGGGAAAGAAATTCAATATTTTTTTAACGACGAGCCGGTCCGGATGAAGGATTTGCCCATGAAGCTCAAGGCCGGCCAGGTTTCGTCGGTGAAAATCCGTTTCGATGAGCATATCTCATACGGACATTATATCAGGATACTGGATCTTTGCAGCCGGGCCGGAATCGCCGACATAATCAACGTATATACGGCAAAAACATTAGGAGAATGAAGATGTTCAAACTAATCAAATATACTATTGTATTAGGTTTGATGGTCGGTATTGTTTTTATGGGATTTAAAATCAACAAGAAATCCCTTGAAATGGAAACGAGCCTGGCTGACCGAAAGACGCGGGCCAAAGAAAAGATTGCGGAACTTGAAAAAAGTGCCATCAAAAAAACACTGGAGTTAGGGA
>SDBU01005233.1_pt1 | contig 15619 bp, 15 predicted proteins | sample 2277071 | NCBI WGS metagenome assembly SDBU01 (sample SAMN10397929, study PRJNA504765) | marine sediment metagenome | isolation source: marine sediment core GS08_GC12, 126 cmbsf | place: Arctic Ocean: Gakkel Ridge, Loki's castle | collected 2008
CCGTCCCTACTGCTCAGGACTTTTAATCCAACACGACAGAGCCTGGAGCTGGCGCTACGTACCCCAGGGTGTCATAACCCAACCAACGTAGTTCTGTCGCGGTGTTAGCGCATAGCGCGTGCGACACGATGATAAACCATCGCGGCACGCGCGACTAACCTCCCGCGTAGGAACTTAGGCTGGTCAACTAGCAACTCCTACAAGCTGCCGCATTCATGCGTGCAGTAGTTGACAATAATGTTCCTCACTTTATAAGAATAGAACTTATCCGACAAAACTTACATTTCTACTATAGACTGCCTGCTGAGAAAACGCACCGATAAACGGTATAGCGGAAATGACGGTTTACGGTGGGAGCACGAGGGGAAAACATCCCGGCTGTGCAAACCGAACAGGAATACAATTCGTTGCTCCACGCAAATCAAAAATGGTTGACAAGAACACTGATTTTGGGTATTATCTAGTGCTCCGTTACACTAATATTAGCGTATCAAATTGCTGAAGCGATGAGATTGCTTCGCTTTGCTCGCAATGATAGCTATTCTTTGTCATTGCGAGGAGCGAAGTGACGCAGCAATCTCAAGCCAAATTGTTAATATAAAAGTAACAGAGTTCTGTCAACATAGGATTGACGAGAGTGTTCCCGCACTCGATTATCGTGGTCAGGAGACCACTCCCACAGGAGGTCACTCTCACAACTTGTAAAACCAAAATTGACGGGTGATTTTTCCTACCCTTTTGCCATCTAACCCTCGTACCCTCTTGCCGCGGAATATAGAATTTTTGCACATTTTTTTGGAATTTTTGTATATTAATGAGTTTTAGAATCGCGTGTAATTGCACACGAAATGGTATTGCCAGTCCATCTGAAAAATGAGGTGATTTTTTATGGGGAACATAGAGGATGACAGTAAACTTGTTCAACGGTTTATAATGGGCGATGAGGCTGCTTTTGATGAACTGGACAAAAAGTATCGGAAAAAGATTACGCGGCTGTTGTATCGTATGATAAAGAATTACGAAGATGCCGAGGACATCTATCAAGAAGCAATTCTTAAAGCGACGCAGCATATTGATGCGTTCGATAGTGGTCGCAATTTTTATAATTGGCTGTATACAATAGCTGCGAATCATTGTATAAATCAGCTTAAGAAACGGAACCGAAAACTTGACTTGAAATATTGCGAGGAACTGCTGAGAGGGACATGGGGTAAGAAGGAGCCCTTAAATATCCTTGAAAATCAGGAGTTGCAAGAGTATATTTATCGAGAAATTGAAGCGTTGCCAGAACGTCAAAGGCGCGTTGCTCAATTACGTTTGCTTGATGGATTGAAATATGACGAAATTTCCAAGATACTGGGCGGGAACGTCAATTCCATCAGGTCATTGTTCCGACACGCCCGAAACTCTCTGAAAACGAGACTTTCACCTTATGTCAACGCTTTGTTATTCATTCCTCATCAGATGAAACAGTGGGCGCAGGTGACAGCGCCAGCAACCGTTCAAGCTGCGGGAACGGTTCCAATTTCCGCTATTTTTTCTCTCACTCTGCATTTTGCTTTAATTACCTTACTTTTGATTCCAACGATAATGAATAATCCGTCGGACCGCACTGATTCTATTACAGTTAGTCTTTTTCAAGCGAACGAATATTACGCGCCATCCAATCAACCCGCGCGTACAGAGATGTATCAATCAGAATTTTCCAAAACATCTGAACCCTCCATATCTCATACGTCCTTCGTTTTGCCGACGCCCAAACACGTTGGCGGGCGTAATGTGCGTAGAGACGCCCCCAAAAGGAAATCAATCGGGTTAGGAACATCAGACAGATTGCCGATTTCTCTTAACTCAACACTCGACACTCAACACTTGACGCTTGACACCCAACACTCGCCGAAGTCGGAGATTTCGACTACCAGATTGAATCCCATTCGCCTTTCGCCTTTTGCTTCCCGCTCTATTCCGTTCTCCGGCACAAATAATAACATGGAATTAGGTATAAGAAGCAGTGAAGAGGACAGCGTAGCGAAAATAAAGTATGAAGAAAAAAGGGTAGATGATAATTCGATATACAAAAGCAAGTTCGCGAAGCAATCCCGAGAATTGAGGATGGCATATCCTGTTGCACCGACGAATTCGCGCAATTTCATAAACTCGCATTCTGCGGCTGGCCCTGACGTAGCGTTTCAAGATGTTGCTCAAGGCGTCATGCTTGGCAATGCCGATATTCTGCCTCTGAGAAAAGGTGAAAGTGGCGGCATTGTTGTCGGAAAGGGGCGTGATATAAAAGGATATACCAGGTTTGCCCGGGTGAAGTGTTCTATGATTGATGAATACATCGTGGAATTTTGGTGGCCAAAAGCGTTTTCATCTCTTTTGAAAAAAATAAATGCGATGACGAATATAAAAGCCGATATGAATGTGGAAGGCAGTCCTATCTTACTGACCGATTCGAGACTACGAAAGTGCCCTATTATTTTTCTCCTTGGTTATGACCGTTTTGAACTATGGGCGCCGTCCACTCATAATAGTCGTTCTGCATTTCGTCTGAAAGACAGCGAGAGGAAAGCGCTAAGAAAATATCTCGTCGAAGAAGGCGGATTGTTGTTTATTGACACCCTACCTCATCGTATGTGGAGTGCGGATGTTCCCGTATGTCGATGGTCTTTTAGAATGAAAGCGGAATTGCGAGAAATCCTTCCGGAATACGGAATTAAAAGAATCCCCAATGACCATGAGTTGTACCGATGCTTCTATCGTCTCGGGGGTGCGCCGCTCACAGCCATAACTTCGCAGAGAACTCCTTATCTCGAAGGCATATTCATTGATGGTCGATTAGCAGTGATTTACTCGGAGAGGGCTTACGTCGGGTCGATGACTCGCGAGGGAGCATACTGGTCGCCCCAACTAGCGACTTTTAAACTGATGACAAACATTATCGTCTACGCCCTCACACACGGTGGAATCTCTGATTACAGCAGATATGTGCCAGGTGAACGAATTACGAATCACGAATTACGAATCACGAATTATTTGAATATTCAATAGTTAATTGCCCGAAATCGTGCAGGATGCTTGCACAAATTGCCCAAATGGGACATAGGCGGAGAACGGAGGACGGAAAACGGATTTCCGCATTCCACCTTCCGTTTTCCATCTTCCGACCATTCACGAGGAGGTGAGACTAATGAATATTTATCCACGCATAGGACGCTCTTTTCTAATCTCATTAGCATTGCATCTGATTTTAGCAACTGTTTTAATGTTCATCACATTCACGCAGTATCCAGGTAAAGAAAAACCTGTTTTGGATGTCGATTTCATCGCGATAGACAGTCTGGGAACACCGATGCCACGCGTTATACCAATAGAATCACCTGCGCCACCCTTGCCGTTGACGAATCTCCAATTCGCGCCTCACACGGTGACGCCAAAAGTTCGGGGTGCTATCGCCGGCGCATCGAAATCTTCGGGGTTTGCCGTAAAGGGAACTTCGGTGACGCGAGGTGTTCGTTTGAGTTCGACACATGTGTCTGTAACTAGTCAGGCGAGCATTCGAGATGATACACCGAATTTGGCGCGTTTGCCCATCGGTTCAGAGGTAACCGAATCAGCGGAATTCGAAGGTGATGTAAATCTCGGCGTTGCGGGTGTTGGCGGTACTCACGGGAATAATTCCAAGGTCAACTCTGGTCCGCGACGAAGCGCGAGGATGGGTAACATCCAAGTGCGCAAAGTGCCAGCATCAATGCCCGGTATAGCATCATTGATTTCTGAAAACAAAACGGCTGATGCTCAAGATACCTTAGCAGATGTAACCGACCGCATCGTTTTAGGCGGCGAAATTCCACCGTTGCCCAAAGGCGAACCAGGTGGTATTATCGTCGGACGCGGCGCGGACATCACCGGTAGGCTCAATTTGGTGCGATTAGATGACCCGCTGCATCCCAGTGTGTATGGGTGAGGCAGTAAACTCATCGGCAATATTCGATTTGGAGCAGGTTTGCCATATTTAATGAAGGCGATGAATCAGCTAACAAATATTAAAACACATCTGGTAGCACCTGTCAAACTGACCGATTCGGTGCTATTTAAAGCGCCTATTCTCTTCATGGAACCAATTGCCGGCGCGAAGAGCGACCCAGGTCAAGCGGACTCTAAAAATCCTGTATGGCAAGCGCACAGGTCTGGTGGCAATAAATATACCGCAGAAGAGGTCGCGCGATTAAGGGAATATATTGTCGAACGCGGCGGCTTTGTGTATATGCTGACACATGGCAACACGCCGCAGGTGATGCGTAGCGCGCAGAAAGTGCTACGGGACGTTTTGCCGGAACATCCCCTGATGACAGTGCCGAATGACCATGAAATGTATAATTGTTTCTTCTCGCTCGGCGGTCCATTACGTTTTCCCATACGGGAACAACAATGGGGCGCGGCATATTCCTTGCATCTGGGACCATATTCTGAATTAAAAGGTATATTCGTCGATGGTAGACTAGCTGTGGTAGTAGATACAGAATCTACAATGCATATTCTTGATGCCGCTATGCAGCATCCTTTCGTAGGCGGATGCGCGAACTGGAATAAACTCATGGACGAATTTGCGCCGCACGCAACCAGACAGATGATTAATATTATCATTTATGCCATGACACACGGCAACATCGCTGACCATTCCAATTATATTCCTGAGCAAATGGGCGCGGACGCCTTGCGGTGATATCTTTATCGTGTGTAATCGAATGCGAATAGAAAATCCCGCGTCTATCAACCGCTCCAATTCAACGATGAGTACAACTGTCCCTGCGGGACAGTGAGTGAACGAATTACAAATCACGAATTACGAATTAAAAAATATTCGTAACGAAAATTGTCAGTTGGCGTCGCAACGCGGCGAGATGCAAGTCACCGGTCTAAAGACAATGACTAAAGTCGCGGTGTTGGTTATAGCTAAGGAATGGCTATGAAATAACTTATTTAATCGCCATTCCTAAATATACCAAAGACCAACACCGTTGCTTTAGCATTAGTTTTTAAACCGGTGCATTGGACCTTAATTCGTGAAAGTCCATTTCGATTATGCGAAAGATAAGTGGCAATTTTAGAAATTACCAAATTTTCGTCTTTTTCAATTTCCCAATTACCTTTTTACCTAATTACCCAATTACCTAACAATCGACAGAAAGGAGCCTGTCATGAAACTGATATGTAACATTCAACGGATAGTAATTTTCGCCTTAATAGCAGGATTTTTTATCACCGGGTGTGGCGAAGATGAGGAAGTCGCCAAAAGCGGAATTACATACGGCGCTTTGACATGTAAGATAATAAATGCTTCTACGGAGATAGGCATCGCGGATGCAACCGTGGTTATTGATGAAGAAATCAGTGATACTACGGATGCAAACGGGCGTGTGACTCTGGATATCCCCATTGGGAAACATGAAATTGAGGCATTCGCCAAAGGATATATTGAATCGAGTTTGAGCGTCACGGTCAGGTCGGACGGAATTAACGTAAAAATCGCGTTGACTCCTGGTATCCGCGTCACCGGAGAGGTAACTTCTGACGTCGGCAATTTCGTCGCGGGTGTGCGCGTGAGTTTGGGCAACCATTCTCGTTTTACCGATGGCGTTGGGGAATACACACTATCGCCTGTTTTGCCCGGTTCATACCGCCTTCTTGCCGAGAAAGCCGGCTATAAAAAAGTGGTGCGTGAGGCGGTGCGGGTAGAGCAAGAAGATATGAGCATTGACCTAGTATTGACCCGTCAGGTTGCTGGTCGCATTCTCTTTGAAAAGGGACTGCGCAACAAAGCCTCGTTCGGCATCTCGGTAGTGAACGCCGATGGCACCGGAGTAGTCGAGGAGTTGACCACGCTTACCGATAAAGCCCCCACCTGGTCGCCCGATGGCACAAAGATAGCTTTTCAGGGCAAGGGACAAGAACGAGGCGGCGGCGCGTGGAAAATCTATATCATGAACGGTGATGGCACAGGTGTTGAGAATATCAGTCATAACAATGAAAATGATATTATGCCCGCCTGGTCGCCTGATGGTTCAAGAATCGCCTTTGTTCATTGGGATATTCTCGGAGAACCCGGACTCTACGTGATGAACATTGATGGAACCAATCGCCAGAAACTCACCACTTGTGCTCCAGAAGGCGGCCCCACCTGGTCCCCCGATTCCAGTAAAATCGCCTTCGTTAAGAAAACGCGTATTGTACAAGGAGAAGAGGAGGAAGAGGTTATAGAGAAAGGCTTAGACATCTATGTCATAAATGCAGATGGCGCAGATGAAAAACGGCTCACCACTGACCGCGACGATGAATTATCGCCTGCCTGGTCGCCCGATGGCAGCAAACTGACATATACTATTGTGGCGGGAACGAATATGGCAGATGTCTATGTAAGGGACTTGTACAGCGGCGGTGCGGATAGAGTCAGCAGCAGTCCGGGCTATAATGGCCCCTCATGCTGGTCGCCCGATGGTACAAAAATCGCCTTCGCCAGCAGCCGCTATGGGAGCCATGGTATCTACATGGTGGATACCGATGGCGGTAACGAGACACTGGTCTATAACAATCCGGGCGAAGATGAAATGGTGAATCAAGGGTGCTGGAGGGAGTGAACGGAAAACGGAAAATGGAAAGTGGAAAAGGAAAGCGGATGGTGGAATATGTGAAGACAGAAGGCGGAAAATGGAAAGTGGAAAACAGAAAAGGAAAGCGGAAAATGTGGAGTATTGAGAGGAGGAGAAAATGTCTGGCGAACTAAAAAGCGAAGCCGTTGGTGAACAAAGTGAACATAGGAAGCAGATGCAATGTGAGAAATGGATATTTAATGGAGAAAAATGGGTATCAGAGAAACCAAAGGTTCGACGGCAAATTCGTTCTCATTTGGATCTAGATATTTTTCATCTGGCTTATACCTGGCAATGGAAGTGTTCTGGGAGAGCGCAAAATTTCCTAAAGAGGAACGGTATTCTTTAATAGACCAAGTCCGTCGCTCTTCCAGGTCCGTTTGCGGAACTCTAGTCGAGGGATTTGCAAAACGGAGGTACGAAAAGATTTTTAAGAACGCGATTAATGACTCCCTTGGTTCATCAGCAGAAACTAAGCTCTGGTTGGACTTTGCTCTCGACTGTGGCTATCTTGCGGAAATCAAGCATCGTAGTTTGAACATCGGCTACGGCCAGGTGAGTGCTATGCTCTGGACGCTTATGAATAAGTGGAAAAACTATAGCTAACTCTCTTCCATAGGCGAAAGTCTCTCTTCGGATGTCGGAAAACGGAAGTCGGAAATCCGTTTTCCATTTTCCGTTCTCCATTCTCCGTTTTCCGTTCTCCGTTTTCCGTAAAGCCCATCTATCTCGACAATTCGCCTTTAAGATATTCAAACGCCTCCCGCGGCGTATCCGCAAAATGGAATAGTTCTAAATCCTCAGCGCTAATGGTGTCCCATTTCACCATCGCATCAAAATTGAGCACATCATTCCAATATTCTGTGCCGTAAATAAGTACAGGGACTTGCTCGTGGATTTTGCCAGTTTGCGTAAGTGTGAGCACTTCGATGAGTTCATCAATGGTGCCAAATCCACCGGGGAAGACAATAAGCGCTTTGGCAAGATGTACAAACCATAGCTTCCGCATAAAAAAGTAGTGAAACTCAAGGCACAATTCCTCGGAGATGTAGGGGTTAGGTTCTTGTTCGCGCGGGAGGCTAATGTTTAAACCAATTGATTTACCGCCTGCCTCTGCCGCCCCGCGGTTTGCCGCTTCCATGATGCCCGGTCCGCCGCCAGAACAGATAACAAACCGATGCCCGCCATCATATGTTTTAGCCCATTCCGTGAGCAGTCGTGCCAATTCTACCGCTTCATCGTAGTACCGGGACATTGCCAATTTTGCCTTCGCAGTGGTGAGTTTTTGCATTAAATCATCACTTGGATTATCAGCCAACGCAATTTGCTGTTTAATGGCATTGAACTCGCTTTCAGCAACATGCCGCGAACGAATCCGTGAGGAGCCGAAAAACACGATGGTGTCTTTGATATTATACTGTTCAAATCGCGCCAGCGGCTCCAGATATTCGCACATAATGCGCACCATCCGCGCATCAGGGCTATTAAGAAATTCGATATTTTTGTAAGCTCTTACCGGACGTCTTGTGACTCTCATGATTATACCTCTATATGGCTAAAGGGCTAGAGGGCTAGAGGGCTAGAGGGTAAAATAGTAAAGTGGTAAAATGGTAAAGGAGTTAAGTGGTAACTTTTTAACCCCTTTGCCCTCTTGCCCCTTTGCCCCTTAACCCTCTTGCCTCAAGATATTGAACGATAAAGACAACCCTGTGGAATCAAATGGACTGCTACCGGAAATTTCTCTTTTAAATATTGAGCCATATTCCGCATCCCTGGTTCCTCTGCTGTGGCATGATTCACCAACACAAGCGGAATATCCGTATCGTTTGACCAAACCGCGGATTCCCACAAGCGGGTGCCGTCATCCGTCAGCAATAAAATATCAGCATTTAACGAATACATGGCTCGAAAACCAGTAATCGCTCCAGTGCCCACCGCAATCCGGGCGACGGTTTGCTCTGGATTCCCAATATAATAGACAACATCCTGCCCTAATTCCCTGACTTTATCAGCAATCTGATGCGCCAACTGTTCTAATGTCGTTCCCGCAGGCAGGTCATGAGCATTGTAATACCTTATCTGTGCCACAGGCTTCTCAGTAAAACCGAGGAATTTCGACCAGGAATCGACGATGCCGATATCGGGCATCACATCCCAGAGGTCATGGCAACGGTAGACTACAATCCCTGAATCTTTTAAAAATTGATTCTTCTGTTTTTCCTGTGGATGAGCATCTTCGCCAGCGTCAGAATAATGGTACAGGGGTTCATGGCAGATGTACAGATTACATCCATTTTGCTGTGCTTCTTTGAGCTGTTTGAAATTACTAGACCAACAGACTGCAATCCCGGTAACATCGACCTCCGCGTCTCCCCAAAGAAACTCATCGCATGTGTTATTCCAGTTGACCCAATTGCCAATATTTTTAAAATGTTCATGAAGTTCAATCGCTTTCATCGGTGTCCTCCTTTTCTTTCTGTTTCACGTTTCACGCTTCACGTTTTACGCATTTGATTTCTTCCAGAATCTGTTGCGGATGGTGAAGTGTTCCAAGCACACTGGGAGGCACAAAACGCACTTCTGCGCGCCCCTTCGCCGCTGCCTGGACGTAATGAACTAACTGCCCCAGGTTATTCTCCAGAACCAAGATGGTATTGACTTTTTCTGCTAGTTCAGCAACTTTTGCTTCTGGAAACGGCCAGATAGTGATGGGGCGAAAGGTGCCGACCTTGAATCCTGCTTCCCTTGCCATCAGAGCCGCCGCTTTGCCAGCCCTAAAAATACTGCCGTAGGAAAAAATGGCAATGTCTGCATCATCCATGTCAGACGATTCAATCATAACTATCTCGTCAATATGTTTGCGGATTTTATCGTTCAACGTCTTGACGAAAAAGTCGAGCGCTTCGGCATCTACCACGTTCCTCTGCCCGTAACTATTATGACAGGAACCTGTTACATGTGCTTTAAAACCTTTGCCAAATATGTGCATCGGAGCAACGTCCTCGTCGAGAAACCCTTTGATGTCTCGCGGTTCCGAGCCAACTTCGGGGATGTTTCTGTCAACATGTTCGATATCGTCTGGTTCTGGCATGAGGACTGATTCCCTCATGTGTCCCACGAAGGCATCTGCCATGAGATAAACAGGGGTTCTGAACTTCTCTGCCAGGTTAAAAGCCTGGACGGTCAAATCGAACATCTCTTGAGGCGATGCCGGCGCAAGAGCAATAATCTCATACTCTCCGTGTGAACCTCTGCGTGCCTGTAAGATATCGCCCTGAAACGGGACGCTTGGAATGCCCGTGCTTGGCCCACCCCGCTGGATATCCACGATAACACATGGTGTTTCTGTCCCTACCGCGTAGCCAATGTTTTCTTGCATCAGACTGATGCCAGGCCCCGATGTTGCCGTCATGGATTTTGTCCCCGTCCACGATGCGCCTATCACCGCAGCAATTGAGGCAATCTCGTCCTCCATCTGGATGTAAACGCCACCCATCTCAGGCATCCTTCGTGCCATCCACTCGGCTATTTCCGTAGCTGGCGTAATGGGATATCCCGCGAAGAAGCGGCACCCTGCCGCCAACGCGCCCTCGGCACAGGCGATGTTGCCCTGCATAAAGTGAAATCCATTCATAACGATTCCTCCACCTCCTCCCTGTCTCCTACGACAATCGCCAAGTCCGGACAGTATATCATACATAATTTGCAAATAATGCAGTCTTCCTCATTGATAACTGCTGCCGGATGGACGCCTCTGGATGTTAACGTTTTCGACGCTCCCAGAACATCTTCTGAGCAAAAGGAAATACACAGCTTGCAGCCTTCAGTGCCTTTACATAGATTTTCATCTATTTGAATAATAGATTTTGACATATTATAATACCTTTCGTTACCAGCTAAACCCGTTTATTAATGATATTCCTCTAATTTCAGCATTAATGTCAATTATGTCGACATCGTCACGCTCGGCCAATTTTCTAAGAATCGGAGGTGAAACCGCTGCCAATACGGAGTGCGTTAACCATGAAGTATCTAACAATTTGGCTTTCGCACCTTCGTTCTCGAGTTGGTGAAGGTACTCAACCAGTTTTTCCATTAACTGTTGTGCGTGTTGCTTTTCCTGCTGTACGACTGATTGACTGTCCTTAACGGATTGACCAGGGCGTTTAAGTCCACAGGGATGTCTAAGGCGGATTATCACTTCAATAAGGCTGTCATTATTATTTACACTTATCCGCTCAATAAGTTGCTTTGTACATTTTTTACATATTTCTAAATAATTGTTCATGAAACTAATCGCTCCAATGCATGTACAGGATTGATTATACCCCGACCAAAGCGACTGTCTTGCCGCTCCTCTGAGGATTTGGGATGCCGCGCCGTTGAATAGATGGCTTCAACTAGGTCTTTTAGCGGTGCTGACGGTTTCGCCTGCACTAAAAGGGCTGCTACTCCTGAAACGTGAGGCGCGGCCATACTAGTGCCATTGGCATATCCCCAGCGGCCTTGGGGAAGAGAAGGAAGAACTGCCACTCCGGGCGCGACAACATCAGGCTTATGTACCTGCATCAGTTGGCCTAGCGGATTATACCAACTGATGGATGCGCCTCCACTGAAATCGGCGACTTCTCCATTGGGATTAATTGCTCCTACTCCGCAAGCAGAACTTAAATTTCCAGGACTTCCAGTTACAGCAGGACCGTTATTCCCAATGCTACACGATAAAAAAACTCCCACTTCGGCTACCCGTGCAAGAGCATACTCATAGATACTATTATAGCCTATCCCTCCCAAAGAAATGTTGAGTATTCTAACTTTCTGTTCTATTGCCCACTCTATACCCTTGATGATTTGCCATGTAGTGCCGCTTCCGCGCATAAGAGCGAGAGCGCTCACGAGCTTCGCCTTTGGAGCCACCCCGATGCTAACCCCACTGCTGTCGCCTCCAACTATTATCCCCGCAGTTTGTGTACCATGATTGTCCGAGTCAAAGGGCTCACACTTGACTTGTTGACCCCGTGGGTCGAACAACGCAAATTCTTTGATTTTTTCCTGTAGGTCAGGATGGGAAACATCAACACCAGTATCGAGGTGTCCAACGAGGACGTTTTTACCCGTCAAACCTTGTTCCCATAGCTCATGGACTTTGAGGAATTCAATGCCCCAGGTTCGCTTTTGTTCTTTCTCCTTCTTTTGAATGTGCTTGAGTTCTTCCTCTGTAACTTCGACAGGGGATGGCAATTTTACCTCAAAATTAGGAACCACAAAGGCAACTTGCTTTGTTCTTGTTAGCTTGCCAATCATAGATGGAGTGGCTGTAAATCTTACCATGTTAGTAAGCCATGATGAGTCCACGTTATTGTCGCGAAGCTGCGACAAATCATATTCCACGCTTCCAAGTCCGGGCAGATTGGATTCTGATTTGATTGGATGAAGTTTTCCTAGGAAATCAACTGCTAACGCATCAATACGATTCTGAGTTGATTGCAGTGTCATAACTCTTTCTGTAGTTGAAACTTCACTTTCTAAAGCCAACTGTGTTTTTTCCTCGTCACTTATCTCGGGAACGAATCCTACAAGAACTTCGGAAGCCTGCTCTTTCTTTCGTAGTTGAGCAACATAAGCTCTGAATTGGTCCCGCAAGAAATCGTAAACAAGGTTGGCGACTACTGAAGTGGCAACATCCAATAACATTTGATTCTCCCTTTCCATCATGATAACGAATCAACGGTTCTACCGATGAGTTGATAACGCCCTCGGTAATTTCCTAAAAATTTTGTTAAATTTCACTTAAGTGCCTCCTTAGCCAACACCGGAATATCCATTGGAATCTCTGCGACAGCAACACCCACACTTTTGAAGGCATCTATCTTGCTATATGCTGAACCCTTACCTGCTTGGACGATGGCGCCTGCGTGTCCCATCTTTTTCCCTTCCGGCGCAGATTTCCCAGCAATGTAAGCGACGACAGGTTTGGACATTTTTTGGCGAATAAAATCGGCTGCTACCTCTTCCTGCGTCCCTCCAACTTCGCCCACGATTATCACAACTTTCGTTTCATCATCCGTCTCAAACAATCCCAAGAATTCAATGAGGTCCGTACAAACTACAGGGTCAGCGCCCATACCGATGGCAGTGCTTTGCCCTAGCCCGGCTTCGCAGAGAGCGCCGGCAACTTCGTAGGCTAGCGTTCCACTTCTGGAAATTACCCCGACGCAACCGGGACAAAACATGTTAATGGGCATAATTCCTATCTTCGTTTTCCCCGGAGAGATAATGCCCGGCGTCGTTGGTCCAATAACTGTCACGCCATTAGATTTGGCATGCGCCCGGATGCGTATAGTATCGTGAACGGGGACGTGTTCTGTGATTAACACGATAACTTTTATCCCCGCATCAATTGCTTCGAAGCACGAATCCAAGACTGCGCTCGCTGGGACAAAAAGAACTGATGTATCTATTTTATGTTCCGATAGTGCCTCGTCCGGGTTACTTCTAAAATCTCAAGTGGTGGGGCGTTTCTATTTTCGCCTGATCGCTAAAATCAGGATATCGTCGGCCAGGTTCCCGCCGGCGAAGTTCTGGGCCGCGTCGACAAGTCTCTCCAATATCTCTTCGAGTGGGCGGTCGGCGTTGGCGATCACGCTCTTTTGTAGTCCCTCATAGCCAAAGAGCACCCCTCGCAAGCGGGCTTCGACCAGGCCGTCCGTATAGACGAACAAGGTATCGCCTGGCTTGAGTTCGACCTCGACGGCCTCGTATTCCGCTTCGGCTGTGAACGAAACCGGTGTCCCCGACACCTCGACGAACTTATCCGCCGGCGATAGATATGGGTATGGATTTCCGCCGGCGACGATCGTGAGTACGGACCTCGACTCGTCATAGCTCATGTATGTTATGGCCGTGAATCTCTCGACATCCTGTTCGAACAAGGAGATGTTCACTTCAGAGACGATCTCTGTCGGCGTCTTTCCGCTGGAGGCCCGGTCCCGGGCGAGGAACTTGACGCGTGCTGTTTCGGCGGCGGCATCTATCCCGTGACCGGCGACATCTCCGAGGATAATGGTCCAATGACCGTCGGCGGTCTGGAAGAAGTCGAAGAAGTCGCCGCCGACCATTGCTTCGGTGGTGGCCGATTTATAGATGGACGCGAAATCGAGGGTGGCGATTTGGGGCTTACCTTTGGACATCAAGGCTTGCTGCAGGGTCTCGGAGATATCGCGCGAGCGCCGGTATGATTCCTCCAACTGCGCCGTCTGCTCCCCGATCTTGGCGACCATCGGCTTGAAAATGAGAAAGGCTTCCGCAGCCAAGACGAGTAATATGATCACCAAGAGAACTCCGACCAACACCTGCAGTCCGGCAATGGCCGCTTCGCTTTCACTCTGGTATTCGCCCACAACCCGGTCGAGACTGACGAGAAGAGCATCGGAAGCGGCGGCGATAATGAATCTCAGCTCCGGACTGTCCGCGTCCAATCGGCCGGTCTTGGCATCGGCCAACTTGCTCGCTTTCGCCAAGAAGAGCGTGACCTTTTGGTTCACGTCAGCGGGCGGTTTCTCGAACAACCTCCTTACGTTTTCCGAGGACGGCGGAATTCCGGCCTCTTGGTCGCCTTCGGATAAGAGGCGATGGGCCGAGCCCATTTCTCTGATCGCTTTTTTGAGCTCCCGACGCAGTCGGATCCGCTCGTCTTTTTTGTCCGAGATCGACAATCTTAACGAGAGCACGGCTATCCTCTGCGACAACATCCGCTGGCGTCCGCTGATATTGACCTTTCCGGCCGTCGTTTCTTGGGTGTTGATAATGAGGAGGAGCAGGAAGAACGCGAAGATGCTAAGGATTGCGAGGATTGCCAAAGCGAGCACGTAGTTGCGGGTTATCGAAATGGTAGAGACGGTATTAGATCGATCCGGCGGGCCAATCACAATCGTTTACTCCTCTAATCTTCCAGCTTTTACGCTTACAGAAGTCGACGTCGGATACAACTATTTTTATACCACAGGCGAAACATGCGGTAATTCCAACGGCAGACTTGTTTAATCCCTATATTATGGGGAAAAATGTCGTTAGTGTTGTCGGCGAGCCGTTGGTCGGTAACTGGGCCGGAGCGGTTCAAGAAGGGAATGGGCAGGCAAAGCAAGCAAAACGAAGACGGAGGTAGGCGATGACTGAGAGACTGGGACTTTACAAATGCGGTGACTGCGGCGATATCGTTGAAGTCGTCCAGGTCGGGACTTGTGAGCCAAACTGTTGTGATGCGCCGATGGAGCGCTTGGTCGAGAAGCACGCGGAGACCGGTTTAGAGAAACATGTGCCGGTCATTGAAAAGACAGGTGACGGAGTCAACGTCAAGGTCGGTTCGGTGCCGCATCCTATGGAAGCCGAACATCATATTGCCTGGGTCGAGATAATCTCCGACGGTGAGATCCGCCGGAAGTTTCTCGAGCCGGGCGAGGCGCCGGAAGCCGCGTTCGCGGGGGCCGGGGACGGGGCGGTCGCCCGCGAGTATTGCACCGTTCACGGTCTGTGGAAATCCTGAACGGTTGTTTTTCCCAATAGCATCGGTTAAGACGATTGCTGCCGGGGAAGTGAGTAGACATGGACCTAAGGCCCGGCGATGAATTGACGGCCGCTGTCAGCGTCATCCTCGAATCTGCGCACGACGGTGTCTTCATCTTAAACAAGGACTGGCGCTATCTGCTCTGGAGCGATGTCATGGAAGACATTTTCGGGGTTCGGCGTGAGCAGGTAGTCGGCTCGGATAGGAAACCCTGGGAGATTATTCCGGTTCTCAAGGAGACCGGCGCCGACGAGCTCCTGCGTCGAGTGATGGCCGGGGAGGCGCTGGAGAGAGCCGAGGCGCGCTGGCCCTTTCCGAACGGCACTGTCCGTTACACGGACGAGCGGTATCTGCCCTGGCGCGATGCCAATGGGGAGGTCAGAGGGGTCATCGGCCTGGTTCACGA
>SDBU01005234.1_pt1 | contig 15616 bp, 14 predicted proteins | sample 2277071 | NCBI WGS metagenome assembly SDBU01 (sample SAMN10397929, study PRJNA504765) | marine sediment metagenome | isolation source: marine sediment core GS08_GC12, 126 cmbsf | place: Arctic Ocean: Gakkel Ridge, Loki's castle | collected 2008
CCTATAAGGTGTCTCACACTTTCAGGGGGCCAGTATACCAGTGACCGTGACTTTCAGAAGTGCCGATACAATGGCACTATGAAGAAACCATGGGTATACAAACGAAAGAACATCAAGGGTTGGTGGGTCGGATGGTATGAAGGTGGCAAGAGAAAGGCCAAGACGCTCCCCAGCAAGGCGTTGGCCGAGCACTTCCGCAACATCAAATACACCCAACTCAACTCCGACGTGTTCACAAGCATTGTCCACTTCGACTGGCAGCAAATGGTCAATGAGTATCACCATGCCAAAAAGGTGGAGGGACTTCGAGATTCATCTATCTACGAAGCTCTGCTGAGCCTGCAGCACTTTGAACGGCTAACCTCGCTCAGTTCGTCAAGGCAGATTACTCAGCAAAGTCTGGATATGTTCGTCCTGGAACGGGGCAAGGAAGTGGGAAAGAACACACTGAACAAGGACATAAGAAACATATGTGCATTCCTTAATTGGGCAGTGAAGAATCGCTATGTAGCTTCCGGTCTGGAGGTTAAGAAAGTCAAGGTACCGCAGAAACCCGTGACTGCACTGTTTGCCCAGCAAGTACAGGATCTCATCAAGCTGGTATCTGAATATCCAACTCTGCGATTGAGAGTCTTGCTGGCAGTAACGACAGGGCTTCGGCGTGGCGACATCGAGGCCATACGGATTGCGGATATCCATTTTGACCGGAACACGATCACGACTCGTAACCGTAAAGCGAACAAAGCGATGGCAGAACGCCCCGTCCCCGAACAGATCACGATGGAACTATCCAATTATGTTGCCACGCTTCCAGATGGGCAGGACTTGCTGTTTTCGGACAGATTCTCTCCGAAGAAGTGGGCGAAGGTACGCTGCAAGGCAGGATTGCCTGATCTGAAGTTCCACGACCTAAGGAAAACGTTCGCATCCCTGCTGGCGCAGCGCGGCGTGTCGACAGCAGTGACTCAAAGGCTTCTGGAGCATTCCAGCCCCCAACTTACGAATCAGGTCTATACGAATGTTGACCCAGTGCTACGACAGGCAATCAACTTGTTGCCTGTGGCGGAGTGGTTGTGAAGGCAGGGCCAGAACGATGAGGGGATGTGCTTAGGAACGTGATACCGTGTCACGACAAAGGGGTGGGCTGCTATCGGTACTTGTTTCAATTGTCGTCGCAGGCACCTCCCGTATCCATCCGTTACTCTGGTGCCACTACAACCTCAAAGTCCGAGCCTTTGACTCGCCGCAGTTCCTCGTGCAGGTTCGGGATCCTCGGGTCGGGAGCGACAGAGATGGCCCATTCGATCCCGTTGTCGGCTACGAACATGCCGTATCTCTTCAATCCCTTAAGGATCGCCTGCACCGCGGGCGAAAAACCGGAGACGTCGTAGTCCCGGCGCAGTCGGAGCCGCTCCCCCATCCGCGGGTAGTCTTTGTTCTCGTGAGGACTGGCGAAGTGCGTGGCCGGTGCCACGTAGGCCCTGCGGGTCTTGCGAATCGTCACTCGCATCGCATGCTCGACGATTCCTCTTTTCAGTTCGTCATAGCGGACCACCGCCGGGAAAATCGGTAGTCCGGCAGCGTCGGCGGAAGTCCAGCCGGCGGGCCGGAGCTTATTCGTCTTGAGGTCGAATACCGATGCCTGGGCTGCCTGCCATCCGTTATCAGTCTTGCGAGCAGTATAGAACTCGTATAACATTCGGTTCACGGGGTCGACGACGATGCCGTGCCGGTCCCCGCCGAGGCCAAGCTTGTCGCGCTGCACGTTTTGGAGTGTCAGGCTGGGGCCCTTGTAGTGTCGCTGGTAATAGACAGGCCAGCCCTCGATGGGCATGTTATCCGGCACTGGAAACGGTCCCTTGTCCGACTCGTCAGGATAACCTACGATTCTCACCTCCAGTCTCTTCTGTTCCGGCGGCACCAAGACAAAACACATGTCTGGGTTGTACCGCAGTGGTTTGTCGGCGCCAATTGAGGCGATAATGTTCTTCGAGTTCGCGTGCAACGGCCAGCCCGAGACCACCTGGTTCCAGGGGTTGTCCGGCGGAAACACTTCCAGTGCCGAGAGGATAGCATCGGCCTCGGTGGTGTTGAGCATCACTGGCTGGGTTATGCGGGGCATCTTCGCGGCTCGGATCCGCGCCAACCGGGCCGGGTCGGTTCTGACCGGCCTGGAGGAGGCTTCATCTGTTACGAAGACGGCGAGCAGCGCGAAGCCAACGACGACTATAAACACTCTATGCGTATTCACTCACATAACCTCCAATCTCGTCGGCCAAATAGAGTCTCCCAGCGTCCTTGATACAATAACTGTTCACAAGTGTGCCTTTCGAAAAGAGAGTGTCGATTTCAGTATTAATTCGTTTCCGGCGTCAAATCAGTCTTCAGGGAAATGCCCTGATCGCATTCGGATGGACGGAAAGATTGGCGGATATGGGCTGCTCTGTCGAAAATCTCTTCCCTGGTAATGCCGGCTTCATCATACATAGCAAAGATGTTGTCGTCTGGAGTTTCCGGCGGCACCGTGTGCGAGGCGGCAAAGATGTAGCCGCCACCATGAGTGGTCATTCCTTCGAGCAATTCGGCTGTCGCTTTGCGGACTTGGTTCGCTGTGCCGTTGGGCAAGACTCCTTGCGTGTCCACACCACCCATGAACGCAAGATCCTTACCGAATTCCTTCTTCAACTCCAGAGGGTTCATGCCGGGACAGTTGCATTGAATTGGGTTCAGCACGTCCACGCCGATTTCAATCAGGTCCCCGATTATGGGTCGAATAGCACCGCAGGAATGAAACGCTACATAAAGGCCGTGTCTCTTGCCCACCTCAGCATTCTGCTTCAAGAAAGGCTTGACCATTTGTCGCCAGGTATCAGGGCTCATTAGCATAGAAAGCTGACCGGCAATATCGTCGCCCAGCCAAAGCCAATCCAGGTCAAACCGCTGACAGGCTGTTTCCGACAGGCTTAGAGAGAATTCTGTACATCGTCTTAACATCTCTTGAGTCAGGTCGGGATTAAGTGCTATCTCCGTCAGTGTTTCTTCCATGCCGCGCAGCCGCCAGTACATCTCAAAGACGCAGGGTGAGACATCGCAGCCCACGAAATAGTCGTCTTCAAATTCCATCACCGGCTTCATCAAATCCACGAGCGTATCGATGCGGTCGAAAGGAAACGTGTACTGCAGGACCTGTTTCTCGCCGCTCTCAGCCAAGGGGTATTTGGAGATCTGGTTGAAACCGCCGATGCGAGTCCACTCTATCCCCCACTCATCCACATGTGAGTCACCATCATGCTCGTGTACAACCCCCTCCATTGCGTAGTTATTATGCACCCACGTCTGGCGGATATCATCCCCCATGGCCACTGGCACATATTTGGCCGGGATTTCCAGCAGCCTTGCCAGCCTCTTGGCCGTTTGAGGGTGATACCACATAAAAATCGGGACTCGGTCTGTAGGCTTGCGTTGCAGCGCTGCATGTACACGCTCTTTTGAAGTCATCAACGTGGTATCCAAATTGATACGAAACAAAGATGTTCAGCCTCTTCAGGAAGGCCGTTCATGACTATAACGCAGGAGCAGGTGATTTTCAAGGTACAGGATCAAATTAAGAAAGTCCAGCATTTCATCCGGCAGGCCTCCTGTGTTAGAATACGGCGGTGAACATTATAGTGCAATGGTATTGTGGTTGGCGCCCAGTGCGTCTTGTTACTGGTTTGGAGACTGAGCTCGGAGACTGTAACGACAGGTTGCTTAACCGTACAACGTTAAGAAAGCGAATTAAACCTATGAAGAAGAACTGCACATTACTCACGTTATTCACCGGACTTGCATTGTCCGGCGCTGTTCTCGCTGGGGCGTCGGCTTCTGTTACCGCAGTACTGCAGCCTTTTGTCGAGAAACACGAACTTGCCGGCGCGGTCGCGCTGGTCGCTGACAAAGACAAGGTGCTGTCGGTGGAAGCCGTTGGGTTTGCCGACATCGCCGGAAAGAAGGCAATGAAGACGAACACGATGTTCTGGATTGCCTCGCAGTCGAAGGCTATGACCGCGACCGCCGTGCTGATGCTCGTGGATGAGGGGAAAATCGCACTCGACGATCCGGTGGAGAAATATCTGCCGGAGTTCCGCGGCCAGATGGTTGTGGCTGAGAAGGACAATGATCATATACTGCTCCGCAAGCCCACGCATCCCGTCACCATCCGCGAAGTTCTAAGTCACATGAGCGGCCTGCCATTCAAATGCGCCATCGAGGAGCCGACACTTGATAGCCTGCCGCTGACAGTCGCCGTGCGCAGCTACGCGATGACACCGCTGCAGACCGAGCCGGGCACACATTACCAATACTCCAACGCCGGCATCAACACCGCGGCGCGTATCCTCGAGGTGATGAGCGGGATGAAATATGAGGACTTCATGCAGCAGCGGCTGTTCGAGCCGCTCGGGATGACAGACACGACTTTTTGGCCAACCGAAGAGCAGACGCATCGGATCGCAAAATCGTATCGCCCTGATGCCGCGAAATCGAATCTCGTCGAGATCTCCATCGACCAACTCATCTACCCGCTCGCCGACAGGACTCGCCGCTTTCCTATGCCTGCGGGTGGCCTTTTTTCCACGGCCAAAGACACGACGTTATTCTGCCGGATGCTGCTCAATGGCGGCAAACTGAACGGCCGACGTTACCTCAGTAGAGCGGCGTTCGAAGAACTCACAAAACGGCAGACGCCGGAGTCGGTCAAAGAAAGTTATGGCTTCGGACTCGCGGTCGGCGCCGATTGGTTCGGGCACGGCGGTGCTTTCGCGACGAATATGGAAATTCGCCCCGCGAAGGGACTCGTCATCATCTGGATGGTGCAGCACAGCGGCTTCCCCGGAGATGGCGGCAATGCGCAGGGGGTTTTCAGGAACTGGGCGATGGAGCATTTTGGAAAGTAAGCCACTTCGTCAATTAAGACTTTACCGGAAAGTTAAGGACATAAAATGAAAAAACAACAATCTGTAGAAGCAAATCAAATCAATCTTGTGGCGGTACGAAGTTCCGTTATAGTTCTTGCCCTTATCCTGTTGGCCTGCCGGATTGCGCCGGCCTGGGCAGCAACGCGGGTAATGGTGCAGGATTTTGAGAAGGTTCCATCGCCGCCCACCGTATGGGTAGTCAATATCCCCAACGAGAATGCTTCGGTTCAATTATCAACCGATCAGCCGCATGAAGGGAAGCAGTCCCTGAAGCTGCATTACCACTTTGTCGGCATGGGGAGCTTTCAATGTCTCGGCATCCCGAACAAAGGCAGGATCCTCGGCCCCGTCCATAACCTGTAGTTCCAGCTCAAGGGGGACAACTCAACGTCTTCCTATGGGCTGCAAGTAGCCGACGCCTCAGGCGAGACACACCAGTATCGGTCGCTGTCCACAGGCAAGGGTCAAGGTGGGATCATTGACTTTACGGGCTGGAAAGAAGTTGTTTTCGACCTGCACGCACTACATGAGACATGGGGAGGGGATAAGAACGGCAAGATCGATTATCCGATCAGTATGATTACACTCACTATCGGTCAGCCCACGGATAAGGAGACATTGTTATCCGTCGAGAGCGATCTATACTTCGACGCCCTCAGCGTCGATTCCGAGAAGAGCGCTGAGGAGATCCTGGGCTGTCAGGTGTCTGTGGTTTCGCCGGACTATTGCTCCGACATAAAAGGCGACACGCCCGTCACTATCGCAGCACCCGGCTTCAAAAGCGTGACCGTGAAATGCTGGAAGCAAGGCGGTATCTTCGGTTCCGATTCCACAGTCGCCACCGTCGCTCTTGATTCGAAAGGCAACGGTTCGTTCGTCTTCCCCGCCGATGCCTACCCGCATGGCCCGGTTACGGTGACAATCAGCGGCAAGAACGGTGATGTCAAAGACAATTGCTACCTCCAGCTTTACAACAAAGGCGGCGTTTCCTGGAACGAAGGAATGCCCAAAGATCCGCCTCCCGCGGCGAAAGGTATGTCGCTGGTCTTCGCCGATGACTTTAACGGACCTCTCTCCATTTCCAGCACGGATCCCAAGGCCACCTACTACGACCACAAGCCGCCGGGCGGCTGGCAGGACTTCAGTACGCTTCGATTTACGAGCTTTGATCAACCGAACAATCCCTTTAGTCAGGTCGATTCCTATATGCGCATCAGGGCAAGCGAGAAGGCCAAGAGTTCCGGTTTGATCTCCTCGATGAAGAACGATGCCAGCGGCATTACGGCTAAGGCTCCCTGCTACTTTGAATGCCGGTTTCTCGGCCCCAATGCCATCGGGACGTGGCCGGCCTTCTGGCTCCTGACGGATTACATGACGGACCACGTCAAAGGCATCAAAGTGCCGTGCGATGAGTTGGACATCATTGAAGCCTACGGCGGAGAAGGCCACGGCCATCCGAACGCTTTCGACACCTATATGATTTGCCCTCACGCTTGGGAACAGGGCGACGTCGGCAAGGCCATCGAGAAGAAAGCCTTCGACGGGCTGCACAATCCCATTCGCATGCGCAAGTTCGAAATCCCCTCTACTTGGTATGAAGCGTTCCACACCTACGGCTGTAAGATTACCGAAACGGAAACCATCTACTATTGCGACAACATTGAGGTGGGTCGGCACGCAACGCTTCCGCTCTCCAAGAAACTTCCGTTCTTCTTTTTGATCAATCTCGCCACCGGCGGCGGCTGGCCCGTCGATTTGTCCCGGTATGACGGCTTGGCTGATATGTACGTCGATTATGTGCGGGTGTATAGTGGAGAACCAACTGACAAGGCCGGCATCACAAAGTAGGCAAGGCTGGGACCTGCCAGTAACGCAGTAGGCCGACAAAATCGTCATTTAGGGGCGGAAGACGAGAAGTCAGGAGTAAAGATACAAAAACTCAGCCAGAACTATAAAAGGCACAGGTGAAATTATCTCCTGGGCTTCACGAAGCGCCTGCAGAAATCGCGTACCGAATGGGTGAATGTCCATCTCTCCGTCTCGGGAACAGATCGTGAGGGCGCTCCGACCCAACTTTCGATAACGTACTCATCCGGGTCGCCGCCGACCAGGGCGTAATCGCTGCCTTGACGCATTATGGAGATGTACCATGTGGCATCATCGGCGAGGTTCAGTCGCTTCAGGTGAGGGTAATCTGCCGCCCAGTAGATCAGGCTGAAAGGCAATTCTCTATCGCGGCAGAAAGTCTCCAACTTCTTGACCTCACCCCAACTTCCCTGATTGCGAACAGTGAAGTTGACCCAGTCCACGTCCAGCCGAAAAAAGTCAAGCCCCGCAACGTTCAGCTCCGACAGCCTGGTCTCAAGGGCATCGATCCACTCGATCAGGTCAGCCAGAGGGATGAACGGATACGGCTCGATGTCTCCTATACGAATGCCGGGATAATTCCTGCGGATCAGAGCCATGAATTGTGCGGTCTGCTCCACGGCGTACTCATCAGCTTTCTTCAGATCCTTTCGCACACAGCAAAGCGGCTCATCCATAGCTATCGCGTAGATCCGAGCGCCGAGTGACTGAAACCTGTCCCACATCGGACGCTGGATCTGGAATGTCGCTTCGCCCGTAACACCCCAGGGCTTGACGGCGCCGACTTCCAGTGCGAATTGCAGGCCCCACTTATCCAGCATTGGCATCCATTTGCGTAGTTGGTCGTTTGTGAACTGCCTGTTAAGATTGTGATCGGCGTACCCTATGACGTTGACTCTCGATCTTGTCTCTTCCCACAGATCGGGTTGGGTAAAGAGTTCGCTGAAGCAGCGTCCGCCTTGATCGGCCGGGGGCATCATCCAGACCTGTGGCTTGAGAGAATCCGCATGAGCCTGCAGGATTGATGACGCAAGCACAAACCACATGCCGGCAACAATCAACCGTCTTATATTGTTGTCAACTCGCCTAATCACTTATCCTTTCTCCAGCAGGTCGCATTCCACCAAAGGCATCACTGCCAACTTCTAAGGTCTCAGTTAAACCGAGATTACTCGTATGGCCGAGCCAGACGGGTTCGACCATATCTAAACACCTGCCAAATGTCAATCCCTGATTACGCACGGCTCATTTGCCAAAAATTGGCATTTCGCTTAGAATAGTCCTCATGTTGAAGACGATTGTGGCTATTATCATTCTGCCGGTGATTGGCAACTGCTTGATGGCGCAGACTCTTGCCTACAAGAATCCGCCGGAAGTTCCGATGGCCGGAGCAAGGGATAGGCCTTTCAACGTAAAGGACTATGGGGCAAAAGGCGATGGCCTGGCGGAAGACTCGGCCGCATTCAGCAAGGCAATTGAGCAAGCCATCAAATCAGGCGAAGGCTCCAGAGTATATATTCCCGGACCAGACCCCGTTGCTAACCCGCTGGGCAGAGGAGTCGCCATCGGACAGGGACGAAGGAAACTTCTTCTTGATTGTTCAAGATGAATTTGGCAAGATTATTGATGTCGTACGGAGAAGAGTAGGAGTTTTAATCGTGTAAATGGGAAATATTAGCTGGTAGTTCTTGATATCTCGGCAAGTAGGGCTGGGTGCTATTTGTCAAAACGGAGTGTTTGCTGTGAATGAGAAGATCTTAATGCGGGTCATAATTGTTGCCGCGTTTCTGATCGCCAATTGTTCGGTCGCCGAAGACGGCCCGGTGGCTCACTGGACTTTCGACGGCACGCTGAATGATCAGGTTGGAGCCAATCATGGTGTCTATACAAGCGGCGGGGACATCAGCTATGTTGAGGGCTTTGACGGCAAAGAACGGGGGGCGATTCGCTTCAATGGTGTCGATTTCGTCAAGGTTCCTCGCGTCATCATGGACGAGATGACTATTGCATGCTGGGTGCGTCTTGACATGCCCCAGGTCATCACGGGTAGCGGAGGTAATTTCTATGAGGGGCCCGGCCTTGCCCAGGGCGAGCGCAATGAAGTGACAGAGGATGCGGGACTTGCCATTGTCGGCGAGGTTGCGATTTGGGGCAGCGGTCGGCCGGACATGAGCGCCAAGGGAACTAAATCACTCATCACGGGTAAATGGATTCACATCGCAGCGACTCGCAACATCAACAATGCCCAAGGCGTTGCAGAACTTCGATTGTATGTAGATGGCCTTCTCGAAGCGCAGGTTGATCACAGCTATACCGGGCCACTCGCGGCACACGATACTTTTGCTGTCGGCGGACATGAAGAACCGAATCGGCGGTTGAAAGGAGACATCGATGATCTGCGTTTCTACGACAGAGCTTTGAGCGAAGACCAGATACGGGCGTTGGCAAGTCCTGACCCTGTGGCTGAAGAGGTTGGGGATAAGCAGGATGACGCCAATAGTCCGGATGTTGCCGATGGCCCTGACGATACAAATGCGGTTGTTGGCCAGAGTGATGCCAACGAGTTCGAAGGTCAACCATTTCAGGCCGCCGACTCTGGTGGAGACTCGGTGGTCGAGGACCGTTTATATTCGATCAATAGTATAGCTCTTTATGTGCTGCTGGCACTGGTTGCCGGGATTTTGATTTACGCAGGGATTAAACTGTTGGTTCCTGGTTCGCGTTCGAACGGCCTGGGATTGAGATGGGTGGCGTCTCTCGAATCAGGGGAAGGAGCAGAGGATAGGTTTCGGCTCAGGCTTGGGGTTATGCCGAACCGTAGGGGTAGCGTAGCGAAGATGGGAGGGACTGGGGCAGAAGAGGTCTTTGTGACATTCAACGGGGAGGAACTTCGAAACTGTGAAGAGGTCGGCGCGGCGATTGATCAGGCCTGGGCCGGCGATATGTTGAGTCTGACTTTTCTGCGGAAGGGTGCTGCATCGGTGGATAAGCCTGAGACTCCGGCTTTCGAGAGGGAGATGAATACTGAAGAAGAAGACGTTGTCCTCGGGGTCATATGCGAGGACGACGAGAACAATCGGATAAGTGTCGTGGATGTTGTTGAGGGCTCGCCTGCGGACAAGGCGGGAATCCGGCCCGGGGACGTCATTCTGGAGATAGGGGACAGCAAGGTCGAGAGTGTTGAGGCTCTGGTTGATTGCATGGAGGGTTTTAAGCAGCGGAAGAAGCTCGAAATCGTGTTGATACGAGCCGGTGGAGACGACACGGCCGAGAAACTGGCGATCGACTTGAAAGGGTGAATCCCTGATAGATGTTGAGATAATGGTATGTTAGTGCTTTCTTGCTAATATTGCTGCGAACGTCTTCATGTTTGCCGCCTCGCAGGGCTTGGCTGCCTGGTTTCATACTTGCGACAAGCGAAACACCGCTGAGGAATTGAAGCTGCGGCCCGAACAGAGTGTTCTTTTCGCCCAAACGGTGGGGTATTCGGTTTAGGGGAGCTAACAAAGAAGAAAATAGGCTCAGATTTGATTTGAGCCGGATACGGTTCGCCGGTGTTGCTTACTGTCGGAGGCGACAAGCAGATTGTTACTTTAACGGAGAAAGGCGCTGTTGGCGTTGGCGCCGGTGACGGCAAGCTCAGATGGCGGCTACCGTTTGCGCCGGCAAGGAGGGCGACCACGCCGGTCGTCGCCGGACAAACGGTGATCTTCACGGGCCAGAACGAGGGCACAAAGGCAGTGAGGATCGCCAGGCAGGGAGATGGCTTTGCGGTCAATGACCTGTGGAGCAGCGAGTTGGCCGCGGCGTTCAGTACGCCGGTGCTGACCAAGGGCCTGCTCTTCGGCCTGTCGCATCGAGGTAATCTTTTCTGCATCAACGCGGAGACCGGAAATACGGCCTGGACCGATGACGCCAGGTACGACCGCTTCGGGTCGTTGCTGGACGCCGAGTCGGTGATTCTGGCACTTTCGACCAATGCGCAGCTTGTGGCATTTAAGCCCAGCGGCGCCGAATACGCCGAGTTGGCCCGGATCAAAGTTGCCGAGACCCAGGTTTACGCACATCCGGTTGTCTCGGGCAATCGCATTTTTGTCAAAGACGCCGAGGCAGTAACGCTTTTGACAGTTGACCCTTGATTTGGGCATGGTGTTCTTAACCGGAGTCTGCCAGCACTGAGGGTCGCCAGCGATAGAGGATCGCTTTTGCCTTGTAGTCCTCCTCGACAAATACTAAGTACTCGCCGTTCTTCCTTTTATGCGCTGTTATGCCTGTCAGGATATCGATCCAGCCGGTGTTTTCCACTCCGCCGAGAGTTGGGCCTGGATCGAACACGCCCAGCTCTTTGCCGTCGGACATGCGGTTGACCCATATCCGCCCGCGCTGCTTCCAGCCTCCCGTGAAGACGTAGTCGCCGGCGGCGGTCATGCAAGCTGCTTCTCCGCCAGCGCCCGGCACAAACGTTACCGCGTCGCGATTTCCGGCCAGATAGTCTTTGCAGATGAACACTTTGGTTATGTGACGCATATCGCCGCCCTCATCGGCAACAACCAATATATCCCGGTCGCTGTCATACCAGACTCGCGCGACCTTCTTGACGCCCTTTGGCGGCTCCATGACGGTAATCTTGTCGGCGCTATAGACGGGATTGCCGTGTCTATCTAAGCCCTGAAAGTCGTAACGAAAGAAATTGTAGGCCATCCAGATGTTGCCCTTCTTGTCCACGCAGAAAGGTCCGGGGTGAACGCGTGAATTGTTTGCGGCGTACTCATTTACCTTATAATCGCCGTCAGCGTCGAGGTCTCGCCAGATAAAGGGCCCGCCTGGTCGATGAGGCGGCCATTTCAAATCGGTTCGGTATATCCCGCCTCCCCACTGCATAATCAGGCCGGAGGGAATCGCTATCTCCCCATCGTAGCGGAAGATGTTGATGAAGTTGCTGGCGAACATCCCGCCTACGAACATAAATCGCTTGCCCTGCAAATAGACAATCTGCGGTGAGGTCAAACCGTGCTCGCCCTGCTGCTTGACGAACATCAGGCCGCGAGGATCGTTCGGATAACGATGCCGGTTCAGCGAATAGCCCACCCATTTGGCCTCTTTTCCTGGCGGCCGGTCGTAATCCATCACATAGTGCTCCTGAATACCCCATACATCCCGCCCGTCAGTGGCAGGATCCGCAGCCGCCACATCGACGAAGAAATGACCGGATAGCTCCCAGACCAGCTTACCTTCAGGCGTAAACTTCCGCAGGACGCTGCCCATCTCGCTCATTGCGACGTAGATATTGCTTTTGGCATCCATCCCGATCCCGCGGATACCCCAGAACTTGGTTGGAGTGACCTGCCCCGGAGTACCTGACCCGATGCCGCCGTATTCGCCGAAAGCACGAACCAGCTTGGGGGCGGCGATATCGGACACATCGTAGAAAAGCACCTGCTGACGCGGACTTGTCCAGGAATCGGCGATCATTAGCCGGCCGTTGTTGGCCAGGGCCAATGCAGTCGGACAATGCAAGTCTGGGAAAGTTACCTCCCGACCGTTACAAGTGATGCGCCTGGGCTCAAAATCCCATTCATTGTGCTTGGGATCAATGTATTCGACATCAAGCTTCCATTGCCTTGCCTGCTTGTCTTTGACCTCGAGGCTGTTTGCGCCCACATCTTCATTGCCGATTACATCCCCATCCTTATAGATACCGAATCGCTTGCCGCCCTCATCCCAGTGACTCCAACTCACACAGGAGCCATCAGGCTGAACATTCATGTGGACAAAGAAATTTTGCACCCATTTATTGTTGGCTCCAGAGAATGAATTTCCTATCCATGAAACGGTGTAGTCCAGTTCTGCTGCTTTCAATGTAAACGATGCCGAGAAGAACAAGATAATTGCAGCAAGCAGGTTTAGATTTGCATGGATGTGCTTGTGTGTCGCAATATTAATCATATCACTTAGAACCCTTTTTCATCTCGAACATAATTAAATCCGCACCATTCACCTGATCACCGGCCAATCAAAAGCAGTCTGCATGCAAATGCATTTACCGTCACAGGAAAACAAGTTTGAATTCTTATTTATATGGCGGCTTGTAAACGACAATCGCCTTGATGGTCGGCTTACCGCCATCCTTTGCCGCCAGTTCCAGCGTGTGGCTTCCATTATCCAGGTTCGAGGCAAGAACTGTAGGATATTCTTTTGCAGGATTGTCCGCCGCTGGAGTTGCATATTGATCGGAGCCCATTAATTCAACGTTCCAATGCACTTTGAAGCCATCCGGAGCCTTTTTGTTGCTTACTTTCTTATCGTATTCAAACACCCAGTCCTCGGGTTCGATCACAATACGCCCACTGTTGGAGACAAACTTCTGCTTTGCATTACCGCTTCCGTCGGGGCCGGTCACTGAGCCCTTGATCGTAAATGCAAACTCATCCTGTTTTTCATTGAAGCCTGTGCATACCGCTTCCCATGACTCTAAAACAGGGGGCTTTTGCGAGCTAATTTTCTTGATTGAAGGCCAACCGACACCCGGTGTGCCGCTTGGACGGGTGAAGGCATAACATTCCGGATGGTCACTTATTCTCCTGCCGTCAATAAGAACAGAAGACTTTCCTGCCGACCCTGCACCCGCCAAAGCCACAACACGGTTGCCCTCGAACTCAAGCCTAAGCGTGCCGTCCTTCCATTGTATGTCTTTGCCCACAACGTACGTCTTGACCATGTCTTTCCACTGGCCGTGAGATTCATCGGGCAAATATACGAGATAGCGTTTCAGCAGTTCAGCCATCAGCCAACGCCCTTGCTCGTTAAGATGCACACTGTCGGTCAGTAAGTCAGCCGGCTGAAGGTTGTTATCCTTTAAGTAGTCCACCCACTCCCACCGCTGTGGTTGCCAGGAGCATTGGTACTTCTCGGCAATTCCGGGAAGGATGAAATAGTTCATCTTGTCGCCCCAGTCCTTCTGCTCATCCCAGAAGTTGCCTTCGCACTTGGGCTCGGGCCACATATTCGCATGGTCTGACTGCATAATAACTTCGGCCGTGGTGCGCGAGCGAATCTCCCGAATAATATCTTCATACTTATCATGGGCACCATACACATGAAAGATCAGGAGGTCGGGATAGAACGGGATCGCATCATAGTGCATGGTTCGAACAAGCAACTGCGAGCTAAAGCCGCCGATAGCCCTGTTCTCGATCACAAAATCAGTATAAGGAAAACGTTTCTTAAGATCCTCGCCCACCATCGTATGCCACTGTTGACCCACAATCGACTGGCCGTAGAATAGAATCCGCACCGTATTACGTTTCGCCGGCGTACTGGTCGCCATCAAGGTCATACTGCGCTGAAAACCTTTGCCGTATTGAGATATATCTTTAGGTGGTTTGGGTTGCGCGTAGTCAGCGGCAAATGCAGAGGAGTATAAGATAACAGCCAGACCTATCAGGCAAAGCACTTTGCGTAACGTGCAAATGCCCGCAATTTCATCAGAGACTCTTTTCAATGGACACCTTCCTTTTCAAGCCTTCATAACAGTCCGGTTCAATTCCATTACTCAGAGATAGTACCGGAAAACTTCTTAGATTTCAAAGAATCTTACATCCCGGCAAATTCGTTGACTATCTTCAGGGTCTCACTGGTGTCCTGCAATTCGAATATCTTGGGCTGTGCTCCGCGTTTGTTAGGGGAATGCAGCACCATCATGAGTTTGCCGTCAAATGTCGTAAAGAGCATGCCGTGACCGCCGTCCACGGAGCAGAAATAGGTGCTCATCAAATCAGCTTGATAATGGTATCGCGTCAGTCACCAGCCGGGTCGAAGGTCTCTAAATCCGCGAGTTACGAGTCCGCTTACAATCAACGAAAGACGGCGATGGTTCGCAAATTGGTGTCTCCGTTATGACTCCACGTTTAGGCATTTTGGTCAAAACTGTCTCGGGTAACACCGCTGTCAAGTAAAAACAAAAGCGGTTTTTATGATTTATCGGACGGGAAATAGTACTTGTTGTCCTATGCGCCTTCTGGCACCTATATTCATAACTTCTTGCAACACAGACAGATACAGCAAATGAAAGTCTGCGTTGCTTCCGCATGTCTCTAAAATGACACTGCTCGCACCAGTTCCGCCCGCCGCCCGTGGGGTGCAAAAATCGCCTTGCCATAACCATTTGAAGGATAGAGGTTTACAGTCTTCCCTGACGAACGGATTTGCATGATTATCGAGGATTTGCTACGATTTCAGGACTATGAAACAGAAAGTATGGCTTACACTCGTTACCTGTCTTGCCTATTCCTGGCCCATGCCGGAACCATAGATATCTGGCAGGAAGGGCAGGCGATCATGATGATGAAACATGAAGCTAACCGAAAAAGACAAGACGTTCCTGGAGAACTTGAAGAACCTGATGGAATCGAAGGATCTTTGGGTGGAATTGAAGCCGGGTAGGCCGAGCTATATGGTTTTGAAGGGCACATACGGTGAGAAGATTCACAAGACCTTCAAAATGACACGGCAGGGCGTTCGCTGGCGGTTTCAGCGGCTCTTTAACCACGTGTATGTTGAGGCATTCTTGACGATTCTGATGATTGATGGTAATCGGCATGCAAAACAGCCGCGGGTAAGTTGAAGAAATCGGCAAGTAAAATAGCCACACCGTAGCAAACTTCGTAAGTTATTGCTCCTTGGGAGGGTAAAGGAGACAGGGCTACCGCATCTAAATTTCCAATATTTTCTGTAGATATTTTTCATCCCAGCCAGCTTTGTGTTGTTTTATTTTGATGCCACACTTGGCCGTTCTT